>Ga0126379_10002066_pt1 | contig 12592 bp, 6 predicted proteins | sample PanSoiMetPlot_24_FD_92640 | JGI IMG/M metagenome (GOLD analysis project Ga0126379, IMG submission 92640) | Tropical forest soil microbial communities from Panama - MetaG Plot_24 | ecosystem: Environmental > Terrestrial > Soil > Tropical forest > Bulk soil | place: Panama | collected 2016-02-17
ACACGATGTCGTCGCTCTCGATGCCGCGACGTACAGCATCGGCAAGAGCGATCACGCCGAAATCGTCATTGCCGAGGATCCTGCAGTGTCGCGAGTCCACGTCATCGTCGAACGAGTCGGGCCGGCATGGTGCATTCGAGACCTCGGCTCGACCAACGGAACCCTCCTCAACGGCAAGCGGCTCTTCGGTGAGCACACGCTCGCCGACGGCGACGAGGTGACCGTCGGACGGACCCGCCTCGTATTTCGAGACGCCAGAGGCTCCCGGGAGCCGTCGACCGACCCGCTTGCGTCACCACCGGAGCTGACCCCCCGAGAACGCGACGTGCTGATCGAGCTCTGCCGTCCCTTGCTGTCGGGAAACCTGTTCCATCAGCCGTCCTCCGTCCGTGACATCGCTGATGCGTTGGTCGTGACGCAGGCCGCGGTCAAGCAGCACCTCGGACGTCTCTTCGACAAGTTCGGCATCCTCGACGACACCGGCGGGCCGCGTCGGGCCCGATTGGCCAACGAAGCGTTGAGTCGCGGTGCAGTGACGGTCGCAGATATTCGCGCTCGCTCATAGGCGAGCAGACCGATGCAGACACTCGAGTCTCGATACGAGGTCCTCGACACTGTTTCCCGAAGAAGCAATGTGTCGTTGCTTCGCGCTCGTGATCGACGGCACGGGCGGCTCGTCGCACTGAAGGTCTACGAGCAAATCGGCGAGGAGACACACCAGGATGTCCTCGCCGAGGCGCGCGCGCTCCTGAGCGTGCAACCCCATCCGGGGCTGCCGACGATCAGAGAGGACCTGGACTTCGAAGAAGACCACCGGTACGTCATCGTGATGGATTGGATCGAGGGGACCGACCTCGGCCGACTCCTCGACGAACACGGCGAACCCGGGCTCGAGCTCTCGAAGGTCCTCGACTACACCACCCAAGCAGCCGCCGCGCTCGACCATCTGCATGGGCACGACCCCAGCCTTGTCCACGGCGACGTGAAGCCCGCGAACCTCGTGCTGACCTCGGCCGGCAACATCGTTCTCGTCGACTTCGGGATCGCGACCGTCACGGGCGTTCGTCGACGCGCCGGCACTCCGGGGTATGTGGCGCCAGAGGTCGCCGCCGGCGAGCCTCTCACGTCCGCGTCGGACATCTACAGCCTCGCCGCGACGACGGTCAAGCTGCTCACCGGCCACGCACCGGCGGAAGGCCCGCCGACATGGGAAGGCATCGATCCCGCCGAAGTCGGGGCGCTGGCGCGCACACTCCGTCGGGGTCTTGCCAGTGACCCGGCGCGGCGGCCGGCATCTGCCGGGCAGCTTGCGGCGCGTCTCCGCGCCGACCACAACGCCCTGCCGAGCGGTGTCGTCACGTTCCTGGCCACCGAGCTCGCGGAATCGGGGCTCTTGTGGGACGCGCACGGCGACGTCATGACGGCAGTGTGCGACCGCATCGACGACGTGGTTTCCGATGTCGTCGACGCGCACGCCGGGCATCTCGTCAAGCCCATGGCGGAGGGCGACACGACATTTTCGGCCTTCGCGGAGGCCTCGGCCGCGGTGCTCGCGGCTCGCGATGTCCATACGCGCCTTGCCGGCGAGCAATGGCCTCGCGCCATCGAGGTTCGGATACGCGCCGCGCTCCACAGCGGCGAAGCAGGTCTCCGCGACGGCGTCTACACGGGCCCGGCAGTCAACCGGGCGGTGCGGCTGCGCGCGTTGGCGCCCGAGGGGGGGACGGTCGTCTCGCAGAGCACAGCCGACCTCCTTACCCCCGAGCTCTTGCCGGGCGTCCGACTCGTCCCCCTCCGGTCGGAGACAGTGACGGACCGGTCTCTCGCGGAGGGCTTGTTCGCGCTCATCGATTCGACCGAAAACGTCGAGCCGGAGACCCGGCGGGCGTCCGGTGTGCGCCGTCGCCGCCCCGCGCCGGAATGGGAAGCGGTGGTCACCGCCGACCGTGACTACTGGCGTTCCGTCGCCGTCGGCGATACCGAGTTTCCCGACCACTATCAACCACGTCGCTTCACTCTGACGAAACACGAGATCTGGATCGGCCGAGAGAACGTTCCTCGCGGGATTCGGCCGGAGATCGATCTGTCCGGGTCGCCCGAGGATCGTGGCGTGTCGCATGCGCACGCCTGCCTGATCCGCCAGGCCGACGGTTCGTACGCCCTCGTCGATGTCGGATCCAAGAACGGGACGACGATCAATGACGATCCGTCGCCCGTCCCGAACAACATTCCTATCCCCCTCGAGAACGGCGACCAGATTCACCTCGGCGCCTGGACGACGATCTCGCTGCGCATGATCTCTGCTCCCGCGGACGGTGTTCGACCGGGTGCCGGCGCCGATTCAGAGCTCCGGCCACCGCGTTCGGTCGAGAAGACGCCGAACAACCTGCCGGTTCAGCTCACGCGGTTCATCGGACGGCGCCGTGAAGTCGAGCGGGCCACGAAGCTCGTTGCCGGAAACCGCGTGTGCACGGTGACGGGTACGGCCGGGGTCGGCAAGACCCGTCTCGCCCTGCAGGTTGCAGAGGAGGTACTGACGTCGTTCCCCGATGGCGTCTGGGTCGCAGATCTCGCCAGTGTCGAGAAGGGCGGCCTCGTCGCAGCTGCCGTCGCAGCGGCTGCGGGGATGCGGGAAGGCGGGTCGGGAACGTACGCGGCCCCTGACCGCCGAGAGACGCGTTCCGCCCAGGAACGACTCATCGACCATCTCGAGGACCAAACCGCACTGATCGTCCTCGACAACTGCGAGCACGTCGTCAGCGCCAGCGCCAAGCTCGCCGACACATTGGTTCGCGACTGCGCATCGGTCCACGTTCTTGCGACCTCCCGAGAACCGCTCGGCGTCGGCGGGGAAGCGACCTATCGGCTCCTCCCGCTCGGGTTGCCGCCCGTCGGAGCGTCCGGGAACGAGTTGCGTCAAGCCTCTTCGGTGCAGCTGTTCATCGATCGAGCGACCCTCCGCCAACCCGACGTGGCTCTCGACGACGACGCGGTCGACGTCATCGGCTCGATCTGCCGGCAGCTGGACGGTCTCCCTCTTGCGATCGAGCTCGCCGCCGCCCAAGTCAAGACCCTGGCTTTGCCTCAGATCGCCACCACGCTCGAGCGCCTCGACCGGCTCGTCGACCCCAGTCGGCCCGGGCAGCCACGTCAAAGCACCCTTCGATCGATGATCGGCTGGAGCCACAAGCTCCTCACCGGCAGGGAACGGACCCTGCTGCGGCGTCTGTCGGTCTTCGCCGGCGACTTCGGCCTCGATGCCGTGCAGCAGATCTGCGCCTGCGGCGACCTCGCGCACGCCGATGTGCTCGCCCTGCTCACGGCGCTGGTGGACAAGTCGCTGGTCGAGACGGACGCCGACCCGGATGTTCGGCGGTACCGACTCCTGCGCGCCACGCGTCAATACGCAGAGGACCGACTGGCAAAGGCGGGTGAGTCGGAGGAACTCCGTGCCCGCCACCACGCCTGGTATCTCTCCCTTGCCGAACGGGCCGAAGGCGGGCTGATGGGAGCCGACCAGAAGCGCTGGCTCGACGAACTGGCCGCCGACCACGAGAACCTTCGGGCCGCGTTCGCGTCAGGGGGCGAGGCCTCCGATCACGACGATCTCCGCCTCTCCGCTGCCATCGGCCACTTCTGGCTCGTGCGCGGCCGTCTGTCCGAGGGCGGCACCTGGCTCGACGAAGCGCTCGACCGAGGAGCGTCGGCGCCCGACGACCTACGCGCCAAGGCCCTCTGCGCGCGGGGGAAGCTGGCGTGCTTCGCCGGCGACCTCGATCGAGCTACCGAGGTCGCTCAGGAAGCGCTGGCCGTCTCACGCCGCGTCGAGAGCGAGAGATGGGAAGCGCGGGCGAAATCAGTGCTGGCCCTCGTCGCCGCTGGTCGAGGTCGCCTCGACGAAGCCGAGCAACTCGCGTCCGACACGGTCGCATCCGGACGCGCGTTGTCGGACCCGTGGTTCACGGCGTACGCCCTGAACCACCTCGGCAACGTCCTGGCCCTTCGGGGTGAAACGAAAGAGGCAAAGCGAAGCTACGAGCAAGCGTTGTCGATCCGACGAGAGCTCGACGACGCCTGGGGCATGACGTGGACGTTGTTCCGATTGGGTGTCCTCGGCGGGTGGCAAGACCACACGGCCGAAGCGATCAGCCTGCTCGAAGAAGCGCTCGAACGATCACGAACGCTGGGATTCAGTCAGGGCACGCTGCTCGCCGAGCTCGGACTGGCAGAGGTGCTGCACCTCACCAACGATCAGGCCTCGGCGCGCGGCCACTTCGCCACCGCGCTCGACATGGCCCGCGGCCTCGAGGAGACGACGGGCGTGTGTTTGGCTTTGGCCGGCCTGGCGAACGTCGCCCTCGCGAGCGACGACGCGGCGTCGGCGTCCCGATGGCTCAGCCAGAACGAGACGATCCAGGCCAACCGCACTCCGGCCAGCCTGGCTGCTCTGCTCCGCAGCCGCGCGATTCTCGCCGCCGCCCACGGCGATGTGGACTCGGCGGAAGCCTGGCATCGCGAAGCGCTCCAAGTGAGAGACCAGTTGGGAGACCGGCGGGCTGTCGTCGAGGAGCTCGAGGAGCTCGCGCTCGCGGCACGCCGCCGAGGTGATCTGCCACGGGGAGCCGAGCTGCTCGCCGTGGCGGCGGCGGCGCGCGAGCACATGGCACTTCCGATCCCGAGGCTGTATCGGCAGGCACTGGGGGAGGCGGTGACAGCGAGCGCCGAGAGCACCGACCCCGCCGTGCGGGCTGCCTGGGAAGCGGGGAGACGCTTGCCGCTGGAGCAAGCGGTGCACATCGTGGAGAGCGCCGAGCCGTTCCCAGTCGATGCTCCGCCCGACACCGCACCGGATGACGAACCGGAACCCGTGAAGGGAGGGTCCAGCCGTTCGGACGCGACCGATGTATGGATCGATGACCTTCGCGACGCGCTCATCGCGGGCTTCGGCGAGGAGCGTGCGTCCGAGCTCCTCCCGCGGTACGAGAACGCGTTCCCGCCGACGTACCGGGCGGACCGTGCCGCGAGCGTCGCAGTGGCTGACATCAGGCGGATCGAGGATCGCGACCAGGATCTCGTCGTCCACCTCCACCATCCGTTCGAGTCACCCGAGGGGTTCCTGGAACTCGAGCTGATCCATGTCGGTGAGCCCATCGCCGTGCACGACCTGCTGCCCGTCCTCGAGAACCTGGGCGTGTGGGTGCTGGTCGAGCGCCCCTACGAGATCCGTCCCGACAGCTCGGCGCCCGTGCGGATCTACGCGTTCGGTCTGACGTCAGCGCAGGTCACCGAGGGTGTGAGTGATCCCCGGACCCTCGCACTGTTCGAAGACGCATTCGCACAGGTCTGGCAGGGCGCGGCCGAGAACGACGGGTTCAATCGTCTGGTTCTCCGCGCCGGGCTGCCCTCGCGGGATGTCACGGTGATCCGGGCGTACGCGAAGTACCTGCGCCAGCTCGGGAACGTGTTCAACCAGCCGCACATGGAGCAGGCCCTGGCCGGACACCCCCATATCGCACGGCTTCTCGCCGACCTCTTCTACGAGCGATTCGATCCGTCCTCCGGCGACGAAAGGCCGCCGTCAGAGCCCACGACAGCCCTCACGACGAAGATCTTGAGCGCGATCGACGATGTTCCAAGCCTCGAGGACGATCGCCTTCTGCGCCGATTCTTAGAAGCGGTACTCGCCACGGTACGCACGGACTTCTTCCAATCCGAGAAGGGTCGGCCCAAGGATCGGGTGAGCCTCAAGCTCGATCCGTCCCAGATCTCGGACGTGCCGTTGCCGCTCCCGATGTTCGAGATCTTCGTGTGCTCGCCACGCGTCGAAGGGGTGCATCTGCGTGGTGGCCGAGTCGCTCGCGGTGGTATTCGCTGTTCCGACCGTCACGACGACTTCCGGACCGAAATCCTCGGGCTCATGAAGGCCCAGACGGTCAAGAACACGGTCATCGTCCCGGTCGGCGCGAAAGGTGGCTTCGTGGTGAAGGAGCCGCCATCGGATCCTGCTGCCCTCGCCGCGGAAACGGTCGATTGCTATCGCGACTTCATCGACGGTCTCCTCGATGTCACCGACAACTTGGTGGACGGGCGGATCGTTCCGCCGCCCGGCGTGATCCGGTGGGACGACGACGACCCTTACCTCGTCGTGGCCGCCGACAAGGGCACAGCGACGTTCTCCGACGTCGCGAACGAAATCAGTGCCGCGCACGGCTTCTGGCTGGGCGACGCGTTCGCGTCGGGCGGATCGTCGGGTTACGACCACAAGCAGATGGCGATCACCGCACGAGGCGCCTGGGAGTCGGTGAAATGCCATTTCGACCAACTCGGGATCGACCTCGGGTCCACAGACATCACGGTGGTCGGCATGGGAGACATGTCCGGCGACGTCTTCGGCAACGGCATGCTCCAATCCCGTCGCATCAAGCTCGTGGCCGCCTTCGACCATCGCCACGTGTTCCTCGACCCTGACCCGGATCCAGAGACGACGTATCGCGAACGCCGACGCCTCTTCGACCTGCCTGGCTCGAGCTGGGACGACTTCGACCGTTCCGTCCTCTCTTCGGGGGGAGGCGTATTTCCGCGGTCGGCGAAGTCGATCGCGCTGTCTCGCGAGGCGCGGCAGGCTCTCGACATCGATTCGGACACCTTGACGCCCGATGAGGTCATCACGGCGATCCTGCGGGCGCCGGTCGATCTGCTTTGGAACGGTGCGATCGGCACGTTCGTGAAGGCAAGCGTCGAGACCAACGCAGACGCCGGCGACCGGGTGAACGATCCGATCCGCATCGACGCGAACGAGCTTCGGTGCCGCGTCGTGGGGGAGGGAGGCAACCTCGGGTTCACTCAGCGCGCCCGGGTCGAGTTCGCCCGGGCCGGCGGCCGCATCAACACCGATGCCATCGACAACTCCGGAGGAGTGGACTGCTCGGATCACGAGGTCAACATCAAGATCCTGCTGAACCAGGCGGTCGTGGACGACGAGCTCGGATTGGCCGAGCGGGACGCGCTGCTCGCCGAGATGACCGATGAGGTCGCGGCCCTCGTGCTGCAGGACAACCAGCAGCAGGCGCAGGCGCTCGCAAGGAACGTGATGTGGGCACCGGATCTCGCCGCCGTCCATCTCCGTTACGTGCAGTTCCTCGAGGACAGCCAGAAGATGAATCGCGACCTGGAACGGCTCCCCACGGAGGAGCTGTTCAACGAGCGGCGAGCTGGGGGGGAAGGGTTCGCGACGCCAGAGCTTGCAGTGCTCCTCGCCTACACGAAGCTCATGATCTACGACGAGCTGTTGTTGTCCGATGTCCCAGACGAGCCTGACTTGCAGGACGAGCTCGCGCGCTACTTCCCGACTGCCCTGCGCGAGCGGTTCCACGACCGCCTCGAATCACACCCCCTCCGTCGAGAGATCATCGCCAACGCACTGACGAACGAGGTCGTGAACCGGCAGGAGGTCAGCTTCACGTTTCAGCTGCTCGACCACGCCGGCACCTCGACTCCTGACATCGTTCGCGGTTATGCCGTCGCGCGCGAGGTCCTGGCGATGCCGGGCTTCTGGGGCCAGGTCGCAGAGCTCGAAGGCAGCGTTTCGGCTGCCGTCCTCACCGAGGTGTTCGCCATCGAGATGGAACGCGTCGGCTGGATCGCGCGCTGGCTCCTTCGCCGACCGCGCGTGTCCATCGACGTCGCCGGTGACATCGACCGCTACCGCGACGGCGTCGCCACGTTGCTCGACGGCCTCTCCGAGCCGCTTCCTCGACCCGAGCGTGAGGCATACGAGGCGCGCCGCTCCGAACTCGTCGAGCAGGGAGTGAGCGAGTCGCTCGCCCGGCGGACGGCGAGCGTCGAGCCCTACCTCTCGGTGCTCGACATCGTCGATCTCGCCGCCGAGGCCTCGAAGCCGGTCGACGAGGTGGCGACCGTGTACCTCGCGGTCGGCGATCTTCTCGCGCTCGATTGGCTACGCGATCGCATCGCGGCACTGCCCTTTGCGACGCAATGGGAGATGCTCGCTCGCGTCGCCCTGCGCGAAGACCTCTACAGCGCGTATCGGCAGGTCACAGCGTCCGTGCTGCGCACAGCGGGATCCGCGCCCGATCTCCGAACCGCGGTGACGACGTGGGGCGGTGAGAATCGTCAAACCGCGACGCGCATCCAGCACCTCATCTCCGAGATCCGGGACAGTGGCGCCATCGATGCGGCGACGCTCTCCGTCGCTCTGCGAGAGATTCGCAATTTCGTCACCTCCACGGCCGACATCACCGAGAGCGTCCGCTTGCCGTAGCGCAAGTTCGACCTTGCCGGTCGGACAGGGAAGTCCAGCCGATGCGCCATTCCCGCATTGCAGCTCTGGTGCGATCGTCGCCCTCGACCCGCGACGGAAGGGTGTCTGCCATGTCGAACGCACCGAGGACGATGCGCTTCTTCCCCTTGGACGCGCCGGCGGTGGACATCACGGACGAAGGCGAGGTCGCTGTCGAGCGTCCGTCGGAGCCCGAATCTCGCCGGTACGTGCCCGCGACGCGGGGTGACCGTCGAGCAAGGCGACCCTTACCTCCGGGTGAGGGCAATCGCGCTACCGGGCGATAGCCGTTTTGTCTCACCGGCGCGACCGTCGGATGCAGCAAGGGGGTAGGGATGAGCAGGAACCGGAGCCCGCGTCGACTGCTGTCCGCCGGCAGCATTGCGGTGGGCGTCGTCGGGGTCGTGATGATCGTCCTCGGCACGCTCGCGTTCTCTTCGGCGTTCGCGGCGCGTGACGACGCCCACCGCTTTGCCACGCAGCGGCGTTCGCTTGCGGCGAGCGAGCGGGCGACCGAAGAGCACACCCAGACCGTCTCGTTGCAAGGTCGCAACGTCGGCGATCAGATCGACAAGCTCGTCGCCGCCGGCAATCAGCTCGTCAGCGGGGCCAACACCCTCGGCACCCTGCTCGACCAAGCCGACGCCCAGTACAACGCGGGCAATCCGCGCGGAGCGGCCGCTGACGTCGACAACCGCGGACGACCGACGCTGAACGAAGTCCAGGACCTGGCGGGCCGTGAGAGTCAGTCTCTCACCGAGGCCCACGACGCCGAACAGAAGCTGCGGGAGGGACTGTGAGTCACACCGCGCACTCTGCGCCCGTGCCGATCGCTTCGCCGCCCGGACCGACGGACCCGGCAGAGCCGTCCCGAATCAGCCGATGGCACGTCGTGCTCGCAGCGGCGTCCGTCGTCTTGCTCGGCATCGGCGTCGCCGTCCTCGTCCTCGGGCGCACCTCCGAGTCGAACGCCAACAGCGATCGCGATGCCAAGCGCGAGCAGCTGATATCCCAACGGAAATCAAGTGCCGCGAGCTCGCAGGCAGCCCAGCAGCGACGCGGCCAAGCCGCGCAGGTGGCCGACGCCGCCGACGCGGTGCTGAGCCTCGCCGACCAGATCGCACAGAACGACGCCCAGCTCCTGAGCGTCGGCCAGGACGCCGTGAACCATTACGCCGACGCCAACCCTTCCGTTTACAACGCCGCCGTCGATCGCGGGACGGCGCTCATCGCCCGCGACGGCGATCTCAAGGGCCAGATCAATGCAGCCCTCGACACCCTCAGAGCGAAGCTCGCCACGTTCGACCAAGCCACGACCGCGTCCTGACCAAGGGGGAGGCTCATGGTTCGCCGTCTCGATTCGGAGGGGTCGCCGGAGGTCCCGCCGCCGCCGCCGAGCGTGCCGCCGCCCGGCTACTACGGTCCGCCGCCGTCCGCGCCTCCCCCGTATGGATCATCGGTTCGCAGCAACGGCCTCGCGATCGCGTCGATGGTTCTCGGAATCGTGTGCCTGACGATCGCCGTCTTCGCTTTCTTCGTGTCCTGGGTCGGGTCGGTCCTGGCGCTGATCTTCGGCTATGTCGCCAACCGCCGGATCGCCAGGTCTGGGGGCGCCCAGGGAGGTCGCGGGATGGCGATCAGTGGGATCGTGCTGGGCTGGATCGGATCCGCGCTTGCGATTGCGATCATCGCCGTCGTCGTCCTCGTTGCGATGTTCGGTGACAGTGGCAACGGATCGCGCCGAACCACCGAGACCACGTCTACCGAGGGAACGCCCATCGACCTCTCGCTCGGGCAGCAGTCCGTCTACGACGATGGCACCAGCGTCCAGATCTACCAATACACAGATTCGATCTCACCAGGCGACGAAGCGCAGTCACCCGCGCCCGGCAAGCAATTCGCGTTCGCCGACGTGGAGTTCTGCGCCGGAACCCAGTACGACGTCGCGTATCACGCCGACGGCTTCGATGTCGACATGCCGGACGGGAATCGCTACCACGCGGCTCTGGCCGCTGAAACCGACGCGCCCGCCACCGCGCGGCAACCCTCCCTCGGGAGCGGCGATATTCCTCCGAAGGGCGGATGTCGACGCGGCTGGGTCACGCTCGAGGTGCCCGCCGACCAGCGCCCGGGATCGATCGTCTGGGACGATCCCCTCTTCGACGAAACACGCTGGCACTTCGACTAGGCGATAGCGACGCGGCCGGACGCAGGCGCCGGCGCGGGCGTGGGACTCGGGCCGTGCGCGTGGGTACGGTACGCACCGGTGACGCTCGTCTCTGAGATCGAGATGCCGGAGGTCGACCCGCTCGATCCGACGCTGCGCGGCGCGCGGTTCCACGAAGTGCTGGACGACCTCGCATGCCGATCCTGGCTCGCTCGAACCCCGCTCGGCACGATCGTGCTGGAGCACGAAGCCGGCCTCGAGTTCCTGCGGGACCGCCGCCTGTCGTTTCCGTCACTCGAGTTGCTCGAGCTCCAAGGTGTCAGCGATGGTCCCGTGTACGAACGCACCAAGCAGGGCCTTCTCGGCCAGGTCGGTGACGATCACGCCCGGCTGCGTCGTCTGATCAGCCCCGCGTTCACCCCACGTGCGACCGAGCGGTTGCGGCCACGGGTCCATGCCTTTCTGACGCAGCTCTGGGAGGCCGTCGCCGCCGAAGGCGAATGCGATTTCGTCGACGCCTTCGCGCGCCGGTTGCCTTCGATGGTCATCGCCGAGCTGCTCGGCCTTCCCGGAGAGGCGGAGCGGATGGCGGCCTACTCGGAGGCGTTGCAAGGGAGCCTGAAGCCCGATGTCCTCGACGCCCGGGCGGAGCTCGAGGCCGCCTACCTCGAGGTGTACGACTACATCGAGGACGTCGTCGAGCAGCGGCGCCGGTCGCTCGGTGACGACCTGATCAGCACGCTGGTCGCCGTCGAGCAGGAGGGCGACCGGCTCTCGACCGACGAGTGCGTCTCGCTCGTGTCCTCGGTGATCGCCGGCGGGACCGACACGACGCAGGCGCAGCTGGCCCACGGCATGCGGCTGTTCGTCGGGCACCCCGAGCAATGGGAGCTGCTCGCCCGGCGGCCCGAGCTGGCTGCGCAGGCGGCGAACGAGGTGTTGAGGTTCGAGCCCATCACACCCTTCACGGCCCGGCGTGCCCGCGAGGACGTGGAAGCCCGCGGTGTCACGTTCCCGGACGGCGCGGTGATGTTCGTCTGCGCCGCGACCGCGAACCGCGACCCGTCCGTCTTCACGCAGCCCCAGCGCTTCGACATCACGATCGACCGCGGCAGTGCGAGCATCCTGACGTTCGGCAACGGCCCCCACTTCTGTGTGGGCGCCACGCTGGCCCGCGTCGAGCTCGCCGATACATACGAGTTCCTCGCCCCGCGGATGCGCGAACCACGGTTCACGTCCCCACCGGTCTACGGCTCACCCATCGGCATCTACGCGATGGAATCCGTCCCGATCCGCTTCGAACCGAGGCAGTAGGGAGGTCAGCCGCTGGCGGCGAACCGCCGCTGCATCTCGCGCTGGTAAACGCGCGGCATCAGCGTCCGGCCGATCGGTGCGAGCAGAGGCAGCCACGCCGCGTTGATCTCCATCCGCGGGCCGCCCATGCGCTCCAGGAGCAGCTGCGAGACCTGCGCGTCGGTCCGCCGCACCGGCTTGGGCGGGAGCGGGTCATGCTCCCCGATGCCCGACATCCCCATCGCCGTCGGGACCCATGCGGGATAGAGGACGTGGACGTGCACGCCGCGGACGGCGGCCTCGTGCGCAACACTCTCGGTGAAGGCGGAGACGGCCGCCTTCGACGCGCTGTAGGCGCCGTGACCGGGCTCGGGTGCGCGTGCCGCATCGGACGAGACGTTCACGACGATCCCCGTTCGGCGTTCGAGCATCCGTGGCAGCACCGAGAGCGTTCCCGCCACGAGACCGAAGAAGTTCGTCTCGAACAGCCGGCGGTAGGTCTCGAAGACCTCGGGCGTGTCGGCCGCGGGCGTGGACTCCTCGATCGCGGCGTTGTTGACGAGGACGTCGATCCGGCCGCGCTCGTCCCAGATGCGACGCAGCACGTCGCGGTAGCCGTCCGCGTCGGACACGTCGCAGGTCTGCGTCCTGCTCTCGGGCGAGACCGCCTTCATTCGCTGCTCGAGGTCGGCCAGCAGATCCGCCCGGCGGGCCAGACCGATGACCGTCGCACCTCGAGCCGCGAGATCACTCGCTACTCGCCTCCCGATGCCGGCCGACGCACCAGTGACGACCGCGACCGCTCCGTCGTAGCGCTTCATGACTCCTCCTCG
>Ga0126379_10002069_pt1 | contig 12579 bp, 9 predicted proteins | sample PanSoiMetPlot_24_FD_92640 | JGI IMG/M metagenome (GOLD analysis project Ga0126379, IMG submission 92640) | Tropical forest soil microbial communities from Panama - MetaG Plot_24 | ecosystem: Environmental > Terrestrial > Soil > Tropical forest > Bulk soil | place: Panama | collected 2016-02-17
CATTGAACAAGTGGTTCAGCCGACTGCGCAACAGCAGAGTGCCTTCGACAATCTCAAGAAGGCCGTACAACATGCTGCTGACAAGATGCAGTCGTCTTGCCCGACCGCGGTGCCGCAATCGCCTATGGCACGGCTCGATACGGTCGAAACACGTTTGAATGTCATGGCGGACGCCATCAAGTCGGTTCGTCCTGATCTTCAGAATTTCTACGCCTCGCTGAGCGACGAGCAGAAGGCGAGGTTCAATACGATTGGCCCACCGCCGAAGGCTACTTCGTCCCAACCGCAGGGTCAGAGCGGCGGCCAGCGATAGCCGAAGCCCCCGTTACTGCGCCGCCGGTTGCCGCGGTTTGGGTGGTGGGACATGGGCCGCCCCAGATGTTGGCGGCGACGAAACCGTCTGACTGAGTTCCCGCTCAGCTGCCTGCAGTGTTCCGATGGCCTGCGCCATCTGTTCTTGCTTGCGGGCAAGCAGGTCTTGATTACCGGCGAGTTGCTCTACGCTGAGCTTCACAATGGCAACATCAAGCGCCGCGGATTTGAGCTGCGCCTGCAATTCTGCAGAAGCCACAGCCGCGGCGGGCGGCTCCATCGTCGATGCGGGCGACAACCAGCTCAGCGATGGAGCCCAGGTTCTGACAGCCTCGCTGCCATAGGACTGCCAAGCAAGTGTGGCTGCAACACCGATCAAAACTGCGAGGAAAAGGCGAGCAAGACTGCGCGTTAGTCGCCTGCTATTTGATGGCCTGTCGCTCGCGAATTGTATGCTCTTGAAACCTGGGGATCGACGAGACGTGCCGCTCAGCCAGTGTACTCGATCTGTATCCAGATCAACGTCAACATCGCGATCAGTATGCTCAGCGTTGAGCGGTGGATTTTCGATGTGCATCGGTCCCCTCTGACCTTGCTCGACTGACATCGCAAGGGGCCATCGCGATTTGACTTAACGAAGGCCGAAGGGCAGCAATCTCGGGACTATTATGGGCGTTGTGCCGCTCTCTTTGCGGCGGGAACATTTCAGGGAGATGAAGGATCGACACGCCGATGTCCCGGCGCGGATTAATTCAAAATTTGTCCGGTGCGACCCTGTCCTTGAGCTAGCGGCCAACCGCACGGTTCAACTTGGCCAGCATGTAGGCGTTCAGATCGCCGCCAGCGGCTTCGATCATGGCCGCTTCTGTTATGCCCCTCGTGTTGGCTTCCCAAACGCAATCATCGGCAAGATGCTCCGCTGTTCTCCTCGTAGATCGTGGCGTTGACGTTCTCTATGACCCATGATTGGAGGAAGTGGAAAGCATCATTGGACATCACTGCGCTCCTTAAGAGCCAATACTCTCCCCCCAGGGGTTAAAGCGTCGTTATCAATGTGGCTTGGGTGGACAGCGAGTACAAAACGCGAGTACAAAGCTCGCAGGCTCGGTCAAGAAAAGCTCTGCGATTTCAGTAAACTGCGAGCGGCCCGTTCGAGTGATCTACTCCGCGGCGACGGCGGCGAGCGATGTAAGCGTCTGCCGCTCCATCTCGCGGCGGACACGCACGGCCTCAACAGAAGAATCCAGCGCAACGTCGGCTACCGTCAAAATCTCGCCGGCGGCGACGTCGCGTGTCAGCGCGACGTGGTGCGCTAATCCGATCGGCAAAGCCCCGCGCTCGAGGCTGCGCACCGCCGGAATGAGCTTGGCATAGACGGTGTAGCCGCCTTCACCGTCGAGTGTTTCGCCGGCTTTGAGCGCGCGCTTGGCGATTGCCACGGCGTCGCCGCGCCAGGCGCGGCACGATCCGGTTGGCTCGCGGCGCAGCACCGCATTGAGCACCGAAATCGACAATTCGAGGCCGATCAAATGAAAAGGCTTATACATCGCCGCATAGCACCCGGTGGTGTCGGTCGGCAGCCCGTATTGCTTGAAACAGGCGGCGGCATAATCGTTCGCGGCCTTGAGCACAACATAAACGCCCCAGCGCAGATCGCGCGGCACCTCCCTGCCGTCGCGGTCAAGAGACGACACCACCTCCACCATGCCATCGCGCTCCAGAACGCCGCCCACGGCTTTTGGCCGCAGCACTGTCGCGAGCGTGTCGGCGCCGCACGGCGGAAACAGAAGACCGTCGTGCGGCACAGCGAGATCGCAGGCATTGGCGACCGCTGCCATCTCGATCGCCGATTTGGTGCCATCGAGAAAGGAATTGAACATTTGCGAATTCATGCCGGCTTGGCGCGCCTCTTGTGCGGTGAGCCCGTAGTGCTCCCACACGCCATCCGGCGTCACTGCGTGGTAGGCCGGCAGATATTTGGTACCCTTGCCGGCAGCAGCCACGACGAAACCAGCCGAGCGCGCCCAGTCCACCATCTCGGCGATCAGAGCCGGCTGATCGCCATAGGCGAGCGAGTAGATCACGCCGGCAGCCCGCGCTTTGACGGCGAGCCAAGGTCCGGCGAGCGCATCGGCTTCGACATTGACCATGACGATCGGCTTGCGCGCCTCGATCGCGGCGAGTGCGTGGGCGATGCCGGCGCCTGGATCGCCGGTCGCTTCGACCACGACTTCGACGCGCTCGTCGGTGCACGCGTCGCGCCCGCCCGCGGAAAATTGCGTGCGCGCGATGCGTGCGGCATCCCAACCCACGGTGCGGCAGGCGGCCTTGGCGCGATCGACGTCCCGATCGCAGATCAGGGCCACTTCGAGGCCGGCGATCGACGGCACCTGGGCAAGAAACATCGAGCCGAATTTGCCGGCGCCGACCAGGCCGACGCGCACCGGCTTGCCGACATCGAGGCGGGCCGCCAGCAGCGATTGCAGGTTCATGCTATTCCGCCGCCACTTTGTGGGCGCGCGCATAGGCGGTGAGCGCGTCATCGGCGACCGGGGCGAGCGGCGCGAAGTCGCGATGCGCGATCCATTCCGGCCGGGTGAACTTCGTGATGTGGTTCGACACCGCGCACAGCGTCAAATAGACGATCTTGCGCGGATAGGGAGTGATGTTCGGCGGCGAGGCATGAACCAGATTGCCGTGGAACATCAGGACCGAGCCGGCTTTGCCGGTCGGCGCCACGATGCCGCCTTCGGCAGCAAGCCGCGTCACCGTCTCCTTGTCGAGCGTCCATAACGGATAGGACGTGGTCAGCTCGTCATGCCCGGCGGCGAGCACGCCCTGGCGGTGGCTCTTGGGAATGAGCATCAGCGCGCCATTGATCGGCATTACCTCGTCCAGAAACACCGCGATGTTCATGGCTCGCGGCTCCGGCATGCCGTCGTCGCGCGCCCAGGTGCCGTAGTCCTGGTGCCATTGCCACACGTCGCCTTCGAAGGCTGCTTTGGCGTTGATCTTGAATTGATGGACGTAGACATCCTCGCCGAACACTTGCCGCAGCGGCTCGATCAGCCGCGGATGGCTGGCCAGCAGACGGAATGTCTCGTTGAAAGTATGCGCGGCAAACGCGGTGCGCGGGGCGCCCGACTTTTCCCGCCAGATCTCCTGGCGATCGAGTTTGAGGATCTCTTCGGCATCATCGCGCAGCAGCGCGATTTCCTCTTCGTTGAAGCAGTTCGGGAAAAACAAATAGCCGAGCTCGTCGAACTGCTTGAGCTCTGCGGGGCTGAGCGTCATGATGCGGTCCTGACCTTGGCGCGCTTCCGGGATTTGCGTTGGATTACGCTCAATCTACCGCAAAGCGATCAAGCGTTCTACGTGCCGCGGAACTTAGGCTTGCGCTTGGCGAGAAAGGCCTCAACGCCCTCCCGGAAATCGTCGGACTGCCGCAACCGGCTGTAACTATGGCCTTCCAGCTCGATCGCGGCCTGCAGATTCGTATCTTCGGTGGTATTGAGCAGCGCCTTCGCCGTGCGCTGCGCCAGCGGCGCGAACGTGCGCAATTCATCAACCAGGGCATCGGTCGCCATTTCCAGCTTATCGTCCGAGACGCAATCGGTCGCAATGCCCCAATCGTAAGCCTGTTTTGCCGAAATGCGCTTGGAGCGCATCACGATATCCTTGGTGCGGGTGATGCCGATGATCTTTTGCAGGCGTGCCGAGCCGCCGGAGCCTGGAATCTGCCCGAGGCGCTGTTCCGGAAGCGCGTAGAGGCAAGTTTCGGACGCGATGCGAAAATCGCACGCCAGCGAAATCTCAAAGCCGACGCCGAAGCAATAGCCGCGATTCGCGGCGATGACCGGCTTCATACAGCGTGCCGGCGCGCCGATGTTCCACGCCAGTTTCGAAACGTGCTCCGGAGACGCCTGCAGAAAGCCCGCGATGTTGCCGCCCGAGGAGAAATGCTCACCCACCGCGCGCAGCACGATCACGCGCACGCGTGCATCCTCGTCGAGCGCTTCGAACACAAAGCGAAGCTGATCGCGTTGGTCCATCTCGATGACGTTGAACGGCGGCCGGTCGAGCACGATGTCGGCGCGCTCGCGCGCGCCGTCGATCTCGACGTGAAAACCGTCGAGCTTCGCCAAACGCGGGTCGGAAAAGTGCGACGACGAATCGTTCATGCCGCGGTTCCTTGCTGGCGCGCCGGTGCGGCCGGCTCGGCTGTGTAATCGCCGGCGGCAAGCTTGCGGCGCAGGAGTTTGCCGACCGGCGATTTCGGGATTTCGCTGACAAAGATATAGCGGCGCGGTCGCTTGAAATTGGCCAGGCCGGAGGCGCGGCAGAAAGCATCAAGCTCCTCGGCTTCGATCGCTGCGCGGCGTTTAACGAAAGCGGCAATGATCCTGCCCCAGCGTTCGTCGGGCAGCCCGACGACGGCGACTTCCGACACCGCGGCGTGCAGCGATAAACAGGATTCGATCTCCACCGGAGAGACATTTTCACCACCGGTGATGATCATGTCGTCGACTCTTCCGGTGACGAAACAGTCGCCATCGGAATCGACGTAACCGGTGTCGCCAGTAAAATACCAGCCCTGCCGCAGCGCTTTGGCGTCGGCATCGGGACGCCGCCAGTAACCGTCAAAGGACTCATCGCCGGCAAGAAGCGCGATGATCTCGCCTTCTTCGCCCGACACGGCCAGTTCGTCCACGGATTTGGCGCCGAGTTTGACCACGCGCACCATCTGATTGATTCCGGCGCGGCCGGCCGATCCGGGCTTTGCCGGTGCATTCTGGTCGATGGTGAACGTGTAGATCTCGGACGAGCCGTAATGATTGACGAACAAATCGGGCCGGAACACCGCTTGCAATTTCTTAAGGAGCCCGTCCGTCATTGGCGCGCCGGCAAAGCCGAGCTTGCGCACCGAACTAGTATCAGTTTCCGCAAAGGACGGATGGTGCACGAGATCGTGATAGAGCGTCGGCACCAGATACAGATTGGTCACTCGCTCGGTCGCGATCAATCGCAAGGCTTCGGCAGGCTCGAACCGGCGCAAGCAAATAAAAGCGCCGCCGATAAGCGACATTGCCAAGAGCGAACGGACGCCCATCGTGTGGTAAAGCGGCATGACGCCGAGCGTGCGCTCGCCGCGGCCGTAAAGGTTTTGGGCGACATGCGCCAAAGCGGCGGCGCGCTCGGCACGCTGCCGGCGCGGAACGCCCTTCGGCCGCGCCGTCGTGCCGGAGGTATAGAGCATCACCGACCAGGCCTCGGCGTCGACGCGCGGGCACGCTTCGGGCGCCTCGCCGCCGGTTAGCGTGGCGAAGGACGTCGCACCGCACGAGACGCTGTCGAGCGCAATGCGCGGCAACCGCGCTGACAATCGCGATCCACCAATCGCGGCCGCCGACGTTTCCTCGTAAACAACCGCTTTGGCTTCGGCGTCGGCCAAAAAGAAATCGAGTTCGCTGGCCGTCGATCGCCAGTTCACTGGAGTGATGATCACGCCGGCAAATTGGCAGGCCCAATGCAGGGTGGCGGCTTCCCAGCGGTTCTGCAGCACGGTGACGATGTGATCGCCCGGCACAAGTCCGAGCGAATCAAGTCCGGCGCCAAGGGCCGAGATGCGCCGGTACCATTGCGCATAGGTTAAACGCAGCTCACCGTCGACGATCGCCAGCGCGTTCGGATCCCGCGCGACGCTGCCGAGAAAGCTGAGACCAAGGTCGAGCATGCCACACAACCGGATCGGCGATTGTTTATCGCGCCGGATATGATAGGCCATCGCCCCGCGCTGACAAACCGCGCGCTGGGTCGGCGCACGGTCGCGCTGACCGAGTTACTCGCGGGTCGGGAACAACGCCGCCGGGAAATCGGCCGCTGAGCGGCGCCGACGTTCGCGGGGCGTATAGTCCGGATGCGGATTCGGATCCGGCTCGACAGCCCGGCGGTAGAGATGCCAGGTCGCATGCCCGAGCACCGGCATCACCACCGTGAGACCGACAAAGAACGGTATCGAGCCGATCACCAACAGCGCGGCGACGATCAATCCCCACAACGCCATCGGCAGCGGGTTCGCCGCCATAACCCGAAGCGATGTATACACCGCGACCGCGGCGCCGACGTCGCGGTCGAGCAGCAGCGGAAACGAAATAGCGCTGATGGAGAGCACCAGCGCGGCGAACAGAAAGCCGATACCGGTGCCAACCACGATGAGCGTCCATCCGCGCGGCGTGGTCAACACGTCGTGGATGAATTGCGAGATCGAAGCCGGCGGCGAATAGCCGAATACTGCGATATAGAGGGCTTCGGCAACCACCAGCCAAATCAGAAACAAAGCCATCAGCAGCACGCCGAGCGCGATGATGGCGCCGAGCGAAGGTGAATGCCGCACATCGAGCGCATGGCCTGTCGAACTGTCGAGCCCAGCTTCGCGACGCCGGCTCAGCTCATAGAGACCGATGGCGGCAAGCGGCCCGACCAAAGCGAAACCGGCGGCGATCGGGAATGCCAGCGGCAACAGCGACAGTGAATTTCCCAAGGTGATGCCGATCAGCAAAATCCCCAGCAAGGGATAGATCACGCACAAAAACACGGCGTGGCTGGGGACCGCGGTGAAATCGTCGATGCCCCGCGCAAGCGCATAATAGATATCAGCTGGCGAAATGCGGCGAACGACCGGTTGCGCAGGACTCGTCGTTGCGCCGACAAGAATATGCGAATTGGCCATAGGCGCTCCTCCTGAACTCACTTGGTGGGGCGCGTAACGGGCAGCTTCTTGTGAAAAACGATTGCCCGCAAGCGGCCCGAGCTATACCGAAGCATGATTATGTTGCCGCAGCGGATATTCCCGTCAGCGACGAAGCATGCTCGTTGTGATGTGATCATGGCATTTCGCGGCGGCCCACGCATCCCTGAACGCGTGCGGTGGCTTGCGGTTCAATTCACATTCCGGTGTGCCCGTGCCCGGCCCTCCATGACGAAAAGGGCCCCCAATCAGGGAGCCCTTTCCGCTTTGATCACCGCGACAAACCAGTCGCGGTGAGCCACGCTAGGTTAATGCCTAGCGGTGATGGAAGTGGACGTGGCCGCCATGCCAACCACCGCCGTGCCAACCGCCCCAGCCGCCGCCAACCACGATGTTGGGGCCGCCGTAGTAGTCGTAATAGCCGCACGGGTAGCCGTTATACCCGCAGTCATAATATGCGGGCGCGCCGACTCCGACGCCTACGCCAAACGGCCCCGCGTAGAAACCCACCTGCGCCATTGCCGGCGCCGCTGCGGCCGCCGTTAACAGGGCCGCTGTACCAATTCCAAGCGCAAGCTTTCTCATTATCTCCTCCTGTGGCTGTTGCGCTCAAAAAGAGAAACGCGAGGCGGCGCGGCCACGTTCCCCGGAATACGCATTGCGCGCAGGAACTTGCATGAACAATATTTTAGAAAATAATTTGGAACCGGCGCGGTCGGAGGCTTTTTACTCGGCCGCTTGCGGCAGCGCTTCCTGCTGTTGCGGTTCCTCCTTGTGGCCGCGCAGCCAATCCTGGAACCGGTCGAGATAGAGATAAATCACCGGCGTGGTGTACAGCGTCAATGCCTGGCTCAAGGCCAATCCGCCGACCATGGAATAGCCAAGCGGTTGGCGGAGCTCCGAGCCGGCGCCCTGGCTGAGCATCAGCGCGACGCCGCTCAGAAGCGCCGTCATCGTGGTCATGACGATCGGCCGGAAGCGCAATAGACACGCTTGCCGGATTGCCTCGCGCGGGGCCAGCCCGGCGCGCTCGCGGTTGATCGCGAAATCGACCAGCATGATGCCGTTCTTCTTGACGATGCCGATAAGCAGGATGATGCCGATGATTCCGATCACCGACAGATCGAAGCCGCCGGCCAACAATGCCAACAGCGCGCCGACGCCGGCTGACGGCAGCGTCGACAGAATCGTCAGCGGGTGAATGTAGCTCTCGTAAAGGACGCCAAGAATCACGTAGACGACGACAAGCGCGGCGGCGATCAGGACCGGCTCGTTCGACAGCGCCGCCTGAAACGCCTGCGCATTGCCCTGGAAACTGCCAATCAGCGACTGCGGCATGCCGATTTCGGCGGCCGCCCGGTTGATCGCGTCAACCGCTCGGCCAAGCGCCACGCCAGGCGGCAGATTGAAGGTCAACGTCACTGCCGGAAATTGCCCGGAATGCGACACCAGGAGCGGACCAATGTGAGCGGTATCGACCCGGACCACGGTCGAGAGCGGGACCAGTTGCCCGCTGGTCGGTGCCTTGATGTAAAGGTCGTCCAGCGTTCGCAGCTTGCCCCGCAATTCGGGTAGCACTTCGAGCACGACATAATAAGAATTGTTGGTGAAATACTGCGTGACCTGATCTTGACCGAACGCGGCGTTAAGCGTGGCGTCAATCTGCGCCGGTTGAATGCCGAATCGCGCCGCGGCGTCGCGATTGATGGTGATCGTGAGCAGCGGGGCGCTGTTCTGGGCATCAGTGGCCACGTCGGCCAATTCTGGCAGCGTCTTCAGCTTCGCGGTCAGACGCGGCGCCCAGGTGTTGAGCTCATGCAGGTTGGGGTCCTGCAGCACGTATTGGAATTGGCCACGCGCGATGCGACCGCCCACGGTGATGTCCTGCGCCGGCTGCAAGAACAGGCGGACCCCCGGGACCTGCGCCAGTTTGGGGCGCAGTCGATCGATGATCTGCGATGCTGAAGCGTTACGATCGTCGCGCAGCTTCAATCCGATGATGAAGCGGCCGGTATTCTGAGTATTGCCGTAACTCGGTCCGAAGAACGAGCCGAAATCGGCGACGTCGGGGTCCTGCGCGATCACATCCGAAAGTTCGCGCTGGATCTGCCGCATCTTGTCCGGCGACACGTCCTGTCCTGCTTCGGAAATGCCGAGGATCATCCCGATGTCCTGAACCGGAAAGAAACCCTTCGGGATCATGACAAAGAGCAGGCCGGTTACGGCGACCGTCGCGAAGAACACCATCAGCGTGGCGAATTGATGCCGCAACACCTGGTCAAGGGTCCGGCGATAGCCATCGAGAATGAAATCAAAGCCGCGCTCGATGGTCCGATAAAGCCGACCATGCTCGCGGTCGTGCTCGCTGACCAGGAAGCGCGAGCAGAGCATCGGCGTCAATGTCAGCGAGACCACAACCGAAACGACGATTGAAGCCGTAACGGTGATGGCGAATTCATGGAACAGCCGCCCGACGATGCCGCTCATCAGCAACAGCGGGATAAAAACCGCGATCAGCGACACGCTGATCGAAAGCACCGTAAAGCCGATTTCCCGCGCGCCTTTGATGGCCGATTGCAATGGCGTCGTGCCGGCCTCGAGGTGGCGGAAGATGTTCTCGACGACGACAATTGCATCGTCGACGACGAAACCGACTGCGATCGTGAAGGCCATCAGCGATAGATTGTCGAGCGAAAAGCCCGCGAGGTAGATGATCGCCGTTGCGCCAAGCAGCGACAACGGCACCGCAGCGCCAGGGATCAGCGTCGCGTGGATGCTGCGAAGGAACAACAGAATGACGAGCACGACCAGCACGCAGGTCAATGCCAGCGTGAACTCGACGTCCTTGACCGAGGCGCGGATGGTCTGCGTGCGGTCGAGAATGGTGTTCAGATGAATGCCCGGCGGAATCAATGCATGCATCCGCGCCAGCGCCGTTTTTATGTTGTCGACCGTGTCGATCACGTTGGCGCCGGGTTGCTTGAACACGAGCAACATGACGGCGGTCTGCTCGCGGTGCAGCGCGCCCAGCGTCACGTCCTGGGGCCCCGAGATGGCTTGGCCGACGTCATCGACGTGAACAGGGGCCCCATTACGATAATCAATAATCACCTTATTGTAGGATTCCGGCTCGGTGAGCTGGTCGTTGGCGGCGATTGTGAAGCTTTGCTGCGGGCCGAGCAGCGTGCCCTTGGCGGCCTGGGTGGTTGCGTTGGCGAGTGCTGCGCGTACGTCGGCTAGCGTCAGCTGGCGCGCTGTCAGCTTGGCCGGATCGACCTGAACGCGAATGGCCGGCCGCTGCTGCCCGCCGATGATCACCTGCGCGACGCCGGAGATTTGTGAAATCTGCTGGGCGACAACGTTCTCGGCGAAGTCGTCCACTTTGGTAAGCGGCAGCGTGTCCGAAGTGGCGGCCACAATCAGGATTGGGGAATCCGCGGGATTGACCTTTCGGTAGGTCGGCGGGGTGGAGAGCGTCTTTGGAAGCTGGTTGCCCGCGGCCGTTATCGCCGCCTGAACGTCCTGCGCCGCGCCGTCGATGTTGCGATTGAGATCGAATTGCAGCGTGACCACGGTCGAGCCGAGCGAACTGACCGAGCTCATTTGCGACACGCCGGCGATTTGGCCGAACTGCCGCTCAAGCGGTGTCGCCACCGTGGCCGCCATGGTTTCGGGGCTGGCGCCGGGGGCGGTGGCGACAACCTGGATGGTCGGAAAATCGACCTGCGGCAGAGGCGCGACCGGTAAAAGCGGGAAGGCGACGATGCCAACAAGCGCCAAGGCGGCCATTAGCAGCGAAGTGGCGATTGGCCGCCGGATGAAAATTTCCGAGAAATTCATCAGGAATTATCCGGCTGCTGCGCCACGGGTGTTTTTGGCGACCGGATTGCGACATGGGCCCCGACGTCGAGGCGCGATTGTCCGTCGACAACGACGGTCTCGCCGGCATTAAGGCCTGCTATGGCAACGACAAGATCCTCGTCGGCCTGGAATGCATCGATCGGCCTCTGCTCGACTGTTTCGTCGGGCTTTACGACCCAAACGTAAAAGCCATCGGGGCCGCGTTGCATCGCGACCGCCGGTATGGTGACTGCGTTCTTGCGTGTGGTGATGAGCATGCGCACGCGTACAAATTCGCCGGGCCACAGCCGGCCGTCGTCGTTTGCAAACTCCGCCTTGAGCTGAATTGTACTGGTGGTCTGATCGATCTGATTGTTGATCAGAAGAAGTTTGCCTTCGGCGAGTTGTTTCTGATCATCCTGATCGAACGCCAACACCTTCACCTCGCCGCGCAGCATCGCCTCGCGCACTCTTCCGAGATAGCTCTGCGGCAGTGTGCAAATTACCGTCGTCGGCTTGATCTGCGTGAGCACGGTGAGCGGGCTGGCGTCGGTGGTGTGAATGATGTTGCCGACGTCGATCTGGCGAAAGCCAACCACACCGTCGATGGGCGCCGTGATCGTTGCATAGTCGAGCTGTGTCTGCGCCGCCTCGATGGCGGCTTGATCGGCGTCGATGGTCGCCTTGGTGGTATCGACTTTGGCCTGCTGTTGGTCAACGTTCTGTTGCGTCTCGTAGCTCTTCAATGCCAGGGACTTAAACCGCGCCAGGTCTTTTTGCGCGGCAATCAATTGCGCCTCATCCTGACTCTTTTTCGCTATTGCCTGGTCCAGCGCGGCTTTGAACGGCGCCGGATCAATCTTGGCGAGGACGTCGCCTTGATGCACCTCCTGGCCTTGGCGGAAATTGATCGAAACGATTTGGCCATTGACCTGCGCGCGGATGGCCACAGTGTTGAGCGCCTGGACCGTTCCCAGCGCATGAGAATAAATCGATACGTCGCGGACAGTCGTTTCGGTAACCGTTACCGGGACCGAGGAGCGCGCGGCGGTTTGCGCGGCTTGCGAGCTCGTGTGCCGCCAAAAAATAATCGCCGCCGCCAAGGACGCAAACGCAATCCCAGCAACAATGAAAAAAATCTGCCGGGAATTTCGCCCGGTCATTCGCATCCCCATGGGCGTAGCTATAGCTCGCTTTCCTTAGCGCTCAAACGGCGAATTTACGCGAAAACCAGGCCTTTCCCGGCTGGTGCGGGCGCCGTGCGCCGCACTATAGCGGCTTGCGAACGAGCAGCGCATTAAACTTAATTAAGATAGCGCCGCCCGCTTATTAACGTTGTTGATTCAACGCCGCAGGCGAAGCCAAGTTCTTTAGTCCCCGGTAATGGATTTGTTACCTGCCGACCCGCCCCCTGACCTAGGTCAAGAAGCCCCTTAAAGCCGCCGGATCAGCCCGGCGATGGCGGCTAGGACCGCGAACACGAGCAACACCGGAAACCAGATCAGCGCAGCCCCTATCAGCGCCAGTAGGAAGATGCCGCCAAACAGCGCCAGCATGAGCAACAGCAGCACAAAGCCGAGCGGTCCAATGCGGCTGACATAGATGCGGTGTGTGCTGCGACCCTCGTTAAATCCATGGTTTGGCGGCCACCGCGAATCGCGGTTAGGCCGATTATTGCC
>Ga0126379_10002070_pt1 | contig 12578 bp, 13 predicted proteins | sample PanSoiMetPlot_24_FD_92640 | JGI IMG/M metagenome (GOLD analysis project Ga0126379, IMG submission 92640) | Tropical forest soil microbial communities from Panama - MetaG Plot_24 | ecosystem: Environmental > Terrestrial > Soil > Tropical forest > Bulk soil | place: Panama | collected 2016-02-17
CCAGGACCTCAAGGGCACCGTCTCGGTGGACTACGGCGTGTACGGCGTGCCCGAGACCTTCTTCCTCGATCGACAGGGCAAGATCCGGCTCAAGCACGTCGGCGCCGTCACCGACGACGTCTTCCGGGCCACGGTGGATCGGCTGCTGGCGGAGGCCGCCTCCCCATGAGTCGTGGCGCGATAGGCTTGACGGCGGTCTTGATGGCGCTCGCGCTGGTCGGCTCGGCCGTGCGCGCGATCGACGCTCAGATCGCGCGGCCCGTGAACGAAGAGACCGTGCACGACATCGCCGCGCAGCTCCGCTGCGTCGTCTGCCAGAATCTGTCGGTGGCCGACTCGCCCTCGGAGATGGCGAGCCAGATGCGCGCGATCATCCGGGAGCGGCTGGCGGCGGGCGAGAGCCCGGCCGACGTGCAGCGCTACTTCGTCGATCGCTACGGGGAATGGATCCTTCTCTCGCCTCCGCGCCGGGGCTTCAATCTCCTCGTCTGGCTCCTGCCGCTCGCGGCGGTCGTCGTGGGACTCTCCGCCACGGGCGCCCTCGTGTGGCGCTGGACCCATGGCCGTCGCAGGGTTCGGACGACCCCGCCGCCAGTCGATCCGGCGATGAGCGAGCGGATCCGTCGTGAGCTGGAGCGCGAGTCGTGATCGGCGCCGGTGTGATCGTCGTGGTGCTCGTCGTCGGCGTGCCCACTCTCGCGTTCGTGCTCTGGCCGCTGCTCGGCCGGGACCGGCGCGGGCGGACGTTCCTGCCGCTCCCGCCCGACCGTCGCCAGGAGCTCTCCGAGGACAAGCGCGTCGCGCTCGCCGCCATCCGCGAGCTCGAGTTCGAGCACGCCGCCGGCCACGTGTCGGATGCCGACTACGCCGAGCTGCGCGCCCGTTACGAGGGCGAAGCCGCGGCCCTTCTCACCGAGCTCGATCGGCTGGGTCCCGCCGAGCCGCCGCCGGTACGTGTCGCGCCGGCCGAGCCGCGCCGGTCGGGCTGGCGGCACCCGGCGGCGCTCGCGGCCGCCGCGACGCTCCTGGTCGTCTTCGGCATCGCCGTCGGCGCCGGCATCGTCAGGTACACCGAGCCCGACCCGATGGCCGGCGGGCCCGCGCCGGGCTCCCGCCCGCTGGCCGAGCTCCCGCGCGAGGCGCCCGGCGGCGGCGAAGCGCCGAGCGCACGCAACGCGCCCGCGATCGCGCCCGGCCAGCCCATCCCACCCGAGATGCTCCGCGGGATGCTGCAGGCCGCACGCTCGAGCCTGCAGCAGGGCCGCTACAGCGAGGCGATCGCCGCGTACCAGGCTGTCCTCAAGCGCAATCCGAACAACGTGGACGCGACGACTCACCTGGGGCTGATCCTGGCCGTCGGTGGGGGGCCCGACCACGCCGACCGCGCGCTCGAGATCTTCGACCGCGCGCTGTCGATCGATCCGACCTACCTGCCGGCGCTCCTCTACCGGGGGCAGGTTCTCTACGAAGCCAAGCACGACGTCGCGGGAGCCGTCCGGTCCTGGGAGAAGTTCGTCGCGCTGGCCCCGCCGGGCGAGGATCGCGACCGCGTCGCGCAGATGATCCGCGACGCTCAGTCCAAGAAGTGACTCAGCGCCGCTCGGGGACCGCGAAGGTCCGGTCGTGCTTCAGGGGAACCGACAGGTACTCGCGCTCCTGGTAGACGATGAGCGGCCAGTTCCATCGCACGCCGACCTCGAGCGTCTTGCCCTCATCGCTCACCGAGATCGAGCGCTCGTCGACCGGGATGCCGCTCGCCGCCACCTTCTTCACGATGTCGTCCCTCACGCGCCCGGCGCGGTCCTGTCGATCCGTGCGCGACGCGCGCTCGTTGACGACCTCCTCGACGATGCTCGTGATCTCCAGGTAGGACCAGACGGCCATCGCACCGGTGTAGAAGGCGTAGACGCAACCGATCGCGACAAAAATCCAGAAGAGGACCTTCATCCACTCGCACTCGGAAGATAGACCCAGATCTTCGCCGCGGCCGGCAGGCCGAGCGCGATGATCTGGCCGTCGCCGGACGCCGTAATCGTCCCCGCCCAGGGCGCGACCTCGGTGATCTTGAGGCGCCGGCCGGGGCGCACTTCGTTCTTCCAGAGGTGCTCGAGGAGCTTCTTGTCGGCCTCGGCCTCTTCAGTGATGCGCTCGACCACGACCGTCGTGCCTTCCTTGGCCTGGTTGAGCGGAAACGGCTCGACCCGAGGCGGCTTGGCCATCCCGGGGATCGGGTTACCGTGCGGGCACGTGCTCGGCATACCGAGCAGCTCCGCCAGGCGATCCTCGACCCGGGGCGAGAGCGCGTGCTCGAGCCGATGCGCTTCCTCGTGGGCATCCGTCCAGTTGAGCCCGAGCGTGTCGGTGAGCCAGCGCTCGAGGAGGCGATGCCGGCGCGCCATGACCTCGGCGATCTGTCGCCCCTTGTTGGAGAGCGCAAGCACCTTGCCGCGGCCGATCTTCACGTAGCCGCCACGCGCCATGCGATGGATGGCCTCGGTGACCGCCGGCGCCGAAATCCCCATGTGCTTGGCAAGGCGAGCGCCGATCACCGGCCTACCGCTGCTCGTCAGGTCGTAGATCGCCGCGAGATAGTCCTGGACCGAAGCCGTGGTGGCTCGTGTCTCGGCCGCGACTTTCAGGATTGAGGATCGTGGCATGTCCAATTCTTCCGAGCGAAATCTCGACCGGTCGCTCGGCAGTATAGCGTCACTCCTACTCGACCAGCAAGGCGCCGACAGCCCTCACAAACTGAGAAGTCGCCTCGCTCGACCTCTCACGAGTGATAACCAAGGTCTCAGCGCCCTAAAACCAAGGGCCTGATTTCCTGGGCTTCTCGAACATCGTCGCCGGCGCACCTCTTGCGAGCGTCGACCGACCGTTCCGCGAGGCTCACTCCACACGAAATCAACCCGACCTGCAGCAAGAGGAGACGGCGAGCCCGTCATCGGTCCGGCGAGCCCGCGCTCGCCGGGCCGGTGATATGCTTCGGGCATGACGCGGGCCGACGCCGCGCAGCGCATCACCGAGCTGCGCGAGCAGATCCACCACCACGAGTACCTGTACTACGTCGAGGCCCGGCCCGAGGTCTCCGATGCCGAATACGACGCGCTCATGCGCGAGCTTCGCGAGCTCGAGGCGAGCTTCCCCGATCTCGTCACCGCCGATAGCCCCACCCAGCGCGTGGGCGGCGCGCCGACCGACCTCTTCAAGCCCGTCGAGCACCACGCGGCAATGCTCTCGCTCGACAACGCGACCTCGCCGGACGAGCTGCGCGAGTTCGAAGCGCGTCTGGGCCGCGCCTTGCCGGGCGCGAGCTTTCAGTACGTGTGCGAGCCCAAGATCGACGGCCTCGGTGTCGCGCTCGTCTACGAGCGCGGGCGTTTCGTGCGGGGCGCGACCCGCGGCGACGGCCGCACCGGCGAGGACATCACCGCGAACCTGCGCACGATCGCGTCCATCCCCAAGCGGCTCCAGCCGGGGCCGCTGGCGTCGGCGGAGATCGTGGAGGTACGCGGCGAGGTGTTCATGCCGCGCGAGGAGTTCGCGCAGCTGAACCGCTCGCTCGAAGAGGCCGGGGCGCCAACCTTCGCGAATCCGAGAAACGCCGCGGCCGGCGCGGTACGGCAGAAGGATCCGTCGGTCACGGCGCGCCGGCCGCTCGACATGTTCCTCTACCACGTGAGCCGCGCCGACGGGCTCGGCTTCGCCACGCACTGGGACACGCTCGAGGCGCTGGCCGCCGCCGGCTTCAAGACGAACCCGCGTTCCCGGCGCGCTGCGAATCTCGACGCGGTGCTCGCCGTCTGCGCCGAGCTCGAGCGCGATCGGGACGCGCTCGGCTACGACGCCGACGGCGTCGTGGTGAAGGTCGACTCTCTCGACCAGCAGCGGCGCCTCGGCTCCACGACGCACCACCCGCGCTGGGCCATCGCATTCAAGTTCGCCGCGCGCCAGGCGACCACCGTGATCGAGGCGATCGAGGTGAACGTGGGCAAGACCGGCGCGCTCACGCCGACCGCCAAGCTGACCCCGGTGGAGCTGGCCGGCGTGACGATCCGCAACGTGAGCCTGCACAACGAGGACGAGATTCGCCGCAAGGACATCCGCGTGGGCGACACGGCCCTGATCGAGCGCGCCGGCGACGTGATCCCCTATGTCGTGCAGGTCGTGCTCGCCAAGCGGCCGCCCGACGCGCGAGAGTTCGCCTTTCCGTCGACGTGCCCGGCGTGCGGCGGCGCCACCGCGCGCGCCGAGGGCGAAGCCTACTGGCGCTGTCTCAACAGCGCGTGCCCGGCCCAGCTCAAGGAGCGGCTGCGCCACTTCGGCTCGCGGCGGGCGATGGACATCGAGCACCTGGGCGACAGCACGATCGAACAGCTGGTCGATACCGGCCGCGTGAAGGACTTTGCCGACCTCTACACGCTGACCGCCGGCGAGGTCGGCGAGCTGGATCGTTTCGCCGAGAAGTCGGCAGAGAATCTGGTCGCGGCGATCGCCGCCTCGCGCACGCGCGGCCCGGCGCGCCTGCTCAACGCGATCGGGATCCGGCTCGTCGGCGAGCGCGTCGCGCAGGTGCTGGCGACGCGCTTCGGCAGTCTCGAGCGGATCGCGTCCGCTTCGGAGGCCGAGCTGGCCGAGGTCCACGGCATCGGCGACGAGATCGCGCGCTCGATCGCGGCATTCTTCGAGGATCCGACCAACCGCGCGCTGATCGAGCGCCTCGCGGGCGCCGGTGTGGTGACCGAGGCACCGGTCGCGCCGGAGGGCCCCAAGCCCCTCGCCGGCAAGACTCTCGTCTTGACCGGCACCTTGCCCACGCTCTCGCGGGAGGCCGCGCGCGAGCTGATCGAGCGGCACGGCGGGCGCGTCACATCGTCGGTCTCGAAGAAGACCCACTACGTCGTGGCGGGCGAGGCGCCGGGCAGCAAGGCGGACGACGCCCGCCGCTTGGGCGTGACGGTGCTCGACGAAGCCGGGCTGCTCGAGCTGGTGCGCGCGTGACGCCCCGGATCCCACGCGTCGTGCTCGCCCTGGCCGTGCTGCTCGCGGCCGGTTGTCTCGGCAAGACGACCGACTCGACCGCGCCGATGGACATCCTGAGCCCGGGCAAGTGGGTTCCGCTCGCCTCGATGCCGACTGCGCGGCAAGAAGTCGCGGTCGCCGAGCTCAACGGCCGGGTGTTCGTGGTCGGCGGCTTCGGTCTCGACAACGACCCGGTCGCCACGGTCGAGGTCTACGACCCGGCGGTCGATCGCTGGGAGACGCGCGGGGCGCTCCCCGCTCCCACGCACCACGCGGCCGCGGCGGTCGTCGCGGGCCGGCTCTTCGTGGTGGGCGGCTTCAGCGGCGGACGCGTCAGCTGGACCCCGCTGCGCACGGTCTACGAGTACGACGAGGCGCGCAGCTCGTGGGCGACCCGCGCGCCGCTCCGGCAGGCGCGCGGCGGGCTCGCGGTGGTCGCGCTTCAGGGCCGCCTGCACGCGGTCGGCGGCAGCGGCGACAGCGCGAGCGCCGCGCACGAGATCTACGACCCCGCCGCCGACCGATGGAGCGACGGGCCGCCGATGCCGACGGCGCGTGATCATCTGGCGGCGGTGGCCTTTCAGGGCAAACTCTGGGCGATGGGCGGGCGCACATCGTTCGTCGGCACCCAGTTCGACACCGTCGAGATCTACGACCCCGCCGGCAATAGCTGGTCGACCGGCACCCCGCTGCCCACCGCCCGCGGCGGCCTGGCCGCCGCCACGCTCGGCGATCGGGTTTACGTCTTCGGCGGCGAGGCGCCCTTCCGCATCTTCAGCGCCAGCGAGATGTGGGAAGTCGCCGGCAAGCGGTGGATCGGTAAGGACCCGATGCGCACGCCGCGCCACGGGATCGGCGCGGCAGTGCTTGGCAACCGTATCTACGTGCCCGGCGGGGCCACCCAGCCGGGCTACGCGAGCACCAGCGTGAACGAGGCGTACGTGCCGTGAAGGCCCGCGGGCTGGCTGTGCTCGCTCTCACCGTGCTCGCCCTCTCGCCGGCATCGCTCTGCGCCGGCCCGACTCGCGAGGAGGCGCTGAAGGCGCTCGCCGATACCCGCAGCGTGGACAGCCGCCGTCAGGGCGCGCGAGCCCTCGGTGAGACCGGGCTCATGGACGATCTGCCGCAGTTGTCCTCAGCACTTCGCGACAGCGATCCGCTCGTTCGCGACCTGGCGGAGAGCGCGATGTGGCAGGTCTGGAGCCGCTCCGGCGATCCGGCCATCGACCGGCTCTTCGCCAGGGGTCTCGAGCAGATGCAAGCCCGCCAGGGCGAGGAGGCCGTCGAGACCTTCGGCGAGATCATCCGGCGCCGGCCGGAGTTCGCGGAGGGCTGGAACAAGCGGGCGACGGTCTACTACTTGCTGGGCGAATACAAGAAGTCGCTCGCCGACTGCGACGAGGTGATGAAGCGCAATCCGTATCACTTCGGCGCGCTCAGCGGCTACGGGATGATCTACATGCAGCTCGACCAGCCGGCGCAGGCCCTCGAGTACTTCGAGCGGGCCCTGCGCGTGAACCCGAATCTCGAGTCGACCCGGCAGACCATCGAGATCCTCAAAACCCTGCTGATCCAGCGGCGAAAGGACACCATCTGATGATCGACGCCCTCAAGAAGATCACGAGCCCGAGCGTGGCCAACGCGATCGAGACGTTCAACGTCCGCCCGCGCAACCAGGGCAACATGTCTTCCGAGATCCGCACCTTGTTCCCCGAGATGGGCCCCCTCGTCGGGTACGCGGTCACGGCGGTGATCCGCGCCGAGCCCCAACCGCTCGAGGGCCATCGCGCCTCGACCTTCGGCTGGTGGGACTACGTCCTCTCGATCCCGGCGCCGCGCGTGATCGTCGTGCACGACCTCGACGAGCCGCGGGGCCAGGGCGCTCAGTGGGGCGAGGTCCAGGCCAACATCCACAAGGCGCTCGGCTGCGCCGGCGTCATCACGGACGGCTCGGTGCGCGACCTCGACGAGGTGCGGGCGCTGGGCTTCCAGTTCGCCGCCGCGCACGTCTCCGTCTCTCACGCATACGTGCACATGGTGGACTTCGGCCTGCCGATCAAGGTGGGCGGCCTCTGGGTGAAGCCGGGCGACCTCGTCCACGCCGACCAGCACGGCGCCGTCACGATTCCGGCCGACATCGCCGGCAAGATCCCCGACGCGATCGGGAAGGTCGAGGCCGACGAGCGCAAGATCATCTCGGTCTGCCAGTCGCCGAATTTCACCGCCGACGCGCTCAAGCAGCTCTACAAGCAGATCCGGCCCGGGACGTACTAGACGACGAAGCGGACGTTGCATTTGAGGCAGGTCAACGACGCGATCTTCCGGAACCGTCAGACCGCGGGCCGGCGGAGCGCCGCCGGCCAAAATCCTCGGTGCGAGCTGAGGCCGCTGAAGACTACTGGCTAGTGTTCGACGGGGCCACCGACAGGCTCGCGGTCAGAGGCATCCGGAGCCGCCGGACCAGCTCGTATAGCGCGCTCTTACCGCCACGATAGCCAACCTCACGCGCACGCCGGAGCACTTCGGCGCCGGACATCGTGGGCGCTTCACGCAGCCATGCCTCGATCTGAGGTGCGAACGGAGCCACCGTCGATGGGCGGCCCACGCCACGCGGCTGCTGCCACGTGCGAGAAGCACTCCCGTTGACCGACTCACTGACAGCCGTTCCATTGACCGACATGTCTGAATCCTCCTGACGTACCGGAAACAGCAAATCCGATACCGAGTAACATGGCCGGTCGTTTTGCTATATTTCAAAGCTACTTAGATAGCTGTAGCCTCCTCCTAGCTGGTAGGGAATTGACCACGCAGATAACTCTCGATCCAGGTGGTTTCGTAAAACGGATCGGACCGGAAAATCGGCCAGTTTCTGGTCGGGCCTAGCTGCGGGCGGCGCCATCGCGGCGAAGCTTGTACTCGACCGAGTCGACGAGCGCCTGCCAGGACGCCTCGATGATGTTATCGGCGACGCCCACGGTGCCCCACGTCTCGTCGCTATCGCCCGAGGTAATCAAGACGCGGGTCTTGGCCGCGGTGCCCTTGGACTCGTCCAGGATGCGCACCTTGTAGTCGAGGAGCTTCATGGTCTTGAGGGTTGGATAGAACTCCTCGAGGGCCTTCCTGAGCGCGTGGTCGAGGGCGTCGACCGGACCATTGCCCGACGCGGCGGTGTGCTCGAGGATGCCCTTCACGCGTACCCGGACGGTGGCCTCAGCGACCGGCTCCAGGTTCGTGTTCTGCTCCTCGACGATCACCCGGTATGCCTCGAGCACGAAGTAGGGCCGATGGCGGCCGAGCGCGCGCTCCATCAAGAGCTCGAACGACGCCTCGGCGCCCTCGAACTGGAATCCCTGGTCCTCGAGCGCCTTGAGCTGGTCGAGGATCCGGCGCGAATCCGGGGTGTCGTGATCGAGGTCGATACCGTACTCGCGCGCTTTCCACAAAATGTTCGACTTGCCCGCCAGCTCCGAGACCAGCACGCGGCGCCGGTTGCCCACCGAGGCGGGGTCGATGTGCTCGTAGGTCTCCGGGTGCTTCTGGACCGCCGAGACGTGCATCCCACCCTTGTGGGCAAACGCCGAGTCGCCCACGTACGGCTGCGACGACCACGGGTTGCGGTTGGCCAGCTCCGACGCGAAGCGCGAGACGTCGCGGAGCTCGCGCAGATTGGGCTCGGGAATGCAGTCGAGCCCCAGCTTCAAGATCAGGCTCGGGATGATCGAGACCAGGTTCGCGTTGCCGCAGCGCTCGCCGAAGCCGTTGAGCGTGCCCTGGACCTGGCCGACGCCTTCCGCGACGGCGGCGAGCGAGTTCGCCACCGCGCACTCGGCATCATTGTGCACGTGGATGCCCAGGGGCGTCCGCACGTGCCGCTTCACTTCGGCGATCATCGCCACCAGCTCCGCCGGCAGCGTGCCGCCGTTGGTATCGCAGAGGATGAGCCAGTGCGCGCCCGCGCTCTCGGCCGCCCGTAAGGTCGCCAGCGCGTAGTCGCGGTTGGCGCGGAAGCCGTCGAAGAAATGCTCGGCGTCGAAGAGCACCTCGTCCATGCGCGGCCGGAGGAACACGATCGTGTCGCCGATCATCGCGAGATTCTCGGTGAGCGTCGTCCCGAGCGCCTGGGTCACGTGGAAGTCCCACGACTTGCCGACGATCGTGGCCACTGGCGTACCGGCGTCGAGCAGGGCCTGCATGTTCGCGTCGGCCTCCGGCGTGGTCCCGGCGCGGCGGGTCATGCTGAACGCCGCGAGCTTGGCTTGCTTGAGCGTAACGTCCTGCATCCGCCGGAAGAATCGAAGGTCTTTCGGATTCGAGCCCGGCCATCCGCCCTCGATGTAATGGATCCCCAGCGCGTCGAGCCGGGTCGCGAGGCGCACCTTATCTTCCATCGAAAACGACACGCCTTCGCCCTGCGTGCCATCGCGGAGCGTCGTGTCGTAGATCTTGATCAGTCGGCGCATGGCAGACGTTGATCATGCGCCCGCCGTGGACGCGGTGTCAACAATCGCGGTGCCCGCGCTGGCGCCGACGAATCAGGCGTAGAGACGCGCTGCGAGGCGGGCGCTGATCGCGGGCCACTCGGTGTCGAGAATCGAGAAATAGACCGTGTCGCGCTGATAGCCGCGCACGTTCATGTGCTTGCGCAACGTGCCCTCGCGGACGGCGCCCAGTCGGACGATCGCTTCCTGCGAGCGGACGTTGCGCCCGTCGGTCTTGAGCGCGACGCGCACACAGCCGAGGGTCTCGAAGCAATAGCGCAGGAAGAGCAGCTTCGATTCGGTGTTGGCCGGCGTGCGCCAGTAGTCGCGCCCGAGGAACGTCGCGCCGATCTCGACCTGCCGGTCGGCCGGCCGCACGTCGAGCAGACGCGTCGAGCCGATGGCGCGTCCGGTCGCCTTCCAGATCTGCGCGAACACGACCGACTCCCGGCGGGCCATCAGCGTCTCCGCCTGGCGAACGAGGGCGAGCGTCTCATCGAGCGCCTTCGGCGAGGTCCACGAGAGGTAGCGGCAGACCTCCGCGTCCTGCATCACGTCGAAGAGATCGCGCGCGTGTCGCTCGGCGAGCGGCTCCAGCACGATGTAGCGTCCCTCGAGTGTGACCGGGTCGAGCGGCGCGAGCGAGTCCGGCACCCCGGGCCGTCAGATCGCGCCCTGGGCGCGCAGGCGGTCGATCGCGGGCCTCTTGAGCCCGACGAGCGTTTTCAGGACGGCGTCGGTGTGCTGGCCGACGACGGGCGGCGGCGTCACGGCCGATCCGGGTGTCGCGTGCAACCGCACCGGCACGCCCATCACAGTCACCTTCTTCGCCTTGGGATGTGGCAGCGACACGATCATGCCGCGCGCCTTGAGGTGCTCGCTCTCGCAAACCTCGGCGACCGACTTGATGAGGCCGGCCGGAATGCCCGCGCCCTCGAACTGCTTGACCCATTCGGCGGCGGCCCGGGTGCCGAGGATCTCGTTCAGCAGCGGCACGAGCGTCTCGCGGTTTTGGACGCGCTGGGCCTCGGTGTCGAAGCGCGGGTCGGTCGCAAGCTCGGGATGTCCGAGGGCAGCGCAGCACTTGATCCACAGCGAGTTATTCGCGACGCCCAGCACGACGAACGCGTCGGCGGCGCGGAACACCTCGTAGGGCACGATCGAGGGGTGGGCGTTGCCGCGGCGGGTCGGGCGCGCCCCGGTGCCGAAGTAGATGCCGGCCTGATAGGTGAGCAGCGCCGCCATCACGTCGAGCATCGAGATCTCGACCTTCTGGCCGCGGCGCGTGCGGGTCCGGGCCAGCAGCGCCAGGACCACGCCGTGAGCCGCCGACATGCCGGCGACGAGATCGCCGATCGAGTTGCCGACCTTCACCGGTGGGCCATCCGCGAAGCCGGTAAGGTCCATCACGCCCGACTCGGCCTGGATCACGAGGTCGTAACCGGCGCGGTGCGCCTCGGGACCAGACTCGCCGAACCCCGAGATCGAGCAATACACCAGGCGCGGGTTCAGGCGCGCGACTTCGCGGTACCCGAAGCCGAGCTTGTCCATCGTGCCCGGACGGAAGTTCTCGAGCAGGACGTCGCTCTTCTTCACCAGCTTGCGAAGGATCTCGCAGGCCTCCGGCGATTTCAGGTTGAGCGTGATGCTCTTCTTGCTGCGGTTCACCGACATGAAGTAGGTCGACTCGCCGCCGACGAACGGCGGCCAGCTGCGCGTGTCGTCGCCCCTGCCGGGCTCCTCGATCTTGATCACCTCCGCGCCCATGTCGCCGAGCATCATCGCGCAGAAGGGGCCCGCGAGAACGCGGGTCAGATCGAGCACGCGAACGCCGGCCAGCGGTCCCTTAGCTTGTGCCACGGAGACGTCCTTTCCAGGCGCGCTTCGCGAGACTCTGCGCGATCGCGCTCATGCGCTCGCCGGCGCGGCCGGCGCGGCGCCAAAAGAGCCGCGCACGATCGAGCGCGCCGAGGTGCGAGAAGTAGTAGATGTTGCCGACCGCCTCGATCGCCACCCACGAGCCGATCTTGAGCCCCTGCGTCTTGTCGCCGTGGCAGACGAGCCGCGCGCCGCCGACCAGATCGACCAGCGCGATGTGCAGCGGTGAGCGGAACCCTTCGGGCGGTGAGAGCAGGGTCGTGAACGAGACGACCTCGCCACCGCCCATCACCGAGGTCGGCGTCATCTCGACGGGATGGCGCGGGCACCAGCGCGAGGGCGGCGCCGCCACCAGCCGGCACCGCGGGCAGCGCGAGGCGGCGAGATGCTCGATCATTTGTAGCGGGGGCCGTGAGGCCGGCTTGGACCCGGGGTGGCCTGAGATAGGTGCGGCGTGGCTCCGCACGCTCGCTCAATACCTAGAGCTCCGCACGCCCGCACGACCCTCAAGGCGGGGCTGGCGGTTTCGCTCGTCGCTACGCGGAGGCTCATCGTGATTCGAGGATCGTGACCCAGTTGTTGGTGCCTGGGCCGCCGATCGACTGGGCGAGGGCGACGCTGCATCCCACCTGCCGCGTCGGTGCCCGCCCCGTCAGCTGCCAGACGCACTCGACGATCTGCGCGATCCCCGTCGCCGCCAGCGGGTGGCCGCGCGCCTTGAGGCCGCCCGACGGATTGATCGGCAGGCGGCCCTCGAGCGCGGTCTCGCCGTCGAGCGTGGCCGGCCCGGCCTTGCCTGGGGGGAACAGCCCGATGTCCTCGAGCGAGATGAGCTCGAACGGGGCGAACGCGTCGTGGATCTCGGCGACGTCCACGCGCTCCGGGCCGAAGCCGGCCATCGCGAAGGCGGCGCTGGCAGCCGCCTGGGTGGCTCGGAAGCTCGTGAGACTCTCGCGGTGCCGGAGGGCCAGCGCGTCGGTCCCCTGCCCCACGCCGGCCACGCGCACGCTCGCGCGATGACCCGTCAGCACGACCGCGGCCGCGCCGTCCGAGATCGGACAGCAATGGTACAGCCGAAGCGGGTCGGCGACCATGCGGCTGTCCAGGACCGCCTCCAGCGTGATCGCGTCGCGAAAGTGCGCCAGCGGATTGCGCGTCCCGTTCGCGTGATTCTTCACGGGGACCTGTGCGATCTCTCGC
>Ga0126379_10002071_pt1 | contig 12577 bp, 4 predicted proteins | sample PanSoiMetPlot_24_FD_92640 | JGI IMG/M metagenome (GOLD analysis project Ga0126379, IMG submission 92640) | Tropical forest soil microbial communities from Panama - MetaG Plot_24 | ecosystem: Environmental > Terrestrial > Soil > Tropical forest > Bulk soil | place: Panama | collected 2016-02-17
AGGCAAAAGGAAATGATTGAGTCGATTCGCGACAAGCTTACCTCTACCGTCCGCGGCGCCCCAGTGACCCCCTCCCCGACGACAGCGCCGAGACCGACTCAACCTGACGTTCCGATCAGTTATTTGGTGAACGCAGCAAAGATTAAATTGAACAACGGAAGATCTCTTGAACAAACCGGAGATGCGGCGGCCGCAAAAGATCAATACGCGGCAGCGATTAGCTTTTGCGAACGCATATTCAAGATCGATCCGAAAAATGCCCAAGCACGTACGATCTGCCAGGATGCAAAAGACGCGGATGGTGCAATCAACCGCGGTGAAACACCACGCTGAAAGCACGAGCATTGAGCATCCGCGCCATTCGCGATTCTGCCCGTTGAAATCCACTCGAGCGGTCGAATCTAAATAAAAGAAACAAGTTGCAGTGACACTTGCAGTGTTGGGTCATGGCGGATCTTTGGAACGAGCTTGTTGCAGGCTTTAGAGGGCGTGTTGCTCAGCTGCAAATCAAGATGGTGTGTGAGCGACCCCCTCGCTCGCTTCGCTCGCGTCTCCCCCTCACGAGGGGGAGATTACATACTCTCCCCCTCCGTGAGGGGGAGAGCCGCCGAAGGCGGCAGGGGGTCGGTCTCACACCATCTCGAATTCGAGCTGGGCAACAACCCCGGATTACTTCGGAAAGACATCTAAAAGATATCTTGCAGCGACGTGACCGAAATATTCACATCATCCACGGCTAGAGCCGGGTAGTTAGCCTCGGAGAACCGGTTGATGTTGTCAAACACCGTGTGATTGAATCCGAGCTGGGCATCGAGGTTCCCGGACGCCGCCAGCGCACCATTCACGCTCAGCGTATAGGTACGCTTATCAAGATCGAGAACTAACCTAAACTGTGTTGGGATTCCTGGTGTGTAGCCGCCAATGCTAATGTTTGGACCAGGAATACCGCCGATTGTAAGAATGCCCGACGGCTCATATGTGATCGTCCAAACATCCTTAAGCACATTGTCGTCGTTCGCCTCAACAAATACTCCAATCCGGCCGCTGGCGTCCGACGGCGGGATGGCTGCAATTGATGATCTCCACTGAATGACCGCCTGGCCGCTGAAAAACTGTACAGGGTTAAAGAAGCTGGCGTTAGCAAGATTCCCTGGCGTGCCATCGAGCAACATCGATCTCGTTGTGAAACCCAAGGTCGGTGCAACCACGTCAACGATGCCGCCCTCGTCTCTGATAATGACGGTGGGACGGCTAAGCGGTAATGGGTTGGTGTTCGGCTCCGTTGCCAATGGACCTAGAGGCTCCGAGTCGAAGCTTGCGACAAAAATGGAAAAGCGGACAGCAAGGCTCAACGCCCGTGTAGCGACCTGTGCGGGTACACTGGAGTCAGAAACCCGCACGCTGAAGTTGAAATCACCGACTGTGGTAGGTGTGCCAAAAAGAACGCCGGCACTGCTGAAACTGAGGCCTGGAGGTAAGACAGATCCAGGTGCTACTTGCCATGTGAGCGGCGCAATACCCCCGGACGCATTCACCTGCTGTGTATAGTTCGTTCCAAGGTTTGCGTCTGGTAGGACGGAGTCGAGGATAGCGAGCGCCTCTGCGATTCGGATCGAGAGGGAACGACTGTCGCTCTGTTGAGGGAAACCAGAATCCGTGACTCTCACTGTGAAGATAAAGATGCCGGAGGTCGTAGGTATTCCCGCGATCTGCCCTGTGTTCACGCCGAGTGAGAGACCGGGTGGCAAAATTCCGTCGGTTACTGTCCATGTTTTTGTGCCGACACCGCCCGTCGAAAGGAGCAAGCCTGTGTATGGAGACAATCTGACGCCATCGCTAAGGGAGGTGGTCGCTATCTGAATGCCGGGAATCACATTGAACGGTGCCGTTGTCGCTAACGAAAAGTTTGGCGCCGAAGCAACCAGGGTAAAGAGGCCTGGCTGGCTGATGGTCAGAGTACTGAACGCGGCAACACCACTTGCATTCGTAACCGCCGTGTTCGCTCCTCCGGGCGTTGTCGCTCCCTCGCTGCCTCCAATCGAGATGCTGATCGGAATATTGGGAACCGGTACACCGTCCGGGCCCAGCGCGCGCACCGTTACTGTTGGTGAGATCGGAACATTCTGGCGGACGCAATTCACCGTGCCGCTTAACACGCTCGTACAAGGCGCGGGTTGCGCAACAAAAACCAGCGCGGCAATTCCAAGCGGAGGCGCAATTCCCAGAGTCAGTTCGCGTGTAGCAACCTGCTGTATCGCATCAACCACTCGAACAGTGAATGTGAACGCCCCGGCTGTTGTTGGGGTTCCGCTGATCAGCCCTGAGGATGACAGCGTCAGCCCCGGCGGCAGATCACCACTCACCAAGTTCCATGTCAGAGAGCCGGAGCCTCCGCTGGCTTTGAGTTGCCCGTTTGATAGCGGAATACCGACCCGGCCAGAAGCCAACATAGTCGTGATGATCGTCAATCGTGTGGTTGCAGCGGTTGGCTGCGTTATTCCTGCTTGCGCGTCCGCCGTATCTACAGCGAGGCTCACCATTGAGGCGTTTAACGGCTGGCCGCCAATCTCGACGTCGCCAAACACGTTGTTCGACATGTCTCCGCTGGTGTGGCTTGGCCTGGGGACAATCTTGATAACGTTTCCGTCGAACTTATCCAAATCAAATACACGGAACTGAACTTTTGCGCTCTCCCCTGGCGCGATAAAGAACGTAGTGTTCCGAATATCGGGATTGAGAATGTCTGGATTCAAAATGTCCGGGTTCAGAATGTCCGGGTTCAATACATTGACGACCAACTGCTCATGAGGTTGGTTGACCAATGCGCAGTGACTGGTCGCCGGCGTGGAACTAACCCGATACACCATGAGTTGAAATTTGAAACCCGGTGGCGGCGCCGGAAAGGATGTCTTGAAAGAAAAGGCGGACGTAGTGTTCCCATTGTTCTTGGTAGTCCATGAAAGGTCGTTAACCTGAAGCCTGGATCGATCGGCATTTTGTACATCCGGATCTGTATTGAGGATGTCCGGATTCAAGATATCCGGGTTCAGGATATCGGGGTTGAGGATATCGGGATTGAGGATATCGGGGTTGAGGATGTCCGGATTCAGGATATCCGGATTCAGGATGTCTGGATTCAGGATATCGGGGTTGAGGATATCCGGATTCAAAATATCCGGATTCAAGATGTCGGGGTTCAATGCCGTGACGCTGATATTTGGAGCCGATACTTCCGAGTCGCGGATATCCGGATTCAGTATGTCCGGATTGAGGATGTCCGGATTCAGGATATCCGGGTTCAAGATGTCCGGATTGAGGACCACATTTCCCTGAAATCCGCCGACAACAGGAAACCCGCCAATCGATGCGATCTCGGTCACATTCACCGTCGTCGAATTGTTAGAATTTGCCGACGTCACAAATACCGTACGAGCAATGGTCGAGCGTGGGCCGACGGCCAAATCCAACGTGGTCCGCAACTCAAACTGTAAGAACGAGGCCTGTCCGTCCGGGGGTTGATTGGCAATTGTCAAACGATAACTGCGCGGGTGTTTGCCGGAGTTTTCAACGTATACCACGAATGCTCGCTGAATTTTGCCCAGCGGCTTTGTGTTCCCAGGAGAGCTTGCCGCGAAGCCTTGCGTGATTCTTGCAGAGTAAATGTTCTCGTTGCGCATCCCGGCTTGGGGTGGCGAACAGGCATCCAATGTTTTGTGCGGATCGACCAGGCTTTGGGTTCCTGCCAAGGCCTCGGGAGGTGTGTATTTAGTCCAGTCCTCCGGCTTGGCGGGGGGCTTCACATCGCGGTTATCAGTCCAGGCGGTAGTGAAAGTTGCGGAATTCGAAGCTTCTGTATTGAACCTCCACCGGCCGTGGTCGTCCTGTACAAATGCCGGCGCCGTCACGTCAATGTAATCGCCCATGAACGGAACGGTACCCTGCGCGAACATGGGATAGTTGACAGGGTTGGCTTGAAGTCGTTGGGGAACACCGGATGTGCCGACACCAAACAGATACTTTGAGACTGGAGCTGAAGTGAAAACCGGTCTATCGGCAGGATCGGCCTCCGCAGCCCGGACATCCACAGTATGCCAACCTGTTGGTATAGATGTGATGGGATCCGTGACGAAAAGATCGCTGAATTGCAGTCGAAGGTCATCCCGAAAATCGTAATAAACGAATAATAACTTGCCGGCCGAGAATGTCGCCGAGGGCATCAACTGGTGACCCCTTCGATCCGGTGCGGCATCGACTAGCTGTGGTGAAGACCAGATATCACCGTCTCTCGATACAGCCACGAGGACGCGTGCATCTCCGCCGGGGCCGCTTCCACGCTGCGACCATCCCACATAGACTCGTCCTGTCTGGTCGTGGTTTGGATTCGCATCGATCGCCAGCGTAGGAAAAGCGAGACTTCGAAACTGCCAGAAGCAATCGGGTGAGGTCGAATTCGTGCAGGGGTTGCCCGTCGGGAACGTCACCAAATCAAAGGGCACAATCTGGGAAACCACGACAGGTGTCCCGAACGACACTCCGCCGTTCGTGGACTTTGCGATCATGATCGCATTAGAAGAGCTTGGAAGACTTTGAGAGAGTATTTGTCGCCAGGCGACATAGACCGTTCCAGTATTCGGGTCGACGGCAATTGTCGAACCCTGATTGGTCGTTTGTGGAGTGCTCAGCGGGTACGGGGGTTCCCAGGTTGCTCCGCAATCGGTGGAGCGGGAAAACATGATACGCGTGGACACCAGCCCCTGCTGTTCCTCCGCGTCCTCGCCCTGCGGTACCTCAGCATAGGCAATGTAAACGTTGCCTCCGGGAAATGATCGCACGGTAGAGGTGCCATCTCCGTTTGGTACTTGAATCGAACAGTCGCGGCTATCGTGGCGCGGAATATCGACGGCCAACCAAGGCTTGTCGAGGAAATGGTCCTCGTCTCCTCTCTGCACGACGTTCGTATCGATGTACTGGATCGGATCGCCGGTCTCCTTATTATTGTTGTCGACATAACGCGCAACGAAGACCAGGCTACGTGCCGCTGCACCTCGAGTGAATACGATGCCGCTGTAATAAAAGAGGCCGTTGACTCCTGCGCGCACCGTTGGATCCGACCCTGCTTGATACCCTTTGAGCGGAGAAAACTCTCCTTCGGTTGACTTATCCTGCGGGTATCCGGGTATGAGTGTGCTTGTCCACGAATCCCCTCCGTCGAATGATTTGAAGAGTCCCAACCAGGCGTCGCCCGTGTTGCCGCTATGCGGCAGCCCTGGAAGGTCGACCGTGCGATAGTCGTTCGCGCCCGCGAGCAAATGACGCGGATTACGCGAGGAGATAGCGATCGAAGGTTCATTTTGACGTTGCAGGAACGGATCGCCACCGGGCCATTGACGGCCGGCAACCATGTTGACGTTGCGGCTGGCCTGTGGGAATTGCTGTCCTTGCGCGGCTCCGCTGATGAGTGTAAGCGTCCCGAGAATAACCATGAGCAGAGGCCCGAGCGTACTCCGTCTCGTGTAACCGCCTACCTGGTGCGTTTGAAAACAATTCGTGGAGTGCGATTCCGTAGGAGAGAACAAACGTTGCATGTGCATCCTCCAATGCAAACATCATCCTCCAATGCAAACATCCTGATTCGGCGCAGGTGAATGGCGAGCAGTTCGCTTACTGGCGATTACTGACGAACGAATCAGAAAACTTCAGTTGAGAAACGGCAAGGCTTATACACCAAAGTGCACCTTTTCGCAATTGTGTCTACAAGGCATGATTCAAGGCGACAGCCGTGATTTTATCTGACATCACTGTGAAAGAACGGAGAGGCGGCGCCTGGCATCCGTGACAAGAGGATCCGCTTCCGATTTTTCCTTCATCGCGATAAAGGTTCGATACCGTTCGGCAGCGCCAGGGCTCTTCATCCCTTCCTGCGAGCGGCCAAGATAGTAGAAAACTGAGGGGAAATAGTGATACGTGGGAAGGTCATCCAAAAATATCGCAGTAACCTCACCGCGTCTCTTCAAACAGTTCTCAAATTCCGAAGACGCTTGAGGGAAAGCTCCCGCGTCCAGATAGGCGCGTCCGAGGTCGAATCGGGCTTGCCACGTGTCGGTGAGTTGACGTGCATCTTCAAATTTTCTAACTGCCTCGCGTGGTTTACCGAGAGCCAGAAGTATTTCACCTTCGACAATCTCGGCATAAGCCTGCGGCTCCTTCTGCAGCCGGCTGTTTAGCTGTTCGCCATACACACGCGCCTGAGCGAATTGCCCTACGGCGATGTAGATTTGCGCGGCTCTGAAAATAACACTTAGATCCTTGCTGAGAGTCAAGGCTCTTTGGGCGGAAGCCACAGCGGCCTGCTGCCTTCCGAGCGACAATTGCACCGAGGCAAGCGTCATTAATTTGTCTGCAGCCAATGCTGGGTAACTATTCGTAAGATCCGCAGCGACGGCCTTTTCCAGGATCACTCCAGCTTCGCTGAAGCGGCCCTCAAAAATCCTCAGATCCGCCATGCCTGCCGCCATAAGGGAAGCACCATACGCACTTACAGCGGCCATTCGATCGTAGCTGCGCTCCGCCTCTTCAAGACGGCCTTGCGCAAGTTCTGAAAGGGCAGTGGCCAGGTAGCCCTTCGCGAAATTCGGGGTTAATTCCAGTGCTTTTGCAGCTTCGGATTTCGCCGTTGCGAAATCCCCGGCATACATCGTGTAGAGCGCCACGTTATTCCGGGCGGTCACATTGTTCGGATACAGCTCGACGAACTTACGCTCTTCGACCAGCGCTGCGGACATATCGCGCTTGTAAAAATAGGCCAGTGAAAGGTTGTTACGCGCCGCGCTATCTGCGGGAAAATTCTTGAGGAGTTCTGTGAACTGCTCGATTGCTTTGTCGTAGTCGCGAATCACCAGGAAGTATCCACCGGCGGTGCGATACTTTTCACGGTCGGTCATTCGCTCGATATTCGAAAATGCCAGCTGATAGTACTTTTCAGCCTCGTCTCTTCGCCCGAGATTTACATTGGCTGCTGCCAGACCGGCATAGGCGCGACCGAGCGTTGGATCGAGGCTCACCGCATGGGAGTAATACTGAATCGCTTCTTCCCACTTCCCTGCGGCTCTCAATTCCTGCGCCGTCGCGTAGCTCGTGATGGCTTCTGTCGAACCCGCAGTAAAGGTTTCTGCCGCACCGCGCTGAAGATCCTCGGCGGCGGTCGAATCACCCAGCGATGAACGAATAGAAGCGCCCAGCTTGCCGATCGCTGCCAGGATTTCACTTTTGTTCTTCACATCGACGCGATCTACCGCGACGACCTTACCGGTCGCCGGCTCGACTAAATTCGCGGATACACGCAGCCTTTCACCGCGCAGGGCTGTGACCGATCCGCTGATCACAAGATGGATTCCGTCACGAACAGCAACCTGCCGCGCAGTGCCTTCGTCCAGTGGTGCCGGCTGCTTCTTGAGATCGGCAGCCACCGTCTTCGCATACCTTCGATCGATGACATCCACAAATGACGCGCCCTCCAGAGCCAATGTCAATACTGGCTCAAGCGGCGCATCAAGCACGCCGGGTGCGACCTTGAAATCCGCGATCAGCACCTGAACAGGATGATGGTCTCTTGGTGGCGGAGGTGTTGGCCGCGTCACAAGAACGTACGCGCCCATAAGGGCTATGACGAGCAGGGCTAGGGCGGTCAGCCTCCACGAAATTGGTATCCGCGAAGCTCGGTAGCGCAAGCGGGACCAGGGAGTAACCATCCGTGTTGCGTTGATGCTCTCTACATCCGCCAGTACTTCGAGCGCACTCTGATACCTCTTAGCAGGATCGGTCTCGAGGCACCGGATTACAACTCGATTCGCTTCAGCGGGCACGGTGTATTCAACCTCGGCAGGGGGAGTCGCGCTTTCCTGCGTACGCTTGAATATCGTTTCGATCACAGTGTCCGCTTTAAAAGGGAGCTTGCCTGTCAGTAATTCATAGAAGACAAGACCGAGTGAAAAAATATCCGAACGCTGGTCGACCTTCTGTGCTCGCGCTTGCTCCGGAGACATGTAATCGGGAGTGCCGATCATCGCGACGGTAAGGGGGGTCATTTCCTCCCCCTCATCGGAGTGCGCGATACCAAAATCCATCACAACAACCCGCCCATCCTTTTGGACCAGGATGTTTTGCGGTTTTAAATCCCGGTGAATGATGCCTTGGGCATGAGCGGCATCCAAGGCATGGCAAACCTGGGTAATGATCGCGATTGCTTCGGGTGCTGAAAACTTCCCGCGTTGGAGTATCTGCGTCTTCAGATCGACGCCTTCGATATACTCCATCGTAATGAACTTCGTTCCGTGCTCTTCGCCTAAATCAAAGATGCGGACGACATTCTTATGGGTGACCTGGCGAGCAAGAAGAAGTTCTTGTTTGAAGCGCTTCAGGATATCTGCAGAGTTAGCAAGTTCGGGTTTTATGACCTTGATAGCGACAAGACGGTCGAGTTCAAGGTCGCGAGCCTTGTAAACTGCTCCCATTCCACCACGGCCAAGCATTCCTAGGATCTCGTAGCGGTTTCCGCCAATTATGTCTCCAATCTTAAAGGACGATGCATGAACGGCCGGGGTTTGCAGGACAGTGGGCAGGGACGCGGAATCAACGAGAGGTTCAGTACATCTCAGACACGCTAAGGCACCGCCCGGATTGGTCTGGCCACACCTTTGACACGTTATCCCGGCACCTTGTGGCGGACTCATAGATTCTTCAGTTATTTGGCTGCGAGCCGCAGGCATTATACACGGCCCTCTGGCCGAAAGCGGATTTCATTTGTCGGCTTACGGCATCGCGACTAACAGTTACAGGTAATGGTTACTCATTTTTGCAGACATCGAATGGAAGCAAGCGCTCTTCCGTAGTGTTTAAAGGCTGAGGACTTCGGACCAAGTCCACAGAAACAATAAGTTCCACAGGCTGATTGCCGCTTGCAGATTTCTCTGGAAAGCTATTCCGGCTATCCGTTCAGATGGCAGCCCTATCTTCCAAGCTCCAACTGTCGATCGCACTGGCATTGCCGATGCAATTGAAGATTGCGGCGTGCGAATTTATACTCGCGTCGTGAAGCGGCATTGGATTTGGGACAAAACCGACCGTTTGTTCTCCAGGGCAGAGCGGTTTGCCGCGGAATCCCAATTTGATGAAGCCGTACAGAGCTTCGACGACGCAATTCGCAGCGATCCAGAGTATCCGCACTTGTACGTGTATCGTGCTCTCGCACTGGCGGAGTTATCACGCTTCGACGAAGCACTTGTTTCGTGTGACAGAGCCGAACAAATAGATCCCTCAAATTTTGTGTTTCCGATGTATCGCGCAGCAATCCTGTTGGATTCCGGCAAGCCTCAAGACGCTCTCCAGAGTCTTCGTCGTGCCTTGGCCTTGCAACCTGGAAACACAGCCGTTGCCGGTTACGAGCAACTCGCGAAATGGGATCTCGGTGATGAAACTGCGATTCGCCAACTGAAAAAAAACATTCGCGAAATGCCGATTGATGTTCAATCGCGCGTCGCCGTTCGGCTGGAAGCAAAATCATTGCCGGAGAAGCAAGATGGTGTCGAGACGACTCCTATGTCATCTCTTCCTTTCCGTGCGTCGTTGCGGAAAATACTGCTCAGTCTCCGAACGATACGCACAAAACGGCTGTTCAGAAAAGTGACTGCACTGATCCAGGCCGGTCACTGTGAGAAAGCGCTCCGTATATTAAATGTTGCAGGTCCTCCTTCTGACAGTGCTCGAGAAACATGGGAGGAGTTGTATGCCAAAGCTGTGGAGGGACAGTGCCGGGAATTGCGCGATCGTTTGAAGGAACTCGAAAAAGCGAGTAAGGAGAAGAAACGGGGCGCCAAGAACGATTCGGCACACGGGGATGCACAACATCGTAACCTCCTCTTAGAATTGGGTCTCTCCCTCTGTCAAACCGAACGAAAGGATGAGGCTTACGAAGTGTTGGAAAAATGGTTGAACGAGTACCGTGCCGCAGATTTTCCTGTTGATGAGCGAGCTTCGGCGCGTTCTGCCTTACTCGAGTTGGCTGAGATCGACTTGACGCGGGAAACCTACGCGCAAGCCGTACGGCATTGCCACGAAGCCAGGCTGTCGGGAGCTAGCCTTTCAGATCCGCGAACCAACCTTATCGAAGCCCGCGCAGAATTGGCTCTCGGAAATCGAGCGGCTTCGCGTCGGCTCTTTGAACGATATTTAAGTAAGGATGTCTTTTATCTCGAACGTAGGTTGTACTCAATATAACCGAAGACGCAAACGCTGAGTAAGCACAGACTATTCCGCAACGTCGAAGCGGAGGCCGCTGGATCCTTCACCTCGTCCGGGCTCTTTGCGTCTTCCCATCCATAGGTGCGTTGTTCCGTCGATCCAGCGGGCGTATTGATAACTTCGCGTAACCCGGGCCCCTTCACGTGGCACTTCTTCGTCGTGCAGCAAGAGGTCGCTGCCGGGATCGAGAATCAGGCCTTGAGGTTCGCGGTTATCGTCAGTTCCTCCCGAATCCATTCGCGGGAGCGAACCTCGTTTCAATCGGAACACAGATCCCACTTGCACCGGTAACAGCGGGAACCAGTAATTGGGAACGCTCGTGCCGAGGCGATACGTCAATGTTGCACCAGACGCGACTCCACCGTCCGAAGGCGGTGCGCCGTCGCGTTGCTGCCGGCGCTTTTGCTCCTGGAATGCCTCGAATCGATCCAACACTCTGTTCGAAGGACTCTCTACCACTCGCTCCACCGCCCAAGCCAGATTCGCCATTTCGTCTCGCAACAGAAGCACTTCTTCAGTAGGAGCCGCTTCGAGACTCGATCGAACGACCGGAGGTAAAAAGAAAAGACCTTGAGTTTTCGCGATGGCTCCCTGCGCATTCGCCGATTGCGGATCCGGCGATAGCTCGAACATTCGCCATGGCGAGTTCGGACCATCGACTTCCGATGCCGAAGAGATCAACATGCGTTCGCCGAATGTATTAGCAACCACGAGAGCTCCGATGCGGCACAGCGATCCGGCATCGACTTCCACCGGAACAACGAACCAGTCGTTGCCGTAGATCAAACCGAACTCAACCAGCAGCAGCCTGGCGACGTCCTGCGGGTTTGCCTCCACTCGCCCGAAATTGACGTTGCCGTCTTCAAACTCCCACAAACGTGGAGAAGGCATACCGCGGAAGCTTACCGGCGCAGGCAGAAAGTTCGACGTGGTCGATGTGACCTCTCCGCTCGCGCCCAACTCCGCGGCTGGATTGACGACGAACGAAAACCAATCCAGACGCCCTTCGAGATACTCAGGCGCGCTCAGCACCGTCTCGCCGGAAGTCGTCGGGCCGGAAACAGCAAATGAGTACTCCAGTCGATCACGGACCCAGGAAGCGTTCTCGGCAGATTCACTGAACAACTCGTCGGACCAGGCCAGCCACGCCGTCATCGCCTGAATCATGGAAGCGCGGTCCTCGTTGCGAACGGTATCGAAAGGCGCTTCGGCAAATAATGTCTGGAGTCCACTGCCATTGCGGCGGCCGGAAAGTCTGCTGTACAGCCGCGCGCCATTCACCGCGCGGCCGGCGACGAGTCCGAGAAAGCGCAACGTATCGTCGTCCAGCATTGGCTTCTCGTTTTCGGCAGGTGCCTCCATCGCATAAACGGCCCGAAAGAGCGATCGATATGTAGCTAGGCCCTGCGCCGACAGCACCCGCAAAAAATGCAGACCAGTTTCCGCACCAATCCGAAGATTGGTCCGGCCGGGACGGCGGACAGATTCACGTTCCACCAGAGTCTCAAGTGGAATGGCCGACGGCGAATAGTCCACCGCTTGCGATTTGGCGAGGGCGGGATCCGTGGGCAATGGACCCGCATGATAACGGCTGATCGCCGCGCTTCGCACAACGAGTTGGGCGGCGGCAGGCGAGCCGGCATCGTCGCCTTTGAATTCTCCAAACTGCCACTGGCGCGCCAGGAGCCAAAGCGGATCGTGAATGCGAGCCTGCAGCGCGTCCTGCATTTCGGGACAGTCGTTCCGCAATTCCAGACTGACCATCGAGGCCATAACGTTATCCTCCAGCCGACTTCGTTTCGGCAGCACGCGAGAGATCGATCGCGTCCGCATCGACAATTAAGCTCGGGCGATATCCTTTTCCGGCGTGGTCCCAAGTGGCGCGACCATTGAACAACGTAAAAGCCATGCCTCTGATTTTCAGACCCGTGAGTCCCACCAATTCGACAGGAACTTCGAGCCGCACCCATTGCCCCGCGGGAGGCAGCGGACCCATGAACCGGCGGCTGGCGGTCCCATCGATGCCCCATCCGATGCTATTGCTTCCCCAATAACCCCGGTGTTCCCAGGATCCGTTGTTATTCCACTGCAACATGACCTCGCTCGGCATCTGACTTGAGTCGAGAAATACGTACGCATAAAGAACCTCACCCTCTGTAGCGATCAGCGGCTCGGTGGCGCCCTGGAAAAAGTGCTGATGCATTCCCGCCACGGCGGCGGATTGATGAGCCAACTTTCCGGAGAGTGGAGTCGGATTCGTATTGACCCAAGTCCAACTTTC
>Ga0126379_10002073_pt1 | contig 12576 bp, 10 predicted proteins | sample PanSoiMetPlot_24_FD_92640 | JGI IMG/M metagenome (GOLD analysis project Ga0126379, IMG submission 92640) | Tropical forest soil microbial communities from Panama - MetaG Plot_24 | ecosystem: Environmental > Terrestrial > Soil > Tropical forest > Bulk soil | place: Panama | collected 2016-02-17
GGGGCTGGCCAGCGGATGGGCCGATCATTATGGAGCGGCCGCAATGTATCTGCGGCTGAATGGAATTTTGCCGCCTACGGCGCAAGCGAAGCACTAGAAAGGCAGCGATTCGCGATTAGCCTTTAGCTCTTAGCCTACGACCTGAGAACGGCCTGGAAATGGCGCCTTGATAGTTGCTAACTGCTACTTGATTTGCACCAGTTCGCTTTCGGGGGCCGTTGCGGGAAGCGGATCGGCTGGTTTTTGCGGCGCGCGCCAGGAATCGAAGATTGACACCTGGTGCACGCATGAGACGGTGCAGTGCGGCGCGCATCCCTTCTCTGTCAGATATTCGCGGCGCAGGTCTTCGCGCGTGTACTTCTCCAGAGGCACGCCCGGATAGCCGCGTTGCTGGGAACAGTAGTGCACCAGCCCGTTTTCACAGATGTAGAGATAGCGCGATCCGGCGCGGCATCGCCAGTCGTTTGTGATTCCCTTTGCGATGTTGTCCTGAAACCTGTTGACGCGCGTGAAGCTGCGTTTTTCGAGCGCCTGCATCTCGTGATAGACGCGACGCGCTTCCTCTCCCAGCGGCCGCAGTTGTCCATCCCCGTCATGAAGGATTCCGATCGTTGAACTGAATCCAAGTTCGACGGCACGCTTTCCGATCACCAGCGCGTCCTGCGGATGCGAGATGCCCGCGCCCACCACGGAATTGATATTCACATGAAAATCGGCGTGCTCGGCCAGGAGTTGCAGCTTTTTGTCGAGCACCTTCAGGCTCTTTTTCGAAACCTCGTCGGGATTCACGTTGTCGATGGAGATCTGCAGCCATTCGAGGCCGGCTCGGTTCAGCCGCTGGATACGCTCGGCGACCAGGAGATATCCGTTCGTGATCAACCCGGCGACCATATTGTTGGAGCGGATTCGGCGAATGACGTCATCGAGCTCGGGATGCATCAGCGGCTCGCCGCCCGAAATTGTGACCACCGATGTTCCCAGCGCGCCGAGCTTGTCGATGCGACGGTACATCTCCCCGAGCGGCACCGGCGCCGAAAAATCATCGAATTCATTGCAGTACGTACACGCGAGATTGCAGCGCCGCATGGGAATGATGTGCGCCAGCAGCGGGTGATCGGTCGAGGCCAAGGCCTTCGCGACCATCTTCGCGCCTCGCAGATTGCGATAGAGGGCCTTAGCATTCCGGCGCAGGGTTGTCAGAAGAGAGGGCATCCGTCTTGCTTAATCAGTTATTACAACACATGTGGCACCTAACATGCGTGCGGGTTGCAGCAATCGGGGATTTCCAACGGCTGGACGGGAGGAATCAGCAACGGAAGTTTTGTTGGCGTCCTCTTCATATCTGACGATCTTTGAGTTTCAGGCTCTTTGTTGGATGCGCCAATCAATGGCGGTGGATCAAGATCATTCGGTTAACAGCTCGTGTCCGGCTTCTTGCAAAATCGAAAACGCTGCGGGCCCAGACTCTTCCTTTATCAAAACGTAATCCGTGTCGTAAGTCGCGATCGCGAAGATCGCAATACCGTTTGATGATAGCGGCTCGATAAACGACAGCAGCACTCCTGTCAGCGAGAGCGGAAACGGGCCTTCCAGCCTCAGGCAAATCCAGCGATCCGATGACACGTCCGCGGGAAGATTCTGAACCGGGCATACGATTGATAGCTCGTCGCTGGTTCGGGTGATCGAGGTGAATTCACCGCGAGTCGCCCACTCGGGCACCGCCGCATCGGGTGCGAGACGCACGATCGCGTAGAGTGACTTCGGGAGCCGGCAAAACTTGAGCGTGTGTTGAGTACTCAATCTTCGACCCCCGCTGCCGCGGCGATCTTGCGCCTGCCCGAAAGTAACCTGACGCTGAAGCTGTGAAATGCGAACGCTCCATGGACGGCATTCACATCCGGGTTGCAGGGCAAGTAAAAGACCAGCACGGCGTTGTCGTTCGGAGCACTCCGGGGCCCGTTTACACCTCGTCTCTCCCCTTGCAGGTCAAAGAATTGATACGCGAGCCCTTGCCGCAAGAAGCCGGGATCAGTCCCCAGAATCGATGCGAACGTGATGCGGCTGAGACGCAGGAATCGCCGCTCCGTGAACCAACGCAGGCGCGTAAGCAAAACCATGAAGCCACAGAGACAGATAATCTCGGCTTCCAATCCACCGATCTGCGAACCGGCTTCACCTGTGCCGTGAGTCAGCATGAAATAGAAAGACGCACCCGCAAGCAAGCAACATCCCAACAATTCCGCCAGGCGCCGAGTTCGGACGGCAACCAACAAATCCTGCTCGTAACCTTGAAGCTGCACCGCTGGCCATTTACCACGATCACCGCTCGCTCGCCTTCAGCTTCTAACTCAGCAGCCGAGCAAAGAGCATACCCGTCTTGCGCGGACGAACATAATAAAGCCAGCAATTATCAGTCCAAGCGCGACCGCATGAAGTAGGAATCAGGACCACACGCAGATCAATGAGCACGACCGAAACCGCAGATAAAATGAGGTACAAAGCTGCGACAAGACTCGAATGTCCAGACCGCGAGCTGCGCAGCATGCGGTAGTTGCATAAGCTTTACCCCTCCAACGCTTTCCGTACCGCCGCCTTTGCCAGGAGCCGGGTCGAATCTAATGTCGGCAGTGGCGACGAGTCGGGCGTCACGAGTAGCGGAATTTCCGTGCATCCCAAGACAGCCGCGTCGCACGCGCTCTCTTTCAACTCGCGAATGACCTCGATCAAGTGTCCCAGCGACCGCGAGAGAATCTGGCCGTTTACCAGTTCGTCAAAAATGATCTCATTGATATGCGTGCGCTGCTCCGCGTCCGGGACGCGATACTCAATCCCCGCAGCCTTTAACGCGTCCCGATACACGGGGCCTTCCATCAAATACTTCGTTCCGAGCACAGCCAGCCGCTTATATCCACGTCCCTTGGCTTCGGCCGCGACTTCACGCGCAATGTGCAGCCACGGACGCGGCGAGCGATGCTCGACCAGATCAAACGCCTGATGAATCGTGTTGTCGGGACAGATCAGAAAGTCTGCGCCGGCCCTTGCCAGCCTTTCGGCTGAGCGCAGCATCAGTTCCGCGACTCCCGCCCAATCGTCCGCATCGATGCTCTTCATGTACTCCGCGAGCGAGAAGGAATGCAGCGAAACCTCGGGATGATCGTGTCTGCCCATCCTTTGCGCGCCTTCGAGCGAGATGGTGCGGTAACAGAGGGCTGCCCCTTCGGTGCTGCACGCGACGATGCCGATGTGGAGCATAGGAAATGAAAAACGTCGTAGGTCGTTGGTCCTTGCTGGTTAGCGATTAGCTGCGTCCGGCGCTCGAAAAAACCACTTCTGGCAACATCGAAGTGGGGCACCCTGTGAAAATCTATTTACTCGCCAGCGGGCAACGACGAACGACCAACCACCCCGAGCGCATACGGACTCGTGTCCCGGTATCTCTTTTCAAATTCTTCGCGCGTCACGATCGTCTTCACGTCTGTCACTCGATCTATTGCGAGTACTCCGTCCAGATGATCAATTTCGTGTTGCAATAATTCCGACAAATCCTTTTCTTCGCCGGCCTCAACCTCGGCCGTCTCGCCTTCAAGAGTCTGATATCGAACCGTGATTTCGCGATGCCGCTCCACCTGCATGAAGATGGAAAGAAAACTTAGACAGGCGTCCCAGACGACGATCGTCCGTTTACTGCGCCGAGTGATTTCCGGATTGATCAGAGGCCAGGGTTCCGCGCCGGGCAGTTTCAGAAAGATCACACGCTGTAATATGCCGATCTGCGGGGCAGAGATGCCGCGCCCATAGCCGGTTTCCGCGCGCCAGTGCGCCAGCGTGTCGGCAAGATCCTGGACCAGAGTCCGAATCTCCGGCGATTGCGGATGGGCAACGCGGGCGCACTTCTCCCGCAAGATGGGATTGCCGAGTTGCAGCATCGTTCGAACCGGCATGGTCTCTTTGGCTTCCGCACAGCTGCTATTTTTTCTCGGCCGCCTTCGGTTCAACCCACAGAAACTGAAGCAATGCGCAAAGGACCAGCCCCATCGCGAGATCGGCCAGCAGCGGATGTCCCGGCCACATACGGTGCGGAATCCGCAGCCACCAGGCCAGAGTCAATGCGACTGTCGCGACGGCACTGATCTTAAAGGTCTTCACACTTGACAACTGTCGGACGCCGAGAGTTTTCCAGAACTCTAAAAGGAAAACCCTAATTCTAAAAGAACACGCGCGCGCCCTGCTGGAAAAGCGCGGGGCGGTCGGGATGACTCCTGTTTTAACCCCCGATTGTGAGTTACTGCCCTTGTACAAACTCCCACTTCTCGCAAAATCGGCGAGACGTGGGGGCACCCCGTGTTCATTTTCTTTGGGCCTGCAAGGCCCATACTCAGCCGGAACTCGAGTTCTACCCTGCCATCGCGGCGTCGAACAAACTTAAAAGTTCCAACTTTTTTTCTGCGGACAGAAACGACGCTTCAAACGAATTCCGCGCGAGCTCGCGCAGGTGCTCGTCGGTGAAGCCGTAGGTTTCCTGCGCAAACTGGTACTCGCGCGCCAGTGATGTCCCAAACAGTGCCGGATCATCCGTGTTGAGCGTGATCATCATGCCTTGATCGAAGTAGTTCTTCACCGGGTGCTCCGCTGCCGTCTTGCAGCAGGCCGTGCGCAAATTACTGGTCAGGCAAATTTCGACCGGAATCTGGCGGTATGCGAGTTCTTCAATCAAGTCGGGATCCTGGCCGGCGCTCAGCCCGTGGCCAATCCGTTCGGCGTGCAGGTTCAGCGCGCCCCAGATCGATTCGGCCGGTCCGGTCTCCCCGGCGTGCGCCGTCAGATGCAAGCCATGATCCTCCGCATAGGCGTATACGCTGCGAAACAACTCCGGAGGCGCTTTCACCTCGTCGCCGCCGATACCCACACCGGCCACATACCGGTCCTGGTACTGGACGGCGAGTTCGAATACTTTTTGCGCTTCCTCGACTCCGAAGTGGCGGGTGGCGTCGAAGATCCAGAGCAGCGATACGCCGAAATCGCGCGCGCCGCGCGCCCGCCCGCGTTCCAGGGCTTCGAAGATCGAGGCGAAATCCTGCTTGCGATACAGGCACACGCCAACCGAGACATACACCTCGGCATGCAGCACGTTTTCTTCTTTGAGCTGCTGCATCAGCCGATGGGTGACGAACTCATAATCATCGGCGTCGCGCAGGTGGGCGCTCACCTCTTTGAACGCGATAAGAAAGCTGGGGAAATCCGTGTAGCGATAGAGGGCAGCCGTCTCCTCGAGGGTGGTCTGTTCGCCGTGCTGCTTGCGCAACTCGAAAAGCGTTGCCGGCTCGACGGCGCCCTCGAGATGCAAATGCAGCTCCGCCTTGGGAAGCTGACGGATAAAAGCCTTCGGCGGCTGGGCTCCATTCATGACTGATGATTGTAGATGGCAGCATTCAGATTTGCGAGCGGCCGCTTCTTCGCATGAGGCTTTTCCTTTACAATCCGGTGTTCTCATCGCCACGCCGGAGATCCTCATGTCCTCGTCGACAGTTCGCAGCTGTTTTCTCCTCTCGCTGTTGGCTCTCACGTCCTTCGCCCTGGCAGCTTCGTCTTCCCCGCCGCAAGTCAAAACCCGGTCGGGCGCTGTCCAAGGCAAAGATGATGGCAAGGTGAAATCCTTTCTCGGAATTCCTTACGCCGCACCTCCGGTGGGAGAGCTGCGATGGAAGGCTCCGGAACCCGTCGCCAAATGGAGTGGCGCGAAGAACGCCACGGAGTTTGGTTCGCACTGCATGCAGGGGAACGTTTTTGGCGACATGGTGTTCCACGATCCCGGGGCGAGCGAGGACTGCCTCACGCTGAACGTCTGGGTTCCCGACAAGCATGTCGACCCGAAAATGGCGGTCATGGTGTGGATTTACGGTGGAGGGTTTGTTGCTGGCACGACATCGGAGGCGCGGCAGGACGGCTACCAGCTTGCCCAACAAGGGGGAGTGATCGTGGTCTCGATGAACTATCGCCTCGGCATTTTCGGGTTCATGGTCCACCCGGAACTTGCCAAGGAATCCGGGCACAACTCGGCGGGCAATTACGGGTTGCTCGATCAACTTCTCGCGCTCAAATGGGTGCACGACAACATCGCGGCATTCGGCGGCGATCCGGGCAACGTCACGATTTTCGGGGAGAGTGCGGGATCATTTTCTGTAAGCGCGCAAATGGCGTCGCCGTTGGCCAAAGGTCTTTTTCAAAGAGCGATCGGGGAAAGCGGTGCGGCATTCTCGCGCAGTGGCTTGTCATTTGAGGCAATGTCCGTGCGCGCGGAAAAAGATGCTGCCCTGGTGAAAGAAAAGCTCGGCGTCTCTACCTTGGCGGAACTGCGAGCCATTCCCGCCGAGAAGTTGTTGGAGCCCTTTGCTCCTCCCAAATCCAGGGGATTCGATTTCGGCCCTGACGTCGACGGGTATTTCTTGCCTGAATCCGTCTCCGCGATTTTTGCAGCTGGGAAACAAAATGACGTCGCTCTGATCGCCGGCTGGAACCATGACGAAGGCAGTTTCGAGATCGCCTACGCTCCGAAGAAACCCACGGCGGAAAGCTTCAAAGCTCAAGCCCAGAAAGATTTCGGCGACAAGGCCGATGAGTTTCTGAAGCTGTATCCCGCGGATACGGATGCGCGCGCGTTTCGTTCAGCACAGGACTTCGCGGGCGACCAGTTCATCGCGCTTTCCACGTGGAACTGGATCGAAGCTCAGAGCAAAACCGGCAGGCAGCCGGTTTACCGTTACCGCTTCGATATGGCGCCGTTTAACAAGAATCCCGATGCGCCGCGGCTGGGTGCGTACCACTCGGCCGAGATCGAGTATGTCTTCGGGCAGCTCGACTCGAAGACAGATGTTGTATGGCGCGAAAGCGACCGCACCGTCAGCGACATGATGCAGAAGTATTGGTCGAACTTTGCGAAGAGCGGAAACCCCAACGGAGCGGGCCTACCCAACTGGCCTCCCTATACTGCGGCGGACGGATGGCCGGTGATGATCTTGACCGCGCAGCCAGCGGCGAAGAAAGACGACCTGCGGGAGCGATATTTGTTTTTGTCTAAGGAATGGGCGAAGCCGAAGCAGTGAGATGGGTTACCTGGTGTGCTTCTGTGTTCTCTGTGGCGAGTGTCCAGAATCTTTCACCACAGGGGACACGGGGGAACGCAGGGGTGGGTCGCTACTTTGTGGCGAACTCGCTGTGCCGGCGGCTGTAGAGGACATAAATCATCAGGCCCAGCACCAGCCACACGAGGAACCGCACCCACGTGATGACCGTGAGCCCCATCATCAATCCACCGCATAGAACAATCGAGATCAGTGGGAACCATGGCACGAACGGGACCTGGAAGACGCGCTTTCGGTCGGGCTGGGTGCGGCGGAGGATGATTACACCCAACGATACCAGCGCGAATGCGAACAACGTTCCGATGTTCGAGAGATCGGCGGCGTCGCTGATTGCGAAAATTCCCGACGGCACCCCAACCACCAGTCCCGCGATCCATGTCGACCAATGCGGCGTCTTGAACTTCTTGTGGACCGCCGAGAAGAATCGCGGGAACAGGCCGTCGCGCGACATCGCGTACCAGATGCGGGCTTGGCCGTACTGAAATACGAGTAGGGACGAAATCATCCCCATGAGCGCGCCTACCACGATGATCGAACGCGACCACCGGCTTGCGCCCAGCATCTTCAGCGCGTAAGCAACCGGAGCCTCGGCTGCTTCGCCTGAGACGAACGTCGTGTACTTCATCATGCCGAGAAGCACGACGGAAACGCCCACATACAGAATCGTGCAGACGATGAGCGACGCGATGATGCCGAACGGCAGATCTCGCTGCGGATTACGGGACTCCTCTGCCGCGGTTGAAACCGAATCGAAGCCGATGTAGGTAAAAAAGACAATTGCCCCGCCGGTCACGATGCCGCCAAATCCCGAGGGCGCAAACGGCTTCCAGTTCGACGGATTCACGAGTGCGCCGCCGACAACCAGGAACACAAGGATCGCGCCGATCTTGATGGCGACCATGATGTTGTTGGCCTCGGCGGATTCGCGGATACCGCGCACTAACAGCACGGTCAGAACAAAAATGATCAGAAAGGCTGGAATGTTGAAATATGCGCCGGTCCAGTGCCCGGCCTCCCAGACCGGGGTCGACCATTTGTCCGGCAGATTTATGTTGAAGGAGGCGAGTTGTGCCTTGGTGTAGGCGCTGAACCCGATCGCCACCACCACATTGCTGACTACGTACTCGAGAATTAGGTCCCAGCCGATGATCCAGGCGAAAATTTCGCCGAGCGTGGCGTACGAGTACGTGTAGGCGCTGCCGGCGATCGGGATCATCGAGGCCAGTTCGGCATAGCACAGCCCGGCGAAGCTGCACGCCACGGCCACCAGGAAAAACGAGATCGCAATCGACGGGCCTGCGGCAGGACGTCCATGCATCAGCACGCTGGCCGTGCCGCCTCCACGCAGAACGTTCCATAAAATGTCGAGCACCTGCGCGTGCAGGATTGAAGGTGCTTGAAAATTTTCACCGGCTGCGGCCGTCCCGGTCAGAATGAAAATTCCCGACCCGATAACTGCTCCAATTCCGAGTGCGGTCAGCGACCACGGCCCGAGCGACTTCTGCAGAGTGTGGCCGGGCGCTTCCGATTCTGAAATCAGCTTGTCAATCGACTTGCAGCAGAAGACTTGCCTGTCGGAGGTACGCACAACTTGGTTCGATAGAGGCTCGCTCGTCGTGGGTTGTGACAAGAGGTGTGATTTCTCCTGAACGGAGGAATTCGGTAATGAGCTGGGTGCCCCACCCTTCGCGATTTTCAAAGGGTGGGAGTTCCCGAATACTGACAGCTAATGCCGCGCCAATCCCCACTTCTGGCGAAACCAGCCAGAAATGGGGCACCCTAACTTGTGTTACCGCTTCGCCTGGCCGCGGGCCAACTTCTTGACCTTTGGCTTTTTCGACCCGCGCGGATAATCGCGGGCCTTGAGCGGCTTGTCTGCCTTGCGCTTCTTGCGCGCGGTGCGTTTTGCTTTCTTGCGTTCGTCTCTGCTTAATTGTGCTGTATTGGCCATGAACTCTTTCTAGTGATTTTTGATTTGGTAATTGCGTAATTTTGAAATTCGAAACCGGGCGTGTTCTAACGCGAAATTGCAAAATTACACGATTACAAAATTTTCCAATCGCCTTCAGGCTGGCTCCAGCTGGGCATATTTCTCCACCAGCTTTTTCAAGCCGAAGCGTGGAAATTGTACCGTAATCTTGGCTTCTTCGCCTTCTCCCTCTCGTTGATAGACGGTGCCTTCCCCATATTTGGGATGGCGAACACGTTGTCCCGGGCGGAATCCGCGCTTGCCTTTGGGCTCCTCGAGGGGAGAGGATTTCGGAATACTGAACTTCTTGCCACGGCTGGCGAAGAACTCGGCGATGTTCTCAATCGAGTTGTAGGCGCGGGCGGCGGCCGTCGGCTTGGAAGCACGCGGACGTCCTAGGTCATGCCACGAGGAGCTTTGATCTTCATCTTCGTAGGAGTAATGGGAGGACTCATCAGCTGCCGGACCCCTCGACTGCCCTCGGGGCGAACGGACGAATGCGTCGGTCGCTACACGAGTTTTGCGGGTGCCCAGTTCTTCAATCAAGCTTCCCGGTACTTCTTCTAGAAATCGGGAAGGCACGCTGGCTTCGGGTAGGTCCGTGCCATACCGCCGGCGATAGACTGCTCGCGTCAGGATCAGCTGATCCATGGCGCGCGTCATGCCGACGTAGCAGAGGCGACGCTCTTCTTCAATGTCGTCGGGAATGAGCATCGTTCGCGAGTGCGGAAACAGGCCCTCTTCCAGGCCGCTGAGAAAAACCAGGGGGAATTCGAGTCCCTTCGCTGCATGCAGGCTCATCAGCGTGATCTGCGCGCGTTGATCGTAGTCATCGGCATCGGCGATCAGCGCGGCGTGATCAAGGAACTGATCGAGCGTTTCTGTGCGATCGCGCGAATCCATGGCCGCATTCACTAATTCGCGCAGGTTCTCGATTCGGGAATACGCCTCGGGGGTGTCTTCTTGCTCGAGCAACTTGATGTAGCCGGTGCGATCGATCAGGAATTTCAGGATGTCCGCGGTGCTGACAGTCGGAACCGGAAAGCCGGTCGCATCGTCAGCGGGCGCATCCACACCGTCGCCCGCAGCATCATTGTCATGCCGAGCGGAGTCGCGGGAGATTGTGTTCTCCTCGTTTGTCTCAGCTGCTGCCGGGCCAAAATCAAACGAGAAGTTGTCAAATTCTTCGGGATCGAAGGCGGTTGCCTCATCATCGGAAACCTGTTCGACCGGCGCGACCTTTTCGATTTCGGCGTCCGCGGGCGAGGGCGCCCGGTCCACACTACTAGCCTGCAACTCCTCGGTAAATGTCCCGGCCAGCATGGCTCGCGCGTCTTCAATCACTTGCTGGAAATTCTTCAGCGACGTGACAGCCCGCGGCGGCAGGAGCTGCTGCTTCACCGCTTCGCCAATCGCTCGCCACAACGACAACCCGGACGCAAGCGCGAGTTGCTCCAGCGTCTCGATCGTTCCTTTGCCAATGCCCCGGGCCGGAGTGTTGATCACGCGCAGCAGCGAGATCGAGTCATCCGGATTCAGGATGACTTTCAGGTATGAGATCATGTCCTTGATCTCGGCGCGCTCGTAGAACGAGAATCCGCCGACCACGTGGTATTTCAGCCCGTAGCGGCGCATGGCCTCTTCAAACAACCGCGACTGCGAATTCGTGCGATACAGCACGGCGGCGCGGGGAGTATCGCCGCGTTCGGTGGCCTCGCGCAGGTAGCGCGCAATGGCGTCGGCCGCGAACAACGCTTCGTTCTCGCCATCAGGGGCTTCGTAGTATCCGATCTTTGCGCCACCTTGACGGTCGGTCCAGAGATTCTTTCCTTTGCGGCGGACGTTGTGCGCCACGACTGCGGAGGCCGCCTGCAGAATGTTCTGCGTCGAGCGGTAGTTCTGCTCCAGCCGGATGATCTTCGCCTCGGGAAAGTCCTGCTCGAACTCCAGAATGTTGCGGATGTCGGCGCCGCGCCAGGAATAGATCGACTGGTCTTCATCGCCGACCGCACACACATTGTGATGCTCGCCCGCCAGCATGCGCATCAGTTCGTACTGCGGGCGGTTCGTATCCTGGTACTCGTCAATCAATAGATACTGAAAGCGCTTGTTGTAGTAGTCGCGCACCTGCGGAGCCGATTTCAGCAGCCGCACGGAGTCGAGCAGAAGATCGTCGAAGTCCAGCGCGTTCGCCTTGCGCAGCTCCTTGCCGTATTCCTCGTACAGATGCGCGACTTTCTCGGTCTTCGGGTCTGCCGAGTGCAGATACAACTCCTGCGGATCGAGCATGTGGTTCTTTGCCCAGGAAATCCTGCCCAGTACGGTACGTGGGGTCAATTCCTTATCGTCAACTCCCAGCCTCTTCATCACTGACTTGACCACCGACTGCTGGTCCGCCTCGTCGTAGATGACAAAGTTTTTCGTGTGCCCGATCGGCGGCTGCCCCGGGACGGTCGATGGAATCCGCAGCGCCTCAATGTCCCGCCGCAGCATGCGCACACAGAAGGAATGGAACGTGGAAATCACCGGTTTCGCGATGCTTAACCCGCCCACGAGTTTTTCGACGCGCTCGCCCATCTCGGCCGCGGCCTTGTTGGTGAACGTCATGGCCAGGATGGACTCCGGCATCGCGCCTTTATGCTCGATGAGATAGGCGATCCGATAGGTGATGACGCGCGTTTTCCCGCTGCCCGCGCCGGCCAGGATCAATACCGGTCCTTCGCTAGTCTCGACAGCCTCGCGCTGTTGCGGATTCAGTTGATCAAGAAACGACAATGCAGAAGTGGCTCCAGGAGTGATCTTTTCAATTTTACACGTGGTGGGGGGCAGCTCGGACCGAGGTTTCAAAGTTCCAGAGTTTCAAAGCGAAAACGCGAAGGCTCCCCAGTTCTGCATGAGATTTGTATGCTCGCGGGTTTGGTCTTTGGAACCGTCAAGCACCGGCCTTGAGCGGTGTTTCTTCGGTCTTTGAAACTTTGCAACCTTGCAACTTCGGCCCACATTTTGCCCGCAAGCCGCGGCCGCTCTCACGTTCTTCCCCTGGAGTCGACAAGGGCGGCGCGCCCGGTTCGAGTTACGCCCGTAACGCGAACAAGTTTTCTCCTTAATGGAGGCGGGCGCGGCCGCCCATACGAAGTCTCGGTCCTTTATTGGAGGAGGCTCTATGAAGCGTTTTGTACTGGCTACATTGCTGGTCGTCATCGCAGTCGGCGCTCGTCTGATGCTCGGTGGCAACACTGCGCGCGCCGGGCAAGTCAGTTCCCCATCCGGCTACAAAGTGCTCGATCCGATCCGCCACGGCAACCTGACCGTGTTTCCCGTCGTGGCTGCCAAAAGCTATCCCACGGCTGAATTCCTTACCCTGGACGAAGGGCTGCACTCGGGTGAAGTGGTCGTCACCGAGGCTGGCAGCGTGCAAGGATTGGTTCGCCGCCATGGCCAACCTGTCCGTCAGTACGACGGCGCGGA
>Ga0126379_10002074_pt1 | contig 12576 bp, 11 predicted proteins | sample PanSoiMetPlot_24_FD_92640 | JGI IMG/M metagenome (GOLD analysis project Ga0126379, IMG submission 92640) | Tropical forest soil microbial communities from Panama - MetaG Plot_24 | ecosystem: Environmental > Terrestrial > Soil > Tropical forest > Bulk soil | place: Panama | collected 2016-02-17
ATGCCTTTCCGATGTCGCAATTGCGGCTCCGGGCATACGCGACGTTTCAGGGTGAAAGCCAAACCTCTCATCGATGATCGCGAGTAACCGAGGGTGACGCAATGACAAGAATGGAGGTCCTATGACGACATTGATCAACCTTTGCGAATCGAGAGGCGAGCGATCGGACTTTTGATAGACCAAATAGAGACGCTATAGCTCACCAAGGATTCATTTCTTCGCCGCTTCAGCCGGGCGACCAAGGCGCGGTGACCGCTAGGCCTTCCGGAGTTCGGCTCCCACAGCTCTCGGTGTATGCGCATCGAGACGAGTCGAGTTCCGCGACAATGACAAATTCCATGTCCGCGGAGCGTGTCTTGGCACTAACGACGGAACGGCACGAGACGCTGAATGCATACCGCTTGGCCAAGGTTGGATCCCATCATTATTTCCATCTCATTAAGATTCCACCTGGAGTCGTTCGTACTTAGATTCTCTTTACCACAACCAGTGGAACCACAAGAATTTCGGGGCCACTAAACGAGCCCCTTGGAACTCGACAGTAACTTTGACAAGTTGGTGGATTCGCCGGCGAATATTCGGTTTGGACGCTTACGTGAGCTGGTCCTCAAGCAAATTGCTACGACTCGTCATTCCTGTTGTGTCCGTCATGGTCGTTCAGGCGACGATTTCGGGCGTCAGCCTCGAAGTATTGTCGGCCATACGAGCCTATGTGATTGGTGAAAGCCTTTGGTCCAAAGGGCAAAAGGATGCGGTTCGCTTCATTGAGCTTTACGTAGCGACGGGCGACAAATCATATCTTCAAAAATTTGACGAAGCTATCGATATCCCCTTGGGAGACCTTAGTGCACGTCTTGCCCTAGAGGCGCCGGTTGAGGACACAGAACTCGCTCGCAAAGGATTTATTCGTGGAGGCAACAAGCCGGATGACGTTGGGGGGTTGATTTGGCTATTTCGATACTTCCGGACGACCGCGTATATGCGGCCCGCAGTCGAATATTGGCGCGACTCGGATGAACCGCTGCAGCAATTATTTGCTCTACGCCACGCTATGGAACGACAACCGGAAACAAATCAGTACAGTCGGAACACGTCTGCTTGGGAAATCAGGATTGATCAAATAAATCAAAAACTGGCCCCCCTAGCGATCGCTTTCTCGGAGAGCCTAGGCGCTAGTTCGAGGTCCATGGGTCAACTTCTCTCCGCCCTCAATCTCACCTTAGCTGTCACGCTGATTGCTTTTGTCGTGCTTCACATACGGCGCATTGTTGCTCTGCAGATATCCGCCGAGCGGGAGCTCTTAACGCTTGCCTCCATAGGCGACGCGATCTTTGTTGTTACAGGAGATGACAGAGTTAACTTTGCAAATCCCGCAGCATGTAAACTCCTTGGGCTAACGTCTGTCCCGAAGGGGTCGCTCGTTTCCTCGCTCTTTGTCTTGATAAGGCAACATTTATCGAAGTCGTTCGGCGGTTTTGAGCACTCAACGGCTAATAACGCATCCTTTTCTCCTCGAGTTCTGGTGCGATCCGATGGTTCGTCTGTAGCCGTGTCGATCACCGAATCCCATTTAACGCACGATCCAACCGGAGGGCGTGTTCTTGTCATTCGCGATACGACGGAAGAGCGAAACCTCCTGGACAAGATAGCATGGCAGGCTTCTCACGACAGTCTCACCGAGCTCGCAAATCGTAGGGAATTCGAATTCCATCTCGAACAGGAAATGAAGCTGCGCACAGCGGATGAGACAGATATAGCAGTGCTGTTCGTCGATTTGGACCAGTTCAAAATTGTCAACGATACCTGCGGACATACCGCTGGGGATCAATTGTTGCAGCAAATCACGGGAATTTTGAAGGACGTCGTCGGCCGAGCCGGACTCGTCGCCCGCCTAGGGGGTGATGAATTTGGAGTATTGCTGACGAAAGCGATCTCCGACGGCCCGACCGGTCTTGCAGAACGTTTGCGGGCTGAAATTGAGCGGCACACCTTCGCGTGGAATGGAATGTCCTTCAAAACCACAAGCAGCATTGGCCTTGTGGTCGCGCGCGATGTCGACACTGCCGAGGATGCGTTGAAGGCCGCCGACGTCGCCTGCTTCTTGGCCAAGGAAAGAGGGCGCAACCGAGTTCATGCCCATCGCCTGACAGACTTAGAGATCGAGTGCCGTATCAACGAAATGGGATGGGTCCAGAAGATCCGCAAAGGGCTTGAAAACGCTCAGTTCTGTCTCTTCGCCCAAGAAATTCGAGGGATCGCAAAGGACGTGCACTCGACCCCACATTTCGAGCTGCTCCTGCGCCTCCGCGACGAGGACGGCAGTCTCATTTCTCCGGGCAGTTTCCTACCCGCCGCCGCGCGGTTTGGATTGCTCCCGATCGTCGATCGATGGGTCGTGCGAACCGCTCTCGACACGATTGATCAATCTTACAGGCGGTCAACCGTCGAAATTGAGTACGCGATTAATATTTCGGGAGTAACACTTGGAGACAAAGATTTCGTCGATTTTGTTTCCGATCAATTTGGGCAATATTCAATCAGCCCAAATCTCATTTGCTTTGAGATCACGGAGATAACTGCAGTTGCAAATTTGACCGTTGCGCGGGCCTTTATTGAGCAGATGAAACAGCTAGGTTGTCGCTTCGCGCTGGATGACTTTGGAACCGGCATGTCGTCGATCTCGTACCTGAAGCATTTGCCCGTCGATTATCTGAAAATTGACGGCTCCTTTATCAAGGAGATGCTCTCCAGTTCAGTAGACCGATCAATGGTCGAGATGATCACAAAGATAGGAAAAATACTGGGTATGAAAGTGGTCGCTGAATTCGTCGAAACGCAGGAGATCCTAGATGAATTGCGGATAATCGGTGTCGATTATGTTCAAGGATTTGCGATTGGCAGACCGATGCCTATTGAATCGGCGATAGATAACATAGTGAACAGCGGACATCCTCTCTGCGGCAGAAAGACCGAACATCATCGTTGGCAGTCCGCCAGAGCTTAGGGGTAAGACTTACGGTTGGCCGGGATAGCGGGCGCCGACGCGGATATCCTGCTTGCAGGGCCCGCAGTAGGAGGGCAGCTCCTGTGCGCTGGGTCTCGAATTGATCTGTCGTCAAAAGAAGCAGCAACTTTGCGCGCCGATGGAAAGATCGCAAGACTGGGTGCTAACCCGCCCTGTGGCCGGTGAGGTGTGTATTCCAAGCTGCGCTCATGAGGATGTTGGGCGAGATCGTTTAATAGACGCAAGCGAGAAAATCTCAATGAATTCAAAGCGAGTCGCTGCAACCAAGCCGACTAAGCGAACCAATTCCTACCCTTATTCGTTATCTTGGCGGAGAGTGGGCTAGTCATGGAGGTATCCATGGCAATCTCGCAGTGGCGTATCTGGTATTGGAACTGGCACATCATCGAGCGTCTATTTCCGCTCACATGCTCATTCTGGCTGGACGGTCGATCGAAGCACACTGCTGAACAAGCTCGAACGCGCACCTGCCATATCGTGCCTTACGGCGCTGACGGCAAACCTCAGTTCTGTCTGGCGACAGATTGTAATGCCTGGAGATGGACGCGCCACCCACTTCATTGGCGGAATACATTCACCCGCCGCCGTGGGCGATGCGCGACTTCAGATCTGCGGGCCTTGAGAGCTTAGCTCGAGAGGCCCCCATTCGGGTTCCGCCGCCTTTTGGCGGCAGCACTAGAGCGACCGGCGAAGCGAGGGAAGGCGGCGTAACCCGACCGCCATTATGCTTGGCGTGGAGTTTCTGCACACGCCGTTCGACTGATGCTTGCCCATTCAGCTCTGTCTGGTGACACCAACTGAATCAAAAGGGCAATCCAGCGCGATATTTTTGACGTCCAGGTCGTCGATGTGCAGCGTGAGTTGCGGGTCCCTCCGCATCATCTCAACAGAAAGGTATCCTCGACCGGCGCTTTGCCGACTGCCATCCTGTTGCAATTCCCGGCCGTTAGTGCACTCCGGCGACAGCCAGCAAGTCAGCAGAGGCCGGAATCCCTCTTCCAATCCGGGCAGCTGCGCCTTCCGGGACCCGAGTAGTAATAGCGGTGGCCATTGCGGTAATAGTAATAACCTATCATCACGAGCGGGTCCGCGTTTGCCGACTCAATCGTCGCTGCGTTTATTGGGACTGCGGAGACGCCAGACACGCCAACAAAACTGATTGCCATGGCAGACGCCGTTGCCAATATGATCGTTCGCATCGCGTTTCTCCTTCATTGGGGGGCATGCGTTGAACTGAGAAATCCGTAATGCCGATCTCCGATTGGACAGTTAGGTCATTTGAACTGCCAATGTTGCCTGACTTCTTCTCGCCTTTCAACTACATATGTACAGAGCTGCTAATATTCGACCCCGTAGGTCACTATCCCGCCGTTCATCTTTCGCCCATGAGGGCAAGTGGCCGCGCGAATTGCGCAAGCATAGGCAGCGAGGTGGCACACCTTGCCGGCTCGTTGGTCTGGGCCGAATTTGCCAGCATGATCGACCGTACCGCATTCGCATTGGTGAGGAGAGTCTGTCGAAAGTGGGGCCAATCAGTCACGCGTCCTGACAGGTGACGCGCAGACGCGAAAAGTAGATTGGGTTGCCGCTTTCCGTCGGCACCGTCATCAAGAACTCGATTGCGTCTCGGTCTCCTGCAACGCCGCGTGCCAACGCTTCACAGAGCGGCGAGCGACCGCGAGCTTCCTCTTCCGAAAATCGAACGTATCGGGCTGATAGATCAGCGGGTTGCTCGCTCGTGTCCGTTGTCCTCTCAGTTACCCTGCACTGAACAGTGCAGCACTACTCGCACTCCGTAAGTCGAAATCGATATGGTGTCGCCGCCGAAACAGACCGCGCACACGCCTGTCAATCAAGCGCTTTAATCAAGGGTTCAAAATTTTTCCGGGTTTTCGTTTCATCTGCGTAACAGTGTCGATCTACGCCCGATCGCAACGGCTGCCCTCATAACCGAAGCTCGCTTGACGATTCATGAGCCAGGTGGCGGACCGAAGAAACAGGTCCGATGCGGCGTGGTGCCATACATCACTCCCCCGGCCTGCTGAGGTCCAGGCCATTGGCATCGCCAAAATTTCCCATCCTCACTTGGCTGAACCTCGTTATATGGAATCACCTCGTCGACCCGCAGGCGCATCCAGGATTTTGGATCTTTACCGATGAAGAAAGTCGCGGTGCCGTGAACCTCAACACCAGCCTTGCCGTAGCGCACTGCGTCGTCGTCGAGACGGCCACAATCACCCTTTCCGCAGCACTCGATGTTTCCGGTAACAGATCTGTATTTGCCCGGATTCGCTCCGATCCAATCGCTGGCGCCAAGGGTGTCGTGGGCGCTTGCCCGCGGCACCAACATCGAAACAAGCATCAATACTCCCGTAACGCGAAACATACTCTGGGACCCTCACTGGGCCCGCCCGCTCCCGGTTCGATCGTCGATGATATCTCCAGAAGGCGCACGTCGCACGTAGTTTTCATCGCAGGTGTTCCCAGGGGAAGCTGGTATCGGGAAACGTAGGACGGCGAAGCGCTTGCGCGAACGAAGCATGAAACGTGATGTCGTAAGTGCGTAGGGTGGGACGGTGCGAGCACATGGTTGCCGGCTGCCCCACGATGGGGCCCGAATGAAAGAGCGCGATGATGTGCACGCCCCGCCCCGGAAGGGGCGCGGCGCAGCAGAACTGCAGTGGTGAATTCGTCGCGGATCCCAATTGTGCAACGGTAAGAAGGGGCACCAAGAGGGGCGGTTCGAGAATTCCTTGGCGGCGATGGGCTTTACAAGCGCACAGCCGTAATGCTTCGACTAAAGCATGGCGACCCTGTTCTTGCGTCGACCAAAATTAGAATAAGGCGGCCAGCATCTACGGACTTTTTCTCCTCATGCAGGCGGACGCCTGCAATCGCACATTGCGAGGACAAGCTATCGGTCGCCACGCCGCTGTGATCAATGCAAATACAGCGTCCGATCGATGAGGACGAGATGCCAGTTTGCTGCCTCGGCTCCTGACCGGGCTTGGATACGGTCGACCAAAACGGTCACTCGTTGCGTCGTGTCGTTCCATCGCTCGAGTTGGAATCCCACCCAGTCCCATTGATCGGGGCGCCAAGCAATCAGCACATCGTCCGCCTTGGCGTGGGCCTTTACGACAATGTCAACACGCCCCCCAGGGCAAGTTGAGGTTGGCGCGTCCGCGGGATTATGCCTTCTCTCCGACCTTTACGGCTATGACTACGGAGCTTATCGGGTTTATGCCAAGGAAGTGCAGGGGGATGGACCCGTATTCACCTGCTCGGTGAACAAGGCGACGCCGCTGCGGAGAGCGATGCCACAGATCGTTTGGCGGGCAGGCCTTGACCTCAATCCGCTCGATCGTTTGTGCTTGCCCGCCTGATGTCAGCGCCGGCGCTTCGGCCCATCCTCCACTCGCCACCCTACATGTACATGGAGCACCGTATTAAAGACCATGACAATTTCTGATTTACGCGTGGCAGCTGTCAATGAGAGGTCCATCGCGGCTATGCGCAGGGAGCGGCATTGGGTGACACGACAAGATCGCCCGTCAGAACGATGGCTGAGTTCGAAGAGGCCAGCAAACAAAACCAACGAACATCAGCACGCTGGAGGATACAGCCGACATTAGATCCGTCCGTCCGCATCTTCGCCGGGGGGTGCCTGTCGCCACAACTTGCCTTTGCAATCTAGAAACGGATCAAATTTCGAACTCGACTCCGATTTCCATAATCTTGTCGTGCGGAATATTGAAATAAGCGCCAGGCCGCTGCGCATTCCGGTGCATGAACCCAAACAGCGCTTCCCGCCAGCGCGCCATGCCGGGCCGACGCCCAGCGGGAATGATTGTTTCGTGGCCGGTATAGTAAGTCGCTGTCCGAAGATCGCAATTGGCGATCTGTCCGTTACCTAGTGCTGTTTCAAGTCCCTTCGGGACGTCTGGCCGCTCCATGAATCCGAAGCGTAACTCAATGCGGCTGATGCCGTCAGAAATTGGAGTGACACGGCCTCTTTCGGCGTCAGACACACGTGGCACCTCAAGACTCTCAACCGCTACGAGAAGTACCTTCTCGTGCAGTACGCAGTTATGCTTGAGGTTTTGCGAAAGTGCGAGTGGCACGCCCTGGGTCATTCGGCCGAGAACGACGGCCGTGCCAGGGATTCGGCTGGGCGGATTGGCCTTCAACCCTTCGATAAATGGCGCTGTACGCTTGCGCACCTCCAAGCGAACCTGATCCATGATCTCTTCACCCCTCCGCCACGTAAGCATCAGGAATGCGATCAGGAATGCGATAAGCAATGGAAACCAACCGCCATCGAGGAGCTTGGTCGAGGTCGACGCGAAGAACAGCAGATCCAGCGCGAGCAGGCTTCCGTTAACCAGATAGACGATCCAAGCACTGTGTTTCCAATGGAGGGCGACGAATGTAGCCATCAGCGTTGTGATCACCATCAACAGCGAAACCGCAATCCCATAGGCTCCGGCTAGCGCGTCTGAAGAGCCGAAGCCGATGACGGCCGTAAGAGTGCCGACCGCCAGCATCCAATTGACGAAGGGGACATAAATCTGTCCGATCTCATGACCGGCGGTGTGAATGATGTTCATGCGCGGGAGAAAGCCGAGTTGAATCGCCTGCTGCGTCATCGAGTAGGCGCCGGAGATGATGGACTGCGAGGCGATAATGGTCGCAACCGTTGCAAGGCCGACCAAGCCGTAGTGGGTCCATTCCGGGGCGAGTCGGAAAAAGGGGTTCTCGACTGCGTGGGGGTCCGCTAGCAACAGACCTCCCTGGCCGAAGTAGCTCAGCGTCAACGCCGGCAAGGCCACCCCGAACCAGGCAACACGGATCGGGAACGGGCCGAAGTGACCCATGTCGGCATAAAAGGCTTCGCCGCCGGTGACCGCCAGGAATGCCCCACCTATGACCGTCAGGGCCAATGGCCCGGCATGCCAGAGGTAGGTGATCGCGGGCAACGGACTAAGGGCTGCGAGCACGGCAGGCGCCTTGGCAATGCCCAAGATACCGAGAACTCCTATCACGATGAACCAGATCAGCATGACCGGTCCGAATATTCCGCCGATCCAGGATGTACCCCTGCGCTGGATAAGGAACAACAAGGCGAGGATCACGACAGTGAGCGGCACCACGAACCGCCCCATTTGAGGGGCGTGAACTTTGAGACCTTCCAGAGCACTCAGGACCGAAATAGCCGGTGTGATCGCGCCATCGCCGTAGAGCAGCGTTGCCCCAACAAGGCCAATCATGACTATTATGGCACGTCGCCTGCTTTGTTTGGCTCGGCGCGGACTGACCAACGCCAGCAGCGCCAAAATGCCGCCCTCGCCGTGGTTGTCGGCACGCATGATTAGAATCGCGTATTTGATGGAAATAACGATGATTAGTGACCAAAAAATCAAGGAGAGGATACCCAGCACCGCTTCGGCGGTGGGCGTTCCGCCTGAGCTCGCGGCCTTCGCGGCCGCTTGCAGGGTGTAAAGGGGGCTCGTCCCGATATCTCCAAAAACGACTCCCATGCAGGCAAGTGCGGCGGAAGCCCAAAATTGCCGGCTCCGCTCGATTGGGATGGCGACCATGATCACGCCCTTCAGGGCTGCCTTTCAGCTCCTATTAAAGTACCCCGAGCAAAGCAGTTCGAAAAGAGGGACGTTTGACTTAGGGCTCTCTCTTTGGGTCCGGCACCAATCCAACGTCCTAGCCACGCGTCTGGACGCCTTTGCCACCGATTCCTGGGCGAGCCTGGCGTCCGCTGCGGTGACCCCATTTCGTCGTTCTGCGCGTGCGTCACGATCGTACGGGAAATACCAGAACCCTAAATTGTCTGCCACGGTGGCGGGTCGGTCCCTGATCCCCGGATGATCGGCGAACGTCTCGAACACGGTCGGAAGGGGAGAGTGCGGATGACGCGGAAGCGATCGATGGCGTGCGCCAGGCCCTTTGGGCACAAACGCCCGTGCGATCTGAATCTCACGTTCTTTGCGTGCTATTCCCTGTTCGCAATACGCGATGGCACGCCAAATGCCGTGCGGCATACTTCGGCGAGCCTAGTGATTCCCTGACGGATCTCCTCCTCGGACGGGTTAGCGAAACAAAGGCGCATTCGGCTCTTACTTTGGGCGCCATTCGTCGACCATTCTGGGCCCGGGTTGATCGCGACCCCGGCCGCGAGCGCTGACTGGAATAGCTTTAGGGTATCGACCGAGTCAGGCAACCGGACCCACAGAAAGATGCCGCCCTTCGGGGTGTCGAATTCGGCCGCCGTGCCGAATTGTTCGTTGAGTGTTTCCATCAAGACCTCGAGCTTGCCCCGCAGGCTGTGCCGGAGCTTCGGGATATGTTCGCTGAAGTGCGGCGCGCAGAATTCGGCGAGCACCATCTGCTCGAGGGCGCCCGAGCCAGCATCGCTTTTCAGCGCGAGGAGGCGCGAAAGAACCTGCCAACCGGCGACCACGTACCCCACCCGCAGGGCGGGGGCGATCGACTTGGAAAAGGAGCCGATGTGGATCACGCCACCAGTCCTGCTCATGGCGTGAAGCGCCGGTGGTCGCAGTCCCTCCCAGGTCAGATCGGCATAGCAATCGTCTTCAAATATCGGCACGTCGTGCTCTTCTGACAGCTTCAGAAGTTCCATACGGCGTTCTTCCGGCATGATCGTGCCGGTCGGATTCTGCACCGTTGGAATTGTGTAGATGTATTTCGGCCGGATATCACGGCGCTTGAGATGGGCGAGTTGCGCGGCGAGCGCATCCATGCGCATGCCGTCGTGGTCGAGAGGAATCCCCACCGCATTGACGCCAAGACGCGCGAGCCGCGTCAAAGCCCCCTGGTAGGTCTCCTCCTCGAGGATGACCGTATCGCCCTTTGCGAGAAGCGCTCCATTGACGAGATCGAGCGCTTGCAACGAGCCTGACACGATCAGAATATCGTCGAGGGTGCAGGACATTTGGGCGTCACGCTCGAGCTTTGCGGCCAGGAATTGGCGCAGAGGCCGATAACCTTGCGGGCCGCTCGCGAGGCCATAGGTTGCAAGTGTCCGGCCTTCGCGCCGCAGCACCGTGTCGGCCGCCGCAATAAGGCCCTCGACTGGAACCTGATCCGCGTCGTTGTTTCCGCCGGTGAAATTGTACCTTGGCGCACCCGTCCACTTGACGACGCCCGCTGGCAACCCCGGTGCAAACAGCGGCGTGAAATCAAACGATCCGGTCATAGGCGTTGCTCCCCTGCAGGCGGCGTCCCGATACTGTCACACGCGCAAAAGCAAAGCGCGTGGTTTTGAGCACGAATTTTGTCCACGAGGGGGTCGTCTCGACAATTTAGGGCCGCTCAGGTCGACCACGAGAACCGGCCAGTTGAGGCAGGCTGCTTGCGCTGATCTGCTACAACGTCGCCTGGCACGCTCCGTCGTCGCCGCGGCAGCCTCTTGATAGAGTGAGACATATCCACCCCTGCGGTCGGCCAACCGTCTCTTGGTTCCCGCCGGCATCCGTGGGACGGCACACGACCGCCTCGAGCACCTGTCGGTTGCGAGTTTGAGCTCGGTTCCTGTCACCGGATTGCCGACGCACTCGACAAAGTGCGAAGCGTGCCAAGAAGAGACAACGTGATGCTTCTACCGCAGACGGGTCAGTTGGTGTACCGTCATCGGGGCGCTGCCGATGCGATCTGTCGAAGTTCTTTATGATGACAGTGCAGGACGCTGGGCGGCGCTTTGATAGCAGGTTGCGAGCTCTGGAGAGGACTTTTTGTGGTGTCGAAGACCATTTCAAATGACTTGAACCGTCGATCCGCTCTTCTGTTGGCCGCAGGCACCACCGCGACCGCGGTGTCAAGCACCGTGGCCCAAACGACTTGGGCGGCGGCCCGACCCTCCAACATCGTTATGATGGATAGCGTCGCTCTCGCGGACGCTATTCGCTCTCGCCAAGTGTCGTGCGTTGAGGTCATGACCGCTTACCTCAATCACATTGAGAAGATGAACCCGCATGTCAACGCCATTGTCGCGCTTCAGGAGCCGGCGGCATTGCTGGCGCTGTCTCGCGAACGCGATTCCCAGCTCGCACGTGGTGAATGGATGGGGCCGCTGCACGGCTTTCCACATGCCGTGAAGGACTTGGCACCTGTCAAAGGTATCAAAATGACGATGGGCTCGCCCATCTTGAAAGATTTCGTCGCCAGTACCGACAGCATCATGGTGGAGCGCTTGCGCAAGGCCGGCGCCATCTTCATCGGCAAAACAAACACGCCCGAATTCGGCCTAGGCTCTCACACCTACAATCCCGTCTATGGCGTTACGCGCAATGCCTATGATCAATCCCGTTCGGCGGGAGGCAGTAGTGGCGGCGCTGCAGTGGCATTAGCGCTGCGGATGCTACCGGTGGCGGATGGGAGCGACTACGGCGGAAGCCTCCGAAATCCAGCGGGGTGGAACAATGTCATGGGCTTCCGTACGAGCTACGGCCTGGTACCGGCTGACGGTCGCGACGCCTGGCTGCCGTCCATGAGTGCGATCGGACCGATGGCGCGAAACGTTGCGGATTTGGCTATGCTTCTGGCAGTACAAGCCGGTTACGACGACCGCGTGCCTTTGTCGATACCTGGTGACGGGACAATCTTTCGGGAAAACTTGGAGAGGGATTTCAAGGGCAAACGGATCGCCTGGGTTGGCGATTTCTGCGGCTATTTGCCTTATGAGAATGGTGTGTTGGAGGTCTGCGAAGAGGCTCTGAAGACCTTTGAGACGATGGGTTGCACGGTTGAGAAAGCCCAACCGGATTATGCCATTGATTCAGTGTGGCGAGCATGGGTGAAGCTTCGCGCCTGGCAAACCGGCGCGTCACTGCTTGTGTATTATAACGAGCCAACGACACGCGCATTATTGAAGCCGGAAGCGACCTTCGAGGTCGAGAGTGGTCAGAAGCTCACGGCCTTTGATATTGCGGCTGCATCTACCGTCCGCACGGAATGGTATCAAGCAGTGCGCCACTTTTTCGAAACCTATGACTATATGATCGTGCCGACAGCCCAAGTTTTTCCATTCGATGTCAATAGCCATTGGCCGCAGGAGGTCGCGGGTAAGAAAATGGAAACCTACCACGAATGGATGAAAGGTGTGGTTCTGATCACAATGTCAGGCTGTCCATCCCTTGCAGTACCGGCGGGCTTTAGCAAGCAAGGACTGCCTATAGGTATTCAAATTGTTGGTCCCAACCGTGCGGAGCTTTCTTGTTTGCAGCTCGCCTATGGGTATGACATGGCCAACAGGCGGGCGACCAAGCGACTTCCGGCCCTGCTCGGCCAGTGACCCTGTCACTATATCAATACGGGGCGACTGGCGTCGGCCACTGCAGCTATATCGACCTGGAGTCCCGGCCTCCGCCACGAGTCCAATGCGGTCTTCAGAAACTCGGTGCTCATAACCGATGAACCGCTCACCGACGCTGGGTGACACTCGACCTCATCGGCCGGCATCGCCATCATTTGCCGCAAGCAATGCCGACCCACGTGGAGGGATGCGAACGTTCCGCTCA
>Ga0126379_10002075_pt1 | contig 12572 bp, 11 predicted proteins | sample PanSoiMetPlot_24_FD_92640 | JGI IMG/M metagenome (GOLD analysis project Ga0126379, IMG submission 92640) | Tropical forest soil microbial communities from Panama - MetaG Plot_24 | ecosystem: Environmental > Terrestrial > Soil > Tropical forest > Bulk soil | place: Panama | collected 2016-02-17
CATGTTCCACGTTTTCTACCGCGGCGGCTACAAACCTCCTCACGAATTCAACTGGGTCGTCGGCGTGGTGCTCCTTCTGGTGACGCTGTTCCTCAGCTATACCGGTTACCTCTTGCCGTGGGACCAACTCGCGTTTTGGGCGGTTACCGTCGGCACCAACATCATTTCCGCCATGCCTTTCATCGGCAACCAAGTGCGCTTCCTGCTGCTTGGCGGCAACATCGTCGGAGAAAACGCCCTGCTGCGCTTCTACGTGCTTCACGTCGTGGTCCTTCCGCTCGCCGCAATCGTGCTGATCGCCATTCATTTCTGGCGCGTGCAGAAAGATGGCGGTTTGACGGTAAAGCCCAAGAACGAAGATGGATAAGAATAAAATCGAGACCGGGTTCAGCTCGGACGCAAAGAAAGACCCGCGTCGCGTCGTATTCGTTACCAAAAAGACTTCCGCAAAGGTGGTCGGCGAGCGCGGACCGCAGTTGATGACTTTTCCGCACCTGCTGATCCGCGAGGCGATTGCGTTTCAAGTGTTAGTGATTGCCATGGTGATCGTGGCGCTTTTCTGGGACGCACCGCTTGAACAATTGGCCAACCCGCTGCTCACGCCCAACCCGGCCAAGGCGCCATGGTATTTTCTTGGTCTTCAGGAATTGCTGCACTTTTTCCCGCCGTTTGTAGCGGGCATCTTGATTCCGACGCTCGTCGTCCTTGCGCTCATCGTTATTCCGTACTTCAACGTAAACATCGAAGGCAGGGCTCTCTGGGCATATCACCCTGGGCAGCATCTACGAGTCATCTTAATCGTCGTTCTTATGTTGCTCGCGTTTCTCGCCGTGTTTCATGCCTGGACGATTTTTGTACCCACCGCGCTTGTCGCTATGCTCCTGGTGTTTTCCTACGCCGCTCGGGAGCAGGAAAAAGGCTGGCTGCGCGTGCTAGGAACCAAGCCGCTCTCCTGGTGGATCATGACTTGGTTCATTGCCGTGGCCATTTGCCTGACCGCCGTAGGCACATTCTTCCGGGGGCCGGGGTGGTCCTGGGTGTGGCCGTGGAGGACGCATGCCGGCTGAGGAGATGGGGAAAGTTACCGACCGCATGCGCTTCGCCTTTGCGGTGTCCAGCTTGATCTTCCTGGCGGTGCTGGCAATTTCTCCGTTCAAGGATTACCGCCGAGAGTGGAAGCAGTACAAGCGTACCTATCTGCGTTTTGCGCAGGGCCGCCCGGATACCAAGCGCCTGACCGCCGATTACAGCCCGGACATCGATCAGATCTGGATTCCCGGGATGAATGTGGTGGACCGCTGCACCACTTGCCATCAGGGCATTACGCAAGCTAGCCTTGCGGATAGCTCTGTTCCACAACCCTTCCGCGCGCATCCGCCGATTCCGCACAACGTGCGCGATTGGGGCTGCACGATTTGCCACCGCGGCCAAGGGCCCGCGACCGCAGTCGCTGAAGCTCACGAGTCCACTCTCGCGTGGGAGCAGCCTGCGCTTCCCACTCACTTCATTCAGGCCTCTTGTGGAACCTGTCATCAATCCGATCTTCCGCAAACGCCGCAGCTCGTAAAGGGCCGCCAGGTCTTGGCGGAGTTGAATTGCGTCGGCTGTCACAAATTGCAGGGCATCGAGCGCCCCGCTATGCTTGGCCCGGACCTTTCCAGCATCGGCACAAAAGTCAGCCGCGAGTGGGTTTACAAATGGCTTAAGGAACCGCGAACGATTGTCGACAAGGATGGCAACGTCACGGTCAATGGCTACGAGACTGAAGAAGAGCCACGCATGCCGAAGTTCCGGCTTTCCGAAACGGAACTTCGTGCACTGACGGCTTACCTCAGCGTTCAAAACGCCAAGCCGCTCGCGCCTTATAGGATTTCTTCCGCGGTTGTCGCGTCGTGGAGCAAGAATCCTGAGCTGATTTCGCAAGGCGAGCTTCGCTTCCGGCAGATGTTCTGCTCGACTTGCCACTCGCTGGCGGTCACCCGCGCCGGGGAAACGAAACTGATTGGGGGCGACATTGGCCCCGAGCTCACCAAAGTCGGCAGCAAGGTCAACCCGGATTGGCTCGTCGCGTGGCTGCGCGATCCTGAAGCTTACCTTCCCCACACGCGCATGCCGAAGTACGGCTGGTCGGACGAAGACCTGTACAAAGTCACGCAGTACATCACCACGAAGCTGGTCGATCCCGACCTACTCAACGATGTTCCGAAGTTGGATCCGCCGACGGACGCCGAAATCCAGCTGGGTCGAAGGTTGTTTGCGGAGAAAGGCTGCGCGAGCTGCCACGCTATCGAAGGCATCAGTCCGCAAAAAGATTTTGGCCCTGACCTGAGCGCGCTCGGCGCCAAAAACGCCTCAGAACTGGAATTCGGGACAGCGAAAATCGCGCACAACCTCGTTTCTTACATTCAAGCGAAACTTCAGGATCCCGTTTCCGTTAATCCTGCCGCGCGTATGCCGCAATATAGCTGGGAACCGGGGGATCTCGACGCCGTCATCACAGCGTTGCTCAGCATGAAAGGTGCGCCTGCAACGAGCGCGCTGCAAAATCTCGTGGTGCCCCGCAAGGACGCTTCCTTCCGCCCCACTGGTTCGTTTGCCGAACTCTATGAGCGCTACAAGTGCTATACCTGCCACAAATTCAACGGCTATGGCGGCGACCTGGCGCCCGACCTCACTTACGAAGGCAGCCGCGTGCAGCGCCAGTGGCTCATCGAATTTTTGAAAAACCCCCAGACGCTGCGCCCAACACTCATTCTTCGCATGCCGCAGCTCAACATGAGTGAAAAGGACGCCGCGATTCTCGCTGACTACCTCTCGATGGTGATGCAACATCCTGCGGTCAATCCCGCAGCCATCGACAGCAAACAGTTCACTCCCGCGATGGCCACTCTCGGCAAGCAGCTCTATGAAGTCAAATATCAGTGCCAGTCCTGCCACACCATCGGCGCTTCGGGTGGATACGTCGGGCCCAATCTGAATAACGCGGGCGGCTGGCTGACTCCCGCGTGGATGGAAGCCTGGCTGAAGAATCCACAGGCCCTAGTGGCCGACACGATCGAACCCCGGCGGAATTTCACCGACCAGGAAATCCAGGCTTTGACGGCATATCTGATGACTTTGCGGGCGGGGCTCAAGCCCCAAAAGACGGCCAGTATTTCCGGTGCGCGTCTCCTGGCACAAGGAGCAGGCCGATGAAACGCCGCAACTTGCTTTTCACTGTTGGGCTGATCGCTCTTGTGAGCCTTTCTGGTTGTCGGAAACCGGCCGCGGCGGCCAAGGCCGATCCCCTTCTTGCTGCTTACGATTCCGAACCCGACTGGAGTGATGCCACAAAAAGCGTGTCGCTCAGGTACCAGGAAGCGCAGGGGAAGCGCGTCTTCTACCAGTATTGCGTTTGGTGCCACGCGGACGCCACGCCAGCCGGCCCGTCCAATCGATCGAATCTGACGCCGGTACCTCCCTTGCTGAATGACGGTGCCACACTGAACTCCGAGAGTGACGAATTCATGCAGAACATCATCACGCTTGGTGGCAGCGCTATGGGAAAATCCGCGATGATGCCGCCATATGGACGCACGCTATCTGCGGAAGAGATTCGTTCCGTCATCGCTTTTACGCGCGCGATAGCCCAGCCGCCGTTCCAGCCTCCCGGCCGGCCAGGATCGCAATATTCAGTTAAATAGGAGACACTTTTTCTCAGGCCATGAAACCCACGTGTTCGGCAGGCTTGCGCATTCGGAATTCTTTTCTCGCCCTCGCGGCGCTGCTGGCTTTTTCTACCAGGCCCGCAGCGGCTCAGGTGAGCCCCAACGAAATCTTAAATCCGGACCTCAAAGCGCTCGAGCAGACCTATTTTCAGCAGTTGATCGGCATCAACCAGTCCATCACCAAAATCAAATTCCCATTTCCTTTTTATCTGAGCCGTTACGTGGGCCTGGATCCAGCGAAACAGGCCGAGGCGGATTCGCGCGGTCTGGAGTTTGTGCGTTTTCAAAATCGCGCGATTCTGAAGATCACAGGGAATTACAACGCGGCCTATGACACGCTTCGAATGACACAAAACGAGCGCGCCGCGGCAACGTTTCGCTCCGTCATTCTTCCCGCTTTGCAGGTGGTCACCGCGGCTTTGCCGGAGGGTTTGCCGTGCGATGGTATCGGCTTCGAAATCTCACATCACACGCGCACCAACGATCGCAGCTACGATTTTGAGGGGAAGGAAACTCTCGTCGTTGTACTCGACCGCGCGGATGCCTGGGTCATGTCGCGCGCGGAGAGCGATGCCGAACGCCAGGAGATCCTGAACCGCTCGAAAGTGTTTGTCAGCGGGGTGGACTATGGTCTTTCCCTGACAGAGAAAGATCCTTTGAACGTCCAAACGCTTCCGCGCTCTATCCCCGGCAAACCGGATGCCACTTCCTCGGCGCGCTCCTCGACGCTGGCATCGCATTCTGCGTTGTTGAAGCCGGTGATTCCCGCTCCCATTGCGCAGCCCTCCGCTCCAGCCTCCGCGTCGACGCTGGCGGAGTCCTCGCCCGCAGTCGTGGCCACCGCGAAGCCTGTCTCAATTCCCGCCGCCGATCCACCGCCCACAGCCCCCGCGGCCACGCAAGCGGACGCGGATCGCCTGGACGAAAAATATCAATCGCAGCTCGCGGCTCTCGCGAAAGCGGGCGGGGCTAAGTTTCATTTTGTCGCTTATGCGCCGCCTGCGTTCGTGATTTTTCACGACCAGATCGCCCTGCAAATTACTCTGAAGAATTCGCTGCAATTCGGCCCCGTGAAAGGCTCTATCTACAAGCGAACTGCGCAGAGCTTCGATCTTTTTCTTGCTCCGCTTCTGAAGGACATTTCTGAGCGCGTTTCTCAGGATGTGGAGTTTCAGCTTTACGATTTCACCGTTCTGAACAAGCTTTCGCCGGGAGCGAAGGAAACTTCGGAAGCTATCGAATTCATTTGCCCGCGCAAAGCCCTTAGGCAATTCGTTAACGCGGAAATTACCAACCAGCAGCTCCTCGATCAAAGCTTCGTCTTAGTCAACGGCGTCCGCATCGCACTAAGCCTGCAGCTAGTTGAATAGAGCCACAGACGCGGCGACAGTAGCTCATCTTCGCCTTGTGACGGCGGATACGTTGACCAGTAAGGGTGGTCACTGACTCTGAATGATCAGAGGACTTAAAAAGGGGGCGTGAAGGGAAAGAGGCCAAAGATGGGAGTGAGCTGGAGAGGCCGGCGGGCAAGGAAAGAAACGCCAAGGCAAGGAGCTCCACCTCACTGGGTCTGCAAGAGAGCCAAGTGGGGTTCGACCCTCGAGCGGCCTCAGACCTTTCCCGCAGAGACAGCGATTGGGCACCAAGCGTACATGAAGCGCCCAGGTTTGCGACGCACCGGCCCTTCAGGGCCGGAAAGGCTGAGGCCCCAATCGCTGCCTCCATTTCTTCAGACATGGGTCCTATCAATGGAGAGTTGAAAACGGAGGTGCAAAATGACAAATCTGGTTCTGCGTGACCCGTTGTTCGAGGATCTTTTCGAGTTCCGTCGTGAATTCGACAAGATCTTCAACCGCATGTTGGCGGTAAAGCCGTGGGGGAAAGAAGAAACTGCCAAGTGGCAGTCGTTCAACTTCGCTCCGCCGGTCGAGTCCTATGTCGACAAGGAAATAAAAGGGTATGTCTGCAAGGTTTTTCTGCCGGGAATCGAGCCGAAGGAGGTCCAGATTCACGTCCAAGGAAATCTGTTGACCATCACTGGCGAGCGGAAGTACAACCGCACAACGAAGGAGCCGGAAGTCCTCCATGAGGAATTCACCTACGGGAAGTTCGAAAGGACTTTGGAGCTCCCCGAGGGCGTGAATGCTGAGAAGATGTACGCCAAATTCTTGAACGGTGTATTGGAGATCACCGCTCCCGTTTCGGCAGCTGCCCTGCCGCGGAAGATCGAGATCAAAACGATCCCGATGACCAAGCAAGTCGCCGCGTAAGGCGTGAGAGGCACTGCCCATGGCCCGGGGCCGTACTGGCTCCGGGCCTCTTTGCTTTAGTAGCCTTTAGAACCGTGTTGTTGTGCGGGCCGACACCAGGGCTTCTTGACTGAGGGCAGCTCTGGGGCAACTTTGGAGCGCAGCAAACGTTCATGCGGACTTTAAGAGCAGGCGTATTTTATTTCGCACTCGTGTTCGGGGCTGGCTTTGCGCTCGGCACAGTCCGCACTCTCAGGTGATTTCCTCGTGGGCTGGCGCTGGTTCCGGCGGCGCTAAACTCGGCTCCCGCTCCAGAACATCCGTATTCCTTCGGCCCCAAACGGTGCCTGCAGGAGGACGTTTCGAGACTTCCGGGTAGCGGACCCTGGCTCGGTTCAGCGCTTCCTCGATGTTACCGCACATGTTTTCAAGTCCAATATGCTGCTGAAACTCGGCCTGGTGCATGAGTTTCCGAGGTTGCTCCCTCGCTCCGCAGAGGATCAGTTCTCGCCCGGATTCGTGTACCTGGTCTGCCAAGTTCTCCAGCGCCTGAAGGCCGGTGGAGTCGATCGCCGTCATGTTGCGCAACCTCAAAATCAGGATTGGAGGAAGACTCCCCAACCGCGTTGTGATTTCGTCGATTTTGTCGGTCGCACCAAACAAGAAAGGCCCGTGAATTCTAAAGATAGTGACGTAAGCAGGGATCACCTTGTGTTGCAGGATGTGGACATGCCCTTCGCGCACGTATTCTTCCGTCACCTCCGAGACCGAAGTCGTTTCCGTGACCTTGCGAATAAAAACCAGCACCGCCAGAATCATGCCTGCTTCCACCGCGACTGTTAGGTCCGCGAACACCGTTAATAGGAAAGTCGCGAGCCATACTGCGATTTCCATCTTGGACAGCTTCAAAAGCTCCGGGATTTCCTTCCATTCGCCCATGTTGTACGAGACCACCAAAAGAATCGCAGCGAGGATCGACAACGGCACGAACCTTGCCAAAGGGGCGGCGAAGACTACGATGGCAAGAAGAGTCAAGGCATGAATCATTCCGGATACCGGCGTCTTCGCGCCGGAGCGGATGTTGGTGGCCGTTCTCGCAATCGCGCCAGTAGCAGGAAGTCCTCCGAACAATGGAGAAAGAATGTTCGCGACCCCTTGCCCAACGAGTTCCACGTTCGGATTGTGCTTGTCACCGCTCATGCGATCCGAAACGACGGCGGACATCAGCGATTCGATTGCCCCGAGCATGGCGACGGTGATCGCTGGCGAGACAAGTGGCCTTAGCAAATCCAGGCGCAAGCGCGGAACTTTAAGGACTGGAAGCCCAGACGGAATGCCCCCAAAGCGTGTGCCGATCGTTTCGACAGGGAGCTTGAATACAATGACCGCCGCGGTACCGAGGAAGAGAGCAACGATATATCCTGGAACTCTCCTTACATAACGCATGAAAACGATAATCACCGCGAGCGCAGTTGCGGCCAGAGTCGTCTCAATGGGAGAGAACGAGGAGAAATTGTGTACGACGGCCTGAATGCGAGCAAGAAATTCTCCTGGCACCTTGTCGATCTTCAGTCCGAAAAAATCTTTGAGCTGTGTGCTGGCGATAATAACAGCAATGCCGTTTGTGAAGCCCACGACCACAGGTCGTGGTATGAATTTCACAGCCGCGCCTAAGCCCGTCAGGCCCAGAATCAGCAAGAGGACACCGGCCAGCAGTGTGGACATGTAGAGTCCGTCCACGCCGTACTTCGCAATGATCCCGAATACGACCACCACGAAGGCTCCCGTTGGTCCCCCAATCTGGGTTTTCGATCCGCCCAGAGCCGAAATCACAAAACCCGCGACGATCGCGCAGTACAAACCGGCCTCGGGAGGAACACCAGAGGCAATCGCGAAAGCCATCGCGAGTGGCAGTGCGACGAGACCAACGGTTATGCCGGAAAGAAGGTCCGCCAGGAATAAACGCTTCGTGTAAGACTTGAGACACAACACCGATTTGGGTAGCCAGTTATTCATTGAATTTTTCTTGTTCGCTCTTTGCGCTGCGAGTTATTCCTCGCCTCGCTGAATCAAGGGTTGGATTCTGTACGCTCTCCGGCCTTCCATGCGATCGAGCTCTTCGTACTCCACCCAGTCGCCTATCGCGAGCTCGTGCGGCTCTATCCCGCGCACCGATGATTCATCGAAGGCTACGATGTGGCCGTCCTCGCCTAAAAGGTAACCGCGACGCCCGTTTCTCATCAATTGAGTAATCGATCCCCTGATCTTCATTTTGTACCCCCAGGTATTAGCGGCTTAGGACGAATTCCAGTCCTTCTCAAGGCAATGTGCAAAAGAGGGGATTTAGCGCAGCAATTTCTTGGAGGATGAGGGCAAGTCCTGCGGCGGCCACCACCGAAATGCGCGTGTCAGCCGGGTTACGTGGATGCCAACCCCTCGTCGCCACAACCCAATCCTTCATTGCACTGATAGACGAACCTCCTTGAGGCGCTCTCGAATATGCGAACATTTGCAGATGCCAGGCAAAATAAATCCGCCTCTTAGGAAACCGCCTGCATCTGCCGAAGCATGTCTCGCACCCCAACCAAATGGTTGTTAAAGATCTCTTTGGCCACGTCCAGCAGCCGAAAAATCGTTTTGTCAGTGATGGAGTAATACACGTTGCTTCCCGTCTTGCGTCCGATCACGATGTTGCGCACCCGCAGAATTGCAAGTTGTTGAGAAACGTTCGCAGGTTCGATTCTCAGAATTTCGCTGAGTTCATTGACACCTTTTTCGCCATCGCGAAGAGAGTCCAGGATGCGAATACGAATAGGGTGCGCCAGAGCCTTAAAGAACTCAGCCTTGAAGTTGGCAATTTGTTGCGGCATGCTGATCTGCGAATATCGTGATCTGCGAACTTATCCAAGTCAAGAACTTTTGTCTATGGGCTAGAGGAGAAAGTTGCCGTCCCCTGGACGAGCTTTGGTCGATTGGCACCGTTTCATCTTGGCTCCCCGGCAAAGGCCTGCATTTGGATTTGCAGGACATTCCCACCGCAGGCGACCAAACATCGCCGAAAACCATTCACTTTGCTTCGCTCAGGATGAACGCTCCACCTCATGGTGACGGTGACGTACATCACCACCTGAAGTGATAGCGGATGCAGCATTCCCGCGCCCAAAGCGACAGCATTGTCTCGAAGCAAGGAGGCGAGTGACATGGGCGCACATTCGATAGTCACGCCGCCGTTGAAAGAGCGGTTCTCTCTTGGCCTTGTAGAAGAACCACAAGTTACCCGCGTTGGGCGGACGGTTCTCTCGCGCACGCTCCTTCGTCCTATCTCGGCTCCGCGAGGCAAGAATTGGTTTTCCGAAGCCATGCTGGAGGCAAGCCCAACGCGGCCACAGCGCCGTACGGCAGATGTGCTGGTGTCCGTCGCGCTCCATGTTGCCTTTCTTGCGATTGTGCTTTTCGTGCCTCTCTACTTCACGCAAACGATCGACCTGAAACAACTCTCAGCCACGTTGCTCATCGCCCCGCCCCCGCCTCCACCGCCGCCTCCGGCGCCCGCCGCAGCAGTGACACAAGTCAGACCAGCAACGCAGCGGCGTCTGTTCACGAGCGGAAAGCTGCTGGCCCCGGTGGTGATCCCCAAGCAGGTGGTAATTCTCAAAGAAGAGCCGCCGCCAGCCGATACAGATATCGTCGGAGTCCCCGGTGGGGTCCCTGGCGGCGTCCCAGGGGGGCAAATGGGCGGTGTACTCGGCGGAATTCTGGGTGGAATTCCTACTACTGCCACGAGGGGACCCGCCCCACCAGCCGGAAAAGTCCGCGCGCCGATCCGCGTTGGCGGACATGTCCGGGCACCCCGGGTGATCCTCCAGCCAGAGCCGCTTTATCCGGTGCTGGCCCGACAAGCGAGGATACAGGGAGATGTGGTTATCGATGCAGTGATCGACAGGACCGGCAGCGTGCTCGAGATGAAGGTGGTCTCCGGCCCGCCGCTGCTTGTTCCCGCGGCGCTCGCTGCAGTTCGCACCTGGAAGTACGAGCCGACTTTTCTCAACGACGAGCCGATCGACGTGCAACTCATTGTGACCGTCCATTTTTGAGCTGCAACGCTAGTTCCGCTGGGGGTCTTTTCTCGACGGTCACTCCAAGTATCGGGCCAAAGCAAAAGGAGGTAAATCATGACGACCGCAACAAAACCCGCCAAATCGCTTCAGACGATTGCGGCGGAACCAGTGTGGATCCATAACATCTTGTTTCTGACAGACTTTTCGCCTGTCTCTACCGCGGCGCTGCATCATGCCCTGTCTGCAGCTCGGCGCTTTGCAGCGAAAGTCTACGTCACTCATGTCCTTGAGCCGCCTCTCGTGGCTCCGCCGTCGGCGGCGTTTTACGAAACGGAGTCGGCACGCGAGGACGCAGAAAAGAAGCTCGGCGCACTGCTGAATGAAGAAGAGCTGAACGGTGTTCTGCACGAGGTCATTCTGGCCCAAGGGGCGCTGTGGCCGTCAGTGGAAAAGATCATCGCTGAGAAGAAGGTTGATCTGATCGTCGTAGGAACCCACGGCCGCAGGGGTTTTCGCAAGATGATGCTCGGCTCGTTTGCGGAAGAGGTATTTCGCAAAGCAAGTTGCCCGGTGCTAACCATCGGTCCAGAGAATCAGGCCAACCCAAAGAAAGAGATGAGACCACGGCGGATTCTCTTGGCCACGGATCTCCGAGACCAGGCGCATCAGGCGTGCGACTACGCCATCGCCATGGCACGGCGCAATGGCGCTGAGCTTATCGTTCTGCACGCGATTGAGGACCAGGTAAGTGATTTCGGCCGGTCCGAACAACAGAGGCTATCTGCCCTCGCCCGTATGGAAGGATTGTGTCCACAAGAAGCTCCATTGGCTTGCGAGCCGAAAATGCTGGTTGTACGTGGACATGCGGCGGAAGAGATTCTCAGGGCAGCCTACGGACAAGACGCCGATTTGATCGTCATTGGTTTACATGGCGGGAAGCGGATGGCGGGCCATCTTCCCGGGACGGTGGCCTATCAAGTTGTTTGCTCGGCGCCGTGCCCAGTGCTGACTTGTGGCTCGTTCCGCGACTTGGTGCTCGAACCGCCGAACTTCCGGTAGCACCAATAATGCTGCTGATATCCGTTTTGACGGCGCGATGGATCGTTCAGAAACTCGCTGCGCCGTCCACACCGTGGGATAGCCTGGGTAGCGGTGGCATCGCGCTTGGCTTGATGCTGCTCGCGAGACGTGCGAGCTAACGCGCACTCGCTTGACCCTGAGTCTTTCCCGACACAATACGCCAGCACTCTTTCGCGATGGCCCAATCTTCTTGGGCGCGAATGACCAAAACGCGCACTGGAGAACCGGGCGCAGAAATGTCTTGATCTCTTGAAGCCTGTGCATTTTTAAAGCTGTCGAGTTTCAGACCGACAAACCCGAAGTTTGCGCAAGCGGTCGCTCGGACTTCCGCCGAGTTCTCGCCGATTCCAGCTGTGAAAACCAAAGCGTCGAGGCCACCAAGCACACCAATCATCGCCCCGATACCCGATTGCAGGCGATGAATGAAAACGTCGAGTGCCAGTCTTGCACGCGCATCGCCGGCTTTCATGTTCGCGACAATTTCGCGCATGTCACTCGACGTCCCGGAAATCCCGAGCAAACCGGATCTTGTATTCAGCAACTCGTCGAGCTGCTGCCCGCCCAAACCATCTTGGCGCATCAAGTAGGTCAGTATTCCAGGGTCGACCGCACCCGAACGCGTGCCCATCATGAGGCCGTCGAGCGGGGTGAATCCCATGGTGGTATCGACGCTGCGGCCGTCTCGAATTGCTGCCAACGAGCAACCGTTTCCAAGATGGCAGGTGATGAGCTTCAATGATTTGAGGTCCCGGCCAAGAAGCTGTGCGGCGCGCTCCGAACAGTATTGATGATTGATTCCGTGGAAGCCGTAGCGGCGTATTCCCCGCGAGATCCACTCGTACGGACCCGGGTAAACCGCGGCAGCGTCAGGCAATTGGCTATGGAAGCTGGTATCAAACACAGCGATTTGAGAAATCGAGCCAAGCTTTCTTTCGACGATGTCGATGCCTTCGAGTTCCGCCCGATTATGCAGCGGAGCGAAAGCTGACATGCTGGCGATCGCGGACCTCACTTCGGCCGTGATGGGGGTTGGCTCCTTGAATCGCTGGCCGCCGTGCACGATGCGGTGGCCGGCTAGGTCGATCTCCGACGGGCCAGACACTGATTTCGCGTCGCCGGTCCACAAAGTATTGAGGAGACGCTCAATCGCGTCGATGTGGGACTTGACCTTGACTCGTTGTCGGAGGTTTGCGCCCTCCGCATTCCTGACATGAACCTGTACGTCGCCCTGGTTCCATTCGATTTTGGCTTCCCACAGCGGCATCGCAGGATCGGTCGGCAGATTGCGCTCGATCTCGTACAGGCTGCACTTCTGGGTGCTCGATCCGGAATTGAGAACCAGGATTCTCATTCAGTACGGCCACTTCCAATCGCGGATCTCTGGAAGGTCGTCTCCATGCTTGGAAATGTACTGCTTGTGTCCAACGAGCTTATTGCGCAAGAACTGCTTGAAATGCGCGCCAACAGGTTGCAAGCGA
>Ga0126379_10002076_pt1 | contig 12571 bp, 8 predicted proteins | sample PanSoiMetPlot_24_FD_92640 | JGI IMG/M metagenome (GOLD analysis project Ga0126379, IMG submission 92640) | Tropical forest soil microbial communities from Panama - MetaG Plot_24 | ecosystem: Environmental > Terrestrial > Soil > Tropical forest > Bulk soil | place: Panama | collected 2016-02-17
CGCAGGACGCGTACCTCTTGCCCGCACCGGATCTCGCCGCCAAGCTGGAGGCGCCGCTCGTCTTCGTGGGTCACGGCCTGACCATTCCTGAGCGCGGCATCGAGGACCTCAAAGGAATTGATCTCAAGGGCAAGGTGGCGGTCTTCCTCTCTGGCGCGCCCGTCTCCGTCCTCGGGCCGCTCAGCGCGCACGCCCAGTCGCTGAGTGAGCGGTGGAAGGCTTTCAAGCGCGCCGGGGCCATCGGCTGGGTCGCCATCTTCGACCCCAACAACATGGACATTCCCTGGCCGCGGTTGTCCAACAGCCGCAATCAGCCGGCGATCACGTTCGCCGATACGTCATTGCTAGAGACGCCGGGCCTACGCCTTCGCGTGACCGTCAATCCCGCCCAAGCCGAGAAGTGGTTCGAGGGTTCGGGCCATTCCTTTGCCGAGATCGTCAGCGCGGCGAAGGACGGCAAAGCTTTGCCGCAGTTCGATTTGCCGCAGCGCATTCGCGCGATGGCCACGCAGCATGCGCGGCGGATCAAGTCCGACAACGTGGTAGCATTGATGGAGGGAAGCGATCCCAAGCTCAAGTCCGAATACGTCGTCCTCACCGCGCACATCGATCACCTCGGGATTGGAAACCCGGTGAATGGCGACTCCAACTACAATGGCGCGATGGACAACGCCGCCGGCAGCTCCGCGGTTCTGGACGTAGCCTTCCGCATCGCTGGATCGAAGGAAAAACCGCGTCGCTCGGTGCTCTTTCTCCTCGTCACCGCAGAGGAAAAAGGGCTTCTCGGTTCGAAGTACTTCGCGAAGCGACCGACGGTGCCAGGCAAATCGATCGTCGCCGACCTTAACGTCGACAATCCCCTCCCGCTCTATCCACTGAAGTCACTGATCGTCCTGGGGCTGGATGAATCGGACCTGGGCGACGATATTCGCGCCATCGGCTCACGCGCCGGCCTGTCGATCTTGCCCGATCCGCAGCCGAAGCGTAACACCTTCATCCGCAGCGACCAGTACAGCTTCATCCGCGAGGGAATCCCAGCGCTGGCGCTCAAAGTCGGCTTCCAAGCCGGAAGTCCAGAGGAAGCGACGCAAAAGAAATGGTTGACCGAGCGCTACCACGCGCCCTCCGATGATCTGCAGCAGCCCATCGATCGCCAAACGATGGAGGGCTTCGACGCCGCGTTCACCCAGCTCGTGCTCGCAGTCGCCGATCGCGACAGTCGTCCGAAATGGAAGGACAGCAGCTTCTTTCGGCGTTACGCGAACAAGTCGAGCGTCGCGGCCAAGCGATAGCTCCCGCTAGCCTGGCTCGCCGCGCTGCGCCACCAAGAGGTCTTGCATGTCGTTGGCATGCTCCTCCTCCTTGGCGAGAATGGTTTCCAACAGCTTGCGGGTGGTGGGGTCGCGATCAGCAAAGTAGCGGACCATCTCGCGATACGTTTCGATCGCGATGCGCTCGGCGACGAGATTCTCCTTAATCATCGAGAGCAGGCTCTCTCCCTCCACGTACTGGGTGGTGGATCGGGTGTGGAGGCCCTCGGGATTGAGGTTGGGTTTGCCACCGAGCTGGTTGATCCGCTCGCCGAGCCAGTCGGCGTGCTCTTGTTCATCCTTAGCGTGCTGGGCGAATTCTTCCTTTACTGCCTCGCTGTGGATTCCCTGCGCGGTAATCGCATGGAACTTATAGCGCAGGACGCACACCAACTCGGTCGCCAATGCGTCGTTGAGAACCTTGATCGCGGTCTCGACGTCCCCTCCGTAATTGTTGGTGACGGCACCCTTCTCCATGTGCTCGCGGGCGCGCCTTCGGATTGCCTGCACGTCCATTACGAACGACCCCGGTTGGGCCATGTTTATCTCCTCGGCGCACAGTCGACGCGCCGGGCGATAAGCTAATCCATTCGCCTAATCGGCGCACCGCGAAAGAAACTCATCGGCGCACGCTAACCTGGGGATGGGCGTTCTTCCGTGTGCGGCAGCGAACAGTCGGTGCTTCCGCGCTGAAACGGCTCAGCTGCAGGACGTGATGCTCCACCTCGGCGAGGTGCCGTTCGGTCCGGGGTCCGTGTAACTTCTTCGTCACCCCGGTGTTTTGCCGGCACCAACGAGGGTACCCTGATCGACCAGGAAGCCAATTTCGACCGCCGAAGTCGAGCGCGCCGGTGATGCCATGCCCCTGAGGACTCTCGGAATTGCGCTTCTCCTCGCCGCCATCCCGGATTGCTTCGCACACAAGGACGTCCGCGCGGCAAATCAGCCCGCCGAGGCGACGAACGAGGGGTGCGCGGTAGCAGCCGACCCCGATGGGCCGGGAACGAGCGTGTGGGCATTCATCGACGAGAGCGGGAGGCTCGCCTATTCGACCTTTCCGCAGGGCGACCGCCTCCTCGATTATTCGTTCGCGGGTTACGGCGGCGGTGGGGTTGCCATACCGTGGGCGACTACCCAACTGATGGTGTCGCCTTCTGGGGACGACGACACCGCGGCGATCCAGTCAGCGATCGACGCCGTATCTGGAATGTGTCCCGATGAGAGTGGCTTGCGCGGCGCGGTTGAGCTCGCTCGGGGAACGTTCCGCTTGCGAGGCAGCCTCAGCATCCGCACCTCCGGCGTCGTGCTGCGCGGCAACGGCTCCGGCCCGGACGGAACCGTAATTGTTGTCGACGGCGATCCGCGGGCGCTCATTGCAATCCAAGGTAGTGGCAGCTGGGCGCCGACGGGCAGCCGCTCGTCAATCGTCGACAGCTATGTTCCCTCCGGCGCGAACACTTTCACGGTCGACGATGCGACCGGCCTCGCGGTGGGAAGCGCAGTGCTCGTCGACCGTCCGGTGACCGCGGCGTGGGTGCAATTCATGGGGATGGATCATTTGATGCGCGGAGGCCAACCGCAAACCTGGATTCGACCCGGAACCCTGATCCACTCGGATCGGATAATCAGCGCAATCAACGGAAACACCGTCACCGTGGATGCACCGCTGTCGGACTCGTTTGACAGCCAATACCTGGCGCCAGACACCGGCACGGTGGTGCGGTACACGTTCAACGGGCGCATCGGGCAGGTCGGTCTGGAGTCGATGAGCGTGATTGCTCCGCCCGTTCCGACGCCGATTAGCCAGCCGACGTTCAGCTTGCTGCAGATGAAAGCAGTGGTGAACGGCTGGGTGCGAGACGTGATCGCTCAGGATTTCATCAACGGCCTGTCCATTGACGGCACCTCCAAGTGGATCACCATCCAAGATACGGCGTTTACCCATACGGTGCCGGCCGACACTTCGGCCGGAGCTCCGGCTGACTACAGCATTGATGGCCAGCAGATCCTTATTCACCGCTCCGCGTCGCAAGGAGACCATTGGTGGTCGATAGTGACGCAGGCCACCGAGCCAGGGCCAAACGTGGTGTTGAACTTCTCAGCATCGGGTAACCCGACCAACCTCTCGCCGCATCAGCGCTGGGCCACCGGCTTGTTGCTCGACAACGTGTATTCGCCCTCGGGAGGAATTGCGTTTCAGGATCGCGGGAATGCCGGCAGCGGCCACGGCTGGTCGATCGGCTTCGGCGTGGTGTGGAACAGCGTTGCCAATACGCTCCTGATCCAGCGGCCGCCCGGTTCGACGAATTGGTCGATCGGATCCTTCGGAATGCTCACCCAGGCAGCCGAGCCCGGCAGTCCCGATCGCACGCCGCTTCCTCAAGGGACGATCGACTCGCACGGCACTCGGGTCGCGCCGGGCAGTCTCTATCTGCAGCAGCTTTGCGAACGGCTCGGGCCTCAAGCGCTGAGGAATATCGGCTACTAGCTCGCTTTCAGTCGGGAGTTTCCGCAATGCCGGGAAATTCCGGTGTCGATCGCGCCGCTGGACCACACCCCCGACGAAGGCGCTGGACTTTGGACTCCAGATTTGCGATTTGCGCTGCCCCCATGAAAATAGATCTGTTTGGCGCTATGGCGCTCCTTGGTATCGCCGTAGGGTGCGGCGGGCTGTCGCCGAGCCAACCTCAATTGCTGAAGCGCGCCCTCGCCGAAGATCTCGACTGCGCCGCCTATTACATCGAGGATGGGACCGAAGAGGGCCACTTCGGCCATCTGGGTTGCACCGGCCTCTATGCGAACTGGTCGAGCCGGACGCTCGCCGAAGACGTACGTGCCTACACCCCCGGATACGTGCTGTGGAGCGATCAGGCGGGAAAGAATCGGTGGATCCTCATTCCGCCAGACACTCAAATCGACACCGGAGGCGAGGGGCACGCGGGCACCATGGATGACTGGGTGTTCCCAGTCGGGACCAAAGCATGGAAGCAGTTCAGCTTCGGGTCCCGCGTGGTTGAAACCCGCTTGTTGTGGAAGCGCCAAGAGGGTTGGTTCGTTGCAACCTACCTATGGTCCGAGGATCAGTCGAGCGCGCTCGAGTACACCGAAGACGCCGGTCTGCTCGTCGAAGGCGCGGACCCCGATGGCCCCAGTTACGAGGTACCGCCTGCCACCGCGTGCGCCCAATGCCACAACGGCAGCGCCGACACGCTGCTCGGTTTCGAAGCGATCAGCCTCGCGAGCCAAGACGCCCAGGGGCTCACGCTCGACGAGTTGGTCCAGGCGCAGCTGCTCACGCAGAATCCAGACCGTGCTTACGAGATCCCCGGCGATCCTGACGCTGAGGCCTCGCTGGGTTGGCTGCACATGAACTGCGGAGCCTCGTGCCATAACGCCAGGCAGCAGCCCTACCCATGGCAGCTGCAGATGCGGCTTAATGTCTCCGAGCTAACGGCGGTAGAGGACACCGCTGTCTGGAGAACCGCCGTGGGCCGCACGTCGACCTATCGGCCATCTCCTTTGTGCGGCGATTTGCTCTGGAAACGGATCACGCCCGGTAATCCAGATTGCAGCACGGTCCCCTACCGTGTTTCGGTACGCGACGAGTACCCCGGCCCGTACTTCAATCAAATGCCGCCCGCGCTGTCGCATCGCGTTCCGGTCCCCGAGCTCGACACGCTGCGCCGGTGGATCGCCGCGCTGCCGCCATAACTCTGGAACGTGTGCTCTCCGGTGATGCGTTGATTTGAGCGGCTACTTCCCCGCGGTGCACGCCGAGAGCGCGTTGAAGACGTTCAACCTGCCCCCGGTAGCGGTGATTCCGTCCATCGATGGAATGGGGTCGGCGTTGTCCAGGAGAAGCTGCTTGAGGTCGTCAGTGGTCAGGTCGCAGACGGAGAGCACCAAGGCGGCGGCTCCGGAGACGTGCGGCGCGGCCATCGACGTGCCGGTCAAGTAGGCGTAGCTCACGCGGTAGGTCGACTGCACCTGGACGGCTGGAGCGCCAAGGTGCACCGTATTGATTCCGTAATTGGTATTGATGTATCGCCCGTCACGGTTATCCGTCCCGGCGACCACCACCTCATTCGGCACGCCGTAGCTCGCCGGGTAGAGGGGCTGCAAATCGATGTTCCGACCGTTGTTGCCTGCCGCCACAACGAAGAGAATGTCGTTGTCGTAAGCGTCGACAATCGCGTCCAGCAAAGACTGATCGAACCCGCCTCCGCCCCAACTGTTGGAGGAGACGCGTACGTTGGCGCCCGCGATGTCGGCAAAGATCTGCTTCGCCTGGATGGTGAACTCCATCGCTTTCACCGCGTCGGCGGTGGTTCCCGGGCCAGAGGCGGGCAGGAATTTGGCTCCCATGATGCTGGCGGTCCAATTCACTCCCGAGACGCCGATTCCGTTGTTGCCCACCGCGCCGATAATTCCCGAGCAGTGGGTACCGTGACCGTTGTCGTCGAGCGGATCGCAGCTGTCGGTAATCGCGTTGTAGCCGTGGGAGCCCTTGGGGCAGGAAATCTCCAAGTCGCCAATCGTGACGGTGAAGTCGTCGGGAGCCGACCAGATGTTGTCGGCGAGGTCGGGGTGAAGGTAGTTGACCCCGGTGTCCACCACCGCCACCACGTTGTCAGCAGAGCCCACCGTGATATCCCAAGCCGGAACCGCGCTGATGTCGGCTCCAGGCACCCCGGTCTGGCCTTGGATGGTCTGACCAACGTTTTGCAAGCCATACTGGTTGCCGAAAAGCGGATCGTTCGGCACGTCGGTTGCGTAGATCAGATAGTTCGGTTCGGCATAGAGCACGTCGGCGCGAGCGGCGAGGTCGCGCATCAGCTCGATCACTCCCTTGTCGCGGGAGCGCATGCGGAAGAGAGACCCTGTCAGCCGCTGAGCCACCTCCACGCTATTGCTGGCGATCGCATCCGCTAAGCCTTCCATTCTCCCTGCGCGAAACTTGACCAACACCTCGTTGGCGACTGCCTCGTTTCCCTCCACCAGTTCCACCTTCTGCGCGAAGCTTTCTCCGGCCAGCATCAGCAAAAGCAGCACGAAGGACAGACGACGTCGATAACTCATTGAAGACCTCCCATGACGCCCCCGTGGGCAGCGGACCATAGTCGAACGCGTGCGGGCAGCAAAGGGCTCCCCGATGGTCGCGATTTGCTATCGGTGCCGCCCGTTCGGGGCTGATTGCGCACCGCCTTCGGGCAGCAGCGAGACGAGTCGCCCGGCGAGGCGACCGAAGGCAAAAAACAATCCTAGAGCGAAATACAAACAAGCGATCCCAAGCCAAATCCTAAAATTCGGCGGATCCATTTCGACGAGAGTTCTGGCTCCAAGCGCCACCGTCAGGCAACCCCACCCCAGCACCAGCTGCCGGGCGATGTGCGCGCGCCGATAAAGCAGCGTCGAGATGACGAGGATCAGCATCGCAAAGCAAGCGAGGTAGATGACGTGCATTCCCGCGCGGCGGGCGGTGGGCATCAGCGCCGCCCAAGCGTTTCCCAGCGGCAACATCCACAGGGCAATGCGAGCGGCGCGCCCGCGCGAGCCAGGCGCTTCGGCCAAGGGAGAGACCCTCACCAGGTACAACACCACCGCCAGCGTAATAACAGCCCGCATTGCGAATCCAATCGACGGCGAGCGGAGCAGCCCAGTGCCAAAGCTGGCAAAAAAGAGCACCGACCCAAGGGCTAGCGCGGCATCAATCCACCGAGACCGCCGCGCCAGCGCCCGTCCTGTCGCTGGCTTTTCGCCCAATAGCGACTCGGCCGTGCCGAGAGCCAATCCGGAAAACAGACCTTGTGTGAGCAGTGCTCGTCCGATTTCGTGCACCCACAACAAGTCTTCCCGTGATTCGCCAATGATCGCCAAGAGCGTTCCTGCGGCACCGGCGCAAAGACTGAGGGCGACCCAGAACGAGCTCCACTGCATCCGCCTGCTGTCGCCGGGTGCTCGTCGGCGGCGCACGACGAACTCGATGACCATGCCCATCAGCGCGAGCCAGGCAGCTTGTCCGAGCCACCACTTCTGCACCGCAGCGGAGATCACGATAGCGATCGGAGCTGCAACCGCCAACGCGAGTTGCCAGCCAGAGGGGGGTGCGCTCGAGGTTCGACGCGGCACAATCGTCAACACGGCCCCGACCGCGAAGCACCCGAGAAACCCCTCTATCTCTGCCAGCGGGTGAAACATCGAGCGAAAACCGACGGAATGGAAGATCGGCCGGTAAAGATCGCTGAGGCCTAGGACGAAGAAGATCCAGGGCAGCACGCCGACTGCGGCGAGCAGAGCTCCCAGCGGGAACAGCAAAAGATGCGGCTGGCGCAAAAGTCGCTCGCGAAACGGGGCGTCTAACATTGTCGGTCGAATGAATGCGTCCCTCACGCCGTGCGGTTCGTTGTACGGCCGTCCTTGCATTGTCGGCAAGCGCGCACGGGGGCGGCCTTGCCCATTGACAGATAGTGTCCATTGACGCATGGGCGGAGCAGCAGATTCGCGAAGGGGGACACAACGTGCATTGGAGAAAGTTACGCAGCTCTTTCATTGCGGCGCTTTTCGTCTGTGGCCTAGCACCAGCTTCGCGTGCTCTGGCCGATCCAATTCCTCGCGGATGGACGGGCAGGAACATGCGCGTCGTTGGTTACTCGGAAGTCGACGGACGGCCTCCATTCAAGCTGGCGATCCAAGAGCGCGGCGGCCGCTGGTACCTCTACATGGGTCATCTGTGGGATCGCGGCTGGACAATCATGGATGTCACAACACCCTCCCGGCCAAGGGTCCTCAACTTCATCCCGGGCCCGACGAACACCTGGACCATCCAGATGGAGATCGAGGACAACAAGATGATCACCGCCCTGGAGAGGATCGCGCCCGGTTGGGGCGGGGATCCGGAGCAACCCTTCGATGACGGTGTGCTGATCTGGAGCTTGGAGGATCCGGCTAATCCCCGGTTGCTCGGTCAGTTCCACACCGAAGGAACCGGGACGCACCGCGACGGCTACTTCGGAGGAAGGTATGTCCATCTGGCCGCGGGTATGCCCGGTTACAGCGGCAATATTTACGTCATCATGGACATTGCCGACCCTTCCCAACCGGTCGAAGCTGGCCGCTGGTGGGTGCCCGGACAGTGTGAACAGTGCGGGGAGACCCCAACGCCCGGTGTATCCCTTCATGGTCCGCCATACGTGCAGGGAAATCTCGTCTACATCCCGTACGGCGCCGCGGGAATGGTCATCCTGGACATTTCCGACGTCTCCAATCCGCAAAAGGTTGGACAGCTGGGCTTCACGCCGCCGTTTCTGAGCAACATCGGCGCGCACAGCATCGTTCCGATTCCGGACCGAAACCTCGCGTTCGTGAACTCCGAGGCAATCGCCGAGGACTGCAACGAAGCGCTAAACCATGCTTCGATCGTAGACATCGCTGATCCGAGCAATCCGAAGTTGCTCTCCGTGCTGCCGGTTCCCGTCCCACCGCGCGGTCTTCCCTACCGAAACTTCTGCGAAAAGCGCGGACGCTTCGGGCCCCACAATCCGAATCAGCATCGCCACAGCCGATTCACCGATCACTCGGACCACATCTTCTATCTGACCTATTTCAATGCGGGGCTCCGTGTATTCGACACATCGGATCCGCGCCTGCCACGGGAGATCGCCTACTTCATTCCGCCGCCGCCGACGCGCCGATACGGGCCACTCCCCGCAGGAGCGCTGGTTAACCAAACCGAGGACGTGTTGGTGGACACGCGCGGATACATCTACGTCGACGACAAGAACGAGGGCCTGTGGATCCTGAGAATGACCGAAGGCAATGACGAGCAGGATGATCAGGATCGCTGATTCGTGTCGCCCTTGAGACCGCCCCAACGATGAACCGGCAACGCCTCTCGCTCTTGCTATAGTCTTTCACTTCAGCCCCTCCAGCCAGGAAACGACGCGGCTTGGCTGTCCTCATGGCTTGGGCAGCGCCTTTCGCTTCCACAGCTCCCATGCTCGTGGGATCGTGCTCTCCATGGTTGCCTCGGCGCGCCGCGCTTCCTCTGGCGCGAGGTAGACGACGTTTTTGCTCAGGCCCATCGCCTGGCCCTGGAGCTTCGCGTTCACCTCGGTGTAGATGCTTCGAAAGACCGCATGCGGCAGGGACGTTCCGACTACCACCGCCCCGTGCCCGCGCATCAGCACTACTGCATTGTCTCCGAGCACCTTGGCCAAAGCACGGCCGAGCTCGGGCGTGCGCACCAGCATGTCCGTCTGCGCCCCTGCAGCGGCTCGGATGTCGAAGACTGGCGCGCCCGCGTGTAAGAAGGCGCTCATGTGGTAGAGCGGCCGCAGCGGCACCCCGCTCACCCCGAAAGGAATGACGGACGGCGAGTGGCTGTGGACGATCGCCTTCACGTCCGGGCGCGCTTTGTAGATTGCGCCGTGCATGAACCGCTCCAGGTAGAGTGCACGCCCTTGAGCGTCGGACGCGTTGTTGTCCAGGTCGTGCTCGAGAATGTCAGCAGCGGTGACCAGCTCAGGCGCCAGGGCGCGCGACATCAAATAGCGGCTCGGGTCGCGATCGTGTCGGACGCTGACGTGGCCGTACCCGTCAACTACACCCTGATCTACCAATATCCGGTTGGCTGCAACGAGATCTTCAATCAACTTGGGATCGGCGGTGCTCCCAGCCGCACTCACCGGAGGACTGTTTTCCGGCGGTGCAGCTCCCAGAACTGGAGAAAGCAGAAGGATGCCAAGGGTGAACGCCGGCAAGCGGCTCTTTGGCAGGCTCATTTCGCTTCCTCCCCGTCGCGGCAAAAAGCACCGCGGGCGGCTGTTGTAGAGCGGCAAGCCGCGGCTCACAAGCGTCTCAAGCAGCCACGCCAAACACTTGGATACGATCAGGGAACTTGTTCTAGACACCTCAGCATCTTTGGCGGCCCCGGTGCTGTCCTCGATTCGATCGGAGAGCGTATGCGCAAAACAATTGCCCTGCTGGTGATCGCGGTCGGGTTCGGTGTTTCGCGAACCGGATACCCCGGTTCAACGAACCTCATGTTCGTGAGTTCGCAGCCTTACAATGGCGGCTCTTTCGGGGGCGTTGAAGGCGGGGACGCTGCGTGCCAGGCTGCTGCGGACGCTGCGGGTTTGCCAGGAACCTACAAAGCCTGGCTCTCCACGGACGACGTAAGCGCAGTCGAGCACCTGCGCTCGTTCAACCCAGACGTCGCTGTTTGGTTGCGGCCCGACGGAATTATCTTCGCGCTGACCCTCGAAGGTTTGACCACGATCGGCCCCGAGACCCCACCGAGCATCGATGAGCTAAGCGAGGATCTCTCGGAGACGCCATTCTTCAGTGTCATCACCGGCACGAACTCGGACGGAAGCCCGCTGCCGGGGTTCAACTGTGGGAACTACACCGATCCCGACGCTCCTTTTCTTGCGGGGGACCTGAGGTCACAGAGCAGATGGACCAGCAACTTCGCTGTCGCCAACTGCAGAAGTCTCTACCATATCTACTGCTTTGGCGTGGATTTCGGCGGCTGAATGTCCGACTACGCCACCACCGCCCCGTCGTCACGCCGCCCAGACTTAGGTTGAGATTTCGTTAACGCCTGGTACTCGGCGAAGGTGGGAACTTTCCGCCCATCTGCCGGTGTGGGCGGTTCCGCCGAAGATCGCCGCCCCGATGACGATCGCCGTCCCACATGAGGAGACGAGGCTCCAGGGGTCGTCCTCTGGCACAATGACTTCTCGCCGTCGGACAGGGATGGATTCTCAGGCTGGACTCATATCTTGGGACGAGCAGGAAATCGGACGCTACGTCGAGGAGCGGCGGCAAGCGCTCGATGATTTTCTTCGGGAGTGTTTTTCGTTTCGCGGAACCTGCAGCGTCTTCTGGCGAACCCTGAGGAGCGACCTGCTCCGCCATCCGCTCAATTTCATTCTCGCCATTCCCAAGTTGCTCATCACCCGGATCGCCGGCGTGATGGAAAAGTTCGGTCGGTACTCGCTGGCTCGCCGGTTCCAGAGGCTTTCTTTGGTCCTGCGGTCAGGCTTCGAAAACGCCCGGGAGGAGCAGATCATCGGTGGCCTCATCGGCGCGTCTGACGAGGCCGAGATTCGGGCCGCCCTCGAGCGCCCGCTGAGCCACTTCATGGCGGCGCGCTCCGCCCTCCTCGAGCTCGCCAGCGGCGCAGTGACGATCGCGGTCGCCTACGCGCTTTTTGGCACGGTGGCACTGAGCCCTTACGAAATGGGTCAAAGGCTCGCCGCAACCGCCGCCCAGGAGCGAGCCAGCTCGCGCTTTTTCCTCGGCCGAGGAGTGGGCAGTGCGTTCTACCATTTCTTCCCGCCCCACCCGACCTGGGGACAGATCGCGACCTCAAGCGCGCTGGTGATCGTGCTTCTCGGAGCGCTGACCGCGTTGCTCAATCTAGTCAGCGATCCCCTGCAGCAGGCGTTTGGTGTCCACCGACGACAGCTCAGTCGACTGCTCGATTCATTTGAGGAGAACTTATTGATTCAAGCGGTGCGCCGGACGAGCGATTTGAAATCCGGCTTCCTGCGCGCCTCGGTCGCAGTTCCGATCGAGCGCGTCAGCGCCAAGCGGCTCGCAAAACAAAAACAGGAGCAGACGATGCATCATACCGTTGTATCTGTTCGGCGGAAGGTGGCTCGGTGGTCGAAGCAATTCATTGACAAGGGGCTTGCCGCGGCCCGGCAAACCGAAAGGCGATTCGGCCGCCGGAACATCGTCCTCGCCTCGGTCTCAGCGCTGTGTCTGCTGGTCTTGGCGATTGCGTTCATCAGGCACCAGCTTCATCCTTACGCGGAAGTTCGAAGGTTGATCGACCAGCGAGCCTATGTGACCGCCCTGGCGCGGCTGGACCAAATTCCGGCGAAAAACTCGAAACGAGGTGCTGAGTATTGGCACTGGCGCGGCCGGGCGCTGTTCGGAAATCATCAGCTCGACGGGGCCATGGAGGCCTATCAATCCGCGATTGCAAAAAACGCGGACTACCGATCCGACTCCATCATCGTCCACGACGCGATCGACGCGGTGGCGACGAAGAACAATGAGCGGGCAAAGCGGTTGATCCTCGAACAGATCGGCCCACCTGCCATTGAACCTCTGCGCGACAAGGCGGTCGCCCGCGAGGAAATCTTTCGCTGGTCTTTGGTCGAGCTGATCAAAAAACTCGGCGGCGAGAATCGAATCCATTATGGCGAGATCGCCATTGCCGATCTCGCCTGCGCCTCGACCTGCCCGGC
>Ga0126379_10002077_pt1 | contig 12570 bp, 10 predicted proteins | sample PanSoiMetPlot_24_FD_92640 | JGI IMG/M metagenome (GOLD analysis project Ga0126379, IMG submission 92640) | Tropical forest soil microbial communities from Panama - MetaG Plot_24 | ecosystem: Environmental > Terrestrial > Soil > Tropical forest > Bulk soil | place: Panama | collected 2016-02-17
CACGGCCCGGGCGCCGTCCAGGCCCGGCCTGGACTTCATCGCCGCGCCAATCCCGATCTCCAGCCCCACCCTCGGGACGGGCCTGGCCGCCGTCGCGGCGGTCCTCTTTCCGATCTCCAAGGACGACAAGGTCTCGCCGCCGACGACGGTCGGGGTGGGCGGCCTCTACACCGACAACCACAGCTGGGCGTTCGGCGCCGCGGCGAGGCTCTACCTCTCCGAGGACCGGTGGCGCCTGCTGTCCGGGGCCGCCAGGGGCGAGTTCCGCTACAAGCTCTCGTTACCGGAGCTCGCCGGAACGGCCGGCGTCCCGATCCGGCAAACCGTCAAGGGCCTGACGGCGGAACTCCTCCGCCGCGTCAGCTCGGTTCTTTTCGTCGGAGCCCGGTATACCTACGCCGACACGGCCATTGGCTTGAACGCCTCCGACGAGGACTCGGAATCCGCCCCGCCGCCCCGCGACCGGTCCGTCCGGCTCGCCGCGCTCGGCCTGCGCATCCAGACGGACTCGCGCGATTCGACCTTCTACCCGAGGCGCGGCGCCCTCTTCGACCTGACGACCGACTTCTACGAGCCCTCGTTCGGCGGTACCCGCACCTACCAGTCCTATAAGGCGTCCTTCAACGCCTTCTTCTCGACGGGAGAGCGGGTAGTGTTGGCTGTGCGGGGCTCTCTCTGCGACGTTCGCGGCGACGCGCCCGTCTACGCCCTCTGCCTCTTCGGGATGCAGGGCGATCTGCGCGGCTACGAGGTCGGCCGCTACATTGACCGGACGATGTGGTCGGCGCAGGCGGAGTACCGCTGGCGGCTTCCGGAGAGTCTCGGGTCCTTCTTCGGCCGTTTCGGCCTGGTCGGCTTCGCCGGGGTGGGGGAGGTTGCGTCCTCCTTCACGGACGGCGGATCCCGGGACCTCCTGGCGGGCGGGGGCCTGGGGATCCGGTACCTCCTCTCCCGGCAGAACCCGATCAACTTCCGCATCGACTACGCCTGGGGCAAGGCCGGCAATCGCGGCCTCCACGTCGGGGTGGGCGAAGCCTTCTGAACTCCCCGCCGGGCGACGCCCGGGGGAACAGCGACCAAGGTGCAATCGGACGCGGCCCGAGGTCCAATGGAAGCCTCCCCCGGCCGGCGGTACGGTGGCGCGGAATGAGCCACGCCCGAAAGGTGGTGGCGATCGTCGAAGACGAACTCGCCGTGCGGCGTTCCCTCGAGCGCCTTCTGCGCGCCCGTGGAATCGCTTCCGAGAGCTTCGCCGACGGAGAGAAGTTCCTGCGCTACCTCGACGTTTGCCGTCCGAACTGCGTCATTTTCGGACGGCCCGCGAAGAAAGGCGGCGCGATGGCGGACCTGCTGCAGATCACGGCGGAAACCTTCCAGATTCCGATCCTGGTCCTGACCGGCCGCCGGCCGGCGAGGCCGCGCAGACACGCGGCCGATCGGGGACGACGGGTGTAAGGGCGCATCCGGCCGCCTGCCGGAGCAGAGAGGAACCCTGATGCAGAGTGAAGGATCTCGGACTCCGTTCGTTCGATTTGCGCTCGTCGCGGCGGCCGTCCTGCTCGGCCTCGCGGCGGCCGGACCGGCGGGCGCCCAGACGGATCCCGCCGCGGGGCCGCGGATGGACATCTACGGGTTCGCCATGCTCGACACCGGCTATGACTTCAAGCAGGTGAACCCGGACTGGTTCGACGTCCTTCGTCCGACCAAGCTGCCTGCGTCCAGGGGCCAGTTCGGCGACGACGGGAACTTCTACGCCAGCGTCCGGCAGAGCCGCCTCGGCTTCAAGGGATACCTGCCGACGAGCCTGGGCGAGGTCAAGACGATCTTCGAGTTCGAGCTCTTCGGCGTTGGCTCGGACGCCGGGCAGACGACGTTCCGCCTCCGGCACGCCTGGGGAGAGATCGGGCCGTTCGGCGCGGGCCAGACCTGGAGCCCCTTCATGGACCCCGACGTCTTCCCCAACTCGCTGGAGTACTGGGGGCCCAACGGGATGGTCTTCTTCCGAAACGTTCAGGTCCGCTGGATGCCGAAAAACGACGATCACACACAGCTCTGGTTCGCCCTGGAGCGGCCGGGAGCGAGCGCGGACGGGGGAGTCTTCGCGGACCGGATTCAGCTTCAGGAAGGCGTCAAGGGGCATTTCCCGGCGCCGGACGTGTCGGCCCGCTACCGCTGGACCGACAACTGGGGCCACGTCCAGCTCGCCGCCATCTACCGTTATATGAGCTGGACGGACACGGTCAACAACTCGATCGACCTCTCCGGGAACAAGTCCGGCTGGGGCGTCAACTTGAGCACCAATATCAAGACGCCCATGAAGGGCACGATCCGCGCCTCGGTCGTTTACGGGGAGGGGGTCGAGAACTACATGAATGACGCGCCGGTGGACATCGCCGCGGAGGCCAATCCGGGGAATCTGACCCGCCCGATCACGGGAAAGGCCCTGCCGGTCTTCGGACTCGTCGCCTTCTACGACTTCAACTGGAGCGAGAAGCTCTCTTCCGCCTTCGGCTACTCCCGCGTGGACATCGACAACAGCGACGCCCAGCAGGCGAACGCGTTCAAGAACGGGCAGTACGCCCTGGCCAATCTCCTCTACTATCCGGTCAAGAACGTGATGGCTGGCCTGGAGTTTCAGTGGGGCCGCCGCGAAAACTTCCGCGACGGATTCTCGGTGGACGACTATCGCATTCAGTTCTCGTCGAGATTCAACTTCGATTTCCACCTGGGAGGGAGCAAATGAGCCACAGGCGCACCGGGATCCTCGCCTTCGCCGCCGCGCTGGCGATCGCCGCGCCTCCTGCGCTCGCGCAGGCGCCCGCGCAGATCGAGTCGGCGATGAAGGCCGCTTACGAGAAGTACAAGGACTCGCAGGAAGGAAAGAACGCGGACTACATCCCCGCGCTGGCAAAAGTGGACCCGAAGATCTACGGGATCGCCCTCGTCACGGCCGACGGCAAGGTCTACACCGCGGGCGATGTCCGGTCCGAGGTCTCGATCCAATCGATCTCGAAGGTCTTCACGATGGCGAAGGTCATCGAGGAGCAGGGGCCCGACGCGATCGTCCAGCGGATCGGGGTGGACGCGACCGGCATGCGGTTCAATTCGATCGTCGCCGTCGAGTTCGCGCAGAAGGCCCTCGGCGGGCCCGAGATCAACCCGCTCGTCAACCCGGGGGCGATCACCGCCACGAGCATGGTCCGGGGCTCGACCCGCGACGAGATCTGGAAGAGCCTCCTCGGCTACTACTCCGACTTCGCCGGCCGGCCTCTCTCGGTCAACCAGGAAGTGTTCAAGTCCGAGTCCGACACCAACCAGCGCAACCAGGCGATCGGGTACCTGATGTACGCCTACGAGTTCATCAAGTCCGAGCCGATGCGGGCGACGGATATCTACACGGAGCAGTGCTCGGTCAACGTCAACGCGAAGGACCTCGCCGTCATGGCCGCGACGCTCTCCAACGGCGGCAGGAACCCCCTCACGGGCAAGCAGGTTGTCAAGACCGAGAACGTCCCGCGCGTGCTGGCCGTGATGGCGACCGCCGGCCTCTACGACGACTCGGGCAAGTGGCTCTACCGGACGGGGCTGCCGGCCAAGAGCGGGGTGGGCGGCGGGATCATCGCCGTGTCGCCCGGCAGGTTCGGGATCGCCGTGATCTCGCCGCCGCTCGACGCCGCGGGCAACAGCGTGCGAGCGCAGAACGCCATCGCCGACATCTCCAACGCGATCGGAGGGAATCCCTACGCGTCCAGGCCCCGCTGAGGAGGGACCGAACATGAGCACGGCACCGAAGACCCGGATCGAGCGCGACCTCCTCGGAGACCTTCCGGTCCCCGCCGACGCCTACTACGGCATCCAGACGGCCCGCGCGCTGGAGAACTTCCACATCTCGGGGGTCGAACTGCGCCTCTATTCCAACCTGATCAAGGCCCTGGCCATGGTGAAGATGGCGGCCGCGCGGGCCAACTACGATTGCAAGCAGTTCTCCAGCGAGATCCTGAAAGGGATCGAGGGCGCCTGCCGGGAGCTGATCGAAGGCAAGCTGCACGGCGAGTTTCGTCTCGACGTCATCCAGGGCGGCGCCGGCACCTCGACAAACATGAACGCCAACGAGGTGATCGCGAACCGGGCCCTGGAGCTGATGGGCCACCGGAAGGGGGAGTACAAGTACTGCAGCCCCCACGACCACGTCAACGCCTCGCAGTCCACCAACGACGCGTACCCGACCTCGCTTCACGTCGGGATGGCTCTCGGAAACGTCGAGCTCGTCGAAGAGGTTCGGGAATTGATCGCGGCCTTCCGGGCGAAGGGGAAGGAGTTCGCCGGAATCCTCAAGATGGGTCGGACCCAGATGCAGGACGCCGTCCCGATGACGCTCGGCCAGGAGTTCAACGCGTTCGCCGAGACGCTCGCCGGCGAGGTGATGGCCCTCGAGCGCATCCAGAGCGTCCTGTGCGAAGTCAACATGGGGGCGACCGCGATCGGCACGGGCTTGAATGCGCCCGCCGGCTACGCGCAGAAGTGCGCGGAGCACCTGGCGAAGATCACCGGGTTCCCGATCCACCTCGCCCCGGACCTGATCGAGGCGACCCAGGACACGCAGTCCTTCGTTCTCTACTCCTCGTGCATGAAGAGCCTGGCCATCAAGCTCTCGAAGGTGTGCAACGACCTGCGCCTGCTCTCCTCCGGGCCGCGGTGCGGATTCCGCGAGCTACAGCTTCCGTCCAAGCAGCCGGGCTCCTCGATCATGCCGGGCAAGGTCAACCCGGTCATTCCGGAGGTCGTCAGCCAGGTGTGCTTCCGCGTCATCGGGAGCGACTTGACCGTAACGATGGCGGCGGAGGCGGGGCAGCTCCAGCTGAACGCCTTCGAGCCCGTCATCGCCGCCTGCATCTTCGAGGCGCAGACGATGTTCATCAATGCCGCCCGCACGCTTCGGGTCCACTGCGTGGACGGCATCACCGCCAACGCCGACATCCTGAAGCACTACGTCGAGTACAGCGTCGGCACGGTCACGGCGCTCAACCCGGTGATCGGGTACGAGCGCTCGACCGAGCTCGCCGCGGAGGCGATGAAAACGGGAAAGGGGATCCTCGAGCTCGTTCGCGAGAAGAAGATCCTGACAGAGGCCCAGATCTCGGAGGTCATGAACCCGGCCGCGATGACGGGACAGCAGACCCGGTGACGGATTGATCCGGCCGTGTTGACGAACCTGGCGGAGGCCTTCCGGCGCCATCCGGAGCTCGCGATCTTCGCCACGCTGGCCGTCGGCTTCGTCCTCGGGCGGATCCGGATCGGGGCCTTCCAGCTCGGCAACGTCGTGGGGACGCTGCTGGCGGGGGTCCTCATCGGGCAGCTCGACATCGAGGTGGACCCCGTCGTCAAGGTGGTCTTCTTCGACCTCTTCCTCTTCGCCACGGGGTACAAGGTCGGGCCGCAGTTCATCCGGGGGCTGGGGAAGAATGCTCTGCCCCAGGTCGCGTTGACCGTGGTCCTCTGCGTGTCGAGCCTCGCCGTGACGGTCGCGGCCGCGAAGATCTTCCGCTACGACTGCGGCACCGCCGCGGGCCTGATGGCGGGCGCCTTCACCGAGTCCACCGTGATCGGCACGGCGGGCAACACGATCGAGCGCCTCGACCTGCCGCAGGAGGAGAAGACCCGCCTCTTAAACAACATCCCCGTCGCCTACGCCGTGTCCTACCTCGTTGGGACGGGCTTCGTGGTGTGGTTCCTGTCGGGCCTCGCTCCGAAGCTGCTGAAGGTGGACCTCAAGGCCGAGGCTGCGAACCTCGAAAAGGAGATGACGGGAGGCCGGGAGCTCGAGTGGGACACGCCCTCCGCGTACCGGGAGTGGGACGTCCGCGCCTACCGGATCGACGACCGGTGGGCGGATCGGCCCGCGGGGGAGCTGGAGAAGACGTTTGCCCCGGAGCGCGTGTTCATCGATCGGATCCACCGCGGCTCGAGCCTCCTCGCGGCCGGGCCCGAAACGGAGCTTCGCCGGGGCGACGTCGTCGCCGTCACCGCGCGGCGGCGGGTGCTTTCGGGAGGGACGCCGATCGGGATCGAGGTCGAGGACCGAGCCGTCCTGGACTACCCGGCCGCCGTCCTGGACGTGGTCCTGACCGACGGGAGCCTCGCCGATCGGACGCTCGCCGAGATCGCGGAGCTCCATGGCCGCGGCGTCGCGCTGGTCAAGCTCGTCCGGGGAGGGGAGGAGATCCCCTTCGCCGCTACCACGATCCTCAACCGCGGCGACCTGTTGACGCTGTCCGGCGCCCGGAGCGAAGTCGAGCGTGCCGGCAAGGCCCTGGGATACATCGAGAGGCCCTCGGAGGCGACCGACGTCGTCTTCCTCGGTCTGGGCATCGTCGTGGGCGGCCTCCTCGGGGTCGTCTCGGTGATGGTGGGCAGCGTCCCGCTCTCCTTAACCGCCAGCGGCGGCGCGCTCATCATGGGGCTCGTGTTCGGCTGGCTGCGCTCGGTCCGGCCCACGTTCGGGCGGATCCCCGAGGCGGCCCTCTGGGTCTTCGACACCGTCGGGCTCGCGACATTCATCGGCGTCGTCGGCCTCGCCGCGGGCCCGAGCTTCGTGGACGGGCTTCGCCGGACCGGGCCGAGCCTTCTCCTCGTCGGGCTCGTGGTCGCGGCCACGCCGCACCTGGTGACGCTTCTCTTCGGCAGCAGGGTCCTGAAGATGAACCCGGTCATTCTCTTCGGCGCCGTCTCGGGGGCGGGCACGGTCACCGCCGCCCTGCGGGCCATCCAGGACGAAGCGCAGAGCAAGCTCCCCGTGCTCGGTTACACCGTCCCCTACGCCATCGGGAACATCCTCCTCACGGCGTGGGGGCCGGTCATCGTTCTCTTGACGAAGTAGGAGGCGACCAATGCCGGGACGAATCGCAACCCTCCTGACGCTGACCGCGGCCGTGGCCATGGCGGCGATTCCCGCGTCCGCGCAGACCGCGGCGAAGGGGCTCCCCAACATCGTGGTGCTCGCCACCGGCGGAACGATCGCCGGCGCGGCGGCGACAGACGTTCAGGCCGGCTACACCTCCGGGCAGGTCGGCGTCGAGCAGCTCCTCGCGGCCGTGCCGCAGGCGAAGAAGCTCGCGAACCTGAAGGGCGAGCAGATCTCCAACGTCGGCTCGCAGGACATGAACGACGAGGTCTGGTTGAAGCTCGCCCGCCGGATCAACACCCTCGCCGCGGGCAGCGACGTGGACGGCATCGTCATCACCCACGGGACCGACACGATCGAGGAAACCGCCTACTTCCTGACGCTCGTCGTCAAGACCCGCAAGCCGGTCGTCCTGACGGCGGCGATGCGCCCCTCGACGGCGCTCTCGGCCGACGGCCCGCTCAATTTCTTCAACGCCGTCGCGGTGGCGGCGAACCGGGAGGCCGCAGGCCGCGGCGTCCTCGTGGTTGTTAACGACTGGATCCACGACGCCTCGTCGCTGACCAAGACGAGCACCACGGCGGTCCAGACGTTCCTGTCGCCCCTCCGCGGCCTGATCGGGACCGTCGCCTACGGCGAGGCGGAGTTCTTCCGCGGCCCGGTCGGGAAGAACACGCTCGACTCGGAGTTCTCGGTCGAGAAGATCACCTCGCTACCGCGGGTGGACATCGTCCTGGCCTACGAGAACATGGACGGCGTGCTGATCGAGGCGGCGGCGGCCGCGGGAGCGAAGGGGATCGTGGTCGCGGGCGTGGGCAACGGCAACATGACGGAGGCCGCCCTGAAGGCGCTGGCCGCCCAGGCGAAAAAGGGTATCGTATGCGTGCGGTCTTCCCGAGTCGCGACGGGACGGGTGGGCCGCAACGTGGAAGTGGATGACGACAAGCTGGGCCTCGTCGCCTCCCTGGACTTGAACCCGCAGAAATCGCGGGTCCTCCTGCGCCTGGCCCTGATGCAAACGAACGATGTCAAGCAGATCCAGAAGTATTTCGATCAGTACTGAGGAGAAGGGATGAGCCAGGCTCCTACCTTCCTGGGTTCTTCGATCGGGAAGAAGGTGGTCATGGCCCTCACGGGCGTGATCCTCTTCGGGTACGTCCTCGGCCACATGATCGGGAACCTGCAGGTCTACCTCGGGCCGGAGGCCCTGAACCACTACGCCGTGGTGCTGCGGCAGATCTTCCACGGATGGGCGCTCTGGATCGTCCGCGTGCTCATGCTCGTGGCGGTGGGCCTTCATATCTGGGCCGCCACCGCGCTGACGCTGGAGAGCCGGCGCGCGCGCCGTGTCGGCTACGGGGAGCAGAAGTGGAAGGAGTCCACGTACGCGTCTCGGACTATGCGGTGGGGCGGCGTCATCATCGGCCTCTTCGTCGTCTTCCACATCCTCAACCTGACGACCGGGACCGTGCACCCGGGTTTCGTGGAGGGGGACGTCTACCACAACTTCGTCGCTGCTTTTCGGAACGTGCCGACCTCGATCGTCTACATGATCGCGATGATCGCCCTGGGTCTTCACCTGCGGCACGGCGTCTGGAGCATGTTCCAGACACTCGGGGTCTCGCACCCGCGCTACATCGCGATGGCGAAGGCCGCGGCGCTTCTCTTCGCCGTGATCATCGTCGCCGGGAACCTCTCGTTCCCGATCGCCGTGCTGGCCGGGTTCATCCGTTAAGGGGTAAGGCTGGAGGATTCATGGAACTTCGCGCGAACGTCCCGTCCGGACCCATCGAGAAGAAGTGGGACCGGCACAAGTTCGAGATGAAGCTCGTCAACCCCGCCAACAAGCGCAAGTACTCGGTCATCATGGTGGGATCGGGTCTGGCGGGGGCCGGGGGCGCCGCCTCGATGGCGGAGCTCGGCTACAACGTCAAGTGCTTCTGCTACCAGGACTCGCCGCGCCGCGCGCACTCGATCGCGGCGCAGGGCGGCATCAACGCCGCCAAGAACTACCACAACGACGGCGACAGCGTCTTTCGCCTCTTCTACGACACGGTCAAGGGAGGCGACTTCCGCTCCCGCGAGGCCAACGTCTACCGGCTGGCGCAGGTCTCCGTCAACATCATCGACCAGTGCGTGGCGCAGGGGGTCCCCTTCGCCCGCGAGTACGGCGGGCTGCTGGACAACCGCTCCTTCGGCGGCGCGCAGGTCTCGCGGACCTTCTACGCGCGGGGACAGACGGGTCAGCAGCTCCTTCTCGGCGCCTACCAGGCGCTCGAGCGGCAGATCGGCCTTGGTTCAGTCCAGATGTTCCCGCGCCACGAGATGCAGGAGCTGATCGTCGTGGATGGCAAGGCCCGCGGCATCGTCGCGCGGGACATGGTCACCGGCGAAGTCGAGACGCACCTGGCCGACGCCGTGTGCCTCTCCACCGGCGGCTACGGCAACGTTTTCTACCTGGCGACCTACGCCAAGGGGTGCAATGGCACGGCGATCTGGCGCGCCTACAAGAAGGGCGCGGCGTTCGCGAACCCTTGCTTCACGCAGATCCACCCGACCTGCATCCCGGTGACCGGGGAGTACCAGTCCAAGCTGACCCTGATGAGCGAGTCGCTCCGCAACGACGGCCGGATCTGGGTGCCGAAGGCGAAGGGGGACAAGCGTGCGCCCAACCAGATCCCCGAAGAGGACCGCGACTACTACCTGGAGCGCATGTACCCGAGCTTCGGCAACCTCGCCCCCCGCGACATCGCCTCGCGCGCCGCCAAGAAGGTCTGCGACGAGGGGCGCGGCGTGGGGCCGACGGGGCTCGGCGTCTATCTCGACTTCAAGGACGCGATCGCGCGCCTGGGCCGGCTGAAGATCGAGGAGAAGTACGGCAACCTCTTCGAGATGTACGAGCGGATCACCGACGAGGACCCCTACGAGGTCCCGATGCGGATCTACCCCGCGACGCACTACACGATGGGCGGCCTGTGGGTGGACTACAACCTGATGAGCACGATCCCGGGCCTCTTCGTGCTGGGCGAGGCCAACTTCTCCGACCACGGGGCCAACCGCCTCGGCGCGTCGGCCCTGATGCAGGGACTGGCCGACGGGTATTTCATCATCCCGTACACGATCGGCGATTATCTGGCGCGGCAGAAGTTCACGCCGGTGCCCGGCGACCATGCCGACGTCCGCGCGGCCGAGAAGGCGGTCGCCGACCGCAACCAGAAGCTCCTCTCGATCGGGGGCGCGCGCACCCCGACCTCGTTCCACCGGGAGCTCGGCAAGATCATGTGGGAGCACTGCGGAATGGCCCGCGACCGGAAGCGCCTGGAGGAGGGCCTCGCGCTGATCCCGAAGCTGCGCGCGGAGTTCTGGAGAGACCTGCGAGTGCCCGGCAGCGGCGCGGAGCTCAACCAGTCGCTCGAGCTGGCCGGCCGGGTGGCCGACTTCCTGGAGCTCGGCGAGCTGATGTGCCTGGACGCGCTCGAGCGGGACGAGTCCTGCGGCTCGCACTTTCGCACCGAGCACCAGACCCCCGACGGGGAGGCGGAGAGAAACGACCGGGACTACTGCCACGTCGCCGCCTGGGAGTACAAAGGCGAGGGGCAGAAGCCGGTCCGGAACGTGGAGCCCCTGGTTTACGAGAACGTCGAGCTCGCCGTGCGGAGCTACAAATGAAGATCACGCTGAAGGTCTGGCGGCAGAAAGACGCGAACTCGGAAGGGCGGTTCGTCACCTACGAGGCCCCGGACATCACCGAGCACATGTCGTTCCTGGAGATGCTCGACGTGGTCAACGAGGGCCTGATCGGCAAGGGCGAAGAGCCCATCGCCTTCGACCACGACTGCCGCGAGGGCATCTGCGGGACCTGCGGAATGGTCATCAACGGCCGTCCCCACGGGCCGCGCGACCGGACGACCGCCTGCCAGCTCCACATGCGCTCTTTCCAGGACGGCGACGTCATTACCATCGAGCCGTGGCGCGCCTCGGCGTTTCCGGTCATCAAGGACCTCGTCGTGGATCGCGGAGCCTTCGACCGGATCATCGCCGCCGGAGGCTTCATCACCGCGCCGACCGGGAGCGCCCCGGACGGCAACGCCATCCCGATCCCGAAGGAGAACTCGGACCTCGCCATGGACGCCGCCGCCTGCATCGGCTGCGGGGCCTGCGTGGCCGCGTGCCCCAACGCGTCGGCGATGCTCTTCGTGGGCGCGAAGGTCGGGCAGCTTGCTCTGCTGCCCCAGGGACAGCCCGAGCGGCGCGACCGCGTCTTGAGGATGGTGGCGCGGATGGACGCCGAAGGCTTCGGTACCTGCACGAACCACGGAGAGTGCGAGGCCGCGTGCCCCAAGGGCATCCGCATGGAGTTCATCGCGCGGATGAACGCGGACTTCGTCCGCTCGAGCCTCTGGGCCGGCCGGCGCAAGTCCGGCGCGGGAGACTCGGCCGGGGGCTGAGGCCCTACTTGCCCATCGAGCTCAGGAGGCGCTCCATCGGCTCCTGGCTCAACCGAATCAGGCCGCGGGCCGGCTGGTTCAGGTCCAGCGTGACGCAGACGGTCAGCGTGACGACCGCGATGAAGGCCGCGGTCCCGGCGAAGGAGGGGTGCTTCGAGAAGCCCTGCTGGCGGCCGACGAGCCCCGCGGTCGCCGTGGCCGCGAAGAGGAGCAGCGCCACGATGCTGTCGGGCAGCCGATCGCGAGTCGCCACGATCCTCGCCGCGTGGCTGCTCGTCAGGCCGTTCAAGGTCTGGGTCAGGGGGATGGCGATCGGCGTGCCGGCCGAGAGGGCCTGGCCGACGAGCTCCGTCATGCGGCCCTGCATGCTCTCGAACTGCGGCAGGGTCTTCTGCACCTCCGGTCCCCACCCCCTGGTGGCGACGGCGAGGCGCAGGCGCGTGTAATCGCGGACCAGCTCCTGGAGCTTGCTCCGCGGTGGCTCGGGAGAGAGCGTGACGCAGGTGTAGAAGTCCCCGATCGCGTTGGTGTCCGTGACGAGCGCGTCGCGGCGGCGGTCGAACTTGGCCAGCGCGATCGAGAAGGTAAAGGCCAGCAGCAGTCCCAGGAGGGCCAGCGCGGCGTCCTCGAGCTTGGTCTCCGGCTGCTCGAGGCCGCGGGCCTTCTCGGCGCGGCCCCGCTTCCAGCCGACCGCCCAGGCAACCGCCATTGCGGCCGCCAGCAGGAGCGAGATGAGCCACGCGTCCGTGTCCACGAGCAGGCCCTGCAGGGACATCTTCGGCCACCAAGAGTACCTGTCCCGGGAGCGAGATAGGATTGAACCAAGGTTCATATGGCAACGGCCAGAATCCCCGAGACGTCCGCGACAGCCGGCGTGGACGGCGGCTTCACTGTCGTGTACGGCGGGCCGATGATGCGCCTGGTGGCGCGGATCGGAATCGAGCGGCTCGCCGTGAGGGCGCTCTCCTTCGCAGTCATCACCTGGGTTCCGCTGCTCGTCCTTTCGGCGATTACGACTCTGGCGACCGGCGGGCCGGAGCTGAAGCTCTTCGTGACCGACTTATCCGCCCTGGTCCGCTTCCTGATCGCCGCGCCGCTCCTGGTCATGGCCGAGGCGAAGATCCACCGGTTCACCGTGCAAAGCGTCCGGCAGCTCGACACGGCCGGGTACCTTCGCGAGGAAGACCGGCCGCGGTTCCAGCGAGCGCTCGCCGAGGTCGC
>Ga0126379_10002078_pt1 | contig 12570 bp, 11 predicted proteins | sample PanSoiMetPlot_24_FD_92640 | JGI IMG/M metagenome (GOLD analysis project Ga0126379, IMG submission 92640) | Tropical forest soil microbial communities from Panama - MetaG Plot_24 | ecosystem: Environmental > Terrestrial > Soil > Tropical forest > Bulk soil | place: Panama | collected 2016-02-17
AGGCTTCACCAGAGTCGAGCGCCGCGACGGCGGAGCTCGGCACGTGGATGCCGATCGAGACGGACGGGGGCACGGTCTGGCTCACGCGATCACCACTCCGTGGTCTGGCTCGGTTCGCATCCGCTGATGATAGTCAGGACGAGCCGCCGGCCCACGCAGGCTGCGCCGGCCGACGTCGCCGCCCGCCGCCGCACGTCACGGGGTCGGCAACCTCGATCCCGCGGGGCAGAACTGCACCACGTATCCGCGATTGGCGGCGACGGGGCACGCGGCCTGCTTGTCGTCGGTCGGGTGGGTGTAGGCGTCCGGGCACAGCACGGACGTGCACGAAAGCCCTCTGACCTTGCGCCCCTGCGTCGTGAAGTTGCAGTCGAGGTTGGTCGTCCAGGCGATGGGCACGTTGTAGAAGATGTTGGCGGCTTTGGCGACGCAGTCGTTGGGATCGACGCCGGCGCCGCAGAGCTTCGGCGGCGCGTGGGGGCCCGAGCCGCTGTTCGTGCTGAGATTGACGAAGTCGTTCGAGCCCCCGCCGTTCGGCGTGAACTCCCAGTGGGTGCCGAATGTGCCGTCCTGCACCATGCCGGCACCGCAGCAGTTCTTCTGCAGCGCGCAGATCGCGCGGCCGCTGAGGTTCGGATTGCAGTAGGCGGCGTACGTCGCGTCGCCATCCATCCACATCCACGCCGCGCGCTGCGCCGTGCCCGGAGGGCCGCCGAGGTCCGTCCAGCGATCGCAGTCGGGGCACCGCGCAGGAGTGAGACTCGGATCGAGATTGGGATACGGGATGACGACGTTGGCGCTGCCCGCGGGGAACGACGACATCGCGACGGGCTGCTGCGCACCGGCATTCAAGCTCGCCAGCAGCTTGCCGTTCGAGAAGACCTTCAGCGGGACAGCGCACGAGTTCAGGAGAATCACCTGGCCCGGAGTGATGGCCTGGCCAGCAACGCCGCCGGGGCTGTACAGCGCAACGACGATCGCGATGAGGAGCGCGCCCGCATAGGCACGAACATTCGCGACCTTTCTGGAGCTCTCGATAACGCGTCTCATGCTCGCTCTCCTTGTTCGCTCGTGGCTGTCGGGCCATCGCTGTAGTCCCGACCGCGATCGCGTGAAGGTCCGGCGCCGGCTATCGAGGCGGCCACGGCTCGCCCACGTGGTTGTTGGTGATGCCCCACGGGCCGGCGCACGTGTTGCTCCCGATACCTGGCGGCGCGCAGCATCCCGGCGTGACCGCATTCGTGTACGCGTTCGGGCTGATCGTGATCGTGCACCCGCCGGCGGTCTTCTGGGCGGTGACGCCGGCGATCAGGTACGTGGGGATGCCCTTCCCGTACCACGCCGGCTGCTGGGAGAGGACGCACTGATCGGAGATAGCGAACTGCGCGCCCGAGTTGTCCGGATTCTGGAGATCGCCGCGTTGCACCGGCAGTTGGACCGACGTCCAGTACCAGTTGTTGACCTGGATGCCGATCCCGGGCAACGCGGAGAAGTCACCGGTGACGGTGAGGGGTGCGCCGCCGACATGAATGACCTGCTGCCCGGGCGCGAAGACGCTGACGGAGTTGCCGTTGGGACACACCGGGCTCCGGGGCAGGGCATTGACGATGGTGACGGGCGGCCCGGCGTGGGCGTCGATCGTCCCGAGCCATGCGAGCGCGGCAACGATGAACGCGAGCCCTTCCGCCAGGCGCGGCACTCGCCCGCGCCAAGTCCCTGGCGCTCGACCAAGCAATCGCCGAGCAGAACGTGACATCAGAGCACTCATGAAATCCCCCGTGCGCCGGCCCTCCAGGACGTCGAGAACAGGAAGGCGGGCGCGCGCGGCATCTCGCCGGCCCAGCGCCGTCACGCCGAGATGCCGCAATGCCTCGAGGCCTATCACCAGGACTGGCACGACGCCTGGCTGCCCACCGGCGCCGGTCGCGGCGGGCATCCGCCACCCGCCATGCTAGGCGACATCCGGGCAATGGGCTAGTACGGCCCGGGTTCCGCCGCGGGGGCCGTTGGCGAGCCGGCGCGCCCGCGAGGCGCTCCGAGGGCGGCGCCTATGACGGCCCGGCGGCGCGCCATCCCTCTATCGGCAGGACGCTCCCTCGGCCAGCCTCTTGCAGCAACTCGCCGACACCCTGCTCCTCGTCGATCATGGCATGCAGCCGTTAGGCGCCCGCCGCAGCACGGGCACGCCAGGATACCGAGCACAGCCGCATCGGGCTCACGCTGAAGACGGCGTGGGTGGACGGCGCCCGCCAACGGGTGCCCCAATCGCCGGAACTGTCCCAGAGCCGAGTTCATTCCGCGGCCGCGGGTCGACCTGGCGCATTGCATACCCCGCGTGGCGTTGGCACTGGCGTTGGCGCCACCCGGGGCGTCGCGACTTGGGAGGAGCCGTCCGGACGCCGTTACCGTGCCATATAATGGCGCGCCATGGTTTCGGGGTCCCGGCGATACCTGCGCATGACCGGCACGGTCCTCCTCGTCGTCGCCTTGACGCTGTCCGCCTGCGCGCCGTGGGTTCCTCGACGCCCCGATAGCTCCATGGCCGCGCTCGCGCGCGGCGAATGGCCGGCGTACGCCGGCACGTACGCCAGCATGAGGTACTCGCCTCTCGACCAGATCAATCCGGACAACGTCGCGACGCTGGCCATCGCCTGGCGCTGGACCTCGCCCGACGCTCTCGTGCGCGCGGCGAACACGGACATCGATCCCAGCGCCTTCCACCAGGGCACGCCGATCATGGTCGGCGGCGTGCTCTACACGAGCACCTCGCTCTCGCAGGTTGCGGCCATCGACGCCGTGACCGGTGCCACTCGGTGGGTGTTCGACCCGGCCGCCTACAAGCTCGGCATGCCGACGAATATCGGATGGCTGCATCGCGGCGTCGCGTACTGGCGCGACGGCGCCGACGAGCGAATCATCATGCTCACGGGCCACGCCTCGATGATCGCGCTCGACGCGAAGACGGGACAGCTGATCGAGCGCTTCGGCGACAAGGGTACGGTGGACCTGAGCCTGGACCTCGGCCGCCCCGTGGTGGCGCGCTGGTACTACGGCCACACGTCACCGCCGGTGATCGTGCGCGACGTGATCGTCGTCGGGTCGTCGATCCTCGGCTTTCCCGCCAGTGACACCATGCCGCCCGGCGACGTGCGGGGCTTCGACGTCCGCACCGGCAAGAAGCTCTGGACCTTCCACGCGGTGCCCGGCCCCGGCGAGGTCGGCCACGAGACGTGGGAGGACGACTCGTGGAAGACCGTCGGCAACACCAACGTGTGGACGCTGATGAGCGCCGACGAGGAACTGGGGTACGTCTACCTCCCGTTCAGTCCGGCGGCCAACGACTACTACGGCGGCCGCCGACACGGCGACAACCTGTTCAGCGACTCGCTGGTCTGCCTGGACGCCAGGACCGGCCGGCGGATCTGGCACTACCAGATCGCGCATCATGACATCTGGGACTACGATCTCCCGGCGGCGCCGAACCTCATCGACGTGACCGTGAACGGACGGCGCGTGCACGCGGTCGTCCAGGTCACGAAGCAGGGTTCTGTGTTCGTCTTCGATCGCGCGACGGGCGCGCCGCTGTGGCCCATCGAGGAACGCCCGGTGCCGCAGTCCGCTGTGCCGGGCGAAAAGACGGCGGCGATGCAGCCGTTTCCGACGAGGCCCGCGCCCGTCGAGATCCAGGGCGTGCGCGAGGACGACCTCATCGATCTGACCCCGGAGCTGCGACAGGAGGCGCTCGAGATCATCGCCCGGTACGATCACGGACCGCTCTACACTCCGCCGAGCGAGCGCGGCACGATCCTGATGCCCGGGGTCGGCGGCGGTCCGAGCTGGTCGGGCGCGGCCTGGGACCCGGAGACCGGGCTGTACTACGTCACGACGGTCCGCACGCCGTTCGCCATCACGTTGCGCCAGCCGAAGGGTGAGAGCCGAGAGCGATACGTCGGCTCGTTCAGGTACCTCAGCGGCCCGCGGGGCCTGCCGCTGTTCAAGCCGCCCTGGGGCAGCCTGGTCGCCATCGACATGTCGAGCGGCGAGCATCGCTGGCGGGCGCCGGTCGGCAGCGGCCAGCATCGGGCGATCAGGCAGCTTGCCATCGAGGGCCGCTTCGGCTGGCCCACGCGCAGCTTCGTGCTCGCGACGAAGACCCTGCTGCTCGTCGTGCAGCAGGGCTACCAGACGAGGGAGCGCTCCGCCCCGGCCTCCTCCGGGCGAACCGTCTGGGATCTCAGCAACCTCGAGCCGAGGCTGTACGCGTACGACAAGGCGAACGGGCGTCTGCTCGCCGAGATCGCCCTGCCGGCCAACGCGAGCGGCGCGCCGATGACCTACATGGCAGCCGGCAAGCAGTACGTGGTGTTTCCGGTGGGCGGCTCGAACATCCCCGAGGAGCTGATCGCGCTCGCCCTGCCTTGACAAACCTACCGGTGGCTCGTAATGGTAGCGCACCGATCGATCCCCGATTCCAGGAGCCATCGCGCCCGCGCTTTCTCCGCCGCATGTAGGAGGTGACCCCATGAGTGTTCCATCCAAGGAAAAGGCAACCAAGGGTGCCCCGTCGCCCAGCCAGTCGAAGACGCGGCCCTACACCGGCAAGGAATATCTCGCGAGCCTCGACGATGGGCGTGAGGTGTGGATCTACGGCGAGCGCGTCAAGAACATCACGAAGCACCCCGCCTTCCAGAACTGCGCGCGCATGCTGGCGCGGCTCTACGACGCTCTCCACGAGGACCATGCGCAGGGGAAGAACGTACTGACCATGCCCACCGAGTGGGGCGGATTCACGCACCGCTACTTCTGCGCGCCGACCACGGTGGAGGAGCAGGTGGCCGCGCGCGACGCCATCGCCGCCTGGGCGCGCCTCACCTACGGCTGGCTCGGGCGCTCGCCCGATTACAAGGCCGCGTTTCTCGCCACGCTCGGAGCCAACGCGGAGTTCTACGCGCCGTACCAGGAGAACGCCCGGCGCTGGTACCGCTTCTCCCAGGAGCGCGTGCCCTTCATCAACCACGCGATCATCCACCCGCCCGTCGACCGCAACATGGCGCCCGGCGCCGAGGGCGGCCCGACGGACGTCTACGCCCACGTAACCAAGGAGACGGACACGGGCATCCACGTGTCGGGGGCGAAGGTGGTCGCCACGGGCTCGGCCCTCACCCACTTCACGTTCGTGGCCCACCACGGGCTGATCCCGGTGCAGGGCAAGAACTTCGCGATCGTGTTCATGGTGCCGACCAACGCCAGGGGCGTGAAGCTGATCTGCCGCGTCTCGAACGAGATGCGCGCGGCCCTGCTCGGTAGCCCTTTCGACTATCCGCTGTCGAGCCGGCTCGACGAGAACGACGCGATCTTCGTGATGGACAACGTGTTCGTGCCGTGGGAGGACGTGTTCGTCTACGCCGACGTGGAGAAGGCCAACAACTTCTTCCCGCGGACCGGCTTTCTCCCGCGCGCGCTCATCCACGGCTGCACGCGCCTCGCGGTGAAGCTCGACTTCATCACCGGCCTTCTGATCAAGGCGACCGAGATCACCGGCGCGCGGTCGTTCCGCGGCGTGGAGGCCAACATCGGAGAGGTCATCGCCTGGCGCAACATGATCTGGGGGCTGTCCGACGCGATGGCGAAGACGGCGGACCCGTGGACGGGCGGCTGCATCCTGCCCGGAATGGAGCCGGCCGCGGCCTACCAGGTGCTGGCTCCCGAGGCCTACGTGCAGATCAAGAACCTCATCGAGAAGACGGTGGCGAGCGGGCTCATTTACCTGAACTCCCACGCCCGCGACTTCAAATCACCCGATCTCAAGAAGTACCTCGACACGTACCTGCGCGGCTCGGGCGGCGTCAACGCCGTCGAGCGCGTCAAGCTGATGAAGCTCCTCTGGGACGCCGTCGGCAGCGAGTTCGGCGGCCGCCACGAGCTCTACGAGATCAACTACTCGGGCAGCCACGAGGAGATCCGCCGCTACGCGCTCTTCGGCGCGCTGGCGTCGGGACAGTACGACCGCTGGAAGCAGTTCGCGGAGACGTGCATGTCCGAGTACGACCTGGACGGCTGGACGGCCAAGGATCTCGTCAACGCCAGCCCGATCAGCGCGCTCCGATGAGGCGCAGCCGCGGGCGGGATCGGGCCGCGCGAGCCTGTTCCCGCTGATGGCGCGGCCGTCCGCTCCATCGTCCTCGGAGGCACGTGCGTCGCGTTCTCGAAGCGGCAACCTGTTCCGGTTGATGGCCCGGCCGTCGCCCGCCGCCGGGATCGCTCCATCCTACGGCGTCGATCGTCGCGCTTTCCGCAGCGCGCTCGGCCGCTTCACCACCGGCGTGATCGTCGTCACGGCAGGCTCCCGGCGGGCTCCGCACGCGATGACGGCCAATGCGTTCATGTCGGGCTCGCTCGACCCGCCGCTCGTGGTGGTGTCGGTGGGGCGGACGGCGCGGATGCACCAGCGGCTCGCGTCGGTGCGCCGCTTCGGCATCAGCATCCTCGACCGCGATCAGGAAGCGGCCAGCCGGCACTTTGCTGGACAGGAGGTCGCGGGTTTCGCGCCGGCCTTCGGCGAGCTGGCCGGCGTGGTCGTACTGGCGCAGGCCGCGGTGCTGATGGCGGCGAGCATCGAGCACCGCTACGCGTGCGGAGATCACACGCTCGTCGTCGGACGCGTGGAGGCGATCGCCGTGATCGAGGAAGCGGCGCCGCCACTGGTCTACTATGGCGGCCGGTACCGCGCGCTCCAGGCCGTGTCCGCGGCTCCGGCGGCCGAGGTGTATCCGTCCTTCTTCTGACCGAAATTGCGTGCGTGATCCAAGTGGCACGCGGAGGATCCGATGAGCGATCTCGTGAAGGTGAGTCGGCGGCGGCTGCTCGCCAGCGCGACGGCGGCGATGGGAACGATCGGGTTGCGCACGAGCCCGGCGTTCGCCCAGGGGCCGCCGCGGCGTCTCAAGATCGGCTACGTGTCGCCACAGACGGGGCCGCTCGCCCCGTTCGGAGAGGCCGACAAGTTCGTGATCGGCGCGGTGCAGACGCTGCTCAAGGACGGCATCTCCATCGGAGGCCGGACGCATCCCGTGCAGGTGGTCGTGCGCGACAGCCAGTCGAATCCGAACCGCGCCGGCGAGGTGGCCGCCGACCTCATCCTCAAGGAGAAGATCGACATCATGGCGGTCGGCAACACGCCGGAGACCGCCAATCCCGTGTCCGACCAGTGCGAGCTCAACGAGGTGCCGTGCGTGTCGAGCCTCTGCCCGTGGCAGCCGTGGTTCTTCGGGCGGAAGGGCGATCCCGCGAAGGGCTTCAACTGGACGTATCACTTCTTCTGGGGGCTCGAGGACGTCATCGCCGTGTTCCTCAACCTATGGGGCTCCGTGCCGACCAACAAGGTCGTGGGCGGGCTCTTCCCGAATGACGGCGACGGCAATGCGTGGGGCGATCCGAAGCTCGGCTTCCCGCCCGCCCTCGCCAAGGAGGGTTTCAAGCTCCACGACCCGGGGCGGTTCCAGGACCTGAACCAGGACTTCAGCGCTCAGATCGGCGCGTTCAAGAAGGAGAGCGTCGAGATCGTCACGGGCGTGGTGATCCCGCCCGACATGAAGACGTTCCTCACGCAGGCGCGCCAGCAGGGATTCCGCCCGAAGGTGGTGACGGTCGGCAAGGCGCTCCTGTTTCCGGCGGCGATCGAGGCGCTCGGCGATCTGGGCGGCGGAATGTCGACCGAGGTCTGGTGGACGCCCACGTGCCCGTTCAAGTCGTCGCTCACCGGCCAGTCCGCGGCGCAGCTCGCCGATGCCTACACGGCCGCGACGAAGAAGCAGTGGACCCAGCCGATAGGCTTCGTCCACGCCCTGTTCGAGGTCTCGATCGACTCGCTGAAGCGCGCGAAGGACGTGGGCGACAGGGCCGCGATCCGCGACGCGCTCGCCGCCACGAACCTGGCCACGATCGTCGGCCCCGTCGCCTGGGGCAAGGGGCCCGTCAAGAACGTCACCCGCACGCCGCTCGTCGGCGGCCAGTGGGTGCGCGGCAAGACGTACAAGTACGAGCTGGTGGTGGTGGACAACCGCACCGCCCCGTCGATCCCGACCGGAGGAAAGCTGAAGCTTCTCAGTTGAAGGGGGACGGCGGTCGGGGGGGATTTCGCAGGCGGGTCGAGTGAGTTGACGCCCGCCCCGCTTCTCACGCTGGATGGGATCGAGAAGTCGTTCGGCGCCGTCCGCGCCGCTGATCGCGTCACGCTGTCCCTCGACTCGGGCGTGCTGCTCGGCATCATCGGCCCCAACGGCGCGGGGAAGACCACGCTGTTCAACCTCATCGGCGGCGACGTCCGCGCCGACGCGGGGTCCATCCGGTTCCGACGCGAGGAGATCACGCGGCTGACGCCGCACGAGCGGTGCCGGCGCGGCATCGGCCGCTCGTACCAGATTCCCCATCCGTTCGGCGGCATGACCGTCTTCGAGAACGTGCTCGTCGCCGCCACGTACGGTGCTCGACTCCGCGAGCGTGCGGCATACTCCGCATGCCTCGAAGTGCTGGGGAGCACCGGGCTCCTGCCGAAGGCGAACCGGCTCGCCGGCTCTCTCGCGCTGCTCGACCGGAAGCGCCTCGAGCTGGCGCGCGCGCTCGCAACGGGCCCCCGATTGCTGCTGCTCGACGAGATCGCCGGCGGGCTCACCGAGGGTGAGTCGGCGGAGGTCGTCGCGCTCATCGACCGCATCAAGCAGCGAGGCGTGGCGATGATCTGGATCGAACACGTCGTCCACGCGCTGGTCGCCGTGGCCGACCGGCTGCTGGTGATGAACGCCGGGGCCGTCCTCACTGAGGGGCCGCCCGCCGCGGTCATGGCCGACGATCGCGTCCAGAGGGTCTACCTGGGCATCGAGGCGTGAGTGCACTGCTCGCGACCGCCGGGCTCCGGGCGTTCTACGGGGACTTCCAGGCGCTGTTCGGCATCGACTTCGAGATCGGCGAGGGCGAGGTCGTGGCCATCGTGGGCGCCAACGGCGCGGGCAAGTCGACATTCCTCAACGCCGTGTGCGGCGTCCTTCCTGCTGAGCGGCGACACGTCCTGCTGGATGGCCAGCCCATCGGAGGGCTGTCCGCGCACGAGATCGCCGCCCGGGGCGTCGCGATGGTGCCGGAAGGGCGGCGGCTCTTTGCGAGCCTCACCCTCGAGGAGAACCTCCTCGCGGGCGCGTACCTCCAGCGCGCGGGCCGCTTCGACCTCGCGCGCGTGTACGACCTGTTCCCCGCGCTGCGCGAGCGGCGGCGCGCGCTGCCCCAGGTGCTGTCGGGCGGCGAGCAGCAGATGGCCGCGATCGGCCGCGCGCTCATGGCCAACCCGCGCCTCCTGATCTGCGACGAGGTATCGCTCGGGCTCGCGCCGATCGTCGTACAGAGCCTCCACCAGCGGCTGGCCGAGGTGGCGCGCGACGGTCTCTCGGTGATCGTGGTGGAGCAGGACGTGGCGCTCGCGCAGCGCATGTCTTCCCGGCTCTACTGCTTCCAGGAAGGGCGCGTCTCGCTGACCGGCGCCTCGACCGCGCTCACCCGGGCCCAGATCTCCCGTGCCTACTTCGGCGTCTGACGTGACCGGTGTCGGGCTGGCCCGTGCCACATGAACGCACTCATCGGCTGGATCGACACGCTCGTGCAGGGCGTGCTGCTGGGGGGGTTCTACGCACTCTGCGCCATGGGGCTCTCACTGGCCTTCGGCGTGATGCGGCTGGTGAACATCGCGCACGGCGACCTGATCGTGCTCGCCTCGTTCGCCGGCGTGGCCGTGACGCTCGCCACCGGCGGGGGACCGGCGGTCGCGCTGGCGATCGTGGTGCCGGCGATGGCGGGGTTCGGCTACGTGCTGCAGCGCTGGCTGCTCAATCGCACCCTCGGCCGCGATCCGCTGGCGCCGCTGCTGGTGACGTTCGGCCTCTCGATCATCCTTCAGAACGGCCTGCTCGAGGCGTTCTCCGCCGATCCCCGCTCGCTGCGCGCGGGGGGACTCGAGACCGCGAGCTTCCGGCTCGCCGGCGCCATCACCGTGGGATGGTTGCCGCTCATCGTGCTGGCGGTGGCGGTCGCGCTGACGGTCGCGCTCGATCTGGCCTTCGGGCGGACGCGTCTCGGCCGCGCGTTTCGGGCGACGTCCGACGATCGCGTCACGGCCGAACTGATGGGCATGAGCCACCGCCACGTCCACGCGATGGCGCTTGCCGGGTCGCTCGGGATCGTGGCCGTGGCCGGGATCTTCCTCGCGATGCGCACGACGGTGGCGCCGAGCGACGGGCCGGGATATCTGCTCTACGCGTTCGAGGCCGTGATCATCGGCGGCATGGGATCGTTCTGGGGGACATGGGCCGGCGGCGTCATCCTGGGCGTCGTGCAGGCGATCGGCTTCCGTCTCGATCCTGGCTGGGGAATCCTCGCCGGCCACCTCGCGTGTCTCGCCGCGCTGCTCGCGCGGCCGCAGGGGCTGTTCCCGCGCACGCGGACCACGCGTCCGTGACGGGCCGCGCGGCCGCGACGACAACCGCCGCGCTCGTCCGCCGCTCGACGCGGACGAGCCGCATCGGAGTGTGGGGCGCGACCGTGGTGGCCATCGGCCTCGCCACGCTGCCGTGGTGGGCCGACCCGAGCGCGCTCAGGCTGGTCGTCGAAGCGGTGTGCCTGCTCGTCGTCGCCCAGATGTGGAACCTGCTCGCCGGCTACGGCGGACTCGTGTCGGTGGGCCAGCAGGCGTACGTCGGCATCGGCGGGTACGCGCTGGTGACGCTCGCCGACTTCGCGGGGCTCGATCCGTTCCTGTGCGTGCCGCTGGCGGGCCTCGTCGCGCTGCTGGTGGCGCTGCCGGTGTCGCGGATCGTCTTCCGCCTGGAGGGCGGCTACTTCGCGATCGGCACGTGGGTGGTCGCCGAGGTCTTCCGGCTGCTCGTGGCGAACACGTCGGCGCTCGGCGGCGGGTCGGGACAGAGCCTCGTCTCGATGCGCGCGTACGCGAAGGCGACGCGCGAGGCCGCGACCTACTGGATCGGCCTCGCGCTCCTGATCGCCGCGGTGGGCGGTCTCTATCTCGTACTGCGCTCGCGCTTCGGCCTGGGGCTCACCGCGATCCGAGACAGCGAGGTGGCGGCGGAGAGCCAGGGCATCGACGTCGCGGCCACCAGGCTCCGGGTGTACGCCGCCTCCGCCTTCGGCACGGGCATGGCCGGCGCCCTCTACTTCCTGATGAACCTGCGCATCTCGCCCGACGCGGCCTTCGGCGTGAATTGGTCGGCCTACGTGATCTTTATCGTGGTCATCGGCGGGATCGGCACCATCGAGGGGCCGATCGCGGGCACGCTCGTGTTCTTCGCGCTGCGCGAGGGCTTGGCGGACTACGGCGCGTGGTACTTGATCGCGATGGGCGCGACCGCCGTGCTGACGATGCTGTTCGCGCCGGCCGGGCTCTGGGGCTCGCTGGCGCGGCGGTTCGATCTGCACTTCTTCCCGGTGCAGCGCCGCGTGGAGTGGCCACCGCAGGGGTCGTGACGGCGAGCGCGGACGACCGGAGGACCGGCGCGCCCCCGGAGCAGCGACGGCAGCTACCCGTCGTTCACGACGTCACCGCCTGGCGGACCGGGTGCCCGCGTTCGCGTCCTCGTCGCCCAAGAACGTGACCTGCTCGGCGTACGCCGCCCGGTACCCCTCGTACGAGCGCGTGAAGGCGGCCTGCGCCGCGGCGTCGAGATCGGCCCGCGGCGCGGGCTCGAGATCGAAGTGGCCGAAGGCGTCGGCGCCCCTGACGAGCATCGCGGGCGCCTTCACCTTCTCGCTCACGTGGCGCACCCGCGTCGGGACGTAGCTGATGCCGAGTCCGATGCGCCGGCCGCGCGAGCGGTTCGGCTGCGAGCGGTGCAGGGTGAGCGTGTGGTGCAGCGAGAACTCCCCGGCGCGGAGCGGCGCGTGCACCGCCGGCCGATCGTCCACCGCGCCGTCGACGGCCTGCCGCGCGCGATTCACGCTCTCGGCGACGACGCCCGCGGTGTGCGGGAGCTGTCCCCGCTCGTGGCTGCCCGGCAGGAACTCCATGCAGCCGTTCTCGGCGGTCGCGTCCGTGAGCGCGACCCACGCGGTCACATGCAGGTGCGGGCGCAAGCCGAAGTAGGTGGCGTCCTGGTGCCAGGCTGCGATCGCGGCGCTCCCGGGCTCCTTGATGAACCACGTCGAGGTGAACACGAGGATGTCCGGGCCGATCAGGCTCTCGACGGCGTCGAGGATCGCCGGGTGGCTCACGAGCGCGTGGACCCACGTGAGCAGGACGTGCGTGCGCGAGCGGTGGCGCGACGTCGCATCCGCGGTGAGCGGTCCGCCGATGGCGCGCTCGAACGCCTCGAGCTTGTCCCGGCACCGGGCGGCCTCTGCCGGCGTCAGCGCGCGGTTCGGCGAGAGGAACCCGTCGCGTGCGTACCGCCCGACGTCCGCGGCCGAGAGCGCGGGGGGCATGGTCACACCGCCGTGTAGCCGCCGTCGATCAAGAGATCGCTGCCGGTCATGAAGGCCGAGGCGTCGCTGGCGAGGTAGAGAGCGGCGCGCGCG
>Ga0126379_10002080_pt1 | contig 12566 bp, 10 predicted proteins | sample PanSoiMetPlot_24_FD_92640 | JGI IMG/M metagenome (GOLD analysis project Ga0126379, IMG submission 92640) | Tropical forest soil microbial communities from Panama - MetaG Plot_24 | ecosystem: Environmental > Terrestrial > Soil > Tropical forest > Bulk soil | place: Panama | collected 2016-02-17
CGTGAGGCCGAACACCCGCTGTCCCACCGACAGCCCCGTCGTTCCATAGCTGAGGGCGGTGACCACTCCGGCTAGCTCGTGGCCGGGGATCGAAGGCGTCCGGTCACGGCCTAGGCGGTCGACCCAGGTCGAGGGCCACGACAGCTCATCCCTGGTGAATCCCGACGCATGAACCTGAACAACGACATCGCCGTAGTTCGCGCCCGAGAGGTTGGCGAGCGCCGGCCCCTGCGGCTCGGGCCGCTCCACCAGCTTCATCCCGGCCGTTCCCGCAGCCTGATCCGTCACTACAATCGCCTTCATCGGTCACCTCCCTGTGTCGCTCCATCATTAATTCTTGTTCTATGCGGCCTTTCGAATGGGCCCAGCTTTAGCAACGTCCCTGCATGCCGTAGCACAGCGGGTGCACGCCTCGGCACATTTCCGCATCGTTTCGATATGTTTGTGTTTTCCGCATTCTGCAGCACAGGCGTCGCAGATGTCCGCGCAGACAGAACAAAGTTCATGGGCAAACTGAGAGTTTCCCGACAGCAGTGTTGCGCAAACGCCGCATACCGGCTCGCACTCATGACAAAGACGGATCGATGCCGCCATCGAAGCAGGATCATGAGCGAGGCCCTCATCGACGCAAGCTGAGCACCAGTGGACGCATTGCAGGCAGGCTTCAGTGGCGCGATCCGCGAGTGGGTTGGAGGCAGCCATGTGGGTCATAAAGATCTCCTTTCGAACTGTTAGCGGTGTGATTCGTAAGCACCAGAGTCATGCGGCATCCAGATTCACATAAGTCATGCCGCGCATATCAAGGAAGACGCGCTGGCGGACATTTACCATTCGGAGCAGGACGTGCTCGCAAGCGCAGCAGCGCGCTACGACACCCGGACATTGCATGTACAGGCGTGCTTCTGCAAAACGCTTTTTCGCCCCGCAGTGCGCGCATTGCCCTTCGGCAGATGTGACATCGATCGCGAATATCTTGCTCAATTCCCCCGCAGCCGCGTTACCGTCGAGGTAGTTCATTTGTGCACTCATTTCCGTCCTCCTGTAGGGCCGAAGCGCTCAGTTCTGATCTTGTCTTGGCCGTTGCCGCAGGCGCTGAGAAAACCTGCAGCGCTTTCTACAAACGGTGTGGGACCGCAGACGTAGCAAGTGGGAACAAGTTGGGAAGGCCACGCAGCTTCCGCGACCAGCGAAGCCCCTATGCGACCTGGTGGTCGCGGCCAGTCCTTCGGTGTGATTCGTGTGTATGCGTAGGTAAGAGTCGGCGAATGTTCGTTCTCGGATCGCTTCCGCAGCTCGTCCCGGTAGAAGACGGCTCCCGGCTCGCGCACCGAGTAGAGCAATCGAAACGGCGCGCTGCTGCCCGACGCTGCCCGCGAGCGGATCATGGCCATCAGCGGCACGATTCCTGATCCTCCTGCGATCAGCTGGATCGGCTCGGTTTGCTCGGTGCGCCACACAAACCAGCCGCCGAGCGGACCTCGCAACTCCAAACGATCGCCGGATGCGACTTGCTGGGTGAGGTAAGGGGAAACTTCGCCATTGGGCAGTCCTTCGACGGTTATTTCCACACGCCCTTCGGTGTTCGGCGCCGAAGCTATCGAGTATGACCGGGCTGCAGAGTATCCATCCGCGGCTGTCAAACGCACATCAACGTGCTGGCCGGCGAGGTGACCTGGCCAGTCAGGGACTTGGAGTGTGATGGTCCGCGCGGTTGCGGTTTCATCGCGAAGATCAACCACCGTTCCAATACGCCACATCAGTCACCTTGATACCGCTGTTCCCGCCATGGGTCCCCATAATTGTTGTAGCCAAGGGTTTCCCAAAAACCGGGGTGATCCTCGTGCATGAGCGTGATGCCTCGCACCCATTTGGCGCTTTTCCACAAATAAAGATGAGGGACAAGGAGCCGAGCAGGGCCGCCGTGCTCGGGCGCAAGATCGTCGTCGTCAAAGCGGAACGCGATCCACGCCTGCTTGTCCATAAGATCTTGCAACGGGAGATTTGTGGTGTAGTCGCCGTAAGAACGCGCCAGGGCGAATTCAGCATCGGTCTTTACGTCGGCAAACAGGGTGTCGAGTGACACGCCTTCCCAAACTGTGCCGAGCTTCGACCACCGCGTAACGCAATGAATATCCACGGTGATCGTTTCAGCGGGTAAGTCGCGAAATGCCTTCCAGTTCCATCGCTTTATGACGTTCGTTCCGTCGTCAATCGTGAATTCCCACTTATCGAGCGCCACGTGCGGGGTGGGCCCTGCGGACAAGACGGGGAAATCATTGGTTAAGTACTGGCCGGGCGGCAGTTTCGCATCTGCCGCGGTGCGGCGCCCGGAAAAACCTCGCGAGATGGTGCCCATGTGAAATTCTCCTGCTCGAAGCTTGGCTCATGGCTGGTATCCGTCCTCCTGCCATTTGGTAAATAAAGCGAGCTGGTCCGCCGTCCAATAAGGTCCTCCGGGCGGCATGGAAGGCGGCTCGCCCTCGTGCGGTGACAGGTTTGCCAGCACACTATTCGCGTTGTCGGGTTTCGACATGTAGGTGTAATCGTCAAGCTCTACACGGAACCGCTTCATGTGTGCAATATCGACTGCCCGAAACAATGGTTTGATATCGGCTGCAAAAGAAACTTTCGACATGCGCTCTCCTTGCAATTTCCCTGACTTGACGGTCCTATGTGCGCGGCTGGCCGGTCCCCATAGCTCAGAAATAGCGGCCAACCACGCACAGAAACTTGTCGATGTTTAGGTCTGCTCGAGTCTGGCACTCGCGTCGTTCACCACGCTGATCGTGATCGTAGTTGCTTCTGCGAGCGCTCAAGCAAGATGCTAGGCGGCCACAAGCTCTTTGGCCGCTTCTGTGCTCGCGGTGATGGCACCGTTAAGCCCGTTCGGGAAAAAGCCTCCTTGCTTCACATCTGCCTTCCCTCCAAACGCGAGGAAGAGCACCTGTCCCGCCGTCCTGGTAGCGATCAGCCCATCGCTGACCTTGACGGAGAGCACCTGCTTTGGCTGTCCACTGGGCGGAGGGATTAAGTCCACCCCGTCCAAAGCTGTCGTTGGTATTTTCAATCGGGCAATTTGTGTTCTTATAGCGGCAGCATGCTCCGCCTCAGCCCCCAAGAGGCAGGCCGCCGCAGTAATGATGTCCGGAGTCTTAAGAAAACCAGCCGCGCCAGAGTAAGCTGTCACGCCAATATCCTCCAGAATGCGTGCTGCCCGAAGGAAATCGTTCTGATTACCGAAGGCGAACCCAAGAGCGCCCAGGTCGATGTTGGGCATCGCACATGCGGCCGAGCCCAGTGCGCCCCGGAGCAGGACCACGTGAGCGCGTTCGTCTGCGCCGATCTGTGTTGCGATATCGTGAGTAACGGATTCGTTGTCGGAAAAGGTGACTTGTTTGCCTCCGACAGTCGTGCCGCCGGTCGTTGGATTCGATCCAGTCACGCTTCCTTTGGTCCCAATGCCGAAGCTCGTGATCGATTTGCCCGTGGTAGCGTACGTGTAGAACTCAGCCTCCAGATATTCCAGGTTGAGCGCGAAGTTCAAAATGTCTCGCTCGTCCATTGTTTCATGCATGGAAGTCCTCCAATGTCAGGTTGGTCGTAGAGTTCCTTCTGTCCGTCGTTCGGGAGGTCTGCCCCCATTGACAATTAGGTCGTTTTGTTTGTCGTTCAGATTTGCGTGCTGTGCGGCTCAGCTCTTTTGACTAAAGAGCAGGGGAGTTATCGGGCTGCAGAGCATGGTTTCGTTGTCTACGGACTTAGTTGCGCAGACCATCAGATGTGTTGCGAGCCCCCTCGAACAAAAAATTCAGAGCGACGCCTTCAGGTCACGAACCCCGTCGCACCATAACTTTCTCCTCTAGCAGAGAGGCGTGTTCAGAAGCGGCACTCCCCAGTTCGGCTGACAGTCAACCCCACTGTGCTCCTAGCTGCTGTCCATCATCACTGGCCGTGGATTCTGTTCGCCTCAGGCTGCGAATCTCACGCGGCTGGATCGATTACGTTTCGCTCAGATGGACTTTCGGCTGACAAGACTCGCACTCGACGACGTTTTGTCAGAAAAGTAAGCCCCCACTGCAGCAACACAAAAAGCCGATTGGCAAATCCAATGAGAAAATAAATGTGGGTGACTGCCCAGATCACCCACGCGACGAAGCCGGTAAAACGGCTGAAGCGTAAATCGGCGACCGCGTATGTTCGCCCGACGATCGCGAGCTCACCTTTGTCCCAATACCAGAAGGGTTTCGGTTGTGCACGACCCTCCACACGGCGGCGAATGACATCTGCAACGTACTCACCTTCCTGGATCGCGGGTTGAGCTACTCCAGGCAGCACCATCGGCTTGGGCGATTTGATGCCCAATAAGTTTCGAACCGGAGCAACGACATGAGCCGTGTCGCCAACTACGAAAACCTCCGGATAATCACGTACGGAGAAGTCCGGTTCCACCATGATCTTCCCGGACTTGTCGGTTTCCGCCCCTAACCACCGCCCTGCGGGAGACGCAACCACGCCAGCTCCCCAGAGTACCGTGCCGGCGGGTACTCTCTGTCCATCGACGAGAATTCCATCCGAGTCCACACTCATGACCCGAGCGTTGGTGAAAACCTCCACGCCTAGGCTCTCCAGGTGCTTTTTCGCCTTGCGGGACAGAGTCTCGGGATATGCAGGCAGAATGCGGGGCCCAGCCTCGTATAGAAGAATCCGGGCTGATCTGGCATCTATGTGCCGAAAGTCATGCGCTAAAGCTAAACGCGACATTTCGGCGAGCGTGCCGGCCATCTCAACGCCGACCGTCCCGGCGCCCACGAGTGCAAATGTCAGGAGACGCCGAATTTCCCTGGTCGCGGCCTCTTCCGGCGCCTGCGCTCGCGAAGCAATTTCTTCAGCCCGCTCGAACGCAAGCAGGATTTTGCTGCGAATCATGTCGGCATCATCGAGTGATTCCAGGCCCGGCGCGAAGCGGCGCCATTCGTCGTGCCCGAAATAGTTGTAGCGAATGCCGGTCGCCAGGATGAGGAAGTCGTACGGTACGTCTCTGTTTTTCAGGTGAACCGTGCGTTGCTTCGCGCTGATGCCCGTGACTTCGTCGAGCAACACATCGATGTTTTTTTGACGACTGAGGATGGAACGCAAGGGCCCGGCAATCTCATCGGCCGAAAGTAGCCCCGTCGCAACCTGGTACAGCATGGGGCGAAAAAGATTATAGTTCCGTTTGTCAATCAGCGTCACGCGAAGCGGAGCGCGGCGTAAGGCCCGGGCCGCGGAGAGTCCTCCGAAGCCACCACCGACGATGATCACATGCGGCGCCACCATGGCAGTTTATCTTTGCTCAACAGCCGAGAGATGTTTGCCACAGTTTTGCGGTTGTCCACCCGGCGAGAACTGCAGGCGATGGTTTCGCACCTGCGCTGAAAGAGCCGCCTAGATGCCGGCGATGCCATGTCCTAAACATGTTTCTAAGCTGGGGATTCCTCGGCAGCTTGTAGAGCTTGGCGCGCCAGCCTTAGAAAGGTTTCGCGCAGCTCTGCGGGGCTGTGGACCTCGATGCGGCGACCTGTGCTGAGCAGCATCGCAGCAAACATCTCCAAACGGTCGCGCCCGCAGCGCAGCCGGGTGCCGTTCTCTTGTTGCTCCGTGGCAACTCTCCAGAAGGCAAAAGTACGTTCGGCTTCCTCGATCGGCATGTCGATCCACACATCGATCTGATACTCCGATTGGATGAACGGCATGGACTTCTCAAGATAGCGGCGCGCATCGAAGCTCGTCGGACGGCGAAATCCGGCTTTGCCAATCTCGAGATCGGTGACGCGATCTAGACGAAACGTGCGCATTGCCTTCCTGGACAAGCAATGGCCGATCAAGTACCAGCGGCCATCTGTGTGCATCACCGCATAGGGCTCGATTTGCCTACGTGAAGTGGCCCCGTGATGGGATCGATAGGCGAAGCGAATCCGGCGCCCAGTGCGGATTGCGGAAGCAGCGCGGATCAGGCACTCGACGGACGTTGTGGCAACCCAAGGGCCTGGCTCGATAGCAACTACGTCCTCCACAGTCCGAATGCTCTCGCGCAGCGCATCGGGCAGGACGCGCCCCAACTTTGCCAGTGCGCCCTCCGTGGCGGGCGCAAAAGCTGACAACCCGACCTGGCGTAGTGCCCGCAGTCCAAGTGAAAGCGCGAACGCCTCCTCATTTGTGAGCAGCAGCGGAGGCAGACGAAAACCGGGACGCAGGCGATAAGCGCCCCCTACGCCCCGTGAGGAATCAATAGGAATATTCAAATCCTTAAGCCGAACGATGTACCGCTGCACGGTGCGCAGGTTCACTTCCAGCCGCTCGGCCAGTTCGGCGCCGGTCACATGATCGCGGGCCTGCAGGATTTCTAGAACCGTGAAGACACGCATGATGGGGTCGTACATAGGGCATTCAATTCTTGAATCGAATATACGACAAGATCTGTCGGGAATCATGTGTAATCTGAAATCCTGCCGAGACGGCAATATTAAGGAGGATAGAAATGGCAACCGAAGCAAGCGTACTAAACGGGCTGACGACGGCCGCGCTTCTGAAGAACTGGCAGGGACACAGACGGCTGACGCGCAGGACGATCGACGCGTTTCCTGAGGACAAGCTCTTTCAGTTTTCAGTGGGTGGCATGCGGCCCTTTGCCGAGATGGCCTGGGAATTCATTGCCATGGCGGTACCCATCGTGGATGGCGTGTCGACCGGCAAGTGGGAGGAATACAAAGTGGCGAAGCCTGCCACCAAGGCCGAGCTTCTCCGGTTGTGGGACGCGCAGACAGTGGAATTGGATAAAAAGTTCCCGAAGATTCCGCAACACCGATTCAGCGAAGTGGACAAAGCATTTGGCAAGTGGGAAGCGCCGGGATTGGTAACAATTCAGTACGCCATCGACAATGAAATTCATCATCGCGGTCAAGGATATGTCTACCTACGGGCGCTCGGCATCGAGCCGCCCCCGTTCTGGGAACGAGATTGATCACCCTCGCAAGTCAAACGGCTGCCACCCACCGGAATATCGGCTTCGCGTGCGCAGCCGTTTTGTTTGCCGTTCGCATCGGAACAATTGCCTTCTTCGTATCCGTGCCTTACCGCAGCCGGCTTGGTCAGCGCCCGGTCACTTCAAACTGCACAGGCTTTGCTGTCGCACTGACGTTCGGATCGTAGTACTCGTACACGCGCGATGCGAATCCCTGCGCGTGGATCGGGTACTTGGCCCGCAGCCGGTACCGCACTTCGAACGAATCGTGCGGTGCGATGGAATCGAAATACAGGATTGCTTGCGTTGCCGTCATATTGAATTTTTCGAGCCGACCGCTTTTTGCGCCGGCGGTTTTCTCCACCATCTTCTGCAAGTCTTCGCTCAGCAATTCGAATCCCGGCGGAATCCCCAGATCCACCATCACCATTTTTGCCGTGTTATCCAAATTGTTGTGGATGGTCGCTTTCCCTGTTACTACCTGCTCCTGGGCCAGCCGCGTGCGATCGTATTTCACATCGATCGCCAGTGGCTCGGGCGTTGCTGCTTGCTGCCACGGAACAAAGTAGCGCCCAGCGATCTGGTATGCCAATCCACCTTCCCCTGAGAAACGAATCTCAATCTCGTTGTCGCGATCCGCACTCATTTGCGGCAGGACGAACTGGTGGAACAGATCATTGTTGTCCTTGTTGATTTCCAGAGTTACGATCTTTTTTCTATTGAGCAGGATCTCAGCTGTTCCGCGAGCGTCGCTTCCGCTCTGTTCGGAGGACCTCAAAAGCGCCCGCAATGCCATGATCGTCGCTTGCGTGGTCCCCCAATTACCGCTCCCATTCTTTTTTGAAATGATCCACGCGAGCGACTTGCGAACAAGAACGGGATATCCCCCAGTCTTGAGAAACGCTTGCAACGCCAATCCCGTTGTCTCGACGGCCGCGCTGTCGCCGGTCGCATAGACGCCGGTTTCGTCGGCCGACCACCACACGAAGTCATCCTTCTCCGCGGCTGAGTCCTTCAGCAGTTGCAGGGTCCGTTGCGTCAGTTCCGAGTCCTTGCCGCTCTCTACGGCGAAATTCGCAATGACGGCGAGCGTATAAGCATCCAACCTGCCGTCGAGATGGTTCTCGATAAAGTGCCTGGCCTTCTCGATCGCCTCTCCTTTGTACTCTGCCGACTCCAACGCCCACGCTATGTACGCTGTGATGCGCGCACGATCCGCGTTAAAGTGGTTGGTCGCGCCTTCGTTGATGAACTGAGTGTCGGGGTTCCAGCTTCCATCGGGTTGCTGCTGCCGGGCGAGCCAGTCGCGTGTGCGAGCAATCACTTGCGGGTCCACGTCGTAAACCGCCGCCATGTCGTGGAATTCCATCAGTCCGTACGCGGTGAGAATCTTGTTGGCCGGAGCGTTGCCGAACCACGAGAACCCTCCTCCCGGGACCTCGAAGGTCAGGAGTCGCTGGTACCCGGTTGCGACGAACCCTTCGGCCTTCGCATGAATCTCTGGCGTCAGCTTCTTAGTCCGTTTCATATAATCGAGCGCCAGGACATTCGGATAGGTGGCCGACGAGGTCTGCTCGAAGCAACCGAAGGGCATGCGCAGAATACTATCCATTCCCTCGATCACCTGGCTGAGTGGTCCTGGATAAAGCCGGACGAAGAGTTTGCTCGCATCGGGGATGGAAGCTTCGGGAAAGCGCACGGTCTGACGCACCGCCGAATCCAGTCGCCCACTGAAGACGATCTCTTTGGCTTCCCCATTGGGCACAACATCGATCTCGCGCTGCACAGTGTCTTCACGCTCCGACCCGCCGTGCATGCGGCCCGTGAGCGTGAGTTTGAACCTGCCGATCTTCTTCGACGCGATGGTGAATTTCGCCGTGCCCACCTGTCCGGCGCCGACGGAGACGGTTCGCTCATTCGCACCATCCAGCGAAAACCAATCCTCGGGTTCCAGTTTCAAGTCCACATCGCCGGAGTGGTTTGCGTAGTTGTACACGGCCACGGGGATGGAGACACTGTCGCCTTGCGTCAGCGTCACAGGAAGATCGAGGTCCACAAAGAAATCCTGGAAGACCTTGAGTTCCGAAGATCCGGTTCCCAGCGCGCCCGCTTGGGTTGAGGCCAAGATCGCCATGCGCCACGTCGTAATTGAATCGGCCAGCGGGATCGTGATGCTCGCCTTGCCATCGCCGTTGGTGAGTATCTCGGAATTGATGTAGAGTGCCTCAGGGAAGTAACTCCGGACATGACCGCCCAGCGCGCGCGACTCTCCTTGGCCCTTCACGGCGACGTTACTTTTCTTAGCCCTTTGGACCTGCGCCAGCTCCGAAACATCGCCGCCGTCCAAGGTGAAATTCTGTATTGCATTCCCGGAGATTGAGGCGTCGACTGGGGCCGCCGCGCTTTCCACCTCCACGGTTTCACTGAAGGCGCCCACCTGCAACGTTGCGGAGAGAACTCCGCGATCGCGGGCCGAGAGAGAGAGCATCCGAAAGCCGGTTCTAAATCCAGTCGCCTCGACCCGCACTCTGTATTGCCCCGGTGGCAACGCAGCGAATGAAAACCTGCCTGCTGCGTCAGTGCTGACATTCCGGCTACCCGTTGCTCCAATGCGCTGAATTTGAACCCGTGCATGGGGAACCACTGCGCCGGTCACATCCGTGACCGTGCCGATGATTTCGGCAAAACCATTCTCGGGGCCGACGCCGTGCTCCATCCGCATCGTGATTGTATTTTCCGGCGAGCTCCAGGCATTCCATTGCGGCTGACTCGACACCCAAGCGGTTTCGGGCTCCAGCCACACCGTAAGATCGTCCACGGTATTAAACGTGCGGTCGGGGCCCGCGCTGATCACCCGATACAAACCGTAGTTCGCGTTCCTCCAGGGAGCACGATCGAGACGCAGCTCCGTGCCCCATGCGTCGTGCGGCGGGCGGCCGCCTGAGTCTTTCAGCCCCTTAAATGCCAGGGACACATCCTGCTCACCGTGCAGGTCCGTCGTCTTCTCGGCAAGCTTCCTGACGTAGTCGAGAAGCGCATTTTGGTACCGCACCATGGAATCTGCCTTTTTCGACTCCGGCAGCACGCGACCGGATTCGCTCTCCAGCGTATGCGTAGCGACCGTTTGCACGGCCGCAAAGAGCGCTCGGGCGGCGCGGTCGTGCGATTCAACGGACTCGCCTGCCCCCGAATCAACAATTTGGCTGGAAGAAAGCGAATGAATCTCATAGTGAGGCTTCATCAGCTCCTGTTCCAGATAGAAGAAAACTTTCGCGAATCCCGGCTGTTTTTCGGCGAGCGCGAAAACCGCCTGGTCGACAACCTCCAGTCCAAGCGCGGCGCTGACGCCCTCGCCTTTTTGATTGGTCACGTGGAAGTGTATTTTCGCTTCGCCGCCTGGCAGATAACGCGTGGCATCCGCCACGGCGTCGATACGCAATTCCTCGGCAGGCTGCACAAAAACCAGTCTTTGGTCCTCAGACTCCCGGCCGCTCCGGCCAATGACATAAGCACTAATCGCCAGTGTGCCGCTCATCTCCGGGCCGACGATCAGGTTGATCTCCGCACGTCCGTTCTCAAGATCCACATCGCGCGTGAGAATCGTCTGTCCATCGCGCACGAGATCGATGTATACCGCACCGTTCGCCCGCGTCGCGAGCACCGCGATCTCCATGCGATCGCCGGGCTTGAGCACGGCGCGAGAGGTGCGCACCAGCACCTGATCTTCTCCCGCGCGTGTCTCCAGAGTTACGGTCTCCGAAGCGCGATTGCTTTTCCCGTCATCGGCGTCAATATGCAGGACGCTGTTCTCCTCATTTGCCGGAATACGAACTGTGGCGATTCCAGCCTCGTCTGTCTTTACCCGCTGGCGCGTAAGGCCGGCACGGACTTCCAGGTCGGCTTTCGCCGGCCTTCCGTCCGGGTACGACGCCAGAACGAACACCTCATTATCGAGGCCTCGCACCAGCTTGCCGCCTTCCGGAATAGCCGTGATCAGCAACGATGTCTGGCTGACGGTAATCGGCTCGCCACGCGTCTCCGCGTGTTCCGCCGCATCTTTCACCGTAGCCTCCACTACGACCGCCGCCGCACCACGGCGTTTTCCATTGTCGGCAAAGAACTGCGGCAACACGAGATCGAAGCGATAGACGCCCTCGCGATCCGTATGGCCTTCCGCCGATGCCGCTTGGAAGAGCTCCGCGTCCATCCCCGAAGCCTTGATCGTGACCGATGCGTTGTCCACAGGGTTGCCGAAGAAGTAGTGTGCCGTCACGGCGCCGGTAACGTGATCGCCCGGCCGGTAATCGCGCTTTGGCTTACCGTTTTTCGAGTCAAACTCGATCGCCACGCGGAACTTCGGCAATACGTACCGCTCCACGTTGACCGTCAATTCGGCGTCACTCGTGCTCGGGCCGCCCATCTTTGCGCGGATGTGATACGTTCCCAAATTTACTTCGTCGGCCAAGATGAACTCCGCCGATGCGACGCCAAACTTGTCCGTGGCGGTCCCTTTACGGAATACTTTGTTCCCGCGCGGATCTTCCACTTCGAAAGTCAGTGAGCGCCCGGCCGCGGCATGTCGGTCGGCGCGGTTCAATGCCAGTGCGCGTAAATGAATGGTCTGCGAGGGCTGATAGATCGGTTTCTCGCTGGTCAGCAGCACGGAGATCTTGTCTTCAAGCTGCACAGTCTCTGTGGTTTCCACGCGGCCGACAGGCGTATCGGCCGAGAACCGAACAGGAAGGCTACCTGTTAAGCCTTCGGGAAAGCGGAAATCCGCTTCCGCAGATCCACGGCGGTCGAGATCTCCGGCAAACAGCAGTCTGGGCCCGTGGACGGGATCGAGCAGTTCAATCTTCACCGTTCCCCGTCTGACTGTGACCGTCGTCTCGCCGGCGCGGGAACTGGCGACGATTACCCGCATGGCGGCTTGCGCTCCGGCGATATAGGATCGCTGCCCGAGAACGCGCAGCACGGGCCGTTCGAGAATCTCGGACATGGAGCGGATCTCCTCGAGATCCGGCGTCGACTGGTTTTTGTAACGTAGTGTGTAACGCAGGCGCTGCCAGATAAGCTCGTCCAACGTCATCGGCTCGCGGAGCATCATCGTCGCATTCCAGACCGCGCTTCCTTCGGCTACGCGCGTCCGGTGCTTCACTTGGCCGAGGACGCGATCCTCGGGGCTCAGCAGCTCCACTGTGAGCTCCGCCTCGCCGCTGTGCGCGGCTTGGTAAGGCACCGAAAGAGAAAGAGAATTCTGGAAATAGACGGCGGAGATCTTTCTCGACTCCGCATTGCTAAGGCTCGCGGCAAAAAGCAGCGACAATGCTGCGAATGCCTGCAACAGACGATGCATGGCGCGTCTCCCCTCGCGGCAGGCGGCGGAGGGCCGCACCGCGCTTGTTTGTTCAATCGGAGTTCGCGCCTGATTGGGAGGTTTGCGTAATATTTTTTTGGGAGTTTTGAAAACTTACTGCTGATGCTACCGGGACGCGGCCCGGAGAAAACGGTTGGCAGAACCGTCTATGGTCACTGGCGATGTTGCGATTTCGAGAGAACCCCTGGA
>Ga0126379_10002081_pt1 | contig 12566 bp, 12 predicted proteins | sample PanSoiMetPlot_24_FD_92640 | JGI IMG/M metagenome (GOLD analysis project Ga0126379, IMG submission 92640) | Tropical forest soil microbial communities from Panama - MetaG Plot_24 | ecosystem: Environmental > Terrestrial > Soil > Tropical forest > Bulk soil | place: Panama | collected 2016-02-17
CCGGCAATGGTCGATCAGCTCCTTCTCCGAAACGCATCCGGGGCCGGGATTGATTTCCTCGGCGACGTAGGTGAACGCTGACCCCGCACTGGGATAAGCGCGTGCCATTTTTCCGTAGCTGATGCCGGTGAACAGCATAGCGACCATGGCGATGAGGATCGCGGTGACGACGTGGCCATGTCCGCGATTGCTGAGCACGCCGAAGGCGGACATCGGTGCCACGGGTTGAATGACGATAATGCCGTAGAGAATGAGATCCCAGAGGGTGAGCGTGCGCCGCAGGCGAGGACCCGCGGTGATGGTGCTGGCTTCTGCGCTCAAGCACCTCTCCTTTTTGCCGTGCGTCTGCCGACAGAGCGAAGCACCACGGCACGCGTCAGATTTTTCGGCGCGTCGGGATCGAGACCCTTCCGCAGGCCGACTGCCGTTCCCAATAGATGAGCAGGAATCGCGCTGACAGCGTATCGTGCAAACTCCGGGCCGTCCATAGCAAGTTCAATCAACAGGTCGCTGCTCTTTTTCAACTCCGGCGTGGCGCGATTCACGATGACGCAAGTTGCGGCGCCCAGCTCCTTCAACTCTGCACACAGCGTGGCCTCAGCCTGCGCAGCCGCGTCGGATACGAAGAAGGTGATCAAGGTCTCGGGGCCGGCAATGGAACGCGGGCCGTGGCGAAATTCCAGCGAGTGATACACCTGGGCATAAGAAGACGACATTTCCGTGATTTTCAGGCCCGCTTCCTGGGCCAGCCAGTAATGCGCGCCCTGGCCCAGAAACACGTAATCGGAGAATTTTCGTTTGGCGGAGAACTCCTGAATCTTGCGGGCGTTGGCATCCAGCCAGGATTGACCCTGGTGCGGCAGTTGGTCCAGCGCGCTCGATACCTGGTTGTCGCCCACAAACTGCAAGGCGAGCCGCTGGAAAGCCAGCAGGATTGCCGTAAACGACCGGGTCATCACCGTGCTTTTCTCGTCAGCCCAGTCGAGCCTGAAGGTGTGGGTGCAGAGCCTTTCCAGAGGGCTCCGCGGATTGCACGTTACGCCCAGGGTTTGCACGGTCTTGTGAGACTGCAGCAATTCGGCTGTGCGCAGCACTTCGGTGGTCTCGCCCGAACGTGACATCAACACAATCTGCTCCGCGCCGATTCGGCGCAGCGTTTCTTCGGGAGCAAATAGGAGTTCGGAAGCGGGCACACCGGTCGCTGGAATGTAGAAATGCTTGGTCCAAAGCGCGGCAATCAAGCGCGAGAGGTAGTAACTTGAGCCGCAGCCAACGAAAAGCCACGGACTGCGAGGCGATAGGATCTCCGCCAGATGCTCGAGGGTGCCCGAGTCTTTCAGCTGTTTTTCGGTTTTGGCCCAAATCTGGGGCTGCGACAAGATTTCCGCCAAAGTGTGCTCGCCCGGGCAGTTTTTGCCGGCTTTGCGCGGTGTAGCTCTACGGGTGCGGTTCGCCAACTGCGGCTCCCTTATTGAAACGATTCAATAGAGGATATTGTGAGGAAAGGGGGCATTTCCTGCAAGCCCTATTTGTGAGCTGCTAGCCTGTACCTAAGGACGGTCCGGCCCTACACCTGTGCCGGTATCTTTTCACTAACACCCGCAATTCAGGGCGCAACAGGATAGCGAGATTTAGCGTCTAATAGGGGAAAGAGGCCAACCAGCTCAGCCACGCAGAAAAGGCATTTTGGCAGCTGTTATGGGAGAAGTTTCTCTGATACCCGATCGCCGACAAGTCCAGCCTGTCCTGCTGCATCTAGTCGGGTTCCTGCTCGTCTTCTTGGCCGCAACACTCTTACGCCAGGTCCCCCTCCATCCTGATCCTATCTTGCAGGGTTACCTGCAAATCACCACCGGCCTGTTTGCATTCGTATTTGCGGCCGTGGCGCTGGTGCGGTTTCAGGGAACCCAGGACCGTCTATCGTTGATTCTCGGATCGGGGTTCCTGGTCTCAGGAGTCACGCTAACGGCCTCCAGTATTTTGTTCTTTCAGCTGATCCACGAGACGCAGATATGGATGCTCTGGGCTCCGGTAGCGTGGTGGATAAGCCGGATTCTCCTGGCGCTTCTGTTCGTCGTGGCCTTGCTGGTGGAGCACTTTCTGCCGCGCTCTCGCCATCCGAAGCTGGAAATTGCCGGTGCGCTATTCACGGTCCTGGCGTTGACGTACCTGATTCCCGCGGCGCTGCGAAACCTACCCCCGGAAACTTCGCATCATCCTAGCTCGACGATCCCTAACCCGCTGCACCTATTGCCGGCAATCATCTTTCTTGCGGCCTTGTTCGGTTACCGACGAAGAAAGTATCTGTTGGACTCGGCTTTCGACCGCGCGATCTACGCTGCCGTGTGGCTAAACGTTGCAGCGCAACTGGCTGCCTGCCAGTCCGAACGCTTGCTGGACGGCCCCTTCGTTTTCGCACAAGCCATGAATGTGACGAGCTACGTGATTCTGCTGGGAGGGTCACTGCTCGATAGCGCCCGAGTGTTCGAGCAAGTGCGCCACCTGGCGGCCAGCGATCCGTTAACGGGCTTGGCCAACTATCGCCGACTTCTGGACGTGCTGGACACGGAGACGGAACGTACTCTGCGGACCGGGCGGCCCTTTGCCGTGCTGTTGCTGGACCTGGACGGGCTGAAGAAAATCAACGATACATATGGCCATTTGGTGGGGAGCCGAGCGCTCTGCCGCGTTGCAGATATTTTGCGCTTCCACTGCCGAGCCATCGATACGGCTGCACGGTATGGCGGCGACGAATTTGCTCTGGTGCTGCCGGAGGCGCGCGAGGACGAAGCGCAGCGTGTGGTCGCGCGCATCCAGGACACCCTTGCGGCGGATCTGGAGCAGCCACCGATTTCCGCTAGTATAGGCGCGTCGGTTTATCACGGGGAAGGCGAGCGCGTAGAAAAATTGCTGGCGCAAGCCGACCAGAATCTTTACGAAGAAAAAGCGCGGCGCAAGGCCGTCACCAAAGTGCACGATCCCGCTACGCGTCGTCGCCTGAAAAAAAGTTAGTCTTCTCGGTCTTTTCTAGTTGGCTGCTTTGTACGGGGTCAGCTGGTCCGCGATCTTCGATTGATCGCCCACCACCACCAGGATCATCTCGTCCGGCTTGATGTATTGGCTGGCCAGTTTCTGCACATCTGCCGGCGTCACCGCGTTCACCTTCTGCACATAATTCTTCAGGTACTCGCTGCCCAGTCCCTGTAGATCCACATACTGCAACTGGTTGATGAGCGCTTCGCGGCTGGAATTCTGGATGACGAAGACTCCCGAAAGATAATTCTGAATACCCTTCAGTTCCTCAGCGGAGGGCGGTTGTTTTTGCAGTCGATCGATTTCCAGGAAGATTTCCTTCAACGAAGGGCCGGTAAACTGCGTGGTGACGTCGGCGTGCTGTGCCCAATAGGCGTCGTGATACCGCCGCGAGATTTCACTGAACGGCGAATAGGTATAACCCTTTTGTTCACGGATATTCGAGGTAATGCGCGAATTGAAGGAGCCGCCAAGCAGCGAGTTGGTCACACCCAGAGGAATGGCATCGGGGCTGGTTGGCGGCGCGACGGGCAGGCCGACCATTAGCGTCGATTGCGGCGCGCCGGGGCGGCCGACGACGTCCAGAATCTTTTTCGGCTTGGGCGATGGCACATTTTCAACCCGTGACGGGCCTTTTGGCCAATTGCCGAAGCTTTCCTGGATGGATTTTTTCACCGCCGCGGTATCGAACTTTCCGGCGACATACAGATGCGTTCGTTGTGCTCCGAAATTCGAGGCGTAATAGTCTTTCACATCCTGGATGGTCAGTTTCTTTACATCATCGGGCGTCGGCAGCAGCGTACCGTAAGGATGGTCGCCATAAAGAATCTTGCGGAAATGCATCGCCGCGATGGTTTGCGGCTGCGAGGTTTGCACCGCGATCTTGCGCAGGCTGTCGTTCTTCAGACGGGCAAGTTCCGATTCTGGCAGGCGTGGGTGCTCCACCACATCGGCTAACAGGCGCACGGCCTGGGGCGCGAATTCCTGCAAGACGTCTAGTTCGAGTTTGGTCTGGTCCGCGCCCACAACGACATTCAGGGTGCTGCCCATGGCCCCGGTTTCCTGCGCTAACTGTTGGGAGGTCAGCATTACGGTGCCTTCCTTGAACAGTTCGCCGGTCAAATCCGCGACGCCGACGCGATTCTTGCCTTCGTTCAAATTGCCGGCGTCGACGGCAACACTGACGGCGGCTTTCGGAATAATTCCGTAGGGCACCAGCGTAACTTTCATCCCGTTGGGAAGGGTATAGGATTCGTTGGCAGGCACGGCGAATGGCTTAGGTGGTGTTCCCTCGGGCGGAGTTTGTTTTTGCGCGAAGGCCGGCACCATGCCAATCAAGAAAGCGGCAAGAACCAGAATGCTTATTTTGTTGGTCGTCTTTTTCATCTGTGTGCTCCCTTTCTACTGGTTCTTCGCCGGCGCTTCGGCTGCGGCCTTAGGCGCGGGTTCTAACGTAACGATAGTGCGATTCGTGGGGCGCAAATATTCCTGCGCGGTCTTTTGCACTTCTTCCGGCGTCACTTTTTCGAATTGTGACACCAGTGTGTTGACTCGCGCCGGGTCATCGTCAAACAGTGCGAAGCTGGCGAGCAGATCCATCAGTCCAAAGCCGCCAAATTGCCCCATGGTGTCGTAAAGACTGGAGCGCAACTTCACCCGCGCGCGATCCAGCGACTTCTGATCGACCGGTTTGTTGCGAAGTGGTTCCACAACCGTGTCGATCGCCTCAATCACCGTCTCCGTTTTTGTGGTGGGGTCATACGTCAGGTTTGCCATTAGCAGCATCGGCCCGTTGTAATTGAACATGTTGCCAAGGAGGTTGATGCCGCCTTCCACCGAGTCAGTCAGGCCGCGCTTCTGCACGAGTTCCTCGTGCAGCAGGCTGTCGTCTCCTTCGATGAGCATCTGCTCGAGCAATCCCATGGCGTAATATTCAGGAGTGTTGCGATCCGGCATGTGGTAGGCCACGGCGACGGCCGGGCGCGGAGCGAGCGGATCCTTCTTGTCCACGCGCTTCTCTTCTTCCTGCTTCGGTTCAGTCAAATCCGGCTGCGCGGGAAGCTGCGACGCCTTGATGGGCCCAAAATACCTCTCTACCATCTTCTTAGCTTCGGCGGGATCGAAATCGCCAACGATGGTCAACACCGCGTTGTTTGGCGCGTAGTAGGTCTGAAAGAATTTCTGTACTTCATCGAGTTTGGCGGCTTCGATGTCGGTCAGATCGCCGTAGAAATTGTGGGCGTTGTACCAGTTGGAGTTCGCGGCCATGGGCATGTCGATCCACGGGAATCCGCCGTAGGGTGCGTTTAGGACGTTTACCTTTACCTCGTTGCCGACCACGCCTTGCTGATTTTTCAGGTTGGCTTCCGTGACCGTCAGGCCGTTCATACGATCGGATTCCGCCCAAAGAACGGTCTCCAATTTGTTCGACGGCATTACTTCAAAGTAGTTCGTGAAATCGAAGCGCGTGGAGCCGTTCAGGATCCCGCCGTTCTGCTGTACCAGGCGTATGAACTCCATCTTGCCCAGGTTCTGCGAGCCCTGGAACATCATGTGCTCAAACAAGTGCGCGAAGCCGGTGCGGTCTTTCGGCTCGATGCGGAAGCCGATGCGGTAATAAACGCCAACACACACGGTCGGCGCGGTGTGATCGGGTGACAGCACGACGCGCAACCCGTTCGGGAGCTTGTAGTATTCCACCGGGACGTGAAATTCCTCGCCAGCGGCTGCCGCCGGTTCCGGTCGTGCCGGAAGCGCCCACGAACCTGCCAGAAGCAGCGCGGCCAGCACACCGCGCGCGGCTCCTCTTCCCTGAGCTTGCATAACGCCTCCTTCGGAGGGTTCCTTTGAAATGGCCTGTGCGATGCTATAGGACAAACTTCTACACCGGTAAAGACGCAATTCTTGGCGGAAAGTTTCCTTTTATTTAAGGCCGGGGTCAGAAAACCGCACGTTGTTGCCGCGTGGCCTTGCTCGCGAGGCTGAATCTCGGTTCCGGCGCTCTGTGCCCGCTCATTTGTCCTGCCAGGTATTCCCCTAATGCCGGACCGTGCTTGAAGCCGTGGCCGGAGCCGCCTCCAGCTAGCCAGACGTTGGATAGCTCAGGGTGGCGATCGATGAGGAAGTCCCCATTCGAGGTGTTTTCGTACTGGCAAACGCGCGTCTCGACAATCCGTGCGTCTGCGAGGGCAGGGAAGCGGCGTGCGACAAAACGCCGCGCCCACTCCACACCTTCTGGCGAGACTAGGCGGGATTGTGTGTCGGGGTCAACGCGCTCGCCATGTGCGTCGTGGGCAAGTTTCAGGCCACGGGCCTCGATCTCCGGCATGCCGTAGGCCTCTTCCTCCTGGAACAGCCATGTTGGCAAAGAGGGAGTCGTAAAACGCGAATCGCCGGCGGGTGTGCCGAAGAAGAATACTTCCTGCCGAGTGGGGAAGATTCGCTGGCCAAGCAATTCCGGAAACACCTTGCCGAGCCATGGGCCGCAGGCAAACACGAACTGGCGGGCAGAAACTCTCGCGCCACTTGAGGTCTGAATGAAATCCAGCCGGTGGCTTGCATGCGGCTGCGGCGGGAAAATCTGAGCGATGTGGAACTGTGCACCACGCCGCACTGCGTCTTCCATCACGCATGTTACGGCGCGGCGAGCGAGGAGCACGCCACTCTCCGGCTCCAATAGGCCGCGCGACACGTCGTCGAAGTTCACTTGCGGGTAGCGCTTCTCCATCGCGGTACGGTCGAACAATTCCAGCGTTACGCCGCAGTGCTGCAGCGTCGAAATGGTCTCGTCCAACCGGGCGTCGTCTTCGCCCGCCAGCCACAGCACGCCCGTCTGAACAAACAGCGCGTGGTTCGTCGAGCGGAAGAGCTCTTTCCACTGCTCCAGCGAGCGTAAGGACCAGCGCGTGTAGATTTCGTCCGCGCCGTAGCCCATGCGGATGATGCGCGTCTCGCCGCCAGAGCTGGCGCGTGAGTGCGCCGCGCCATAGGCATCCACCAGCAGAACGCGCTGCTTTTGCGCGGCCAGGTGCCACGCCGTCCACGCGCCGAAAACTCCTGCGCCCACAATCACACAGTCATATGTCGAGGGATTGGTCATCGCGCCGCAATCCTATCCAATTCGATGTAGTCCGGCAAAGTAGATTTTCCCGAGAACGGCTTCGCGTGCGCGAAGTTACTCTTGAAGGTTTGAAGCCCAATGAGACAAATGGTTCAGCGATTCCGTGTGCGTGGGATCCAGATGCAACGGCGTGACGGAAACTTCGCCCGCAAAGATTGCGGCGTAATCGGAATCGCCATCCAACTCCATGTCGCGGTCCATGCGCTGCTCGCTCAACCAGAAATACGGGCGCCCTTTGGGGTCTTCGCCCTCGCGCAACACCGTGCGCGTAATTTTCTTCGACTGGCGGGAAAAGCGCACTGCGCCTTTCCAGGACTCCGGCACATTCACGTTCAGCAAAACTTGCGGGGGCAGACCTTCTTTCAGGATCATCTCCGCCGTGCGCCGCGCGAGCTTGGCGGATGGCGCAAAATCCGCGTTCACGCGCTTGGAGCAAAGCGACATCGCGAATCCGGGCACATGATGAATCACCGCTTCGCGTGCCGCTCCCACCGTTCCGGAGTAATACACGTTCTCGCCCAGATTCGCGCCGTGGTTGATCCCGGAAATCACCATGTCTGGCAGCTCTTGGAGCAGCCGGTGCAGCGCCACAATCACGCAGTCCGCAGGTGTGCCGTCGATCGCCCACTCATTCGCGGCGATCCTGTGGCAAACAATCGGCTGGCGCAGCGTGAGCGATTGCGCGGCACCGCTGCGTTCCCAACTCGGCGCAACGATATGCACCTGCGCAAAATCCTTGAACTCATCGGCCAGCGCGCGCAATCCGGCAGCCTGGTACCCGTCGTCATTCGTCAACAATACAACCGGTTTTGAGTCGTTCTTCACACACACTCCGTAACTACCATTGTAATCGGAATTGAGTGTTTAGCCGGGAGTTCTCGAGGAACAATTGCGCTTTTTGTTCGGTCATTACAACCCACGGTCATTTTGCGCTGCGAGGAATCTCAAACGAGGCGCCGTGGACGAATAGAGGTTGAGATGCTTCGGCGCGGCAACGGCCCCGCGCCTTCGGCACGACAACGCTAGCGCGATCGCTGGTTGCTTGATGTTCTCCGGGCATCGCAGGAGGGTCTAACCGAGGAGGAATAGCCGGGCGGTGTCCTGTAAGCGTGTTTTGCGGAAAAATGGTCGGGGCGCCCGGATTTGAACCGGGAACCTCACGCACCCCAAGCGTAAACTGGCTCGATACTACCGATTGCTATAGATTGTTATCATCCCCTGTTTTCTTAGCCTTCTGTTGACTTGACCTACGCGGCCGACTCTTACTTATTGCGATGGTTTGTTATCAGGGTGTGCACCAAAACGTGCACCAACTTGGGCATAGTTAAATCGAGGGGCCCCGACAGACCCCTGCCGCCAAACACCCTCCCCGCCCCATGCGAGCAAGCGCGAACAATCAAGCCGCGCAGAAACGCGCCCAGCAGATGCGCGTTGGAGGCCCGCAACCCTCTCCCTCACTCAAGTGACGAGCGGGTGGCTTCGCGCCGAAGAGTTCCACTAAATTGCTGTTGGCGGGCAAGTGTCTGCACATCCTCAGTTTGAGATATCATTAGAGTTATTGCCAAGAGGAGTGTTTTCAGCTTGATAAGCGAAATCCATTGCTGTTCGACGATGTTACGCAGCCAGATCTGTCTTCCCCAAACGTAAACTACCCGGCTCCGATAGCACGCACTCCCCACGGTTCTACCCAATGCTTCACGGCGCGGGCCCCGATAATCTGTCCTGTCCACCCACATTGGCACCGAAGCTCAAACTCCACGGGATCTGTGGCTTCAAGAACTCTCTCTGTGCTTAGGCGGACCGACGTGATTGGCCTGTCGCACAGTTGACAAGCGAATAAAAGAACATGCGCGAAATGTGATGTTCGCGGCATCGGTTTCTAAGTCGGGTGGTGCATTGCCGAGATCAGATCACTCTGGCTGACATTCCTGGGTCCAGAAACAAGGCATACGATTTTGGCCCACAGCAGAACCCCGCTGTTGAGACGAATTGGCACACATGCAGTTTAGCTACCAAGGAACCGGCGACAGTCTAGATAGAAAATCCGCAGGTCACTGCGGAAGGAGTATGCGACATCACCCCAATAATATGCGACATTACCCCAATATCGGGTGAGATGAGCGAGTCGTTTAGGCCAGCCACGCGAGGTTTCCCTTTCGTCTCTAGTGACGTTATCCTTGACTGCCGAGTCATTGTTCACGGAATTTTGTTTATAGTCTGCGCATTGTGCGGTTTTTTCCTCTATCAACATTTTGGACGTTTCGAGCACGTGATGAAGCGCCATATCGAGTCGGTACTCCTTCGCAATGGAGTTCAGAGCCTCCCAGAACTCGTCGGCGCTATACGTAAGTTGTCCCACTGACATTGTGTTAATTGCCTGGTAGATATGATGGTGAATCTCGTTCGTACCTCGAAGCTCTCCAAGCCTGATGGCTTGCCGCGCAAACGCCGTCAGGTTCGCTCCCAAAGTGAACAAGAACAACTGTTTGTTTTGATAGGTCAACGCTGTGAACCAAGTCTCGATTGAATTTGCCATCGGCTTCCTCTTCCCAAATTCTCGAACTCGCCAGCACGCTGCGTGGGTGCGGTCACCTTCAAATCAGGAGCGAGCCCACCCGGCATAGTTCGCCGCAATTGTTTGCCCGACAAGCAGTAATGAGACAGCCTCGGGTTTTCAGCAAAAGGCCTTCGCCTCACATGGAGATTAGGTCTGGACGTGGACCATATTTCTTGAAACTGTGCATTTGGCGCAATTGTCTTCAAACTGCTCGACCGAATATCGTTCGTCGGCGCGTGTACCGTGACGCTCCCAATCCAGTTCGTCCGAGGCGAGCCAACGGATGTGATAGTGGATCTTAGGAGAGACAGCAGTATCGCTGGTCATAGAGCCTTCAACGAACCTCACCAGTGCCGTGCGCGGTTCAACGAGTGGGCTTGCGGAAAGTGTGGACTAAACGCTTGAGGTTCTCAAGGTGAGCGGGATAGATATCTGATACTATATAGTATCGAACGCTCGTATATCAACCAACTCTTGTAGATTTACTGCCTTGGGTCCACTTGAACAACGCTCCTTGTGCTTTTGAAGATGTCATTGGAATGGCTGAAGAATGAAGAACAGGAACAGAAAGGAGGACAAGGCTGAGAAAGGGCCACTCAACAAACATTCCAGCCCGGAACGGATACTGTAGAAACTGGCTGAACTTACAGGGATATACTTATTGACCTGCCCGGACTTCTCCATACTATTGAGCGCGAGCAAACCGCCCCGATGTGCTGGACTGGGCGGCAAGCAGCCTGACCAGTTGCAGGGGCCGAATGGCAACCATATCGGCCGAGTGTTAAGCTGCCAAGCAGCCCCTGCTTCGCTCTGTCTTCTGGGACCTACCCCCACGAGTTCGAGGACAAAACACCATTCAAATCGCCAATGTTTACAAGGGGTTCACAACAATCATCCCTAATAGCAGCCAACCGCTCATCGCTAACGATAGGGAAAATCCCTAGTGGTACGGCACATCTTCCCTATATCTCAGCGTAGCGTTAGGCGAGAGAGTTCGATGTACACGGCCCAATCGGGTTTTAAAGAAGGGCTGTCACAAATGTTGGACGTCTTCAGAAGAGAACTACGTGGTGGTGTCGTATGGATGGGCACCGCCAAGGAGGAGGAAGCAGCCAGAGAAATAGTCAGGAACGTTCACGCCGCGTACCCCGGCGTATATTTCACCTTTGACCACAGCCACTAGAACAAGGCACACAATTAAGGCAAAAGAGTTGGACGAGACGAAATTGGGAACGTGAACCGAAGGCAGCCCGATGCCGCGTGTATCCTGCTCAGACAGCCATTATGGATGACAAACAGTCCGTACTAAATCCGCGCCAGCAGGTTAGTGTATTGACATCGGACTTGAATCCGGTGATGAAGAGACACTCTTCCTTGCACAGCGCATCGGATTAGCCGTACATTCCTCCCGTGCCAGTCCCAAAGAAGCTCCGCTGAATGGGGAATATTGTCTAAAATGGCCGGAGGTCGTGATGAAACTCAGATTATGGGCCTTTTTCACCGTTGCGATCATTATTGCGATAGTCCTGTATATAAAGCATTTGCATTACCCGCCAGAAAGGCTTGAGCCTTGCATAGTTCCCGACGATGCCACCGACTGCCATACCTGTCCCGGCTCGCTCCGATAAGGACAACCACCCTGCGGGTCGGCGCGTCGCCGATGGAAGTATAAAGATCCTTTGTTGTCCTTCTGGATACTAAATACAGGAGTACAAGCACGTCTCATATTGTTTCAGGAAGAAGCAGCAGTAGGGGACCCGGCTTCGCGGTCCCGCCCGCTAGGTAGGTTACAGTGGCCCGTCGCACCCGCTGCGGCTAAGCGTTAGGTTGTTGTTTGCTGCCCTTACAGCCGGGATGGCCGCACTTGCAGTCGATTATCCACTGCGTCTTCGCGCATTGCGCGCTGCAGTAGGCTTGGTCAGCTCCCACCAGGCAGGAACAGTTTGGATGTGCGCACTTTTTTAAAGAGATTGTGGCGACCATGATGAGTTTCCTCTCGTTCGGAAATGTCAGGCTGGCCCGCGATTACCGTTGGCTTGTACCATTCTGTGCTTCCGGGCTCAATCCCCAGAAACATGGGGGTGAATTTCGGAAAAAGCCGTAGTGTCGGCGCGAGCATCTCGGTACCATGACAACTAGAATCCAGCGGGCAGGCCCCTCTAAATACTGAGTCCTATGGATAGACCATCTTTCAGCATGGCGTTAATGATTGAAATGGTTGTTGCATCAAATACAGCAAGCGTCGAGGGGTTGAGGTTTAAGTCGCTATGTTTATCGACGCGTCTTACCTGCCTTGGTGGGCCTGGCTGGGCTGGGCTTTACTCTTCGCCGCAGCCGGAACATTCGCTTCGGTAGGATTCTACGGAGGAGGCGGTGTTTTCTTACTCTTGCTCATGATTGCTTCCGGCCTGCTGGCCATCGGCTGCGGATTCATCGGTTTCGTCCGATTCGTGAGGTGGGCCTGGGGGTGATCGTCATCTAGCCTCGTCCTCTTTTTTCTTGATCGCCCCTATCAATTAGCTCTACGTCGAATGGCGGCCTCGCATACATCACCCCGGCTCGCCTCCCGGGCAGCGTGAACACAGGCTAATAGGGAGAATCCCCAGTCAGTACTGCGCATTTTCCCTATATCCCAGCATAGTGTTAGGTTGTGGAGCAAAAGGCATGGCCGCAAAAACCACGCCGCTTTTGCCGTTTTGACTGCTTCATCGCCGGCGGGAACTGGAGGAACGGGTAAACGGGATCGTAAAGCGCTCGCGTCCACCCACATTCGAGGTCGCTGCCCGGAAATGGATGGAATCCCGTGCCCATGCCGTGGCGAGGAACACGTTCTCCGAGGCACGGAGGTGTATGAAG
>Ga0126379_10002082_pt1 | contig 12564 bp, 12 predicted proteins | sample PanSoiMetPlot_24_FD_92640 | JGI IMG/M metagenome (GOLD analysis project Ga0126379, IMG submission 92640) | Tropical forest soil microbial communities from Panama - MetaG Plot_24 | ecosystem: Environmental > Terrestrial > Soil > Tropical forest > Bulk soil | place: Panama | collected 2016-02-17
CGACCAGCTTGTTGTCGTCGATGGGCTTCTCGATGAAATCCTCGGCACCGGCCTTGATAGCCGCAACCGCCATAGCGATGTCCGCGTGCCCCGAAATGACCACCACCGGATTCGCTATGTCCCGACGGGAGAGCTCGCGGACCAACTCGATGCCATCCATTCCGGGCATGCGGACGTCGGCGACGATGCAACCGACCTGGTGCGGATCGAGTGATTGAAGCAGCCCTTGCGCGCTCGGATACGCTTCAACGTTGTAACCGAAGACGCTGAGCAGCTCTGTGAGCGCTTGACGCACTGACGTCTCATCGTCGACGACAAAAACTGTCGCTGCGTCCTTGGTCACGTTGACCTCCCTGATTTGAAGGCACGGTCCACCCGGCTTGGTGGCGTCGGTTGCGGTCCGATAGTCGTCCGTAAGGCAGCGGAGTATCTCGTATCCCCGTCATTGCAAAAGACAGCGACAGTGTCGAAGGGCGCCGCATCGCTCCATGGTCGTGTTCCAGGTTATTGGTTGCATCCACAGGGCCTTCGTTGCGACCCCATGCTGGTAGAATTGCGGCAGTAGGTGTACGAAACATCGCAAGTTTACAGGCGTGCTATTGCAAACATCTTAGCATAAACTGTGGTTGCCACGATCGACAAGTCCGGTGACGAAGAGACCGTTGGTGACGCAGGCTTAGCGCCCTCGATATGTCCGCATGCGACCGGCGTTTGCCGAGACGTCAGAACCCCATGCCTGACACTTCGAAGCGTCAGATCGGCTAAGGCGGAATGTCTGTCGAAGATTATTCTCCTTGGCGAACACTCGTTGCGTCGGGCGGTTGCACGAGTACGTTGCGCGTTACCATTAATGAACGGAAACCATCGAGGAAAGTCGAGCGGACGAGGAAGAGTTCTCGACATCGAAGTGGAGGGTGCGTTGACGACGTGGGATGCAGTTCACTTTCTCAGCGCGGAGCCCAAACTCATTGTCGCGTTGCTAGGGCTAGGGACACTGACCCTGGTTGCGGAACTCTCACGACAGTTATTCACATTTTTAGGTTCATGTCTCCTCGCGATCATTGCAATTTCGATTTTCGAATTTCCCAATTCGCTTCCCACGATCCTGATCATCGGTTTTGCGGCGGGAAGCGCGTTGGTTTCGATTGCAGGGACGCATCAACGTCGGCAACTAGCCAGCTTACGCCGTGAACTCACACGGTTGTCCCACAGTCAAACCAGACTCGAAACGGCGGAATCCCGTCGAGTGCTGGCGGAGATGAGATCAACGCTTTCTGCACGCTCCCGACCGGCAGTCGTTGACAACGTGGAGGCTGGACAAATGTTCGGCGTTCCGTCGGATGAGCCGCCCGACGCTGCGACAAAGTTCGGTGAAGAGCCGCTTGGAGGCACGCAAGTTAATCCGGCGGATCAGGGCGCGGATCTCGGCATTCGTCTTGGATCGTCCAGAACGGCGTGATCGCCATCGGCAGTGAATGCGAAAGCCTTGCGTTGCCATCCGATCACAGTTTTGAGCAGGGACACGATAATAATGCCTGCAGATAAGAGCCTCTGGGGAGATCAACCGCGAGCCTCAGTTGCTTGAGGGCCCTAAGTAAGTGGTGCTCAGGGCGCGATTCGCCACGAAAGGGTTGACTCTGCGAAGCTCATATAAGCCACACCCGGAACAGGCGGTCCGTTGTGAAGAGCCGAAGGTGGCGAGGCGTTACCGCCGGCAGTGCGTCCAGCTAAAAATGCCAGCTTTAGTAAACGCGACACAGCGCCTTTCTTAATGCCATAATCAAGTTGCAGAAGACAGCGTTCGTATTGTTCTTGCGCAATTCTCTGGTATTGCAACCAGGAGCAAACAAGGATTCGCGATAGGTAGTCTGCATTTCTAACTGCACGCCGGCGCCGATCGTGGCTTTATTGCAAATGTTAGCAGGATCATTTCCATTTAGTTTTGGGTCAGTAGCAACCTGAGCGGATATCCCGGCTGCCGTCAATTCCTCGAGCACAATACTCATAAGCTCGGTGTCACGTCCACCGATTCGAATTTCCCCATTGGCGTCACTATCACTGAAGCCGTGCATGAAATGCAGCGGCTTGAGTTCTGAACTAGCTTCAAAGCAATCGAATCATCGTAATTGGTGGACGTGACATGCAAAACGCCATTATCGTGACTCAAGAGGCCTTCAAAAATCTACAAATCATGGACTCCACAGCAGTCTGTAGACTGGGCGAACGTGGCCGGATGATAACCAGCAACTGCTAAAGCGATTTCGCTGGTCCCTCCCTCAATACCGCCGCCATGAATCGCGAGCACAATTTTCTTAGCCTGGGGACTATCAGTAGCTTGAGCTTCTGTGAGCTGAATCCACTTGTGGCGTCTCCAGCGCTTTCCATACGTCGTTCCCTCGACATTCGAGGGATCGGCGTATAGTGCTGTCATTGAAGAGTATTTGTCTGACATGCATTTCTCCTAAATCTAGAGTTGTCACTCAAGCGAGCAGTTCCCTTCATGGAACCAAAGGCTCATCTTGGGCAAATCTAGTAGACATAAGACTTTGACACCTGCCGTCATCTTCAGCCGGCTAGAACAAGCGCTAACGATCTGGAACACATCAGTGTTTGTCGAATGCTGCAGATCCCTATGAATTTGTTAAATGTCGAAAGAACCGCCTTCTGTACCTTCCAATCCGCTGGCTTACCGGGGCGGCCGTCGTCATTTTTTTCTCGGCCGGAGAGGTTGGCAGATGAAATGGCCACAGCGCCCCTTCTTATTTGCTCTGGCAATTACCTATATGATACGCTTGAGCCGGTTATACGAATATGAAGATGTTCACTTTTTAGATGGGAATGCTTGGTGGTCCGGACCACTTTTCGTCTTGCGAGGTCAACAAATGCTGCTGGCCCGTCACTCTGGCGGACGCGGCTGGCCTTACCGCTGGCCGGGACGCTATGCGCTAACGCAATCCTAAAGCGCCGCCCGCATGGACAGTATTGCTCGAGTGGTAGTTGTACGATGTTGTCTGGCTGCTTAGCAAGCCAGCAGGCTCTAGCCAACAGAGCGGTGGTATGCGTTCATCGAGTCGATTTATTATTTTATACGTTTTTGTTACCTTAGTTTCGTCCGATCGGAAGATTGATGTAGTTGGCATCGATCGAACGTCAACGTGGTCGCGCTATCGCAGACGGCACTCTCCACTAAGAATCAGGGCGGGGCAAGCGCGGAGGGTCCGAAGGGCTATCTAGTCGTACAGATCCCGCGGTATTTCTTCGCGATTTGACGCGGCACTGCCAGCCCAGGGTATCAATACTTCCAAGCAAGCCAACGTGGGACCCAAACTGAGCCGAGACGTAAGTCATCACCGTCTGGACCTGCGACCGCGCTGTCCGGCTCGATACCCCGCCCCAGCAACTGGGGCCGCCGCGTTAGAGGAAAGTGCTCCGAGCGCGAACAGCAACGGCCAATCTTCTCAGAAAACGCGGCAGCCTGTCATCCGACTTGGCTCCCTGCCGGTCAAGTTACGTGATGGCGAAACCGACCAGAGGCATCCTTGCGAAACTCTATCAGGTCGACAACCTTTGGCTTGGCGTTCTGATGGCTCCGGACCAGATACTCGACCCGAATGACGGCAATCCTCTTGAACTCTGGTTTGCCCGCGATCGCTTGGGATACGATGGACCTGATCACGGACGCCTCGTTTTCACGCCCGGCGGTCGGAGCATCATTCATCTTGCCATTTACCAACATCGCCCTGAAAACACTCGAGGTCGCATGCAATTCAACGGTGGTAGCTTCGGCCCCAATCGCCCTGACGATTGCGTCCTTGATAGTGGGCAGATCGGCAAGCTGCTGCGCGTGGAGTTGTGATCGTAGGGGTTGTGCGTCCACGCTCGTGGCAATGCTCGTGCAAAGCACCGGCACCGCCGTCACAAGGACAACAGATAGTGCTGTCATTGCTCTTGCCTCCGCTTGAGACGTGATCTGCGGAACCCTATGGTTACGCGCTGTCGTGTCCATGATCTGCATCAAATCTGCCCATTAAGGTGCGCCCGGTCACCAGGTGCTAGGCCGATGGCCGTCTGGCGGGTAGGCGTCACCGGGTGCCTGCTCGGTCTCGTCAAGGGGGTGCGAAGCCTTCTCTACTTGGCCGAGCAACCTAGCGGTAGGCGCTCAGGTCGCTAACTCATCCCAGCAGTGCTCGGCATCCCTAGCACCGGCGTCTCGAACCCTTCGGTGAACCACCTGTAGACGGGCGCGAGGAGATCACGCGCTCCGGTGCACTTGCATTATAACGGCAGAGCCGGGCAAGGTTGGCAGCGGCACGGAGTTCCCAAAATTTAGCTCTTTGCGCCGGAACACCAGAGAGGTGAGGCAAAGGAGAGCCCCGCTCCTCGTTTGGCTTTAACTCAGCATACCGAAAGATTTTGCGCGCGTATCTGAGAGAGCGAACTGTGTTGCACTACGGGCCAATATGCCCAAAGCATAGTGCAAAAAGAGGCCCGCCGGAAGGGCCGGCGGGTCAGGGCCCAATACCAAACCGCGACACCCGTACTAAATTCATGCGGCGGCTATCTAGTCGTAGAGACCCCAGGGTATTTCTTCGCTCTCCCATGAAGAAGCTCTCACAAGGATGCTCCCGCAGCAACAGCTCAGGGCAGAGGACAAGACGTCAACTCGCCTTGTCCGTAGAGGCCATCAGCGACTTGCGTGCGAATTCCGAGGATGTCGTCCGGGAAAACCAAGATGAGGCGGCGGCCTCCGGTAGGCGACCGACGGAGCATGGCCAGGTGCTGCCGTTAGTGAGCGTTATGTCGCCCACCCGGCCCTCTGGGCGCTCCAACAACCGTTCACGTTTCCCTCTTTTCGGCCGTGAGCCCGCGATCACCGCTCAGGTCGGAGCCGATGGGAGCCGAATGGCGATATCGACAACGTCGGCTTCAACCGTGCAGTCCTTCTTTTTTGGACCGACACGATTTTTTAAATGCGCTTACGCCCTTATCCTTATAAAATGCATTCGAGCGTAGCATGCTGGAATCCGCGAAGATTTTCAGGGGAGTGCGCGCCCGACCCTTGGGGTCAGGCGCAATTGTCAATTCAAGGGTGAAGACGATGATCCTCGGCCACCGGACCCTTGCGCTCACGGCGTGTGCCGTGTGTCTCGCCGTCAGGCCGCTCGCTGCCGAGTCTTTGGCGCTCAATGGCTACAATGCGGCGATCGGCGAAAGCTCAATTTCCGGCATTTCATCGGGCGCGTTCATGGCTGTCCAATTTGGAACGGCATGGTCATCGGTTATCAAAGGGGTCGGAGTCGTCGCCGGTGGCCCGTTCTGGTGTGCCGAAGCTGATGCGTCCGATATTGTCACTGGCTATTGGGGTCCCATCTGGAGAGCCACCGGCTCATGCATGAAAGGGCCGGAGTCAGATCTGCAGGTGAGCGATTTCGTCACGAAGGCCGACGGCAAGGCAACCTCAGGCGACATCGATGCACTTAGTAGGCTCAAAGAGCAAAAAATTTATCTGTTCCATGGCTACAATGACGCCCTGGTTGCCAAGGCGACTACCGATGCGGCCGCAACGTTCTATTTGCATTATCTCGGCACAACCAGCGGCAACCTATATTACCAAACGACAATCGGAGCCGGTCACTCACTGGTCGTCGAAGGCGAGACGCAGGCAGATGGCGTCAACGCCTGCAACGCTAACGATAGCCCGTACATTGACCAGTGTGGGTATGATCAGGCCGGCATCATCTTGCAGCACATATACGGCGCACTGAACCCACCCAACCGAGCTCAGCTTATGGGGTCGCTGAAGCGTTTCGACCAGTCGATCTACACCAAGCCGGATACGCCCGACGCGCTAAGCCTCGGCGATACCGGATATGTTTTTGTCCCGGAAGAGTGCCAGCGCAGCGACCCATGTCGCGTTCATATCGCGCTCCACGGATGCAAACAGGACATTGGCGATATCGGTGCGAGGTTTGTAGAAAACACTGGGTACAACGCCTGGGCCGATACTAACCGTCTCATTGTGCTCTATCCGCAAACTCGGTCGAGCTCGCTCGTGCCCTTCAATCCGCAAGCTTGCTGGGACTGGTGGAGCTACATCGATCACACGGACAGCTACGTGACTAAGTCCGGAGCCCAGATCCGGACGATCAAAGCTATGCTGGACGCCGTTACCGCGGGTGCCAAACCGGCGACACCCGCCGACACATCCCCTGCCGCATCGGAGGTACTTGCCGTAATCGACACGTCAGATACCAGCGCGGATCTGGCGTGGAAAATGATCGAGGGAACAGCGATCTACCGCATCTCGCGAGCCGGCGCGGACGGTCAATTTACCGTCGTTGGTGAGACCAAGGGATTGAGTTTCGCCGACACAGGCCTTGCACCTCGATCGTCCTATCGCTGGCACGTTTCGGCGATCGTGAATGGAGTGGAAGGTCCGACCTCCACGGACGTTACCGCCACCACCCGGGCGACTCCAGCTGCTTGCAACGCGCCCGGTAACTGCCGGCTCACCAAATAGAGGCAGCCGGTGCGCCCCCGATCCGGCCCTTGGCGGGCCGCGGCCGCGCCAGCGAGTTTGACAAACCAATATTGCGCCGCGCTCGAAAAGTGTTTTGGGCCGCGTGCCAGTGTCGACCGTGGCAATCAGATGGCCACAGCATCACGGGTCGGTTCAAGGCGGCATCGTGGCGATGACTTTCGTATGATTAAACAACCCTTGGTAGATCCCAAATCAATCACGCTGCTCTCAACGCTTCATGATCGGCGCCTGTTCTCGTCGACAAAGCCATCGATTACCAGCTTTGTTCTCCATCAGTTGTGGTTTGAGTCGAGAGTCGAACCTCGGTAGAGATTGGTGAGTGAACGACGAGGTTGACTTGAGGGTTCCAAAATGGGTGAGAGCACAAAAATAGAATGGACAGATCACACGTTTAACCCCTGGATTGGATGCCAGAAGGTATCACCCGGTTGCGACCATTGCTATGCGGAAGCGATGATGGACCGTCGCTATAGGCGCGTGCGGTGGGGTCCGCATGGTGAGCGCTCGCGGACGTCAGATGCAAATTGGCGGCAACCGCTCAAGTGGGCGAGGCAACCTGGCGGTCGCCGTCCGCGTGTGTTCTGCGCTTCGCTAGCGGACGTTTTCGACAACAAGGTGCCAAAAGAGTGGTGCGACAATTTATGGGAACTGATTAAGGAGACGCAGCAGCTAGATTGGATGTTGCTCACTAAGCGTCCCGAGAACATTGGTAAGATGTTGCCCAAAGATTGGGGTACTGGTTATCCGCATGTATGGCTCGGCGCAACTACTGAGGATCAACAGCATTACGACCACCGCTGGCGCATTCTTTCAGATATTCCCGCGACAATTCGTTTCATCAGCTATGAACCGGCTTTAGGTCCGCTCCAACTACATGGAAATCCTCTGCCCGATTGGGTGATTTGCGGCGGTGAGAGCGGCGCACGACAAGCGCGCATGATGGATCCGGGCTGGGCACGATCCGTGCTCGATCAGTGCAAGAGAACCCGCATCGCGTTCTTCATGAAGCAAATGACAAAGCTGGCGCCGATTCCAAAGGATTTATTTATTCGAGAGTGGCCACGCTAAAAATGATCCGTGAAGTCCGTGCTGAAGCCATTCGCATCGCTGGTGGTGGGCTGGTGAGACCGTGGTCAGATACCGCAACTGCGGCATCAACCTGGCACAACCCAATGAAACATCGACTTTTTCGTGCAAAGAACGGACGTCCACGTAGAAGTTTCGGTGGACGGCATATTTCAAGTGTAGCGACCACAACAAGTTTAGGTGCAAACCGCGATGAAAGTCTCGGGTGGCAGTGCTTTTCCATCACTCCACAACCGACAACGTGCGCTAACTAACCCGTTCCCTATATGGCCAAAATTGAAACCGTAGTGGGGACGGCGGACTATCCGACTTTTCCGCGTCGCCTTGCTGCTCGTCGCGCGCTATATTCCCGCGGGCGATCAGGGCGGACCGCCGCAGGGCTCTATGGGAAGGCAAAATGCGATGCCAGGAAATCCAAGAGCAGGCGGTTGAATTGATCAGAGCTATCGAGGTTCGAGAGGTGGCCGGCGCCAGAGATCACCGCGCAGGTCGATCCGGCCATCTCATTTCCGATCTCTCTCGTGTGGTCCGGGCTGAATAAGCGATCGTGCTCGCCGCCGATGAGCAACGCCGGAACTCGGATGGTTGCGAGACGTCCACGCATGTCAAAACGCGTCATGCCTTGCGCGACGTGACAGAAGGACGATCCCGGCACTGCTGCGAGCACTCGTGCCCAGGCCTCAAAAACGGCGCGCCCAGAACTGCTGTCCCGGAACCTCTCATTGACGAGTACGGGCCACGTCGTCTGCAGCCGCTCGAGCGGACCGTTGTTCTGGCGTAGTAGGGCAATCCAATTGTTGACGATTGCAGTGTGTTCGGGAGCAGAGAAGGATGACCGACTGTTCGCCACGATGATCGCGGCCACCCGATCCGGCCGGTCAATCGCCATCTGTTGCGCAACCATTCCGCCCAGGGAGAGCCCACAGAGAACGGTCGGTCCAGCGCTGAGGTGATCGAGAAGGGCCACCATGTCCGTCGCGAGGTCCTTCACCGTGCAGAGCGCGGTCGCAGGTTGCGAGGCTCCGTGCCCGTGCAAGTCGGGTAGGATCACGCAGTAACCAGCATGGACAAGTGCCGAGAGCTGTGGTGACCAGGAGAGGCCGAAATTGGTGAAGCCGTGGATCAACACGATCGGCCGGCCCGCACCCAACAATTCATAGTGGAGAGCGCCGCGCCTGGATTCGAAAATGGCCATCTTTGCACTGTGATTGACATCTGGACGTTTTGTCAATCTCATGGATAAATCTAAGACGTTATGGCCAGCGCGGTCAGTTCCCGCACGGGCGGCGGCCGAGGTCTTAGAGATGGAGCAGAAAGGAAGACGTAAGTGCCACCCGTTGGATCGCGAGGCCGATCGGCGGTTGGAGGCAATCGCTGACATCATCGAGCCGCTGGCTCGATCGCTCGGTAGGCATTGCGACATCGTGCTGCACGACTATCGGGTCGCGGATCGTTCGGTCGTCGCTGTCGCCGGCAAGATCACCGATCGGCGGGTGGGCAGCGCGATGTCCGAGGCCGGCTTATCCGTCTTGGCCGAGGGGAGAGCCGCGCAAGACCGGCTGAACTATCTGGCGAAGGCGCCTAACGGCTGGGTCATCAACTCTTCCACGATCGTGCTCAGAGACGCAAACCGGAGGGTCTTCGGTGCGCTCTGCATCAACCTCGACGTGACCGAGCTGCGCCACGCGGCGAAGATTCTTAACGCCCTCATTAGGCATGACGTCAAACGTGAACCGACGGCCTTCGCCGACGATATCCGCGACGTAATCGATGCCTCTCTGCGTGACGAACTCGATGGTCGGTCCGTCACTACACTGTCAAGGAACGATCGCCTTGAGATCGTCCGGGCGCTTGACGCCCGGGGCGTCTTTAACGTTCACCGGGCTGTGGGACCAGTAGCCGCCGTACTGGGGGTCTCGCGGGCCACCGCCTATGCCTGTCTGCAGACAATTCGCGAAGAGGCCGTGGGTGGCGCAAGAGCAGGGAGGCCGCGCCGCGGCGGCCCCTTCGCCACGGATCGGTCCCGATGACGGGCGCCGTAGGTCACTGGTCAACGGATGATAAACAAGCGAGGATCCTCCAAGTCCTCGGACTGTGCAAGACATTTCCGGGCGTTGTTGCACTGGATAATGTGGACTTTGAGTTGCGGCGCGGCGAGGTCCATGCCCTACTCGGTGCCAATGGCGCCGGCAAGAGCACGCTCATCAAGATCATTGCCGGCCTCTACCAGGCGGACGCTGGAGAAATCCGGATCAATGGACGGCACGTCGCGATCCGCGATACCCAAACCGCGAAAGACTTGGGCATTTGTGTCATCTATCAGGACCTTGCTTTGGCACCGAATTTGTCCGTTGCCGAGAACCTTTTCCTCGGTCGCGAGCTTCTCACTCCACTCGGGTTGATCGACTGGCGGCGCACTAAGGCAAAGGCGCAACGGCTGCTCGACCGCGTGGGCGCCGACATCGCAACCGAAGCGATGGTGTCGAACCTCAGCATCGCCCGGCGTCAACTCGTCGAGATCGCCAAGGCGCTTGGCGTCGATGCGAAGCTGCTTATCCTTGACGAGCCGACCGCATCGCTTAGCCGAGGCGAAGCCGAAAAACTCTTCGCACTAGTCCGAAGGCTGGCGCAGTCGGGCGTCGGGATTGTGTATGTCAGCCATCGCTTGGAGGAGATAGCTCCTCTAGTCGACCGGGTCACGGTTCTCCGCGACGGAAAATCGGTTGGCACATATCCAGTCAAGCAACTGGATCGTGAGAAGATCGTTGCACTCATTACAGGCCACGAGCGTATCTGGGCGCAACCGGGAGGAAAGAGGGAAACCGCACTTGGCGAGCCGTTGCTTGAACTGCGCCACCTCGGTCGCAATGAGGAATTCCACGACATCTCCCTCACGCTTCGACGTGGCGAGATCCTGGTTCTCACGGGGCTCGTTGGCGCTGGGCGGACCGAGCTCTTGGAAACTGTCTTCGGTGTCCGCATCGCCGATACCGGCGAGATCCATGTTGGCGGCCGACCCGTAACACTCTCAAGCCCGCGCGACGCGATCCGGAGCGGCATAGCTCTGATCCCCGAGGATCGGCGCCGACAGGGGCTCGCGGTGGTTATGCCGGTGTTCGAGAATATAACGCTGGCATCGCTCGCCCGCTTTGTCCACCGAGGAGTGCTCCGCCTTGGCCAAGAACTGCAGCATGCCCATCGCATGCTAAAGGCCCTCGCGATCAAGACTTCAAGTCCGTTTCGGCCGGCCGGTTCGCTTTCCGGCGGCAACCAGCAGAAGCTGGTCGTGGCGAAATGGTTGTCCACTTCGGCCGACATTTTTCTGCTCGACGAGCCGACGCAGGGCGTGGACGTGGGCGCCAAGGAGGAAATCTACCGGCTCATCCGCGATATCGCCGCCAGTGGCAAGGGCGTGCTGGTGGTTTCCTCGGATCTCGAAGAAGTCCTGGAGATTGGCCATCGCATCCTGGCGATCCACCAAGGCCGGATCGTCGAAGAATTCGTCAACCGCGATCTCGAGCCGAGCCGTCTAATGGACGCGATCACCCATGGGCGCGCCGTATGACGGGCTGGGTCACCGATTCGACGATAGGTCGCCGGCGACGGAGCGCGTTGCTGGGGCGGGTCGACCCGGCGACGGTCGGACCTAGCATCGCTCTGGTCGTGATGTTCGCTGTGTTTTCTATTCTCAGCCCATATTTCCTGACGCGTAACAACCTGACCAACGTCCTCATGCAGAGCGCGCCGCTGCTCATCCTAGCTACCGGGCAGACCTATGCACTGCTCATGGGAGGACTCGATCTCTCGCAAGGATCGATCATAAGCTTGGTGAGTGTGGTCACTGCGGGCGTTCTGCTGCGCCATGGCATCGTGCTCGGCGCGGTTGCTGGACTTGGCACGGGCTTCGTGATCAGCCTCGTTAACGGACTGCTTATTGGCCGCGCGCGCATCCAGCCCTTCATCGTTACGCTCGGCACACTCTACATGGTGGCTGGAGCAGCAATGGTCTATTCAGGCGGCTCCTCGATCTTCGGACTGCCCAAGCCTGATGTCGACTACTTCTTTTGGTTTGGCGGCGGCTTTATTGGGCCAATCCCCGTGCCGACTCTCATCGCTATCGCGTTGATCGCAATCGCCCATGTTATCTTAACGCGCACCCGTTTCGGGCGTCACGTCTACGCCGTTGGGGGCAGCGAGACCGTTGCTGTGATGTCCGGCGTCGACGTCGGGCGCGTCAAGATTTTGATCTATATCGTCAGTGGTGGTTACGCCTCCATCGCCGGCTTCTTGATGAGTGGGCGTGTGATCTCCGGCCAGCCGCTCCTCGGTGCGGGCGACATCCTATTGCAATCGATTGGTGCGGTGATCATCGGCGGAACGAGTGTGTTCGGTGGCCAGGGCGGCGTCCTGCGAACTGTGCTAGGCGTGCTTGTTGTCGCCTTCATGGTCAACGGCCTGAACCTCCTAGCGATTGATACCTTCGCCCAGCAAGTTATCGTCGGTGCAATTATTATCCTATCGGTCTGGGTGAACTCGTTGCGCAGACGCCGGATGTGAATCCGGTGCGGATGACGGTGCCTCATTTGAGGCGAACCAGGGAGTGGTGAGATGCAAATTCTCGGCGGATTGGTCAGATTGAATGGTGTGGTCCGGCTGGGCTTGACGCTTGCGGCTGCCGTAACAGCCTTAACGTCGACGCCGCGCGCCATGGCGCAGACACACAAGGAAATCGCGGTTCTGCTGCCGGCAGCCGGCGATCCCTACTTTAAGCTTAAAGCCTGCGGCTACCTGGAAGCGGGTAGGCAGGCCGGATACGATGTGAAGATCTATGATGCAGGCGGCTACGGCAATCTCGACCGCCAGGTCGCTCAGATCCAGGACGTGATCCAGCGCAAGGTAAGCGGCATCGTGCTGGTTCCGGCCAGCTCCGATGGTAC
>Ga0126379_10002085_pt1 | contig 12559 bp, 11 predicted proteins | sample PanSoiMetPlot_24_FD_92640 | JGI IMG/M metagenome (GOLD analysis project Ga0126379, IMG submission 92640) | Tropical forest soil microbial communities from Panama - MetaG Plot_24 | ecosystem: Environmental > Terrestrial > Soil > Tropical forest > Bulk soil | place: Panama | collected 2016-02-17
ATGCACCCTTGCTGAGTGCGCCCTTCCGCTTGACCGTCTGCACCCTCAATTTGCGGACACCTTCCGCCGCGGCGTCGGAACACAGCGAGCGGCGACGGTTCAGACCGCTCACCCGGCGCGATGGCCGTGCGGACCTGCATAAAGATGCGGTCGGCTCATGCCCGGCATGTGCGCGGATCTGCCGCTGGGTGCGCGGTTACGCGCCTCGCACGCCGGTAGTACCCGAGACTGCTCACCCTCCGTGAACAGCCGCGAATCGCGAGGCCGTGGCCGCCAGCGCCCAGATCGTAGTGGCCGCCGACAACTGCACCACGAGGGAGACGACAGATCACCGCGAAAGCCGGAACGACAAACCGCTGAGAAGCGCACCGAAAGGCGGCTCATGCCCACATACCTCAGAGATCTCAATCGAGAAACTACAGACTTTGTAGGGAGTCATTTTATGTGCCTCCTTTCTCATCGGCCTGTCGCTGAACTTGTCGGTTACGAAAAGCAGGATGAGAATTCCAGCGCGCAGCCTGCGAGCCGGCCGAACCGCGTTAACGGCGCGTAGCTCGTAAGTGCTCTGGCGCGCGCTGGAGGTGCCGTTGCCGCGGCGGCGCACCATCGGGTTGACCCGGCACATCCAGGGACCGGGAACCGTTCACGCGCAACACCGTCTATCTGAGGCCCGAGGCGCCGACGTTCTCGCCACGCTCGAAGATCCCAAATCCAGGCGGTGCTGCAACGGCACGGCGCCCCGCCCAGGCCCACGACCGGCCAGCGCCTGAAGAAACGGCCAGATGGATGAGAAAGACCGTGGCCATACCAGTGAGAAACTGCACCGCCATGCCCGAATTGTCAAAGGCCATCGGCTCAACCTGACGAGAAACTACAGACGACGTAGGGAGTCATTTTCGGTGTCTCCTTTCTCATGGATCTGTCGGTGAACTTGTCGGTTACGAAAAGCCGATGAATTGGCGGCTGCGCTGTGGGAGAGTCTCTCGCATGGCAGGCAGGGGGGACAAAGTCTTGGACCGGTTCCTGTTGCACGCGCTCGAGAGGGAGCGGCGCCGCAACGTGCTCCCTGATGAAGAGATCCTCGAGGCTCAGGTCGGCAAAGGGGTCTCGCTAACCAGAGGTGGTCAGCCGCAACCACTTGCATCGAAGTCATACCTCTTGCGCAGGCCCGGCAAGGCGTCGATGACTTTTTTCTGCCGCACGGCCAGACACGCGTTGGTCTACCTCGTCGGCAGACCCGGGCGGATCTTTCACTTCCCGTGGGAGATCGTCACCAGCATCACTCAAGAACCGGACGACGTGCTGGCCATCAGGGTGGCGCACGTCGGGGAACCTGCCGTGCTGCGCTGGAGGCCTTTGTCAAGCGAGATGCCGGACGGTTTCCCTGAACGTTTGCGGGCGCAACGGGAGGCACGGTTGGCGCAGCTGTCGCCTGAGGATCAGGCGGCGAATGCGCTCAATGTCGGCTTGGAGCTTTACGAGCGTGGTGAGCTGGAGGGGGCCAAGAGTGCCTGGACCCGGGCAGTGAACCTTTCGACCGGCGAATCACTTGCCGCTGCGACGATGAACCTTGGCCTGCTCGCCAAGCACGAAGGTGACTTGGACACGGCCGAGGCGCTCTACGATCGAGTGGCCGGTTCGAGTTACCAGGAGCAGGCGCTTCGGGCGCGGTACAACCGTGCATCGCTCCTCCGCAGTCAAGGCGACATCAGCGCGGCCATCGGTGACTACGAGCGTGTCGCCGACGGCGACGACGCCGATGCGAGTCCATGGGCCGCGTATTACCTGGCCGAGCTGCTAGCCGACCACGGCGATCACACGGCAGCCTGTATCTACTATCAACGGGCCTTCACCAGCGGACATCCGCAGGTCACGCCACTTGCCGAAGCTGCCCTGCGCAGCTACAGCCCCGGCGAGTACGTCGTGCTCGGGCCGTATCCGCTGTGTGCGCTGTGTCGCGAGGTTAACGGCGGGCTCGTCGCGGTCAGGCATCCTCAGGTCCACGTGCGGGCCCACGGCAAACAGTCCTGCGTGGACCGGGGTCTTGCGGGCTTGATCGCCAATCTGTGGGCGGTGTGCGACACCCGGAGCTGTTGCGAGGACGACAACGGCAAGGCCTACGTGGTGCCCAGCCCGGACACGCACGAGGCAGCCGAGCGGTTGCTCGTCAAGCTCGGGCTTCGCCCGGAGTCTAAGGACGGCACAATCTACTTCCGCGTGCCGACCTCGCTGCGACTGGATGACGCTGAGCTCGTCCGGCGAGCGCTCGGATAGCCAGCTACTCGCCTGTGACGCGACCACGGGGAATGTCCCTGAACGCGGACGCCCCTCCGTGGATGATCTGACGGCGCCTTCGCTCGCTTTTGGAGCCCGCTTGTTCGCGCAGCAGCATTGACAGCACGCGGCCGTATCCCGCTCTGACGAGTGCCGCGTGCACGGATTTCGGCAGGAGCGCGCACCCAGCGCGGCATTTCCGGGCGGTTATCGTTCCCACCGGGTAGTCCCACTCAGGATCGGCGGCCCCCGCGTCCACGGCAATACACGTCACCGCAGCTGGCTCATTCGGGTCCAAGAAACGGTCGGCGTCGGCGAGTAGCGAAACGTGGTCGCGATGACGAGCCCCGGCGCCGGATGAGCCGCTCTCGGACGTGGCGTCGATCGCGCAGCTCCGCCGGCCGGGGGCGGGCGTAGTGTCCAAGTTGCTGGTTCTCCCAGGAGGTCCAGGTTGGGCGGTTCCCCCGGGCGACGCATGACTGAGCCGCTGGTCGGGCGTGACGGTGAGCTCGAGTTTCTTCGCTCGTTCGTCGACCAGGCCGCTGTCGCTGGTGGCGCGCTGCTTGTCTGGGGGGACGCTGGCGTCGGCAAGACGGTGCTGTTGGACGCTGCCGCGTCGCTGGCTAAGGCCGCCGGCACAAGGGTGCTGCGCGCTCGCGGTGCGGAGTTCGAGGCCGAGGTGAGTTTCGCGGGACTCAATCAGGTCCTGTACCCCCTCTTTGACGGACTGCCGCGACTGACCGCCGCGCATCGTCGCGCCCTGAGCGTCGCGCTCGGGCTCCGCGAGGGCCGGCGCCCCGATCAGCTGGTCGTGTCGAACGCGGCGCTCTCGTTGCTTCGCCACGCTGGTGCCGACGGCCCGTTGCTATTGATCGTTGACGACCTGCCGTGGGTGGATCGGGCCAGCGCCGCCGTTCTCGGTTTCGTGGCCCGCCGCGTGACCGGCAGCCAGGTGGGGTTCCTTGCCGCGGCCCGCTCGAGTGAGGAGAGCTTCTTCGAACGCGGCGGCCTGCCTGGATACGAGCTGCAGCCGCTGGACGAGGCGGCCGCGGAAGCTCTAATCGGAGACCGCTTTCCAGCCTTAGTGGCCCGGGTTCGTCGGCGATTGTTGTCCGAGGCGCAGGGCAACCCGCTCGCTTTGCTTGAGCTGCCCGTGGCCCTCAGCGGTCAGCAGCGCGGTGCACTGCGCACCCTGCCGGCGATTCTGCCGCTGAGCCGGCGGTTGCAGGCGGTGTTCGCGGCCCGGGTGAGGCCCCTTCCGGCTCGCACCCGCCGCCTCCTTCTAATCGCCGCCTTGGACGACCGCGGCGATCTTCGCGTGCTGGGCGCAGGCGGATCCGCGCAGCGGGGGATCGACGAGCTTGCCCCCGCGGAACGGGCGCAGCTGATTCATGTTGACGAGGGGACGGGCCGGCTGGAATTCCGCCATCCACTGATCCGGTCCGCCGTGGTGGAACTGTCCACGAGCGATGAGCGCCGCCGGGTCCACCAGGTCCTGGCCAAACGGCATGCCGACCAGCCGCAGCGGCGCGCGTGGCACCTGGCTGAGGCCGCGGTCGGACCTGACGAGCAGGTCGCTGTACTTCTCCAAGACGCGGCACTGGCGGGCCTGCGTCGTGGCGATTCTGTCGGTGCTGTCAGTGGGCTGCTACGCGCCGGTGAGCTGAGCCCGCCCGGCTCCCGGCGGAGCGGCCGGCTGGCGGAGGCCGCGCGTATCGGAGCGACGCTGACCGGTGACCTGCGCGAGGTGCCGCAGCTGCTTGCCGCAGCGCGCAAGGACGACCCAGAGGGCGGCGGCTCGCTGTCTGCTGCCGAGGCAGGCGCGTACTACCTGGTCCTCACCCACGGCGACATCGATGGCGCGCGGCGGCTGCTCGCCGGCGCGATCGAATCCCTGCCTGACAGGCGCGATGCCCACAACGAGTCCCTCATCGCGGCGCTGTACACGCTGAACATGCTGTGTTACCAAGCCGGACGCGCCGAGGTTTGGGAGTCACTCCACACCGCGCTCGGCCGGCTCGAGCCCCACCCGCCCGAGCTCTTGACCATCCTGTATAGGGCCCTCTCCGGAGCGGTCGAGGACGCCGCCCCGATGTTGGACCAGCTCGACAGGGCGATCGCGGCGCTGAGCAGCCAGAGCAGCCCGACGCACATCGTGCGTACCAGTTATGCTGCCGTCTACCTGGACCGACTGGCCGGATGCCGCGAGGCGTTGTGGCGGGTCGTTATCGACGGGCGCCACGGCGGTGCGATCACCCACGCGATCGAAGCACTGATCCTGCTGAGCAACGACGGCTACATGACCGGTCAGTGGGATGAGGTGATCCAGCTGACCGACGAAGCGCTCGCGCTGTGCCAGACTCACGGTTACCGGGCCGCGCTGGCGCCGGCACGGTTCTACAGATCGCTGGTGGCCGCCGCACGCGGCGACGAGGACACCACCCGTAGTCTGACCGACGAGATGATGCGCTGGGCGGTGCCCCGGCGACTCAGAACGGTCGAGGTCTACGCCCACACCGCCAGCGCACTCGCAGCGCTTGGGCGGGCTGACTTCGAGAGCGCCTACCAGAGCGTGACCGCGGTCAGCCCGGCCGGCATGCTGGCGCCCTACGTCCCGCATGCCCGGTGGCTGGTCATGGATCTCGTCGAGGCAGCCGTGCGCACCGGCCGCCGTGCCGATGCGAACAATCATGTCGCCGTCGTACGGCGCGCTGGCCTCGCCGCGCTCTCGTCACGACTCGGTCTGCTCGTGGCGGCGGCAGCAGCCATCGTGGCGCCCAGCGGCCGCGACCGCGATCTGTTCCAGGATGCCCTCGCCACGCCGGGCGCCAGCACCTGGCCGTTCGACCTGGCCCGCGTCCAGCTTGCCTACGGGGAGCGTCTGCGCCGGACCAAGGCCACCACGGAAGCGCGCGAGCACCTCGCCGCCGCCCTGGACGTCTTCGAGCGGCTCGGGGCAAAGCCCTGGGCAACGCGGGCAGGTAACGAGCTGCGGGCCACCGGTTTGACCATCGGCCATGCCCACGTCACGGGTACCGCGGCGCTTACGCCGCAGCAGCGCGAGATTGCCGGGCTCGCGGCCACGGGTCTGACCAACCGGCAGATCAGCGAGCGGATGTTCCTCTCCCCGCGCACCATCGCCAATCACCTGTACCAGATCTTCCCCAAACTCGGCATCACCTCCCGCGCGGCGCTGCGGGACGCACTGACGACCACGCCCACCGAACAGTCGGAATCAGGCGATCAAGAACGCGTTCCCTGACACACTTTCGTGGCCGGCCTGCCAAAGGCCGCGCCGCAGGCCGGCCCGCCGCTCGCCGGGCAATCTCCCAGGCGACTCCGATCTGGCTGTTGAGCCCCCGGCCGAGACTGCTTGCGTTGAGGAAGCTGCAGTGCGCCAGATTCCCGCGGCAGCGACCTCAGCGCTGCCAACACCCCAGTCACATGACTCAATCGGCCTGACCCGATCTGCGCCTAGCGTCGTAAGCATGTCCCACCGCGCGCCAGACGTCGCGACTACGCCTCCTCCATGGCCGCGCGCGATCGGCCTCGTCGGAATTTGAGCGTCCGCCCATGACAGTTCTCACCAAACCCCAGGTAATCGCGGTGATCCGCCGGGCCCGTGGACCTCTAGTCGCTGCGTCGCTGGCCGAGCAACTTCCCGAAACACTCGACCTCGACGACCCCCAACACTTAGACCTTCTCTTCCGCCTCGGGCTCAGCCGAGACCAGCTGTTCAGCGACCTCGGCGGAGAGCTTTGACCACCTGAAGCGGCCCGCACCGAGTTCCCGACGACGCGACCGGCCAGCGACGGAGCGTGAGCACTCCGCTGCCGCGGCCAGCACCTGCGCGCGAGCCCGTAATCCGCTACCGGTCATCGCTACGTACTGCCTGTATCAGAAACACCGCCGACCTTCCAGAGTTTCTCGTGATGCCCCTTGCCCGCGAGACGATCGATGACCAGACGTTGACCGGATCATCGCCAGCCCCGTCGGTGCCGCGACGATGCGATTGGCGTCACCGACAAGTGGACCTAGGAGTTTCAGTGCGTCACGGGTACGCCAAGCCGGTTGATCAACAACAAACGCTCACTCGCTGACGGGCTCTCCCGGACAATCCAGTCTCGCTCGTCGACTTCAATGCGCATTTCGGTGCGGGGCGGTTGCTCGGCCGGCACCGAGGGACTGCGCTGCTGTAGTCCGGAAACACGCGCGAGAGCACGGCGTTCCTGACTGCAGTCAAATGACTCAATCGGCTGGCACTACGGCGGCTTAGCGTTACCGATGCCCTACCCGTTCCGGGAAAGGAGATCATCATGAGTGCAGGTCCCGCAGTCAGGAACGTCGTTCTCGTACACGGCGGATTCGTGGACGGGAGCGGCTGGCGCGCTGTCTACGACCGGCTCACGCAAGCCGGCTACCACGTTGCAGTGGTGCAAAATCCGACCCTGTCCTTGCAGGGGGACGCTGCGGCGACGCGGCTGATCATCGACGCGCAAGACGGGCCGGTCGTGCTCGTTGGCCACTCCTATGGCGGCGCTGTGATTACTGAGGCAGGCACCGACCAGAACGTGGCGGCTCTCGTCTACATCGCGGCGTTCGCGCCCGACAAGGGCGAGTCGGTCAACACCCTGATCGCCGACCCGCCGCCCGGCGCCCCGGTGCCGCCCATTCTGGCGCCCATCGACGGCTTCCTGTTCTTAGACCGAGAGAAATTCCACGCGTCCTTCGCCGGTGACCTGCCCGCCGCCGAGGCCGCGTTCATGGCCGACTCGCAGGTGCCGTGGGGGGTGGACGCGCTCGACGGGCCGATCAGTGAACCCGCCTGGCGGATCAAGCCGAGCTGGTACGTCCTCACCACCGAAGACCGGATGATTCCCCCTCCGGCGCAGCGGTCCATGTCCGAACGCGCTGGCTCCACCGTGACCGAGGTCGCCGCCAGCCACTCGGTATACGTGTCCCAAGCCGCCACGGTCGCCACGGTCATCATGCAGGCCGCGGCTGGGGCCGCGGCCCGGCGGTAAGCGGGAGACCCCTATGCTTCGAAGAACTCCTCACCGCGCCATAGGCCGCGGCCTACTCGCCATTGCCGCGGCACTCATCAGCCTCGGCTTCGGTTTGGCAGCGACGGCCGCGTCGTCCGCGCCAGCTGGCCGTGCCACGCAGGGGCCCAAGCCAACAGTCGTGCTCGTCCACGGCGGGTGGGCAGACTCCTCCGGATGGAACGCCGAGGTCGCGAGCCTGCAAGCCCGCGGCTACCCCGTGATCGCGCCCGCGAACCCGCTGCGCGGTCTCGCATCCGACTCGGCCTACCTCCGCAGCGTCCTGCAGACCATCACCGGACCCATCGTGCTGGTTGGCCACTCCTATGGCGGCGCGGTGATCACCAATGCGGCCGTGGGGGTCCCGAACGTTAACGCGCTGGTCTACATCGCCGCCTTCGCGCCGGACCAGGGCGAATCGTTGGCCGGCCTGGTCACCCTCAACCCCGGAACGCAGATCGTGCCGTCAGCGCTTACCGAACGCCCGTACCCGCTGCCCGACGGCGGCGAGGGCATCGATCTGTACATCAAGGCATCGGCATTTCACGACGCGTTCGCCGGCGACCTGCCGCGCAAGACGACGGCAGTCATGCAGGCCACGCAACGGCCCTTCTCTGCCGCCGCCTTCACCGACCTGTCCGGACCACCCGCATGGAAGACGATCCCGTCCTGGTACATGGTCGCAACCGAAGACCGCGCAATCCCGCCGGCGACTGAACGGTTCATGGCCCAGCGAGCCCATGCCGACACGGTCGAGGTCAAGTCGTCCCACGTCCCCATGATTTCCCAGCCGGACGCCGTCACCCACCTCATCCTCGAAGCCGCCGAGTCGCTCGGGTAGCGCGATATGCATGCCATGCCCAACTCCGAGGCCCACGACGCCATCGTGGTCGGCGCCGGACCGGCCGGCAGCAGCGCTGCGTACTGGCTGGCGAGCGCCGGGCTGGATGTCCTGCTCCTCGAAAAGGCCACCTTCCCGCGCGAGAAGGTGTGCGGTGATGGGCTCACCCCGCGAGGCACGCGCGCCCTGGTCGACATCGGCATCGATGTGAGCGAAGACGCCGGCTGGCAGCACAACAAGGGCGTGCGGGTCATCGCCGGAGGAACACAGCTGGACCTTCCCTGGCCCGAGCTGACCAGCTTCCCCTGCCAGGGCGCGGTCCGCCCGCGCGCCGACCTCGACGCGCTGCTCGCTACCCGCGCGGTCAAGGCCGGCGCCGACCTGCGTGAGCACACCGCCGTCACGGATCTGGTGATCGACCGCACCGGGCGGGTCGCCGGCGTGACGGCGGCTTCCGGACCGGAGAAGCGCCGCGTCGCCTACCGCGCGCCGGTGGTGCTCGCGTGTGACGGTGCCTCGGCCCGCACGGCCCAGCACCTCGGGCTGCACCGCAACGACAGACGTGCGATGGGGGTCGCGATCCGCCGCTACTACACCAGCCCGCGCAGCGACGACGACTACCTCGAGATCCACGCGCTGGACGACCGTCGGCTGCTGCCCGGATACGGCTGGATCTTCGGGATGGGCGACGGCACCGTCAACGTCGGGTTGGGCGTGCTGCGCTCGTCCGCCGAATTCGGCAAGACCGACTACCGGGCGATGCTGACCCGCTGGCTAGACGCGACGCCTGAGGACTGGGGGTTGCGCGAAGCAACCGCTATTGGCCCGATCCGGGGCGCCGGGCTGCCGATGGGATTCAACCGCACTCCCCACTACAGCCGCGGCATGCTGTTAGTGGGCGACAGCGCGGGATCAGCCAGCCCGCTAACCGGCGAGGGCATCCCCTACGCCATGGAGTCGGGCAAGTTCGCGGCCGAGGCCGTCGTGCAGGCGCTGGCCCGACCGGCCGGTCCGCAGCGTGATCGGGCGCTGCATGCCTACCCGGCGCGGATGGCGGCGGAGTGGGGTGGGTACTACCGCCTCGGCGCGACCCTCGTAAAGATGATCGGACGCCCCGCAGTGATGCCCGCATGCACCCGGCACGGGCTGTCCCATCCAACGCTGATGCGCTTAGTGTTCAAGCTGATCGCCAACCTCTACGACCCACGCGACGGCGACCTATCGGACCGGATCATCGCCGCCCTGACGAGGATCACGCCTGCCGCTACCGGCCGTGGCGAGGGCTGACGGGAACGGCGCGCTTTTACCGGGCCGCGAGGTGGACCGACTCCGCCCTCGCCGCCAACTCCCGGGCGACGTCGGTTCCGTCGAGGCAACCGTCTGATCGCGCGGTGCGCCGAGCGCATCAATGGCCGCCAAGGGCACGCGTTGATCGACAGATTGACTGACAGCTCGTCCACTACGGACAGTCCACAGTGGATACTCGCCAGGAACCTGAAGGGATCACGGCAGGAGCTCGAACGCGCGGTGACATGCAGGCAGTGGACGCCTGCGACAGTCGCTGCGCCGCTGCGACCCGCGCAAACGCCGCGATGCTCGAAGACTAACCGGTCCGGCCGCATTCGCCGGCCCCACCAGGTCAGCTGCCGGCACGCTCTCGTCGGGAATGGACTGCGACCGGGCACTGTACATCATCCGCGCGCAGCACCACGCCGTGCCGCAGCCGGGGCGCATGGTGTTGACGACGCGTTGCCCGACGACTTCGTCGCTGGTATTCGGTGCCCGGTGCTGGGTCTATTCGGCGACGCCGATGACGCTGTGCCGGTCGGCAAGGCGCGGGCATTCGAGGCACACCCGCCGCGTGAGCGGCAGCACGTCGTGATCTACCCCGGCGAGCACCACGGCTTCTTCGAGGAGCTGGCCGCCTGGTGCGGCAAGATCAGGTGACACCGCTCCACCATCGGCAGGATCGCGGACTCAACGCGGCAAATCCGGTCGGTTGTCATTGAAGGCCCGGTCCCTTCGATGCAGTCGGAGTGGACAGCGGAGCGCCAGCCGGCTTCCATCATGATCGCGATGGCCGACCAGCGCTGGGAGCGCTGTGGACCTCATGATTATGCGTTCCGTGCCAGCGATAGACGCGCTATCCACAATTCCATGACTCCGGCTACTGACCCCGATCCAAGCTGCTTAGGAACTGATATGACCGCGACCGACGATCTCGAGCGGGCCCGAGCAGAACTGGTCATGATCAACGACCAGCCCTACAACGCCGAGGCACCACCCCATGCGCTGACGAGCGAGATCACTCCGACCGCACGCCACTACGTCCGTAGCAACTTCGCCCTCCCCACCCATGATGGCACCCTCACGGTCGGCGGAGCCGTCGATCACCCACTTACCCTCACCCTTGAGGACCTCCGCGCGATGCCGGCGGTCGAGCACGCCGTGACTCTGGAGTGCGCTGGCAACGGCCGCCTGGACATCCGGCCGCTCCCGGCCGGTGAACCTTGGGGCGGATACGCCGTCTCCACCGCTGTGTGGACCGGTGCCCCCCTAAGTGACGTGTTGCAGCTGGCACGGCCACACCCGGACGGAGTGGAGGTCCGATGCGAAGGAGCAGACAGCGGCTACCACATCAAGCCGGTGCTCGCCGAGTCCGGGGACCGCCTGACCTTTGTCCGGTCCCTCGCCCTCGAGACCGCCGCCGACCCCGCCAGCGACATCCTGATCGCCTACGACATGAACGGCCAGCCACTCCCACCCGTCCACGGCAGCCCGTTCCGGCTCATCGTGCCTGGATGGTTCGCCGTCGCCTCGGTCAAATGGCTCACCCGACTCGACGTGATCACCCAACCCTTCACCGGTGAGTTCCAAACCGGCCACTACATCTACCAGTGGCCCGACCGCCCCTGCGAGCCCGTCAAGCACATGCGGGTCCGCGCCCGGATCACCGACCCCGACCCGGCAGCCGTGATCCCGGCTGGCACCTACACCGTGCGCGGCAAGGCTTGGTCAGGAACCGGGCCCATCACGGCGGTCCATGTCAGCCTCACCGGGGAAGGGGACTGGCACGAGGCCGAGCTCGAACCGGCTGCCGGACCGCACCAATGGCAGAACTGGATGTTCCGGTGGCAGGCCAACGACCGTGGCCGGCACAGCCTCCGCGCCCGCGCCACCGATGCCTCCGGCAACGTCCAACCCGACGTCCCGCCGTGGAACCGGCTCGGCTACGGCAACAACGCCGTCGAGGTTCAGTACGTCGACGTCATCTGACTTCTCACCACGCGGTACTCATCGAGCAGCCTCATACCTGAGCGTTCGGCTCGGCGACACGCAGCGATCCATCTGTATGACTGAACCGGTCGCCTCGGCGTGCGCAGATCGACGGGTAGGGAGCAGCCGGCCGCTCGATCGCTCGCTGCTCCAGCCAGGCCCCCGACAGCATTCACAACCGGCGACGTAACGGCCATGGCCACGCATGAAGGCCTGGTATGGGGGACATCAGCGACATGACGAGGGCGGCGCGAATCGTCGACCGAATCATCGACAACGCGCTGCCCCTGTCGTCTCACCCGGTGCCCTTAGGCCCCCAGTACCTTGGCAGACGGGACATAATCGGCGTTCAGCACACAAACATAACCAGTCATCCTCTGAGTGTTTACCCGATGGTCCACATGAAGGTGCACGGGGCGGGCGCACGACATTCGGCATGAGCGCGCTGACCGCAGGCAAATCCGTGCGCATTTGCGTGGCGTGGCCGATGCACACGTACTCGTTGGCGGGAGCATCGCGCAACGACTCACGCCGCTCGATGGCCGCCGTTCTGCTCACCGAGGCGCTCGATCGGGCGGTCGGTACACCGGCGCCTGAACGATCGCTATGGGAAAGCCGCCAGGGCTGGGATTGCGGACGGCGCCCGCATTGGAAGTGGATCGGCGACGCGCGGGAGTAACACCTTCCTCGTCCGTCTGGCGTCAGGACCAGACCTTGAATGTCAGCATGACCCCTTCTACACTCTGCATGTATACGCTAAGTGAATAGCTATCGCCAGGAGGACATGCAAGGCCGGGTGTGTCCGGCTCGAACAACGCGCCACGGCGCAATACAGGTGGCGCTGGGCCGACGGCCGTTCTCTGGCGACGGCACTGCATGGAGAACATCATGATCAAGTTGTTTCTCGCCGGCGTGAGCGTGGCCGGTCTGATCGCCGCGTGCGGCGGGCGCGGCCCGGCGCCCGACAGCGCCCACGCCGCCCGGCCGACGAAAGCCGGCCCGCCACCCACGAAAGCTGGCCCGCCACCCAACTGCCTGGTGCCGCCAGCCACGTGTTACACGCCGCGGGTCTTCCGTACCGCGTATGGCATCTCGCCGCTGATGGAGCGCGGCATCGACGGCGGTG
>Ga0126379_10002086_pt1 | contig 12557 bp, 9 predicted proteins | sample PanSoiMetPlot_24_FD_92640 | JGI IMG/M metagenome (GOLD analysis project Ga0126379, IMG submission 92640) | Tropical forest soil microbial communities from Panama - MetaG Plot_24 | ecosystem: Environmental > Terrestrial > Soil > Tropical forest > Bulk soil | place: Panama | collected 2016-02-17
TCATCCGAACGGCTGCGCAGGATCCGGTGGTCGTCCGCATCCTGGTCAATGCCGCGATCAAGAAGGCGCTGTGCCGCGAGGCCGGAGCTGATCACACCTGGCTCTACAAGGTGCGTCCCTGGTACGGTCACGCCGAGCATTTTCATGTCCAAATTGCCTGTCCGCCAGATAGTCCTGAATGCAAGCCGCCAGCCCCGCCGCTCGCAAGCGACGGCTGCGGCAGCGAGCTCGACTTCTGGTTCAGGGAATCGACGCTGCACCCGCCGCCGAGCAAACCGAAACCTCTTTTGACGCTGGCCGGGATGCCCCCCGCGTGCAAGCAGATCGTCAAAGCGCCGTGATTGTCGATGCCGCTTCGCCTGCGAAAGCCGGCATACAAGTGGATCAAGTCCGATTCGCATTGCGAATCACAGCTTAAAATCCACGTCGGAGTCGGCAAACGTGAGCAACACGCCGCTCACGTCGAGTTGCGCCGCAGGCCCCTGCGGCAGCCACATGTATTGCGGAGCGCGCCGCTCGAGGATGCCCCCAAGCAGGGGAAAGCCGGGCGACAGGAATCCCATGCGGGCCAACGCGCGTCGGTGCTCGGCATTTGTCGTCGCCGCCAGCACGACTGCTGCGCCCAGCCTGCTCGCGTAGACCGTCGCCCGTGCCACGAGCGCGCTCAAGACCTCGGAGTCGTCGCCAACGGCCGCAAGATCAGTCAAAAGCGCTCCCGAAATCTTACCCAACAGGCGGCTGCTCCCGGGGGTCAGGCGTCGCACCGCGATGTAGCCTACGGGCTCTCCGGCGCGGAACGCGAGGCAGAAGCGGTAGCTGCGTTCACCGCAAATCGAAAGACGCCAGGACCACTCATCGGCCCCCCGCCGCATAGAGGCGGTCGCGTCGCCGGTCCTGGCCGTCTGGATGCGATCAAGGTGCTCCGCGAGCGGCGCCGGCAAGACACCGGAGGCGACCACGTAGTCGCGAAGATCGAGCTTCCGCGCGGACGACAGAATCGCGTGTACCCATCGCGCGACGTGCGGCAGCGGGAGCCCCAACAGTGCCGAGGTGTACGGTCCCACCCAGCCGAGCCGCGCAAGATATGCAATTGCGTCGTCTGACATCGAGAACGCGTAGAGCATGCGGTCAGGCATCTGAAAGTGACGGACGAGACGCCTTCCGAGCATCCGTGCCGTATGGCCCGGGGCAACGTACCAATCACAAATCGCCACCGCGGGATGCGTTTGCCCATCGACGACCCATTTGCTGGGGCGACCAGCACACAGTGCGGCCATGACGCCGGTTGATCGATGGATGGCTGCAACGCTGCAATTGTCGTCCGCACGCATCCACCATGACGAAAGAAGGCGATCCGCCGAGCGGTCCGGCCAAATGGTCTTCGAGAACGCGATGAGCGTCGCCGGTTCGACGCGTCTCGCCGAAACCAGATGATACGCTCCGCCGCTGGAAGCGTCCTGCTCGATCATGTCTGGCGCACTCCAAACGCCATCAAGTTACAACCGGACATGCGCGGCCGAACCGGCTGAGGCCGGCCAAGTGCCATAAGGCGACGTTCTGGGTCATGGCCTGCACTCAGTCGGCGCCGCAGATTGAACGAAATTGAATGCGTAAGCTCGAGTTATGCTTGGTGCTGAACCCGAGTGTGCTTGAGCCGTCCGCCAAATCAAGAGTGCCCGCGTTGTAATTCCTTTGGCAAGGATCCGCGGATAAGGGCACTTTGCTTATGGATCGTCGCCGTACTGCCGCCGATCTTTCTTGGCTCGGGAGGCCTTCTTCCCTCGCCGTGGCTGCTATTGTCAATCTTGGCCATTACGGTGGCGGTTGCGGTCGAGTTCGTACCGCTCATCGTCAATCTGTTTCGCCGGCGATGGCGCACAGCTGTGTCGATGGTGCTTGCATGTCGAGGACCTTTCAGCTTCGTCAACATCGGGAATTGAGCCTCCGCTATGCCCGCTGATGGCGGCGGGAAAGCGGGACATCGCCGGATGTCCGAGATCTGCCACCAAGCGACCTTGCTGTTGCTCGCGTATTCCGACGTTTGTACCGTTATCAACGTTCCTGGATAGCGGAAGACACACCATGAATTTCACAGAGGCACCCGCCGCATTCATCCGCGCGGCTTGCGTACCGGTGGACGGCTCATGGCACGCGTCGGGCACGCTGGATGAAGCTCAGGCGATCCTTGCTTCGCATCCGGAGGTGAGCAGCAGCAACATCCACGTCGCCGCGATCCTGGGCGACGACGCAAGCGTGCGCCGGTTTCTAGCGGCCGATCCGAAGGCAGCCAGCGCCCCCGGTGGCCCGTATGGATGGGACCCGCTCACGCATCTCTGTTTCTCGCGTTACGCGCGGCTTGCTCCCGCGCGCTCCGAGGGCTTCTTGCGCGCGGCGGCAGCTCTGCTGGACGCGGGGGCCAGCGCGAACACCGGATTTTATTCCACCGACCACGACCGCCCCGAGTTCGAGAGTGCGATCTATGGTGCCGCCGGCGTTGCGCATCACCCCGAGCTGACGCGCCTTTTGCTCGCACGCGGCGCCGACCCCAACGACGGCGAGACCCCGTACCACGCGCCCGAGACGCTGGACGATCGAGCGCTGCACGTTCTCGTCGATAGTGGCAAGGTGAGCGCCGACAGCCTGACAACGATGCTACACCGCAAACTGGACTGGCAGCACTACGAGGGGGTGGCTTGGCTTCTTGATCACGGCGCCGACCCCAACAGGTTGAGCCACTGGGGGCGGCGCGCGCTAGCCCACGCGCTGGGACGGACCAGCCCGCTGCGTTATGTCCGGCTTCTGCTCGACTACCGGGCTGACCCCGCTTTGCGATCTGCGGACGGGACTTTGCCTGCGGCGTTGGCGGCACGCATGGGGCGCGCGGATGTGCTGGACCTGTTCGCGCAGCACGGATTGCATCCTGCGCTGACCGGCGACGATGCCTTCCTGGCCGCCTGTGCCCGCGGGGACGAAGCCGCTGCACGCGTGTTCACCGCCGGCGAGCCGGGCATCATCGCGCGCTTGCAAGGCGGCGACAGCGGGCTGCTGGCGGACTTCGCAGGCGCCGGCAACACCGACGGCGTGCGACTGCTCTTGGACCTCGGCTTCGATCTCGATTCGCGCACCAGCCGGGGCGGGACGAACGCGGATCCGGCGCTGCACGTCGGGGTGTGGCGCGGGCGGCTTGAGACCGTGAAGCTGCTCGTGGCGCGCGGGGCGCCTCTCGAGGCGACGAATGGCGGGGGAGCGACGCCGCTGTCGCTGGCCGTGCGGGCGCTGGTTGAACAGTCCGATTGGACGCCGCATGCCAGCCCCGAGATCGTGGCCGTGCTGCTGGAGGCCGGCGCCCGCGTGGACACGGTCCACCCGTTCCCGTCGGGCTGCCCGGCGGCGGACGCGCTCTTGCGCGAGCATGGCTGCGCCGGCTGAGGTCAGCGCGCGATGCGCTTTCGCGCGCCAGACCGGCAAGATTCGGCCGGCCGACGGCAGAAAATGCCGAGCTGGATTAGTCTCGGAGGATCAGGCCGGACCGGAAGCCGCGGGGGTGAACTTGAGCGCGACCCCGTTCATGCAATAGCGCAGGCGGGTCGGCAGCGGCCCATCGTCGAACACATGGCCGAGATGGCCACCGCAGCGGCGGCAATGCACCTCGGTGCGCTTGATGAAAAAGCTACGGTCTTCCGACGTGCCGATCGCATTGGTCAGCGGCCGGTAGAAGCTCGGCCAGCCGGTGCCGCTGTCGAACTTGGTGTCCGAGGCGAACAGCGGCAGATCGCAGCCGGCGCAGGAGAAGACACCCGCGCGCTTCTCATGATCGAGCGGGCTCGAGAAAGGCCGCTCGGTGCCGTGATGGCGCAGGACATCATACTGCGCCGCGGTCAGGAGATTTCGCCATTCGGTGTCGGAGCGTTCGACCTCGAACTCGCCGGCACCGGCGACACCGGTGCCCTGCATCCAACGCATGCCGGCCATAAGCGCCATACCGCCCACGCCCACAAGCCACACTCGGCGGCTGATCATCGTCTGCTCCTGCCTGCCCACCCCAATTCGGCGCAATCCAGCCAATCGTATCATAGCGCATATCGCGGCCGGGTGGTGCTCACGCACTTCTCACGTTCGCGCGAGCACCCGAACATTGTTCCGTTCCGGCGGAATCGGAACATGCTCTGGATTCATCGTTTGGCGCTCGCGCGGCCTGCCCGCGCGGGGATCACTCGAAACGCGGCGTCTTGTCGACATAGAATTTCCGCATCGCGGGGCGGAATTTTTCCATCTCGGCACGATTGAGATCGACCGGCGGCTGGGCATCCGCCGGCAGCAGCGAAAAATAGGGCGTCTTCTTCGACTCGACCTCGAACTCGGCGCGCGCCTTGGTGACGAGTTCGGGTGACGTCAGGAGATCGATGATCGAGGCGGCCAGCACCTTGGCGCCGACCACCTGCCCCTTGTGCGAGATCGAGCTCACCGGCGTCACGGCGGCGTGCCACTCGTGGTACTCGATGCCCGGGACCGAGGACGGGAAGGTCAACAGTCCGGCCGGCACCACCCATGAGACGTCGCCGCTGTCGTTCGACGACGTCGCCTGGCGGCGCTCGCCGAACGCCTCGGGCTTGGTGCGCAGCCCGATGACTGGCCGCTCGGCCGATTTCTGGAAATCCCGCGCGAACTGCTGCTCCTCGGCGGTCCACGCCGGCACGCCGACCACGTCGATGTTGTTCTGGATCGCCTCCGCGATGGTCTTGCTCACCAGCTGCGGCCACGCCGAGGCGGCATATTTCACGTCGTATGTCGTGCCGGTCATCAGTGCCGCGCCCTCGGCGATCTTCACCAGCTTGTCGTAGGTCGACTTGGCGGCCGGCATGCTGGCGTCGCGCACGAACCACCAGATCTGGCCGGTGTCCGGAATGATGTTGGGCTGGATGCCGCCATTGGTGATGGTGCGATGCGCCCGGTAGGTCGGACGCAGATGTTCCCTGAGCTTGTCGAAGCCGATGTCCATCAGCTCGACCGCGTCGACCGCGTCCTTGCCGTCCCACGGATTGACCGCGCCATGTGCGGTCTTGCCGTGGAACGTGAAGATCGCGCTGATCGCCGCATAGTTCTGCAGGCCGTAGCCGGTCGCGAGCGAGTCGCGGATGTGCAGATAGATGACGGCGTCGACGTCCTTGAAATAGCCGGCGCGCACGATGAACGGCCGGCTCGCGATCTGCTCCTCGGCCGGGCCGAACGAGACCGCAACCGTGCCGGGGATGTCGTAGCGCTGCATGACCTGCTTGACCGCGAAGGCCGCGGTCGATGCGACCCCGCCATGGGTGTTGTGTCCCTCCATGTGGCCGGGCGCGCCCTCCACCAGCGGCTTGTGGGTGAATTCGAGCGGCGTCTGCGAGCCGCTCGGCAGCGCGTCGATCTCGGTGACGATCGCGATCTTGGGATGGCCGGAGCCCCACTCGGCCCAAAGATTCGTCGGCATTCCCGCGCCGCCGAGGTCGACCCGAAAGCCAGCTGCCGCGAGCGTATCCTTGAGCAGGCGCGTGGTCTCGACTTCCTGCATGCCGGGCTCGCCGAAAAAGAAGATCGCGTCGCTGATCGCCGCCATCTGCGCGGCATTGCGGTCGACCACATCGAAGGCGAGCTGCTTGCGCTCGTCGCCCGCCTGGCAGGCGAGCGGAAAAAGAAGGCCCACGAGCAGCAGCACCCAACCGGATTTCATTTTGTTTCGCATGACCCGCCCTCCCGATGCGTCGACCGCGCCCTTCGTGAGCCGAAACGGTAGGCCGCGGCCGCGGCCTCGACAAGCGGCCGCCAAACCTGTCTAACGGGTCGACCCGAAGCCACCATCCGGGAAGACAGGCATGCGTTTCGAAGGCACCAGCGCCTACGTGGCGACCGACGACCTCAAGGTCGCGGTCAATGCGGCGATCACGCTCGAGCGCCCGCTGCTGGTCAAGGGCGAGCCGGGCACCGGCAAGACGGTGCTCGCGCTCGAGGTCGCCAAGGCGCTCGCCGCGCCGCTGATCGAGTGGCACATCAAGTCGACCACCAAGGCGCTGCAGGGCCTCTACGAATACGATGCGGTCTCGCGCCTGCGCGACAGCCAGCTCGGCGATGCGCGCGTGCACGACATCCGCAACTACATCAAGCGCGGCAAGCTGTGGGACGCCTTCGTCGCCGACGAGCGGCCCGTGTTGCTGATCGACGAGATCGACAAGGCCGACATCGAGTTCCCCAACGATCTGCTGCAGGAGCTCGACCGCATGGAGTTCTTCGTCTACGAGACCGGCGAGACGATCCAGGCGCGGCGACGGCCGATCGTGGTCATCACCTCGAACAACGAGAAGGAGCTGCCGGACGCCTTCCTGCGCCGCTGCTTCTTCCACTACATCCGCTTTCCCGACGGCGACACCATGCGGGCGATCATCGAGGTGCATTTTCCCGGCATCAAGCAGCGCCTGGTCGCGGAGGCGCTTCGGCTGTTCTATGAGATCCGCGAGGTCCCCGGAATCAAGAAAAAGCCATCGACGTCCGAATTGCTTGACTGGCTCAAGCTGCTGATGGTCGAGGACATCGGCCCCGAGACCCTGCGCGAGCGCGATCCCAAGAAGCTGATCCCGCCGCTTGCAGGCGCGCTGATCAAGAACGAGCAGGACGTGCATTTGTTCGAGCGCCTGGCGTTCATGGCGCGACGAGAGGGGCGCTAGCTGAGAGGAGGCGTTTCAGGTGCTCGCGGGCGCGTACTCTTGAACGCGGGCGCTGGCGGAATGGCGGCTCTTGGGGCGAAGCAGATGAGGCCAACGAGCAAACCCTGCTGACTCGGTCGAAAGTGACCCCTTGCCGACTTCGGCGCAGCGGACTTTGAGCCGCATGGCGACGAAATGATCGTCAGCTCAAGCAACGTGAACGGGAGTTGCGCCTGCGCTGTTGTGGCTGCCTGCGCGGCACGGCTAGCATACGCAGCCACCGACCGGAGAATGGAGAATGGAGAGGTGACCATGTTCAGATTCTCCTTGGGAGCTGTCCGGTGCCTGGCAGCCGCCGGGCTTGGATTGGCAACGATTTGCGCTGCAAACGCTCAGCAGCAGCCGGGCGAGAATGGTGCGGTCATCCATACGTTCCCTGGAGACCTCGTCTATCCCGAGAGCGTCGCCGTCGATCCTGCTTCGGGACGATTTTACGTCGGATCAGTCAAGCACGGGACGCTCTTTCGTGGGGAGGTTGGCAAGGGCACGACGGAAGTTATCTCGCCTGGCGGGGCCGACGGTCGAGAAATGGCGACCGGGGTTTTTTTCGCCAATGGCCGCTTAGCTGTTGTTGGCCGCCAGACTGGAAAGATGTTCATCTACGATGTGGCAACGAGCAAGCTCCTGGCATCCTTCCATAATGGCCTGACCGGGACCGAAAGCACATTCTTGAACGACGTCACGTTTGCGCCGGATGGCTCGGCCTTCGTCACCGACTCCGTTAACCCCGTTCTCTACCGAATGACACCGGACGGTGCCGACAAATACCGACTCGAGGAGTATGTTCACTGGAATGTTCAGCAATTGGGCTGGGTGCGCGCACCGGGAGCGGCAGGCATCAACTTCAATGGTGTGGTGGCAACACCAGATGGCAAGTATCTCATCCTGTCAAAGCGAAATGATAGCTCGTTGTACAGATTCGAAATCGCGACGAAAGAGATCATCAAGGTTCAACTACCCGACAACGCTGTGTTTACGCAGGATGGCCTGTTCATCGACGGGCGTACCGTCTATGCAGCCCAGAATACACCGCAATCGGTTTCCGTACTCGATTTCGCACCCGATTATGCAAGTGCGGTCAAGCGTGGCGAGATCACGCATCCCACTTTCCGCTTCCCAACATCAGTGGCAAAAATAGGAGACCGCCTGATCGTCGTGAGTGCCCAGTTCGATACCAAGGGGAGCCCGGCTGCGGTTTCCGGAGACACACCACCGAAACAACCATTTTGGGCAACTGAGCTAGCCGCACCTAAATGATCCATCGCCCGATTGATGCCCGGCGTTGGGGAATGCCGAAGCGGTTGCGAAGGTCTGCCCTGGGCCTGCGCCAGCGACGTCGGGCCGGCCTAAGATAAAAATTCGCCCCAGAAAGGGATCGCTTGGTAAGCTTCCCATTGCTCCGGGGTTTGCGGAGTTCCGGATTCAGCAGCTTCGATCAAGCCGCCAAATTCGGCCAGGAAGTAGCGACGCAGGTCACGGCCGTAGATAATCATATCTGATTGGTGGACCGACAGGACCGGATTGCCTGCGGCGCATGGTTCGGCCAGCAGATAGCGATGTCCGATGACAGGGATCAGTCTGGGCGCAGCGTGCAGCAGCTCTCGCAGGAGGGCCTTCTGTGCCTCCGTGCTCCTCGGCTTTATTCCCCAGCTCTGCGGCCACAGATCGGCGTGCTGGACATCGAAAAACAGCCCTTCAAAAAGCCACTCATACGCAGCTTGAATCTCGGCGTCCATTTGCCAATTGTAGAACGAAGGCCTGGTCACCGGGATCATGGTGGAATCGACGTATCTCGCGCCCACGCATGGCCGATCCACGCTATGCAACACCCGAAGAAAGAGGCGGTAGTCGGCAGGGAAACGCAGATCATAGCGCTGCTCGATGACGGCGATTTCCTGCTCGCTCAGGCCGCCGAGCCAGCGTGTCCCCCGTTGCCAGTCGCTCCCGCCTGATCCTCCAGCCACAAACTCCTCAAACGTTTTTGTCTTATATCGTCGCCACGTTTCTTCTGTGCGTTCCTGAAACCAGGATAGAAATGTCTCGTCGAAGTGCTGAGGAATATTGGTTGTCATCGTTCAGGTTGAATCGATCAGACGCCAGAGTCCATTCCGTTCCTAGGGAATCGGAACGGGCTCTAGATTCGTTTGTTTGGCGCATATTCTTGTCGGCGAACCGGTGCCCACTTCGCCGGAATATGCGCTAGAAATCCGTGATCGGCTGCCCGTTGGCGTCGATGATCTTCGACTTCGCCTCCGAGAACACAAGATCCGCCGGATCGAATGTCGTGCGGTCGCGCCCGACGAAATCGACGAAATTGTGCGGCGTCGCCGATGTGAGGCCATTTTCAAGGAAATCGCTGGTCTCGAAGCAGGGGTCCGACTGACCTTCGAGAAAGCGTTGCAGTGTTCCCCTGAAGATCTTGGCCTTTTTTCGCACTGCCCAGCTGGTCTGTCGGCGAAAGAGCTTGGGGAAGAGCACTGGCCCCTTGTCACTGTCGAGGACCTCGATCTGGCCCTTCTTGGGTTGAAGCAGCGTAAAGTCGAAGGGATGTATCGTCCTGCTGTAGTGCCGCCAGATGCCCTTGCGGGCGCGCCGCGCCGCGGCGGCGAGGTCGATAAGACCCGTTATCTCGTCATCGTTCATCGAGGCATAGAACCCCGGAAACGCCCATCCGTTCTCGACCAGCCATCGATTGATGTTCACGCGGGCGCCCTCGACGGTGATCTCGATGTCGCCCACGAAGCGGGCGTAGGTGTCGAACACCTCATTCGGCTTGTCCACGTGGGTGACGACACGACACGCAATCGTGTCGGCGCCGGCGCGCCGAACGAAGTCGTGCAAAGCGTTCGCAGCGGTGGCGCCGAGGAACTGGCGGTAGCTGTGGTTGGCGGCCTTGAACGCGTTCAGTTGCGCGGACGACGCCGACTGCTTCTCGCTCCGCGACAGCGGACTCGCGCGATAGTGAAGCTCGGGCGCATCAAGGCCCTGCAGACGGATCGTCATCTTGTTGGACGCATTGACGGGCGCCTTGCGCTGTCGCCCGACGACCGTCGCGCCACGATAGAACCGCGTCGGCCGAAGCGGCGCGTCGTCGTGCGGCTGGAAGCGAAACGAATCGTCCGTCACGTCGACGATGATATTGACCGTATCGGCGTCCGATGAGCCCGCCGGCCAGAATTGACCCACGGACAGATTTCCGATGACCTCGAGCGTGCCCGTCGGCATGGCGCCCCCTGATTGCTGAATGAATCGACTAAACTTGAATACAATGAAATCGATATCAGACGATTTTCACCACGCGCACAATCTCGATATTGCGCGGGCGGCGATTGGACACAGGCAAGGAGGGAGCGCGTGCGGCGAACCACGCTACGCGGGCGTCACCACAGCGGCCGCATGTCGAACGAATAGGTCGCGCCGATCCCGAACATCGCCTGGTCGGCCGCGCCGCGTTGCGCCACGATCGGCGAATTGGCGACGTCGCTGGTGAGGCGGGTATATTCGATGAACGCGTGGCTCGCCCATTGCGGATTCCACTGGTAGCGGGCCTGCGTGCCGAGCCCAACCGAGCGCACCCCACCGCCGGCGTCGTAGAGCGGCAGGCCGGACGCCGCCGACTGAGTCGGATCGACGCTGAAATACGGGCTGTTCGCCTCCTTGGTGGCGATCGTCAGGCGCGGTCCACCCGACACGGTCCACTGCGGCGAAACCGGCATCACGAGATCCACGGTCTCATCCGACACGATGCCGTGGTGGCCGCCGATTCCTTGACGCACCTCGGCACGCGCGCGCAGCCATTGGGTCGGCCAGTAATCGACGAAGCCGCCGACCTCGAGGGTCGCGCCGACATTGCCCAGTCCGTTCAGCGCCGGGTTGTGCGCGACCCGCCGTCCAAGCTCGATCTGGCCGACCGGACCGGCCTTCACGGTATCGGTGTCGACCAGCGCATAGCCGATGCCGTCACGCGGCGCGTGGAAGCGCGCCGGCGTGCCGGCCGGTCGCACATCGAAAAGCGGCACCGGGACGACGCCGTAGACATCGGAACCCTGGTAACGCGGTAGCGCACGCGCCTCCACGCCGAGCTCGACGGTCCATTGCGGATTGGCCACAGGCGCCAAGGGCGCCTTGAGGGGCTCAAGGTCGGCCGCAAACGCAGGCGCGGCCAGCGCGCCCACCCAGCTCAGCCCCACAATCGCGCGCGCAACCCGCCCCATTCCCATTACCTTACGCGGCCACTCCGACACTTAGCCAATCGAGACCCAAAAGGCCACCTCGAACACTGCGCGCCGGCTACTCGCCGGCGACCGATTTGCCCGAAAATGCCGGCTTTTCGTTGTCCTGGCCGTCCGCACCCTTCGCCCCGGAAGTCGATTTTTTCGGCAGGTGTTGCATTTGCGCGTCGCTTTGATCCGCCGCGGCGGCCGGACCGTGCTCGCCCGCCCGCGCTGCTCGGCGAAGCAGCGATTCGACCTCGGGCACCAGCGCCGACGCTTGAGTGGCGGTCATCTTCGTCGGCGCACCGGCCGCCGGTCGTGCGGCGATGGCCGCCGGCCCGGCCGACGCGTCACGCCTCGGCCGCATCGGCGACGCCGCGGTTGGGGGCTCGCCGCGCCCTACTGCCTCGCGCCGGCGCGCCAGGTTCGCGGCAAAGTCTTCGCCGGCGCGCCGCGACCACGCGCCAACGTGCCGCACGACGCGTCCCAGGATGCCGCCGGCCCACACCAGCTCATAGGGAAGAAGAAGCCGCCAGCGATCGTCACGCTCCGTGATCGCGCTCGCGATCAGCTCGCCCGCCATGGCGGTCGTATTGAGGCCGTGGGCGCCGAACGCGCTTGCGAGCCAAAGGCCCGGAACGACCTCGCCCACCTGCGGCACGCGGTGCACCGAAAACCCCATCACACCGGACCACGCGTGCTCGAACTCGACGCGGCCGAGTTGCGGAAAAATCTGCGCGATCGCATCCGCAAAGCGCTTGGCGGCCCGGCGCGAACTCGGCGGCCAGATGCCGGCGCCGCCCGCCCACATCAGCCGGTCGCCGCCGACGATGCGGTAGTGAAAGTCGGACGACCGCGTGTCGCTGACCGCGCCCTTGTAGGCGATCGCCTCGGCGAGGCGCTCGCCGAGCGGCGGCGTGACCGCGACATGACCGGTCACCGCGAGGACGGTTTCGGCCAGACTCGGCGCCAGCGCGCCGAGATAGACATTGCCCGCCAGGACGACATGCGGCGCCCTCACCCGCCCCTTCGGGGTCACGACGCGCTTGCGCACCCCGACCGCATCGATCGCGAGCGCCGGCGTCTCCTCGAAGATCATGGCACCGGCCGCGAGCGCCGCGTTTGCCAGCCCGCGCGCATACGCGAGCGGATCGATGTGGAACGCCGTGCGATAATGGATGGCGTGGAAATAGAACTCGCTCTTGAGGGCCGCCCGTACCCGCTCGGTCGGCCAGCCTTCGATCTCGGCGCCGAATTCCTGCCCGAGCAGCGTCGCGACGGCGAGCATTTCGTCGCCGTTGTCGACCTTCGACACGTCGAGCCAGCCGGCGACCGGCTCGACGCCCGGCATGGCGGTCTCGTGGATCGTGGTGCGGACATACTCGACGCCCGCCTCCGACAGCGCCCACAACGTCTTTGCGCGATCGAGGCCGACGCGCTCCACCACGCGACGAATATCGGCTCCCAGTCCGGGGACGACGAAACCGCAATTGCGGCCCGACGCGTTCCAGGCGACGCGACGTGCCTCGATCACAGCGACCGACCAGCCGCGGCGCGCGATTTCGCGCGCAGTGGTCAGGCCCGCAAGCCCGCCGCCGATCACGCA
>Ga0126379_10002087_pt1 | contig 12553 bp, 15 predicted proteins | sample PanSoiMetPlot_24_FD_92640 | JGI IMG/M metagenome (GOLD analysis project Ga0126379, IMG submission 92640) | Tropical forest soil microbial communities from Panama - MetaG Plot_24 | ecosystem: Environmental > Terrestrial > Soil > Tropical forest > Bulk soil | place: Panama | collected 2016-02-17
AGGCCGCGGCTCTCCGCAGCTTGTGCCTCGCCCATGATGCCGAGGGAGTGCGGCACACCGCCGGCAATGGTCCACAGCACGCCGGTGCCACACCAGGTCATGCATTCCAGGACCTTGCGCCGGTTGATACCGTCTCGTTGATCGATTTCACTCATTTGCGAATCTCCTTATCAGCCACGGCCCCCCCACCGAGTTCCGGCCGTAGGCTGTCAGGCGGGTTATTGGTCAAAACCTCGATTTATTCCCAGATTCAGCGACAAATTCGTGCGTCAAAGCGCCGTCATGACGGCGATCCGGCGCCGTCGCGACGCTTTTCGATTTCGTCTTAACTCCTTGCTCGGGCACGATCTTTGAACTGAAGCGGGCCACGCAAATGGACGCGGCCGACCTTCACAGAGTGAATTTGTTTACGTTCTCCGGGTGAATTTATCTAAGGCGACAACCGTCATGTTCGCCACGGACCAAGACGCAGGCCGAACGGCTGCCGCGACCCCGCGTCCATGCACGCGCGTGGCAATGCGCTTTGCTCTCCTCAGATCTTTGCTGCCTCAGCCATTGTGGATGCCAGCGCGTTAAAACAGTTTCGCGTTAAAACAAATTGCGCCGTTAAGACAAATTGATTGTCGCGCACGAAATATCATCTGTTCGCGAACAGATTTCAATTCAGCGATTGCCTGCGCGCGGAATAATCCTGTCGCTCCGCAATCTTTCAGAATGTGAGCCGCACGGCATTGTTGGTCCGATGCCGCGATGAGGTTCGCGAAATTGAGAATGGTACTGATCGCAAAAAGGAGATCGACCATGGTTAAGAACAAGAAACTTGCTTTCGCGCTACTTCTCACGACGTTCGTTGCCGCTTCGGTTGCGACCACGGCACTCGCCGCGGGCTCTTCCGAGCCTTCGCAGATTCCCGGCTATGACCGGCACGGCGGCACTGTCCCGATTCCGAATCCGGATCGGTCGTAAGCCGCGAATATCGCGGTCCGTAGTCTGGCGAGCTGAAAGAATAGGGCCGTCCGAATGGGCGGCCCTATTTTCTTTTGCTGGGCATTGCTCGGTCGAACCGGCAAGTGCACGGTCATTTTCACTATTTAGTAGACGTAGAGGTTGGCGTTGTAGCCCGTGCTGCCGCCGCCAGTGAACGTCGGGTGATTCGGATTCGGCGCTCCAAAGGTCGGCGAGCGCCGGACCGATCCATAGGCATTGAGTGCGCGCTGGCGCTGCGCTTTAACATCACGCGCGTTCAGGCTCGCGACGGCCTTTCCCTTTCCGCCGTGTGTCGATTTTGCGAGCGCTGGCACGCTGAGCGAGATCGCCGCAACGAGCGCGGCCGCAGCGAGTTTCGACAAATTGCGATGCATGATCTTTTCTACCGATCGACAAGGCTTGACCGCCTTGGCGTTTGAATCCGGGTGATCGAATCCAGACGCTGGAATTCCTTCACTGTTGCGTGAGGCTGCTGCGTCGGGCGCGGATCAGCATTGCGACCCACCGGCGTTGAATTTCACTGCTGCGACGCGATTGAGCTATGCTCAATCGACTGCCAGCTAAGCAAAAACTTTTCTCATTTCTCGTCGCAGCGAAGGGCGCCCTGCGATAGGTTCTCGCCGGGAAAGAAACGCCAAGCGGCACGTGACGCGAAGTTCATGCTGCAATCGACATTTTCATCGGTCGAGACGCGGAGATCGTGGGTCGTCGCGTCGGTCGCGCTATTGATCATGGGGATCGCCTTTGGCGCGCCCTGGATTACCCTGGTCGCGCTCAAGGACATTGCCGCGGAGGTGAGAGGCGAACGCTCAATTCCGGCCTTCGCCAGCGCTTTGATGTGGATGGGATCGGGAGTCGGCGGCATCCTGATGGGGCGAATCGCCGAACGCATCGGTATCCGCTTTACCGTGATCTTCGGCGCCTTGATGGTTGCGATCGGCTTGGCGCTGTCGAGCCTTGGCCCATCTCTGCCGCTCTATATCGGGCACGGCTTATTCATGGGACTGATCGGCATCGGCGGCATCAATGCGCCGTTTTATGTTTATGTCAGCCGCTGGTTCGACCGCAGGCGTGGTTCGGCACTCGCTTTGATCTCCAGCGGCGCCTATTTGGCCGGCGCGCTATGGCCGCCCATCTTTGCGCGGTTGATCGCCTATGCCGGCTGGCGCCATGCCATGCTCTACTACGCGGCTTTCGAACTGGTCCTGATCGTGCCCGCAGCCGCGCTCGTCCTGGCGCCGCCGCCGCAGCAGGAGCGGCCTCCCAGGAAGCACGAAGGAGGCGTGTCGAAATCGGTGTTGGGCTGGCCGCCGAATTTGGTGTTCGCGCTGCAGATGGCGGCGATTTTTACCTGCTGTGTTCCGATGGCGATGCCGCAAACCCATTTGGTGGCCTTCTGCAGCGATCTGGGAATCAGCGCCGCGCACGGCGCCGCCATGCTGTCGGTTCTACTTGGCGCCGCCTTTTTCAGCCGTCAGCTTTGGGGCGTGATTTCGGATCGCATCGGTGGTCTCTACACCATGCTCGCCGGATCGGCCTGCCAGGCGGTCGGGATGGTGGCCTTTCTGCTCACTCAAGACGAAGTCGGATTGTTCACGGTCGCGGGGCTGTTCGGCGCCGGGTTCAGCGGTCTTGTGCCGGCGAACGTGCTGACATCGCGCGAATTGTTTCCGGTCGAGGAGGCCTATTGCCGGATGCCGACATTGCTGTTGTGCAGTGGCTGGGGCATGGCGACGGGCGGCTGGCTCGCCGGAATTCTCTACGATCATTTCGGCTATTACGCGCCTGCCTTCGCGGCAGGGCTTGCCGCCAATCTCCTCAACTTTGCTTTTATCAGCATGCTGGCGCTGCGGCGCAGCAGTGTTGGCAGTGCCTGATCACCATCGTCAACGACGCACGGATGGACCCGATCACTAAATGGCGATCAGGGAATAGCCGTTTGGCGAGCCGAATCTTTATGAGCGAAAGCCCCTTCCTGGTGGAGGTCGCCATGCTCCGCTTCATTCTTGTCAATGACCGCACCCCGCGCCCGGAGGCCCATTGCGCCTTGTGCTGCTCCAAGGTCACGGAGAGTTACATCAGGGAGATCGGTACGAAGTTTTGCTACTGCGGCCGCGGCTGTTTCCTTGAGCATTCAAAATTAGGGCAACTCGTCATCGAACACCGTGCGAGGGTCGCGTCATGAAGGCGCTTTGGCAGAGCCGATTCGGCCTGATCACTCACCGTTATTGGCGTATGCGATTTGCTCGACAAGCTGCAAAGCAATGCGACCGCAAGGCCTCGATCCTGATATTGGTAAAGAAGCCAAGATCGTTTCAGCTTAGTGTCCTGAAACTGCCGCTTTGACGACAGGCGACCGCGCCCGCGCAGCGCAGAAATTTGCCACCGCCGCGGCGATGGCGGCGCTGGTGAGCTCGCGTCGCTCGGGCGTTGCCAACTCGAGTTCTTCCTGGCGATTGACGATCGATCCGGCTTCCAGCAATACCGCCGGCATCTTGGTCGCGCGCAGCACGATCAGCTGATCGTAGCGGTACACGCCGGCATCGGTATCGACCAGGATGCGGCGGCGATGTCCCATCAATGCCAAGGTGTAGTGCGGTGTGTAATGAAGGCTGCGGTGCTCCAATTCGTGTCCAAGCATGCTGCCGAATAGCAGGCTGCCGGCGCGATCGGCATTATCGTTCGAGATGAAGAGCGCGTAGCCGGGATAGTCGTCATTATATTCATTTTTTTGCCCGGCGTATTCCCAGATTTGCTTGAGATTATCGGGCACCGAATCGTGGTGGATTGAAATGAATAGATCGGCGTGCATGGCGTTGGCGCGCGCCGCGCGCTCGAACAAGCCTCGCCACGGCGCGGTGCCGGTGATCAGCAGCACCGTCTGCTCGAACCCGGAATCGACCAGGGCCTGCTTGACCTCGCGCGCCAGCTGGAGATTGAAGGTGTATTCGGGCACCCCGCGCGCGCTCATCGCGCCGGGTACTTCGAGCGTATGGCCGACATCGACCACAACGCGGAACGCGGAGCGAGCGCAGTTATCGGAAACTGCCTGGTTCGTGGTTGCCGCATGATCCTGGCCGCGCACGCTTTGTGGCGTTGCCGCCAGCAAAGCGGTTGCGAGAATAACGCCGAGCTTTGTTGCCATCCGCCCGATCCCCAGCATTACGCGATTTTAGCTGAGCGGCGGGAAATTGCCATTCTCCGTTGTGGACGGCAACCCGCTCTGGAACCTTGATTTTGCTCTCGTACTGATGCCGATTCTGCCGAATCGGACGTTTGCTCGAGGAGCGTAATATGGTTCGCGAACCCATCCTGACTACTGTCGCCATTAGCGATCTCCGCCCCACGCAGATCACCGTCGGCATGCGCGAGGTTGCGGCCAAGCGCCAGCGTTGGCGCGAAATCGCCGCCAAAAAAGGCGCCCAATTCCTTGGCAAGCACATGATCCCGGTCGTGCTTGGTCCTAAATCGCGTCACTACGTGGTCGATCATCATCATCTTGCGCGTGCGCTCCAGGAGGAAGGCGTGAAGGATGTGGCGGTCACGCTAATCGCCAATCTCGGCAAACTCGACCACGACGCCTTTTGGACGGTGATGGACAATCGCTCGTGGATGCATCCGTTCGACGCCAAAGGCGAGCGGCGGCATTACAATGATATTCCCAAACGCGTCTCCGAACTGGTCGACGATCCATTTCGCTCGCTGGCCGGGGAATTGCGCCGCGCCGGCGGCTTCGCCAAGGACACGACGCCTTTTAGCGAATTTTTGTGGGCGGATTTTTTGCGCCGGTGCATGAAGCGCAAAACGGTCGAGCGAGACTTCGAGGGGGCTATCGAAAAGGCAATGAAATTCGCCAAGAGCGAGGATGCCGCCTACTTACCGGGATGGTGCGGTCCGCTCGAGGAGGAGTGATCTCCCGCGGCGGCGGGCTAGCTGCGCTGATCCGCGCAGCCGGCTCGCCGCCGCTTTGCTATAATCCGCTGGAACGCTTGAGGGAGAGGGGGAACCTCGGCTGGGCGATCAAGGGGTGTAACGACCACCATGAGTGTTCATCGAGCGGGTATCGTCCTGGTGACGGCGGCGGTCGCGTTGGCCGGCTGCGGCGGTGCTGCCAAGGACCAGCAAGTCATCGATCCCAATGCCCTGCCGACCAATTACCGCAGCACGCTTGTTGCGTTCCTGCGCCAGTCCTTGACCAATCGCGCCGACTTTCGCGGCGCGATGATTTCGGAGCCGGTACTCAAGCCGGTCGGACCAAGCCAGCACTACATTGTCTGCGTGCAGTTTAATCCCCGCAGTCAGATCAAGACGAAAGCGGCGGTGTTTCTTTCCGGCCAGATGACGCAATTCATCGACGCCACTCCCGAGCAATGCGGGGACGCGGCCTTTCAGCCATTCAAGGAGCTCGATGCCGCGATCCCTGCCGCGAGCCTGCCGCTGCCGGTCGCTGGCTGAATGATTGCGGCGGATGCGCTAGGTAAAACCCGATGGACAGCGATGTTTTAATCGTCGGCGGCGGGCCGACCGGCCTCACGCTTGCAATCGATCTCGGCAGACGCGGGGTGCGATGTACCTTGGTCGAGCACAAGGAGCAGCCGGCCTTTCTACCCAAGATGGAGCGGGTGAATGCCCGTTCCATGGAAATCTACCGGCGCATGGGTTTGGCCGAAAAAATCCGCGCCGCCGGATTGCGCGCGGACTGCCCGATGGATGTCTACATCGTGCTCTCACTCACCGAGCCGCCGCTATTGCATCTTCCTTATCCTTCGGTCGAGCAGGCGAGGGCCCAAACCCGCGCCAGCAATGATGGCACGCTGCCGCTCGAGCCATATCAGCTGATCTCGCAATATACGCTCGAGCCGCTGTTGAAGTCGGTGGCGGAAAGCATTGCCAGCCTGCGCGTGCGGTTTGGCTGGGAATTCATCGCGCTACGGCAAGACCGCGACGGCGTGAGCGCGCGCCTGCGCAGTGTCACAGGCGAGGTCGAGGAAATTCGCGCCGCCTATCTCGTCGGCTGCGACGGCGGCGCCAGTGCCGTGCGCAAGGAGCTGGGCATCGGGCTGTCCGGCGAGGGCAATCTGTTGGAACTGCGCCAGGCGCTGTTTCGCTGCGACGAACTCTTCGACCGCCTTCCAATCGGCGATGGCCCAGGCCGCGGCCGGCATTATCACGTCGCCGACGACAAGGCCACCTTCTTGATCATGCAGGATTCAACGCGGCATTGGACGCTGCATTCGGTCCTCGACAGCGACGAGAAGATGAAGGCGGAGTTCGAGCGCACCGTTGGAATTCCAGTGACGTACGAAATGCTGTCCTGTGCGCCATGGCGGCAGAACCTGCTGCTTGCCGACCACTATGGCAAAGATCGCGTGTTTCTCGCTGGCGACGCGGTGCATCTCGTGATCCCGACCGGCGGGCTCGGCATGAATTCAGGTGTCGGTGATGCCATCGATCTGTCGTGGAAGCTCGCCGCCACGCTTGCCGGCTGGGGCGGGCCGAATTTGCTGAAGTCGTACGAGATCGAGCGGCGCCAGATCGGCGAACGTAACGTCGGAGCCTCGCGCTATGCGACGCTCGGGCGGCGCAAGTGGCGCGCCATGTGGCGGCCCGACATCCGCAAGGATTCCGCCGCCGGCGCCGAGGCCCGCGACAAGCTCGCCGCGGTCGCCGATGTCGAGCAGCGCAAGAGCAATGAAATGATCGGCGCGGAACTCGGTTATCGCTATGTTGACTCGCCGGTCATCTGCAACGTGCCCGGCGGGCCGGAACATCTGTTCCGGGAATACCAGCCCACCACTTGGCCGGGCGCGCGGCTGCCGCACGTGTGGCTCGCCGACGGCACGCCGATGCAGGACCACATTGCCGACGGCTACACGATCCTCAAGCTCGGCGGCTCCAGAGCCGACCCGCGCGGATTGCAAAGCGTGCTGCGCGATCGCGGCGCGCCGGCGACGGTGATCGAAGTCGCTGACGTACGCGCGCGGGAAATTTACGAATGTGATCTCGTCCTGGTGCGTCCCGATTTGCACGTGGTGTGGCGCGGCAATGCCGCGCCCGAGGATCCGACGCGAGTAGCGGCCATCGCCACCGGTCACTAGTAAGAAAGCTGCAATGAACCCAGGCGACGCAACGGATTTGTTCTCCTTCGGACGGCGCCGTTGGTGAAAAATTCTACTCTTTGCAAGCGGATAAATCGTACTATATAGAAAAGTCTTCTATCGGTGTTTTCTTTACCGCCTCGCGTGGAGTTTGCCCGATGACGTCTCCGCTCGACCAGAAAAAAATAAAAATCGCCGGCCCCGTCGTGGTCACGGCGAACCGCGTCGGCGATGGCGCGGTGGTCTACCGCAGCCCAGATGGTGGCTGGACCACCGAGCTCGGCGGGGAGGCGATCGTAATCGACGCCGACAGCGCGCGGGTGCTCGCCGAAGCGGCCGCGGGCGATGACCTTCACGCCATCGGTCCATACATCGCGCCGCTGAAGCTTTTGCCCGGCGGCAATGTCCGGCCCGGGAACTTGCGCGAACTGATCCGCCGCGGCGGGCCGACCATCGAACTACCGGCGCCGCTCGAATCGTAAGCGGGTCCCCCCATGTACATTTACGACGCCTTTGATCGTCGGCTCCTTGCCGAGCGGGTCGTCGACTTCCGCGATCAGGTGTCGCGGCGGCTCTCCGGCGAGCTGAGCGAAGAAGAATTCAAGCCGCTGCGGCTGATGAACGGCGTCTATCTCCAACTGCACGCCTATATGCTGCGCATCGCGATTCCCTATGGCACGCTGTCTACGCTGCAACTGCGCAAGCTTGCCGAGATCGCGCGCAAATACGATCGTGGCTACGGTCACTTCACCACGCGGCAAAACATTCAATTCCACTGGATCAAGCTCGCCGAACTGCCAGACGCGATGGCCGAGCTCGCCGCCGTCGGCATGCATGGCATGCAGACTAGTGGCAATAACGTGCGCAACATCACCACCGATCAGTGGGCCGGCGTCGCGCCCGATGAGATTGAAGATCCGCGCATTTGGGCCGAACTCATCCGCCAGCATGTGACGCTGCATCCGGAATTTTCCTTCATGCCGCGCAAATTCAAGATCGCGGTCGGCGCTTCGCACCATGACCGCGCCGCGCTGCGCATCCACGACATGGCGCTGCGGTTGCACCGCAATGCTGCCGGCGAAGCCGGATTCGAAGTGATGGTCGGCGGCGGTCTTGGCCGTACGCCCTACTTGGCGCAAACCATAAAGCCTCTTCTGCCAAAACGTGACGTTCTCTCATACGTCGAGGCGGTGCTGCGCACCTACAATCAATTCGGCCGCCGCGACAATATCTGGAAAGCGCGGATCAAGATTTTGGTGCACGATCTCGGCGCCGAGGCCTTCGCCAAGGAGGTCGAGGCGGAGTGGCAAAGCATCAGGGACGGTGCGCTCGCGCTCGAGCCGGCCATGGTGGCGGACATTGCGGGGCGGTTTCGCTACCCGAACTATGCGACCTTGGACGACGGCCCGCCGGAGCTGGCCGCGGCGCGGCGTGGCGATCGCGCGTTCGATGTTTGGCTGAGCAACTGTGTGACCAATCACAAGATGCTTGGCTATGCCATTGCCACGCTGTCGCTCAAGCCCGAAGGCGGGACGCCGGGCGATTGCACCGCTGCGCAGATGGACAAGCTAGCCGATCTCGCCGACCGTTATTCGTTCGGCGAAGTCCGCGTCGGCCACGAGCAAAACCTGGCGTTGCCGCATGTCGCGCAGCGCGATCTGCCGGCGTTGTGGCGCGAACTGGGCGCCATCGGTTTGGCGCGAACCAACGTCAATCTGGTTTCGGACATTATTTCTTGTCCCGGGCTCGATTATTGCAGCCTTGCCAATGCACGCTCGATTCCAATCGCTCAGGAAATTACTCGCCGCTTCCATGATCTCGACCGGCAGCGCAATCTCGGCCGTCTGCACATCAATATTTCAGGCTGCATCAATGCCTGCGGCCATCATCACGTCGGCCACATCGGCATTCTCGGCGTCGAGAAAAACGGCGAGGAGTTCTATCAGATTACGCTCGGCGGCAAGGCCGACGAAAATGCGACGCTCGGCACACTGATTGGTCCGGCCGTGCCCTATGCGCAAGTTGCCGATGTGGTGGAAGACATCGCCGCAGCCTATCTCGATCTACGCGACAAGCCGAATGAGTTATTCATCGACACCGTCAAGCGCGTCGGTATCGAGCCATTTCGGGAGCGCGTCTATGCCGCTCGTTGAGAACGGCCAAATTGTGCAGGATCGCTACACCTATGTGGGCGACGAAGAGCCGATTCCCGAGCGCGTGCCGGTGATCGTGCCGGCGCAGCGGTTTCTCGCGGAAGCCGACGCTCTGATTCGCCGTGACGGCTCGCTTGGCGTAGGCTGGCCGAACGACCGCCGTATTGGCGAACTGGCGCCCTGGCTCGGCCATTTGGCGCTGGTGGCGCTGAAATTTCCAAAATTCCGTGACGGCCGCGCCTATAGCCAGGCGCGGCTGCTGCGCGAGACCTATCGGTTCCGCGGCACGCTGCGCGCCACCGGCGACGTGCTGCGCGATCAGTTTCACTTTCTCATCCGTGCCGGTTTCGATTCGTTCGAGGTGAAGAAGCCCGCTGACGCGCACGCCTTTGCCGAAGCGGCCAACCGCTACAGCGTGGTCTATCAGCCGAGCGCCGACGGCCGCACGCCGGCGCTGCGGCGACGCGTGACGGCGACCGCCACCGAGAGCGCCGACGCGATCGACACGGCGAAACGTTGAAAATCACTATGACTGCCTGATGGACGATTTTCGCATCGATCCACCACTCTTGGTCAAAGACCAGCCAAGGCCGCGGCGCCTGAGGTCGCTGGCGGAGGCGCGCGCTTTCGTTGCAGAAGCAATGAAGATTGGCCGCCCAGAACCATGGCGCGAGGTCTACCACCGGCTGACAACAGTAGGCAGCGAGGAGGACGCTGACGAGGCGATCGGGGACTTGCGCGAGCTACTCGAACTCGAAGATTTGCTGGTCGCCCCGAACCCGCCGCCGAGTTCAGAAGGCGGAGTGTCCTGAACTCACAGCCGCAGCGTGCCAGGCCAGGCATCCCGAGCGAATCGCCGCCTAGCGGCGAAGCTTAAGCTGGAAAGATCATGCACGTGGTCGTGCCGTGGGCGAGCAAGCGCCCTTGTTGGTCAGTGATGCGCCCTTCGGCGGTACCGATACGGCGACCGCAGCTTACGACAACGCCCTCAGCTTTAATCAGGCCAGTTTCAGGTGTGATGGGCCGCAGCAGTGAAATCTTGAACTCGAGAGTGGTCGAGCAGAGTCCCTTATCGAGAGTTGAATGGATTGCCAGCCCCATGCAGCTGTCGAGCATTGTTGCGGCGAGACCGCCATGCACGGTACCAGCCGGATTGAGGTGAGTGCCGTCCGGCATTGCTGTGACCACGACGCGACCGTTGGCGGCCTCGCTCACGTCATAGCCCAAAGTTTCGGCCATGGTATTCAATGGCAGTGTCCCATCGGCGAGCCCTTGAACGAATTCCAAGCCACTCATCGCTTTTTGCCGTTCTGCACTGACGGTTCCATATATTTTGCTAGTGGCGCCGCATGGCATTAGCTTGATCTCCCCGGTATGTCGCAAATAAATGATGCTCAGTATGAGCGCGCCACCCGATTTCTAAAAGGCCGTAAACCTGTTTCCACTTTCTGCCACGGTCGCTTAGAGTTGCGCGCCTAAACTGCTTAGCGAGGTCCCTTATGACTCCTGTCGTTGCAGTAATTGCGCCCGGCGCCATGGGCGGCGCAGTCGGCAAAAGGCTGGTCGAGCACGGCGTCACGGTTCTCACTTCGCTCGACGGGCGCAGCGAAGAGACGCGCACGCGGGCCAACGCAGCCGGCATGACGGCGGCCAAGGATGACGACATTGCACGGGCCGATTTCATTTTGTCGATTTTGCCGCCGGGCGATGCATTTACGCTGGCGCAGCGCTTTGTTCCGGCGCTGACCGCGAGCAACGCCAAGCCGGTCTATGTCGACTGCAACGCCATCAATCCGAGCACCGTCGATCGCGTCGCCGCCATCATTGCGCCGACCGGGTCGCCGTTTGTCGATGCTGGAATCATCGGCCAGCCGCCGAAGCCGGGCGATGCCGGCCCACGCATCTATGCGTCTGGCGCCGCGGCGCCGCGCCTTGCCGCGCTGCGCGACTATGGCCTCGATATTCGCGTTCTTGATGGCGCGCTGAGTGCAGCCTCGGCATTGAAAATGTCCTATGCCGGGATCACCAAGGGTACGCAGGCGATCGGCGCCGCGATGATGCTGGCGGCGACGCGCGCGGGCTCCGCCGATGCGCTGATGGCGGAACTGCAATTGAGTCAGAAGGAGATGCTGGCCTGGCTCAAGCGCCAGCTCGGCATGATGCCGCCCAAAGCCTATCGCTGGGTCGCCGAAATGCAGGAGATCGCGGGTTTTGTCAGCGACGATCCGGCGGCGCGCGACCTATATGAGGGCGCCGCGGAATTTTACGAGCGCTTTGCCGAGGATTTCGCCGCCGGCGGCAAGGAGGCCAAGGCGCTCGTGGGGTTTTTGAATAGAAGCTCGTCCTGAAAAATGACGCGAGGACTACGTCTTTCCTCCCCTTTGGTGATGTTGCGGCGCAACGATTGCCGAAAATTAATATGGAACTTTGATTTCGGGATCTAGCAACCCGAACCGGCCAAAAACAGTTGAACAGAAAGGTGGGCGGCGCGCGTGGGAGTTCTGCGCGTCGTTTCGGCGCCTTTGCACAGTTTTGGTTGGTGAGTCCATGAACAAGAAAAAAATAGCGAACAAGAAAAAAATAGCGACTTTGGCAACGGGTGCTGCGGCCGGCGCGCTTTGCCTCGTTACAGTCGTCTCATCCGCGGATGCCGCTGGTTTTGGAGGTTTTGGAGGCAAAGGAGGCGGCGGTGGGGGTTTCCGCCCCTCGTTCGGTGGTGGCGGCGGCGGTGGCTTTCACCCATCATTTGGCGGTGGAGGGGGGATTCATCCATCATTTGGCGGCGTCCATCCGGGCGGAGGAATGGGCGGGTTCCATCCGTCTTTTCACGGCGTCCACGGATTTGCTGGTCATGGTGTCCCGCACGCTCTCGGTCATGCATCGAATCTTCATGGCCTTTCCGCGCACGCGCTGCACACGCATGGGGTAACCAGCCATGGACTTGCCAGTCATGCGCTAACGGGTCACGGCCCCCACGCGGCCAACCATTTGGCAAGTCACAATCTGAACCACGGTCATGCACTCGCCAACACTGCCGGGCGGATGAACAATCACGGCGTCACTAACACCGGTCGCAACGCGCTCGCCCACAATCAACAAAACGGCGCCAATCAAGGGCTGGGCAACCAATTTACGCACAACGCGCTAAACCACGACCAACTCACTCACAATCAATTCGCGTCGCAGAATTTTCACGGCCTCAACAATTTCATCAGGACTGGATTTAACCGCAACGCTTTCGGCAACAATGCCGACTGGAATCATTGGGGCGGCAATTTCTGGGGCGCGGGATGGAATTCCTGGGGTTGGGGTTGG
>Ga0126379_10002088_pt1 | contig 12551 bp, 8 predicted proteins | sample PanSoiMetPlot_24_FD_92640 | JGI IMG/M metagenome (GOLD analysis project Ga0126379, IMG submission 92640) | Tropical forest soil microbial communities from Panama - MetaG Plot_24 | ecosystem: Environmental > Terrestrial > Soil > Tropical forest > Bulk soil | place: Panama | collected 2016-02-17
ATCGTTCACGATTTGTGCTCCAGCCTGGATTGCGCGTTTTGCAACTCCAGCGCGATAAGTATCAATCGAAATCGGGATCTTCAGCACCGCCGCAAGTGCTTCAATCACCGGCAGCGCACGACGTATTTCTTCGTCCTCCGGAACACTTTGACTGCCGGGGCGGCTGGACTCCCCACCGATGTCGATGATGTCGGCACCCTGCTGTTCGATTTCTTTTCCACGGGCGATCGCTTTTTCGCGCTCGAAATATTGTCCGCCGTCCGAAAATGAATCAGGCGTTACGTTCAGGATGCCCATTATCGCAGTGCGTTCGCCCAGGTAAACGGACGTGCGGCACAGGTTCCATTGGAAGGGCGTTCGCATCGCTTAAAACAAAAAATGCCTTTGCGTCTTCGTGTCTTAGTGTTTTAAACACAAAGGCACAGAGACACAAAGGCACGAAGATCGAGATTCCAGTTATGCCGGTGACGGCTTCTCGTGCGGCGAGATGCTCGGGCTGGGCCGCACCACGCCCTTCGACGGTACCGGAGTCGGTTTTTCATTCTTGGGTTCGACTCGCGGTGAGCGGCGCTCTTCGAGCGGTTTGCCTGCGATCAGCATCTTGATCTCGGCCGCATCCAGCGATTCACGCTCGAGCAGCGCTTCCGCGATACGAATCAGCGCGTCGCGGTTTTCGCTCAAAATGTTCTTGGCTCGCTCGTAGCCCTGCATGATGAACTTCCGAACTTCAGCATCAATTGCTAGTGCGGTTTGCTCACTGTAGTCCCGATGCTGGGCGATTTCGCGGCCTAAAAAGATTTGTTCTTCCTGCTTCCCAAACGTCAGCGGACCCAGGGAAGACATGCCGAACTGACACACCATCTTGCGCGAGAGTTCGGTTGCTTGCTCAATGTCGTTGCCCGCGCCGGTTGTCATCGTTCCCAGGAACAATTCTTCGGCGAGCCGGCCACCCATCATGATCGCCAGCTGTCCTTCCAGATATGCCCGCGGATAGGTATGGCGGTCATCCACCGGCAATTGCTGTGTCACGCCGAGTGCCATGCCGCGCGGGATGATCGTGACTTTGTGCAGTGGATCTGCTCCTTCAATCATCGCCGCAACCATCGCGTGGCCTGCTTCGTGATACGCGGTAACGCGCTTCTCGTGTTCGCTGATGATGAGTGACTTCCGCGCCACGCCCATCAAAACTTTGTCCTTTGCCATTTCAAAATCTTCGTGGGTTACCGTCTTCTGATTCATGCGCGCTGCATTCAAGGCCGCCTCATTTACCAGATTGGCAAGATCTGCTCCCGAAAACCCAGGGGTACTCCGGGCGATGACGGAGATATCCACATCATCCGACAAGGGGATCTTGCGGACGTGAACGGCAAGGATACCTTCACGGCCCTTCACATCCGGACGAGGGACAACAACGCGGCGATCGAAGCGTCCTGGACGCAACAATGCTGGATCGAGCACGTCGGGCCGGTTCGTCGCGGCGATCAAGATGACGCCCTCGTTCGACTCGAAACCGTCCATTTCGACCAACAATTGGTTCAACGTCTGCTCACGCTCGTCGTGCCCTCCACCAAGGCCGGCGCCACGATGGCGTCCAACCGCATCGATTTCATCGATAAAGATGATGCACGGCGCATTTTTCTTTCCCTGTTCAAACAGGTCGCGTACGCGCGACGCTCCAACACCGACGAACATTTCGACAAAGTCCGATCCGCTAATCGAAAAGAACGGCACGTTCGCTTCACCAGCAATTGCTCGTGCCAACAGAGTTTTGCCGGTACCGGGGGGGCCGACCAGCAACACGCCTTTCGGAATTCGTCCGCCAAGCTTTTGGAATTTTTGTGGTTCCTTTAGGAAGTCGATGATTTCCTGTAACTCTTCTTTCGCTTCATCAACGCCGGCGACATCCTTGAAGGTGACCTTCTTTTGATGCGCGGTCAGGAGGCGCGCTCGGCTTTTCCCGAAGGACAAAGCTTTGTTGCCGCCGCTCTGCATTTGACGCATGAAAAAGATCCAGAAGCCTATCAAGAAAAGGAACGGTGCCCAGGAGACGAGTGCCGCTAGCCAGGGGCTCTGGCTTGGCTTTTCGCCCGTGATTTGGACCTGCTTCTCACGGAGCATGTTGATGAGTTCCGGGTAGTCCATCGGCATCACTGTCTTGAAGGTTTCATTTGTACCGTTCAGATGTCCCGTGATGTCGGAATCGGCGATCGTGACATCTTTGACGTGGCCTTGATCGACTTCCTGAAGGAAGCGGCTGAATGGAAAGACCTGCGACCTGCTCGACGTCGTATGCTGCACCACGTTGTAGAGCAACACGGCCGTGGCCAGTATTAGGACCCAGAACAAAATCGTTTTTGCTGTCGAATTCAAATTAAACCCCCCAAGCTAAGGCTCAACGACCTTAGACGCTTGCCTAGCGCAAAGTGTGCCGATTTAGATCTGTACCGCCTCAATAGCCACTATTTTCTGAGAACGTCCACAAGGGGCAAATTCGCGGGAAACGGGAAATGAGGCTACCCAGATAATGCTCGAATCGGCAACAACCACCGGCCAGCTTGTCCGGTGACTTCTCGGAATCCGGGCGCGCTGAAACAGCTTCTTGAGTTTTCCAGCAGGCAATCCAACGGGTCTATAGTAATCGCCGGGTTTCCAATTTCTGATTCTAACATACGGTCCGATTGAATCCCCATCGACAAAAACCTTGTGGCCCGCCGCTTCGCGCCCTTCAGATCCAATGATTTCGGCCGTGAAAAGCTTGCCCACCTCCGGTATATGAACAGAGCCTGGAATTTTCAACTTATATTCGTAGTCCGTTGGTGCCGGGCGTTTCCGCCGGACGACCAAAGAATCGAACTCTCGGGCCACTTCCATCCCACCCGGAATCTCCACGACCTTTCCACTCTTTCCCTCCGCGAGCAGCGCCCGCATGCCCTCAATTTGATCGAACGTGACGTCGAAGAGCCCCGAACCGGCCTGCTGTAACGCAGTTCGGAGAACTCTCCGAACCATCGCGACGGGTGCGGCGTGTAAGCGTCCCACTTCAATTACGAACTGGTCTTGCTGTTTTGTTCCGTTCCTGGTCAGCCAGTCGTTCGCGAGAGCGCCCATCCAGGCGTCTTCGCCCTCAAGGATTTCGACGGTCCGACTGAGTGTCTCGATTAGATTCGGATTAAATTCAGATGCAACCTTTGGAATTACGACGTGCCGCAACCGGTTGCGGGCAAATCCCAGATCGAGATTCGACGCATCCGTCTGCCAACTTTGATTTTGTTCCGCGAGATAAGCTTCGACCTCCTCGCGATTAGTGTTGATTAGGGGCCGGATTGTCGTCCCAGACACCGCCGGAATGGAGGCAAGTCCCGTAGATCCTGCTCCCCGCAGAAGGTTCAAAAGAAAAGTTTCCACTCGATCATTGCGCGTGTGCGCCACCGCGATCTTGCTGAAGCCATGTTGCTCTAACAGTTCATGGAAGTATTCTTTGCGAGCGTCACGGCCTGCGGCTTCAATGTTCCCACCAATCAGAAGCACCCTTCGCGTGAAGAACTTCAAGCCTAGACGGGCTGCCAATGTCGCGGTGAACTTTTCATCATCGTCGGAAGCCAGGCCGCGCAATCCGTGGTTCACATGCGCAAGAGCCAGTTCGTACCCGAGTTCCTTGAGCACCAAAGTCAGGCAAACGGAATCCGCCCCTCCGGATACCCCGACCAAAACGCGGTCGTGCGGAGCAAGCATGTGGTGCTTTTGAATGGTCTCTCGGACTTGCGTTGTGAGTTTGGAAAACACGCGGAAATGCCGGAGGGCGGACTCGAACCGCCGACCTAAGGATTATGAGACCTTCGCTCTAACCACCTGAGCTACTCCGGCAAAACACCTAATCTTAGCGTGAACCCCGTTTGCCTGCCAAGCCGCCGCGGGGCCGCCCAACCGGCAGGAAATACGCACGGCGGAGCAGCTTATCGACGCGTACAACCTGAACAGGGATGCGGTCACCGATGCGGTATCGTTGTTTGGTGTGTCGTCCGATCAACGCATGCAGGTTGGCATCGAGCTGATAGTAGTCGTCTGGAATGTCGGCCACCGGAACGAATCCCTCGATGAAGAAATCAATCAGCTCAATCGCAAAGCCGTCTCGCCAGACGCCTATGATGATAGCGTCGAAGGTTTCCCCGAGACGTTGTTCCATCAGGAGCATTTTCTTCCATTCCAACAGTTCGCGTTCCGCTTGATCAGCCTGCCGCTCCCGTTCGCTCGATTCGCTTGCGATCGCCTCCAGTTGCGCGGCCGGAACCGCAGGCTCGGTCCGGCGCGACATCGATGCCTTGAGGATCCGATGAACGACAAGATCGGGGTATCGGCGGATTGGCGACGTGAAGTGCGTGTACGAATCGGATGCCAAACCGAAGTGTCCGATATTTTCTTCGGAATACTTCGCTTGCTTAAACGAACGCAACATCAAGTACGACAACATGCGCTCTTCCGGTCGGCCTTCGATCGAGCTGATGAACTTCTGAAACTCCATCGGCTCCGCCTTCTTCGGTTCGAACTTCAAGCCGAAACCGCGGACGATTTCTGCGAAGTTTTCGACTTTCATCGGATCCGGTTCCTCGTGAACGCGATAGAGGCTGGGAATCTCGTTCTCCTCGAGATGTCGTCCGACGGCTTCATTGGCGAGGATCATGAACTCTTCAACGATACGATGTGAGAAGAGCCGGATGGACTTTGTGATTCCGGAGACCTCACCGAATTCGTCGTAGGTAAGAATGGGCTCCGGCAAATCGAAATCGATAGCGCCGCGCTGCTGTCGCCGTTTTTGAATGATCTCGGCCAGCCGCGCGATGGTCCGGATCTGCGGCACAATAGCGGCGAATCGCCGTTCGAGCATTACATTCCCGTTCAGAATCTCCTGTACATCTTCATAAGTCATCCGTTCTTTAGAGTGGATGATGCTTTTGTGAAAGGAGTAGTCCAGCACTTCGCCTGCACGGGAGAGATGCATCATCACGGTTATCGCAAGACGATCGACCTTCGGATTCAACGAGCAAAGATGATTCGAGATTTTCTCGGGGAGCATTGGAATGACGCGATCGGGAAAGTAGACAGACGTTCCGCGACATCGCGCTTCAATATCGATTTCAGTGCCGGCCGCCACAAAATGTGAAACATCGGCGATATGCACAGCAAGCTGATAGGTTCCGTTCGGCAGCACTTCAACGTCGATGGCATCATCAAAGTCGCGAGCGGTTTTGGGATCGATCGTTATCGTATTTCGTTTCCGAAAATCGTCGCGTCCGATGAAATCCTTTTCCGACAGCGCAGCAGGCAGGGCCGCTGCGGCGTCTTCGACATCTTTAGGAAAAGCGGTCGGCAGGCCGAATTTCTTGATGATGACATTGGTCTCGACATTGGGATCGTCGAGAAAACCGATGACGGAGATGACTTTGCCGGCGGGCCAACGCGTTTCGGTTGGAAACCGAGTGATCTCGACCTCAACGATCTTGTCTTTGTGTTCCGCCACATCGTTGGTGATGATGATCTTGGCCGGCAATTTCTCGTCTGTCGGGGCGACGAAGAACCCGTCTCCATCAAAGCGCAATTGTCCAACAACCGTATCTCTTGCCCTCTTCTCGACGCTGACCACGCGTCCTTCTGCTCTGCCTCCCTTTTTGCGATAGGTGATCTCGGCTTTCACCTTATCGCCGTTCATCGCGGAGCTAATCAGCGCGGCAGGTATATAGATGTCGCTGTCGAGCCCTTCGATTGGCTCATTCGGTATGACAAAGCCATACCCATCACGATGAATCAAAATGGTGCCGTCGATGAGATTACGCGCGGCGACCTCGTACCGATTACCGCGATGCTTCGCGATTTTTCCATCTCTGACGAGTTCATTGAGGATGCTCTTGATTTGTCTCCGAGCAGCTGGTGTGGCGTTAAAATCTTCGAGGATTTTCTGCAGGTTCGTCCCCCGATCCGCGGATTGTCGTATATATCTGACCAGATCTTCTTGACTGACATCCGGCTCCCGTCTTCCGCCGGTTCCTCGCCGCGAATTCTTCACCCTCATGGTTGGTTGGCAGCTCGCAGCGACGCGAGCCCATTCCGCACCGCCTCGACTGAGGCGGCGCGTAGTTTCCCGTTGTCGGTCATAATCTGAAAGCGCAACTCCAGATCCAGATTTCCGAACTGTTCCCGATAGTTCGCCTCATTGGCCGCGTTTTGGAGATCCATCACGCAGGTCCTATAGCTCCAGAACCAGAGGCTTGGAATGGAGGGCTCGACAACTACTTCTGCCCCGCCGATTTCTTCCGGGAGTTGTGCGCGAACTGTCTGCAATTCAGCTGTTGTGAGTGTGGTCCCATTCTGTGAGCGAACGATGTACTTGACGCTTGCAGGCCCGCAAAGCGGCTGCGCCGCAACGGGCGGAACGAAGAAGAAGGACATCACCAGCGCACAGATGATCGCGCCCGCTATCATGGTACCAACACCCCGTTGCACCTCGGTTCCACTAGCCATTATCTCTAATTCACCACCATCGCTTAAGGATTCGCCTGTCAGGGTAAATGCTCGCCCATGCGGTATTGGTCAGATTCGGTAAATAATTTAGAATGAACTAAGCCGAAATGGCGGAATTGGCAGACGCGCTAGATTCAGGTTCTAGTGGGCGCAAGCCCGTGGAGGTTCGAGTCCTCTTTTCGGCACTTTCACTGTTGCGCCGCAGGTATCCTTCGAACCCGTTTGTCGTGAGCCATCGGCCACAACCTCGTTGACTCTCGTCCTCAGTCCAACACGCCAACCCACCTCGATATCCATGGGCACGCCCTGGACGTTCGACTCCTCTTTTCGGCCACATGAGCATGACCTTACCGGTTATGATTACGCGGCAGTTATGCCAAAACGCTTCCAGTAACCGATATAAGCAAGGATGTCCGATCTTCTGCACTTCGTACTCAATTATGGCTATCTGGTGATCTTCGGAATCACTTTTGCGGAGCAGATAGGATTACCTTTCCCCGCACTTCCATTGCTGATAGGCATGGGAGCTCTGTCGCGGTCCGGCGACTCTTCCTTTGCTCTTGTCGTCGCAACGGCGACGATCGCCTCACTCGCCGCGGACTTCATCTGGTATCGACTGGGGCGACTTCACGGTCGATCCGTGTTGCGGCTCATCTGCCGTATTTCACTGGAGCCCGATTACTGTGTCCGCCGCACTGAGGATGCGTTTGAACGATTCGGCTTGTGGGCGCTGTTGCCGGCGAAGTTCATTCCTGGATTCAACGCCGCTACCGTCCCGCTCGCGGGCATGATGAAGACCCCACCGCTTCGATTTCTTGCTTTCGACATCGTGGGCGTTACATTGTGGAGTGGAACGTACACGTCGCTCGGTTATGTCTTCAGTCACGAAGTTCAGCAAATCATTATGTATCTCTCGACGCTGGGTACGTCACTGCTCATCTTGATTGCGCTCGCACTAACGGTCTATATCGCTTACAAACTCGACCAGCGTCGCAGATTCTTGAAGGCGCTTTCGATCAAGCGAATAACGCCGGAAGAATTGAAGGCCAAGATTGATGGGAACGAGAACATTTTGATTGTCGATACACGAAACCGTCTGGATCGAAACACGGATCCGGTGCGTATTCCCGGAGCCTTTCACATCCTGCCGGAACACGTCGAATTTCAGCGCCAGGACATCGACTTCAACCGCGAAATTGTTATCTATTGCACTTGTCCTAATGAGGCAACGAGTGCCCGAGTGGCAGTAAAGCTACGACGTATGGGATTGAAACGTGTGCAGCCGCTCCAAGGCGGCTTAGATGTGTGGAGAGAACGGAATCTTCCCCTCGAACGCCTCGATTGATGACGCGTTACTACTTCGGAACCTGACAAGTCACTGTACTCTCGATCACGTTGCCGACAATGTCCGTTGCAGTTGCGTTGATCGTGTATGTACGTCCTCTTCCAGATGGAGACCGTTCAGCCCGGAGTTGCACGGTTCCGCTGTTGATCACGATATCGCCAGGGACATCTCCGCCTCCTGTGCCGCTGTCCGGTTCGCTGCTGCTCGCAGTTACATTCAGTGTGGCTAGGCCCGAAAGGGCATCGGAACCGGTGATCGACGCTACCTGCACAAGCTGATGCTTGGGCGGTGACAGAGTGCAACCCGACGGCGGCATTCCGGTTATCACCGGCATGGTCTTGTCGACCTTCACTTCGAAAGATTTCGGGCTTTCGTTATTTCCTGCACTGTCCACAGCCCAATAAGCGATTGTGGTTATCCCCTCCGTAGTTATGGAAATCAAAGCAGGGTTGGCACTGTTGACGGTGCCTGACGTCTGAGCTCCTGAGAGGGAGTAGCTAACGGACTGCACTCCCGATCCGTTGTCGGTTGCGCTCAGCGTCACTGTAGTATTCGTCTGATTCCAACCGGCGGCATTCGGGATCGGACTAGCGCTGGTTGTTGTAAGCGGAGCTGTCTTGTCGATCTTAACGACAAAAGATTTTGAAATTTCGATATTCCCTGCAGTGTCGACCGCCGAGAAAGTAACAGTAGTCGTTCCTTCCGCGGTTATCGATACTGAAGCCGGGTTATTGCTAACGACGGTTGGCGCAGTCTGAGCTCCCGAGAGGGAATAGCGAATGGACTGGACTCCGGAGCCGCTGTCCGTTGAATTGAGGGTAACTGTTGTATTCGCGCGGTTCCAACCGGCGACATTCGGCATTGGAGCAGCACTAGCTGTTGTAACCGGAGCCGTCTTATCGATATTGACGACGAGAGATTTCGACGTTTCGTTATTCCCGGCATTGTCGACGGCCGAGTAACTAACGGTGGTTGTTCCTTCCATAGTTATGGACACGAGAGCAGGATTGCTGCTGTTAATCGCGGTTGCAGTCTGAGCTCCGGAAAGCGAGTACCGAACGAACTGAACTCCGGAACCGCTATCGGTTGCGTTAAGAGTAACCGTCGTATTCGTCTGATTCCAACCCATACCGTTCAGCATCGGAGCGACGGTCGCCGTTGTCACCGGAGGAGTCGTGTCGACCAGCGGCGCCTCATAGGCTCCCATGTCAAATTTTGCGATTCCGTCACCATTTCCATCGACGGGACGTGGCGCCTCATCGAGATCTGATGGCGGTGCTCCGTCGGAAGTACCGGAGTCAATTGCCGGCGAATCAGCTTGCAGACGGTAATTTCCCGATGAGGGGTCTCGGAATGAAGGGTCCGCAGAGATGTTCCCGTTAGAGCCCGTTTGGTTCATACATGTACCGGCGTACGGGAGTCCTGCAGCGGAAACGACATCATTGAACCGGAATATCGGCACGCTGGCGTCAAACGTTCCACACGCCACTGTGTTCTGAGCATTAACAGAGACGAGGATATTGTTGATGAGCTGGACTTGCGAATCGAACCCATCAGCGAAGACGGCGGAGCCCTGCCCACTATTGTTTCCTGAGATAGTGTTGTTGATGAGATAAGGACCTCTACCACCAGATGGAACCAACCAGTAGACACCGCCGCCGCTTCCCGCACTGTTCCCAACGATGATGTTCTGGACGATCGAGGCGTCCGAGCGGTTCACTATCCATACCCCGCCGCCTTGCGAAAAGGCGGTATTGTTCGTGATGAAGTTGTTCTTCAGCAGCGGCGTTCCCGCGGCGAATAAGGTGACACCTCCTCCGCTTGACGACGACCACGAGTTCCCAGAGATAACGTTGTTCAGCAGTTGCACAGCCGAAGCACCGCCGATGCTGACGCCCCCGCCACCGACACCACCACTCCAGCCTGGTATCTGGCCGTTATTGGTAATTAAATTCCCCTGTATTAGAGGGGATCCAAAGCTGCTGGAGATCCCTCCACCCCCATCCCCGGCAACGTTATTTGTAATGATGTTCCCGGTAATCGTAGGCGATGAATTCTCGATGCGGATGCCGCCGCCTCCAAGTCCGGGCGATGCGGCCGCTTTTCCGTGTTGCAATGTGAAGCCGCTCAGCACAGACTGCGGTCCCTCTCCCTAAACAAACGAAGCGACCGAGCCCGCCTGATTACCGTCGATCACGGTAACCTCTGCGCCTTCGTCGCTTGTCACTCGAATAGCTTTTCCAAGAAAATTGAGGTTCTCCACGTAGGTTCCAGCCGCAACCTGTATCGTGTCGCCGTTTAAAGCAGCGTTGATAGCGCCCTGGATCGTTGGATAGTCAGCCGGTACATGAGTCACCACCGCCTGTCTTGCGGTGGCTTGTCCTCCAAGCAGCAGGACACCTATGATTGTGGACCACAATTGCAAACGCGAAGACATATAACAGCCTCCAAACCAGAAGCGCGATCTTAGGGTCGTGTCAGGTTCCCTGCAACGACGCAGGTTTCGAAGGAGTCATTTGCTATGAAGAACGTATTGGCAGTGCTGATAGGTGCTTTCATTACTGCGGGATGCGCGGGAACTTCGTCTCAGATGCAGGTCATTCATGATGCGGCTGAAGCGCTTGGAGGTCAGGCGCCAATTGAACGGATTAGGACGCTGGTTATTGAAGGTGAAGGAATCGCTCCGAATCTGGGACAAAATCTCACGCCTGAAACGGACTTGCCGGTTTGGAAAGTCACGGAATTCACCCGCACAATCGATCCTTCGAAATCGCGTATGCGCGTGAAGCAGGTTCGAGAGGCTCAGTTTCTATTCGCCGGTGCGACAGTTCAGCGCCAGGAGTTTGGCGTGGATGGGGACGTCGCTTACTCTGTCGGAGAGGATGGGAAACCCGCCCGGGCCTCGGAGTGGGTGGCGCGAGAGCGGCAGCGCGAGATCCTGCATCATCCGATAATGATTATTCGCGCAGCGTTGCAACCGCAATGGAGAGTCGGCGAAGTTCGCAGCGACGGGAATTACCAACTGGTAGACGTCACGAACCCGAAGGGTGACGCGTTCACCCTGGCGATTGACCGAATGACAAAGCTTCCGGCACGCGTAAGTTCGACGAGTTACAACGACAATCTCGGAGATGTTGTTATCGAAACTTCATTTTCAGATTACGAAGACGTTGCGGGCTTGAAACTGCCGAAACGATTGACGACGAAAATCGACAAGTACCCTCAATTCGATTTGCACGTAACGAAGAACGCCATTGATGGGGAAACCGGCGATTTCGCCGCGCCGGAAACCGTTAAGTCCGCGCAAGTTCCGCCGCGCTCATCGCCGGTGACCGTTACGGCTGAAGAAGTAGGGAAAGGTATCTGGTGGCTTGCGGGATCGGGAAACCACAGGAGCATTCTCTTCGAATTCGACGATCACCTCACGCTCTTCGAGGTTCCAGTAAATGAAATGCGAACGCTGGCAGTCATTGATACAGCCCGAACATTGCGTCCCAACAAACCGCTCACGCATGCCATCGTGTCTCATCATCATTTCGATCACTCCGGTGGATTGCGTGCCGCGGTAGCTAAAGGTTTGACGATCATTACCTATCGTGGCAATGTCGAATTTTTTAAAGAGCTGGTCGGGAAGAAGCACTCCATAGTGCAGGATGCGCTCGCGCGGAATCCTCAGCCGTTGAAGATTGAAGCTGTCGATGATGAACTCGTCCTCAAAGATCGGTCGATGGAAGTGCGTCTGTACCACCTGAAAAACAATCCTCGCGAAGGTACCAACCTTTTCGCGTATGTCCCACGGGATCGAATGCTTGTGCAGGCCGACATGTACGACTCGAACTGGCTCCAGCACCCGTGGGGAGATAATCTTCCTTACAACATCAAATTGCATAATCTGCGGGTGGAGAAGAGCGTTCCCGTACACGGCGCCATTCAAACGTATGCGGACGTCCTCAAAACAATTCAGTCGCGCCGCACGCCGGCGGCTGGAAGTTAGTGATGTCGCATTCTCGAGATTTGCGTTTACCGGTCGTTGACGTAAGCGCGCTTGTCTGTGGAAGAGAAGATGAGCACGCCGTAGCGAATATCGAGAAAGCTTGCCGCGAGTTCGGCTTCTTTTACATCGTCGGTCACGGAGTCGATGAACACCTTCAGCGACGATTGGAGGAAGTCAGCCGGCGATTCTTTGCGCAGGAGCTTCAGGCGAAGCTCGAAATAAGCATGTCTCGTGGCGGCCGTGCCTGGCGCGGCTATTTCCCCGTTGGTGGAGAGCTCACATCCGGCAAGCAGGATCTGAAAGAAGGGATCTATTTTGGTGCTGAACTCGACCGTGATCACCCGATGGTGCGCGCGGGAACGCCGTTGCACGGTCCGAATCTGTTTCCCGCCGGCATACCGGAATTGCGAAAAAGCGTGCTGGATTACATAGAAGCGATGACACGGCTCGGGCACGTTGTAATGGCCGGTATTTCTTTAAGCCTCGGGTTGGAAAAATCGTATTTCGACGAGCATTACACGCATGAACCGTTGATACTGTTTCGCATCTTCAACTATCCCGCGCGTGCGCAATATGACAGTCAGGACTTCGCCTTCGGTGTCGGAGAGCACACAGACTATGGTTTTCTGACAATTCTCAAGCAAGACATGTCCGGCGGATTGCAGGTCAAAACAAACTCGGGGTGGATTGATGCAACAC
>Ga0126379_10002090_pt1 | contig 12548 bp, 8 predicted proteins | sample PanSoiMetPlot_24_FD_92640 | JGI IMG/M metagenome (GOLD analysis project Ga0126379, IMG submission 92640) | Tropical forest soil microbial communities from Panama - MetaG Plot_24 | ecosystem: Environmental > Terrestrial > Soil > Tropical forest > Bulk soil | place: Panama | collected 2016-02-17
AGCCGGCCGGCGCCTGGCGACTCAAAAAGAGTTTCGGCGGTGGTGGAGCGCTTATGGATCTCGGGATCTATCCGCTGAATGCGATCCGCCACATCACTGGCGAGGAGCCTGCGGATTTCAGTGCAATCGTCGCGACTCGGGACCACAGCGGCCGCTTCAGCGAGGTGGAGCAATCCATGGAGTGGACGATGGAATTTCCCTCTGGGATCATCGCGGCATGCGGCTGCTCGTATGGCCAACGAGGGCCGAGCTCGCTCTCGATCAACGGAGAGAAGGGTTATCTAATAGTGGAACCAGGGTTCAATTACGATGGCCTTCACTTGCGGGGAGAGATCGCTGGACGGCAGATCGACCAGCCGAGCACGAATAGGCATCCGTATCAATTTATGGTCGAAGCAGAGCACTTCGCAGATTGCGTAAGGAATGGCATGGATCCCGTGTCGACAGGCGACGAGGGGTTGAAGGACATGCTCGCGATTGAGGCCATTTACAAATCAGCGGGAGCTCCGATTGCTTGAGCCCATTTTCATCGGACCAGGGCTCGTCGGTTACAAATCTGTATTCCTCAAACGTGAGGTCTATGAACTCGAAGAATCTTCTTTCTCTCATGCTCGTGCTAGCCGTGCCAGTTGTTCGCGCAGTAGCACAGGAAAATGCGGTCCCCGCTTATAAGAACCCACAGCTATCGTTTGCTGTGCGAGCACGTGACCTCGTTGAGAGAATGACCCTCGAAGAAAAGATTTCACAGCTCGGGCACACTGCCGATGCAGTCGAGCGACTGGGTATCCCAGAATACAACTGGTGGAACGAAGGATTGCATGGGGTTGCTCGCGCTGGGATCGCAACGGTTTTCCCGCAGGCCATTGGCTTGGCCGCAACGTTCGACGATGAATTGATTTTTCGTGATGCCGACGCCATCAGCACGGAGTTCCGAGCCAAGTACAACACCGACAAGGAGGCGGACGGTTCGACCGCTTGGTACAAGGGGTTGACGGTATGGTCGCCCAACATCAACATTTTTCGCGATCCCAGATGGGGTCGCGGACAGGAGACCTACGGCGAAGATCCTTATCTGACATCCCGCATGGGACTGGCATTCGTCAGAGGCCTGCAGGGAGATGATGCGAAGTATCTCAAAACTGTAGCGACGCCCAAACATTTTGCTGTCCACAGCGGACCCGAAGCTACGCGGCACGAAGTCGATGTGCCGGTCTCGCGACACGACCTGGAAGATACGTATTTTCCGGCGTTCCGAGCGACGCTGGTCGATGGCCATGCCGAATCAGTGATGTGTGCTTACAACTCGGTCAATGGCGAACCAGCATGCGCCAATAAAGTTCTGCTGAATGAGCATTTGCGCGATGCGTGGAAGTTTCAAGGTTATGTCGTCTCCGATTGCGCTGCCATCGAAGATGTCAGCGCACATCATCAATTCAAGCCAACGCAGGAAGAAGGCGTAGCAACTTCGCTCGAAGCGGGAACGGATCTCATATGCGGCTCGCCGCAATCGCGAGTGAAACTGGAGCGCGATGCAGCATTGCATGCCGTCCGGCAAGGGATCCTGCCAGAGTCGGCGGTTGACACCGCGGTTACCCGAACGCTAACAGCCCGCTTTAAGCTTGGGATGTTCGATCCACCAGGACTGGTTCCATGGTCAAATCTCGGAGCCAGCGCCAACAACACCTCGGCACACCGAGAACTCGCTTTGAGAACGGCACGAGAGTCGCTCGTGCTGCTGAAGAATGACAACCATTTCCTTCCATTGAAGAAGGTCTACCGCAGGATCGCTGTGATCGGACCGAACGCGGACAGCCTCGACGCCTTGGAGGGAAACTATAACGGCACGCCATCGGCTCCGATCACCATCCTCGCAGGGCTGCGCAAACGGTTTTCACAATCGACCATTCGACACGTGCAAGGCACGGGTTTGGTCGGTACTGTCGTCAGCCCAGTTCCGAGGGCCGCGTTGTACACCAGCGCCAACCGAGCCAGGCATGGTCTAAAAGCGGAGTATTTTGACAACATCAAACTGGAGGGCGAGCCTATCATGCGGCGGACTGACCCCGATGTGAATTTCGTGTGGGCGTTTGCAGGCGTGATTCCTAAACTGAAAACAAATTACTCGGTGCGGTGGACGGGCGTTTTATCGCCGTTGGAGACTGCAGATTACATCGTCGGTTTCACCGGGCAAGATGGATACCGCGTTTGGATCGACGGCCAACCGCTGGTGGACGACTGGACCACACATCGGCCCTCGACCACAGTGACGAAGGCAATTCATCTAGAGAGAGGCAAGGCGTATTCCATCAAGATTGAATACTTTCAGACGATCCGCTCTGCTGAAGCAAAGCTCGTTTGGGGTGTGCCCGGCCGCGAAGAGGACAACGCGGCCAGAGCGGCGCGCGAATCTGATCTCGTAATTATGGTACTGGGACTTTCGGCGCGCATCGAGGGCGAGGAAATGAAGGTCAAGGCCGACGGCTTCTCGGGCGGAGATCGCACGAGTCTTGATTTGCCTACTCCGCAGGAACAACTGCTTGAGAATGTCTTTTCGACAGGTAGACCGGTTGTGCTGGTATTGACGAATGGAAGCGCACTGGCCCTCAATTGGGCAAACGAGCATGTGCCCGGGATCCTTGAAGCATGGTATCCGGGCGAGGAGGGAGGCACCGCTGTTGCTCAGGCGTTGGCTGGGGACTTCAGCCCAGCTGGACGGCTTCCAGTCACCTTCTACAAGAGCGTCGATCAGCTACCCGCATTCGAGAACTACTCTGTGGCCAACCGAACTTATCGGTACTTCAATGGCGTCCCGCTCTATCCGTTCGGCTACGGTCTGAGTTACACGACCTTCCGCTATAGCGACCCCGTCGTGAGCGGCGATTCGATCACAGCAGACGATGCGGTTACGGTTTCGGCGAAGGTTACAAACGGTGGGACAGTTGATTCCGACGAAGTGGTGCAGCTATATCTGACACACGAGGGAGTAGGTGGAGCTGCCCTGAAAGAATTACGCGGATTTCGACGGATTCACCTGGTGAGTGGTCAATCGGAGACAGTTACGTTCACCCTAAGGGATCGCGATCTTAGTATCGTGGACAACAATGGAACACGGCGCATTGTCAAAGGGCCGGTTAAGGCCTGGATTGGCGGGGGACAGCCAGCGATTTCCGACACCGAAGCCGGTGATAGCGTGAGCACGCAATTTGCGATCACATCAGAGAAAATGCTGGCTGAATAAAAAGTGCGCAGCCGGAATACCGTTCGGCTGGGTCGCAACGAAAGGAACTGCTCGGCATCAATGCTGCTCGCCATCGCAAGCGCCAAGCGGCATTAGAGCGACTATGCGACCTGATTCTCCAGCGTGCCGATAACGTCGATACTGATGCGGATCACGTCGCCGCTTGCCAGAGTAAAGTCGTCTGCCGGGACGATACCTGTTCCAGTTAGAAGAAATACTCCTTGGGGAAAGCTGTTGTCGCGAAACAGGAACTCTGCGAGTTCTTGCGGCTCGCGTTTTAGTTCCGCCAGAGTTGTGCTGCCAGTGAACGCGTTTCGGCCTTGTCGCGTTATCACCATGCGAATCGAGGTCGCCGTACTCAAAGGTTCGGGAGAGAGCAGAACGCAAGGACCGATTGCACAACTGCCGTCATAGATTTTGGCTTGTGGCAGATACAACGGGTTATCGCCCTCGATATCGCGGGAACTCATGTCATTGCCGATGCTGTAGCCTGAGATCGCACCAGACGGATCGATTAACACCGCCAATTCCGGTTCAGGCACGGACCACTTAGCATCTGACCTGATACGGACGAGCCCTCCGGGGCCAACGACGCGCCGGCCAGTCGCTTTGAAAAACAACTCCGGCCGTTCGGCTGCATAGACGCGATCGTAAAAGCTGCCTCCGCCGGCATCCTTGCTTTCGTCCATCCTCGCGTTGCGGCTTCGATAGTAAGTTACGCCTGCCGCCCAGACTTCCTGTCCAGCTACTGGCGCCAGTAGGCTGAGTGGATCAATGCCTCTCAGCATCTCTTTGCCAATTGCAGCGCGAGCCCGGTCTTGTAAATTGACGGCGCTGAGCAATTCGTCCCAGTTTGCCTCGCGGAGGCGATAAAACTTGGAGTCTTGTTCGACGATCGCTCCCTGAGTGGTTCGGTATAGTTTCACGGTCTTTAGCCCTTTTGTTTACCCCTCTTCTCCTGTCACCGGCACCCGTCACGAGCCTTCCAGTCGCTGCGGCCAAGAGTTCAATAGTGCAAACCGAATCCAAACGGAAACGATGGGGATTGCGAGTCGTGCGGCACATCGCCTTTCTGGTCTCTTACCGCCGTGACGGAAGACGGCAGTTCGAATGGCAGGTGGCCAGAAGGTGATATTTTCCCGGTAATCAAAGCGAGCAAAGGTTCGTCGGCGATACCGAAGTCTGCCAACAGCGCGCTCGTATGTGCCAGGAGATCCGACAAAATTGTCGGTCTCTCGACTGTAGTCACGAATATGATTGGAACCCGTGTACCACTCACCCGGAGAAAGGCGGCATACGCCTCGTCTTTTTCTGTGAAAAAGAGTCGTCCCTCATGCTGGATAGAGCCAAAGAAGAAGTTCTTGTGTTCACTTTCATAGGGCGCAGGGGCGTGAATGATTGCGAGGTCTGCCTTCTCAGGATCGGAGACTACGGTGAATCCTGCGGTCTCGGCAATCTTTCCATCGACGCCGTACAAATAGACCTTCTTGCTGGCCGGAGCGACCGGCAACAGAGGCTTGCCGTCCGCAAGCGGTTTGTTCTGCAGAAGGACGACCGCGCGGGCCTGGGCAGCCTCTCCTTCGCGCACAAATTCAGCCTTGCCTGCGATGTCGGCGGCCTTCGTTTCGTCCACGTACGGTTGCTCGAAAAGACCGATCTGAAATTTCTGCAGAAGAATGCGACTCGCGGCCTCGCGTACACGTGCTTCTGAAATCAGGCCATTTCGAACATCTTCCGCAATAATTTCCGACGTGTCGACGCCGCCGATCTGGTCGACTCCTGCATTGATGCTCTTCGCGAAGCGCTGCGCCTCGGTCAGGTCTTCCGTTCCCCAGGGCGTCCCGATATCTGCCGGTGAGGGCTTATTTCCGGCGCTCGCTCCGTTGCGGCAAGCTGGAGGACAATCATTCGTGATGAGCCAATCACTCAGGATGACGCCGCGGAAACCGAATTGTCCTCTCAACAATCCAGTCAACAACTGCTGACTAAATCCGGGCCCGACCTGCTCCAATGGTTTCCCGTCAATGGTTAGGTTCTGCAAAATAGGATAAGCAGGCATCACGCTACCGACATGAGCATTGAAAGCCCCGGTAAACGGGACAATATGCTGATCGAAATTGTGTCCAGGGAAATCAGCGTACCGACCGTAGTAGTTATGACCGTCCCAGCCATCCTTGGATGCCCCATAACCCACCCAGTGCTTCACGACCGCGATGACGCTCTCCCGGTTCAAGCCATCGGCGCCATTCTGCACTCCAGTGACGTAGGCTTCGACCATACGTTTCGCAATCTCGCCGTCCTCCCCAAAGGTTCCATCGATGCGGGGCCACCGTGGCTCGGTGGCGAGATCTGCCTGTGGTGCGAGGGATTCTCGAATGCCGACCGCTTCGTACTCCTGCCGGACGATATCTCCGAAGTGCCGAGTGAGTTCTGTGTCATTCAACGCTGCAAAGCCCAAAGGTCCCGGCCACGCCGAAAACGCGCGGTCGCTCATCGTGGCTCCGAATACATGCGAAAAATGATGACGCGGATCCGAGGATATGGTGGCGGGAATGCCTAACCGGGAAGATTCGGATAGGGCCTGGACCTCATTGTTTTGAGAGGCCAGAAGGGCTGCGGTTGTCTTCAACAGACTGATGAACGAATTTACATTGTGCTGATTGATGAGTTCTCGCACCTTTGAGAGGTCATATCTCTTGCCGTCTCCCAAGATCGGGTCCGGACCGTCGCTGCGAAGGCTGGCATGGACCATCACGCCTGCCAATTCATCCAAACTCATGCGCTGGACCAAGTCGGCAACTCGAATGTCAGGAGACAGTCGCCAGTCCTCATAGGGATCGAGTTTTCCGTTTCGGTCCAGATCCTTGAAGGTCAATCCGTCCACCGTAATCAGCGGGGCCGAACGGCGGCCAATGACTGGTTGACTGACGGCGCCGTGAGACGCATTTCCGAAAATGGCATGAACAAAGATGAGAGCAAAAACCAGCACAATCGGGACCAGCCTTCGCCGTTTCACTATGAACGCTCCGGGAACAATTCCTTTTCTTGGTCGATGTTCGTTTCAAGAGGCCAAAGATTCTATCGAACGATTCTTTATAGTCTCCTCGGTTCTGATTGGAACAACAAAATCAGCGCACATTCGTCTCACGATTCATCTCCGATCGTTTCGAGCTAACCCTACTGATTGAACGAGACTGCGTTCGACGAGTTCCATCTTCTGCGCCGCCGCGGATCGCGCGCTCGCGACGCGAATCCCGGCACAGGAAGAATTCCCCTACAATGGTCGGGGCGATATGCACATTCCCGACGGCTATCTGAGTCCATCGACGTGCGCGGCTTTGTACGTATGCTCCGCCTCGGGCTGGTATGCGGCCCTCAAACGCATAAAGGGCCGACTTCATACGCGGACCATCCCGCTCGTATCGGTATTCGCCGCTTTCGCCTTCGTCGTCATGATGTTCAATGTGCCGCTACCAGGAGGAACCACTGGGCACGCAGTCGGAGTAACGGTGGCCGCCATCGTGCTTGGGCCGTGGGGTTCAATTCTGGCAATTTCGATCGCGCTGGCAATTCAGGCGCTGTTCTTCGGCGATGGTGGAATCACTACTCTAGGTGCGAACTGCTTCAACATGGCGGTAGTTGGATCGTTCGTGGCGTACGCTGTGTATCAAGCGGTGGCGACTCGTTCTGCCCGCACATCCCGGCGACGGATATTTGCCGCAGGCATCGCAGGTTACGCTGCCATCAATGCTTCGGCTTTGCTGGCCGCAATTGAATTTGGTATTCAGCCTACGTTCTTCCATGATGCACATGGCGCACCGCTGTATGCACCCTATCCGCTGCACGTCGCCATTCCGGCGATGATGCTTGGACATTTGACATTCGCGGGTTTGGCCGAAGCTGCAATTTCGGCCGGTATGATCTCCTATTTACAAAAAGCGGATATCGGCCTGCTCGGCGGTATTAAGGATTTTCCTGACGTCCGGCAGGCGCTTTCTGCGCCAGCAGCGGTATCCTCTCAAGGTCGTTTATGGGGAGTGGTTGCTGCGTTGATGTTGCTCACCCCGCTCGGCATTCTGGCTGCTGGAACGGCCTGGGGAGAGTGGTCCGCTGCAGACTACGCTAAATCGGAGAGGCGCGCACAGATTGAAGCATCCTCAGACCGGAATGCGGCGCCACCTGCTCCTCCCGCTGGAATGAAGCAGTTATCCACGGTGTGGACGGCTCCTTTTCCAAATTACGCTCCTCGATTCATTAGAAGCGCTGCCTTTGGATACGTGATGTCAGCCATGTTCGGTGTCGGAATACTCTTACTGGCATCGTTGTTGTTCAAGTCGCTCTTAGTCCATTCTCCAAGCGGGAAAGGACCTTCACGCGTCTCTACATGAACGGATACTCATTTATTCAATCCACAATGCAGGGATTCGCGCGCGCATTTGCGAAGGCTCTGCAATCCGAACAGGCTGCGAGTGAGAACGGACTGTTGCAGGCACTCGATCCACGGGTTCGGGTGGTGGGTATCCTAATGATGGTTATATCCGTGATCATGTATCGACGCCTGGAGATCATTGCCGCGATGCTGATGCTCGCCGTGGTGATTGCCGTTTTATCAAGGGTGAGCATGGCTTCGCTTGCCAAGCGAGTGTGGCTGGTCGTTCTGGGATTTACTGGACTAATCGCTCTTCCCGCTCTATTTCTAACTCCTGGAGAACCGTTGTTCGCCGTTCCTTGGGCACACGCTGTTATTTCAGTACAAGGTTTGAAAGCGGCAGCTCTGCTGGTTTTGCGCGTGGAGACTGCGGCAACGCTAACCACGGTACTGGTACTCTGCACACAGTGGGCACATATTCTAAAAGCGCTACGATCGATGCGCTTGCCGGCCGAAATCGTCACCATGTTGGCAATGACTCATCGTTATATCTTCTTGCTAATTGAAACTGCCAATCAGATGTTCGAATCGCGTCAGAGCCGCACTGTCGGGACACTGGACGGTAGCGAGCAACGCAAGATGACGGCGCGAACGGCTGGCGTGCTTCTGGGCAAGAGCATTGAACTCAGCCACGAGGTATATCTCGCGATGCTTTCACGCGGATTTCACGGCGAAGTGTATCTCCTGACCGATTTCCGACTGCATGCGGCCGATTACGTGGCCATCACGATATTCGCCGTGGCGAGTGGGATGGCGATCTGGGTCGGGAGGTAATGCTCCGTTGCCGCCCACATTCAAAGTCGACGAGATCAGCTTCAATTACGATGGGATCGCGGCAATCCGTGATCTGTCTCTCCAGATCGAGCAAGGAGAGCGGATCGCGTTGCTGGGAGCGAACGGTTCGGGAAAGTCGACGCTGCTTCGCATCCTCGACGCGCTTCACTTCCCTTCCAGCGGTGTTGTGACTTTCTGTGAGCAACCGCTGACGCAAGAGCGGCTGCAGAATCAGGCTCATTTCCTGGACTTTCGTCGGCGCGTCTCATTGGTATTTCAGAATCCTGACGTACAGCTCTTCAACCCGACCGTATTTGACGAGTTGGCTTATGGCCCCTTGCAACTGCGGTGGCGAAGAGAGGAGATTATCCGGCGAGTGGACGAAACTCTAGCGGCAATGAATCTCTCTCACCTACGGGACCGTGCGCCCTATCGGCTTTCTGGCGGCGAAAAGAAACGTGTTGCGCTGGCATCAGTGCTGGTTCTCGATCCTGAGGTGCTTTTACTGGATGAACCGACCGCGGCTCTTGATCCCAAAAGCCAGAGCCAGATCATCGATCTGATCCAGCAATGGAAAGGGACGGCAAAAACCGTAGTGGCGGCCACGCACCAGCTCGACATCGTGGAAGACATCGCCGATCGAGTCATCGTGCTTGAGGAGGGCAAGCTGATCGCGACGGGGGCCCCTGCCGAAATACTCTCTAATGGAGAGCTGCTGCTGCGCGCAAACCTGATCCACGCGCATCGGCATGCTCATGGCGGAGTGATGCATTCGCATCCGCACGTCCACGGACACGGGCATCACGATCATGAGCACTGAGACGCACTGAAGAGCTGCGAGGCAATCATGATTCTTCCGATTGAACACGATGCTGTACGCGAAATCCGGCTCAACCGGCCGCCTGCAAATGCTCTCACGTTGGAACTTTTGACTGCTCTTCGCCAGACGATTCGAACGGCCAGCAGTGATGGAATGCGTGCACTAGTGCTCTCGGGCGCACCGGGTAGATTTTCGGGCGGGCTCGATGTTCCGCTGTTGCTTAACCTCGAGCGCGCCGAAATGGCGAAGGTCTGGCAGGCACTCTATGCGCTGTTGCAGACGATTGCCGAGTCGCCAATTCCGATCGTGGCGGCCATAACGGGTCATGCTCCAGCCGGCGGTACTGTGCTCACCCTTTTTTGTGATTGGCGTGTTATGGCGCAAGGCGAGTACAAGCTGGGCTTGAATGAGGTCCAGGTCGGTATTCCGCTGCCACCGGTTATCACCGCGGGCCTGAGGCGCTTGGCTGGCCCCAGAATCGCCGAACAACTGGCGGTCACGGGATCGTTGATCTCTCCGGAAGAAGCTCTCAAGGCAGGTCTTGTCGATGAGATCGCTGCGCCGGAGTTAGTGATTGATCGAGCGCTGGAATATTGTCATCGTCTCCTCAACGTTCCCGAGGTCGCGATGAAGGTCACTCGCGCTGAAGCTCGTCGCGACCTTGTAGCCATTTTTCGCACGGACATGAATGAGGAGTTGCAGCGCGTGATCGAAGCATGGTGGCACCCCTCGACCCAATCGGCTTTGCACGCACTGGCGGCACGCTTGAAGAACAAGTCTAGCTCTAACGCATGAGCCACTTCTGCGACTGGTCTTGGTCTGCGATTCCCAGCACCCGCATCAACAACCAAAAAATCTCCTCACCTTTAGCAGGCACGCTTCCCGGCGACACACCTCATAACGAGTCGTGACGCTCATCACAGACCCTTGGGTAATGCAAAGGCAAGAATCGTTTTGATCTGGACTCAGAGCAGGCGTCGGTCCGGGTCAAGGCGGGGGAATTGGTGGCGGGATCTACCGCCCTGGCGTTGGTGGTGTCACTGCGCCCAGACCGATCTACGACCCAGAGCCCGAGTACTCGGAGGAAGGACGGAAGGCAAAATATCAAGGCGCATTGCTATTACAGGTAATTGTCGAGACCAATGGGCGCCTGCGCGATGTGCGGGTTGTGCGATCGCTCGGATTTGGTTTGGACGAGAAAGCGCTCGAAGCTGTGCGTCAGTGGCGCTTCGATCCCGCGAGAAAGAACGGACAACCAGTAGCGGTGGTGGTCAATATCGAAGTCAACTTCCGCCTTTATTGAGAATGTTCAAGTTCCATTGAGCAACCTGCCATTGTTCCGATGACGTGCATGGTTCTAGCATTGACTCTCGCTTGCCGCGGCTGGCATGCTAGCTGCGCGCCTCATCCCTGAACAAAAGCAGGAGCCTTTTGCCGGAGCAAGACCAGAGAAGTGCTGTATCCAGCCGCTCCAAGTCGAATCTCTTTTCGTTGAGCACGTTTCTTTCGATCGCTCTTTGGTTTGGTGTCGCCGCTGGTTTCATCGAAGGGGCCGGCCTCCTGCTGTTCCAGCGCATCAATTGGGCGCGATGGGGACCCGTTCCACATGTTTCGGGATGGATTTTCGTAGTCTCGGGGGTCGTCGACAGCGCATTCTTCCTTATCCTTGCCTTGCTGATCTGGCTGATCAGTCGCTTTCTTGGTCGACATCACGCAACGGATATTCTGGTATTTCTGCTGACATTTCTCTCGGCTTTAGATTGGCTGATTTTGACCGAGCGGCTCGATCGAAGGGCGTGCTTCGTCCTCGCTCTCGGAGTGGCAGTCGCTGTCCGACGCTGGTTTCAGACACGTCAGACAAAAATGGTCGCTTACTGGCGGCGGTCATGGCGATGGGCGATTACGGCGTTGCTATTGATATTTGCAGGATCGTTGGCGGTCAAGCCGCTAAGAGAGCGGCGGATATTAGCCGAATTGCCGCCAGGCACGCCAGCGCCTAATGTTCTGCTGATCGTGATCGACACATTGCGCGCCGATCATCTGTCCTCATACGGATATTCCAGCTCAACCAGCCCGAACATCGACCACATTGCGAAGGATGGTGTGTTGTTTGAAAATGCGATCTCCCCTTCTTCATGGTCCTTGCCGTCGCACGCGTCGTTGATCACCGGACGGTATGTGAGCGAGCACGGAGTAGGCAACGTGCGGCCTGACTTAATAGGAGAGGGCTCTCCGGCCAACTTCCGCGGCTTTTTGTCGTTGCCGGGAGCTATGAATCAATACGGGTACCGAAGCGCTGCAATTTCGGCCAATCTGGTCTACTTCACGAGCAACCTCGGGTTTGGCCAGAAATTCAGCCGCTTTGATGACTATTTCTTCGCGCTTAACGAAGCGTTCTTGCGCACGACCCTTGGACGCGAATTCAGCAGAGTGTTCTTCTTCCGCACTGACAAAAGCAAAATGAAGCGTCTCTATCGCTCTCTCGGGCTTGAATCGCGGTTTAGTAAAGCGTCACTGCAGAAGCCGGCTGGGACAGTGAATTCGCAAACACTGACATGGCTGGATCAGACGTCTCGACGTCCTTTCTTTCTATTTCTGAACTACATCGACGTGCACGAGCATAGCGGTCCGGGCAGTGCAGAATACGATCAGAAGATAAAAATGGTCGACACCGCCATCGGCGATCTGATGCATCAACTTGATCTCCGCGGACTGGCGTCGAATACTCTGCTCATCATCACTTCTGATCATGGCGAGTCGCTCGGACAACACGGATTGACCTACCATGGAGCATCGCTCTATCGCGAACTGGTTCACGTACCGCTCATCTTCTGGTGGCCCGGGAAAATTCCCGCCGGAACACGTATCGCGGTTCCGGTCACCAACTCGGCACTGCCTGCAACGATCATCAGTTTGATTGGCAAGGGCTCGATGCCCACTTTCCGCGGACCAGCCCTTGACCAATTGTGGCGCAACACGGGGTCGGATTCCGCATGGACGCCGCCAATCTCTGAGGTTCCACAAACCGACGTACTCGAGATCGAGGATCGTGCCCCAACTGTGCGGGTACCCACCTCTTTGACCGGAGACATGAAATCCATCATCACTCCGCAATGGCATTTGATCGTGCATGCGAAATCAGGACCGCAACTTTACGACTGGCAGGCTGACGTGCGAGAGGAACACGACCTATCGCGATCCGCCGAAAGTGCGGCCATTGTCCTGCGATTGGAAGAAGAACTGAGAGAAGGAGTATCGGGAAGCGCGGGCGCGGGCCCGGGTGGCTC
>Ga0126379_10002092_pt1 | contig 12546 bp, 7 predicted proteins | sample PanSoiMetPlot_24_FD_92640 | JGI IMG/M metagenome (GOLD analysis project Ga0126379, IMG submission 92640) | Tropical forest soil microbial communities from Panama - MetaG Plot_24 | ecosystem: Environmental > Terrestrial > Soil > Tropical forest > Bulk soil | place: Panama | collected 2016-02-17
AAGCTCACAAGAACTGGCCGTCAGATCTCAATGATCATTTCTTCAAGGCGAGTTGGGTATTTATTCAGTACCTCGCCCTTGTCCTTGCGGACCACGACGGTATCGGAGTGTCGAACGCCTCCCCAGTCTGGATCGTAGACTCCTGGCTCGCAACTGAAGGTCATACCTCGTTGGAGGACTGTTTTGTCGCCTTCGGCAATCCAAGGAGCCTCATGTCCTTCGAGACCGATGCCGTGACCAGTGCGGTGTTTGAGAAACTTCTCGAATCCGGCTTTGCGGACTTGGTCGAGGCTTTTATGGTCGACTTCTTCAGCGATCGCGCCCTCCTTCAGGTTCTCAACCCCGGTGTCATGGGCGGCGAGCATGGCCTCGTAGAGACGCTTCGCGTAGTCGCTGGGCTTGCCAACAATAAACGACCGCTCGCATTCGACGGCATAGCCTCCAAGCTGGCACGTGTAACTAAGGATCAGAGCATCTCCTTTCTTGAGGCGGTCCCTGCTGGGAATGGCATGAGGGAAAGCGGAACGCCTGCCGAACGGTACAAGGCCGCCGAAGGGCGGATCGATACTGATACCGACCACATCTTTTAGTTCCGCTCCCATCTTGTCTGCGAGCGCATCCGCAGCAGCTTTCAGGATTTCGTTTTCACTTACGGAACCGTGCTCGCGCACGAAGTCGCGCCCAGCTTGAATTGAGTAGTCATTGAAAAACATGCCACGGCGCATGATGTTGATTTCATCTTCATCCTTGACGTAGCGCATTCGTTCGACCAGATCTCCGGTTACCAGGATCTCGGCGTTGGGCGCGCCGAGCTTGATTTGCTGCATGCGGCTGGGCGTTGGTTCTTCTACTCCGATGCGGGACTCGCCAAAGCCACGCTTGGCAATCTGCTCGAAAATCCAGCGCACGCGGTCTATCGGCCCTGGATAGTCGAAGTACGACTCATAATCCTTCCCCCACCAGAGCTTCACCTGGTCGGACTCAAGCGCCGGAACAAACAGTACAGGATTTCCGGCTCTTGGAATAAGCGCAGCCAGCGGGCGCTCGGTCGAAAGATGGAAGTAGCCGGTTGTATAAATGACGTTTACAGCCTTCAACAACACTAGTGCGTCGAGGTTGTGTTTCGCCATTTCCTCCTGAACCAGGCTAACCTTCCGTCGGTACCAGTCTGGGGACAGACGGTCTGGCAGATTTGGGGCGGCCTCCGACACTGTGGCACTAACGTTCAAGATGTGAGTACGTCCAAAAACAGATCTGCGGGAGGTAAAGGTCAGAGCAGCCGCTCCGGCTGCATGACGAAGAAATGCGCGGCGTCCGGTGAAGTCCATCGCAGGCTCCAGTGTTGCCATGATGGCGAATCATGGTAACGCAAATTGTCTTTTGTCACATACGGTGCGCATTGACAACGTTAAGCACCCGGTCAGCTGGAAGGTGAACAAGTGCTGTGACAAAGCGCAGGAAATAAAAATCGAGCTTATGGTCCGTTGACAAATCTTAACGTCCATGGATAAAATATCCCAATTTTTCTTCTACCTTCCGATTTGTTGCCATTGGGGTAGCAATCCTCCTCGGGGGTGCTTATGGATCTTCGCCTCACGTTGTGCGCTCGTATCAACTACACCGTTCTCGCAACCTTGATTGCTTCGATCTTTCTCGTCAGCAGTGTAACCGCCCAGGTTGCTACGACTGGCAAGATCACGGGCATCGTTACGGACCCCTCAGGAGCGGTCGTCGCGAATGCCACGGTTATTGCGAACAGTCCGGCGCTTTTTGCTAAGCGCACCACCACGACACATGCCGATGGGAGTTATCTGCTGGACCTGCTCCCTCCCGGTACTTACGACGTGACTGTCAGCCAAGCCGGATTTCGCGCGTATACCCTGACAGGCATCGTTCTCACCGCGGGATTTACGGCGACGGTCAGTCCAAGACTTCAGGTCGGTGAAGTGAGCCAGGCTGTGACAGTGGAAGGGGAACCAATACTCGACCTGCAGAACAACCAGACCACGACTACATTTGACGAAAACCTCTTACAGGACATTCCGAGTGGACGAGATCCATGGTCCACGGTAGCGCAGATGCCAGGATCCACCAGCAGCACATTCGACGTGGCCGGCAACAACAGCTACCAGCAGTCCACGATGCAGGTGCACGGAAGCACTCCCGCGGAGCAGCTTTATAGCTACAACGGCCTTGATCTCAACTGGCCCGGCGCAAATGGCGGATACACGCAGTTCTACACCAACCACGACTCGTTTGAAGAGTTTCAGGTAGTCGCGGACAATGCCCCCGCTTCCGTCCCGATCGGCGGGGTGTACATGAATATGGTGACGAAGTCAGGTTCAAACCAGTTGCATGGTGAGGCGCTGCTCTATTACTTGACGGCGGCGTGGCAGGCCGGTGACAAGTTCCCGACTTACCAAGGGAGTCCTGTTACCTCCGGTTCGCCTTTTGACATGACGCGGGACACGTCGGTGAGCCTTGGCGGTCCAGTCATCAAAGACCGATGGTGGCTCTTTGGTTCCTACCGTAGCTACGACCTGCGCCAGCGAATCCTCTCGGTCACGGATCAGGCAGGCAATCCAGTAAAAGATGTCAATCACCAGAGCAATACTGACCTGCGCAGCGATTGGCAAATCAATGCCAAAAACAAATTCAGTTTTGTTTGGATGTACAACTCGCAGAATCGCTTCTTCCGTCGCGACACGGCATATTCATTCGTGACCGAACAAGCCAGCTGGCGTCAGATTGAGCCGGCGTACATCCTGGAAGGACTCTGGACCAGCCAAGTTTCGAACAATCTCTTGCTCGATTTTCGGGTCGGCTGGAACAAAATTACCTTCCCACTCGGTTATCAGTCCGACTCAACCAACCTGAACTACCAGGATGTGGCGACCTCCACTGAGACGGGCGCAGCGCCGAACGAATTCATAAACCCCGCATGGGTGCTCAAGTGGACGGCGGGTGGTTCGTGGCATAAAGCCGATTGGGCAGGCTCGCACAATTTTCAGTTTGGTTTTGAGTGGGGCAAGAGCTACAACGCATACATTTATCAAGTGAAGCAGGGCATTAACGCTCTCTTGAATGATGGCGTTGGCTACCAGGTTCTCGCCTACAACACGCCCACCACCCAGAAGAACTATTTTCGCGACACCAGCTTCTACCTGCAGGATACATGGGCGCTCAAACACCGCATCACACTCAATCTTGGCCTCCGCTATGACCGATTCAACACGTATTATCCGGTCCAGCATAGCGATCCAAATGAGACCTTTCCCGACCTGTTCCCCATCACAGCTTATCCGGCATCCGGCAAATTGGTGAATTGGAATACGGTGTCACCCCGCGTGGGCATCGCATTCGACCCGCGCGGTAAAGGCACATCCGTCCTCCGTTTCAGCTACGGACGGTACTACATCATGCAGGGCACAGGTTTAGCCGAGACCGCCAATCCGGTGGGCCTGTTCGGCAAGTACTATGCTTGGACGGATACAAACGGGGATCTGATTCCGCAGCAAAGCGAATGGCTACCACAGGGGGCAGCCACAACACCGGTGTATGCCTTCGGTGGTTCGAGCACCCACATTAATACCAGCATGAGTCGCCCGTATTCGGATCAACTCAGTGCCTCATATGAACAACAGGTGTGGGGCGATTTGCGCGTCGGCGTCACTTACTATTACCGCACCAAGAAGAATCTGATCGGCCTCGAAAACACTGCGGTCCAGTCTTCGGACTACGCGCCCGTCACAACGATTGGCGGCCAACCGATCATGAACCCGATTACGAACCAACCGCTGACGCTATTTAGTTTTCAGCCCTCCGACCCCGCCAGGTACGGAGCCTTTAACTTTGTCGTCACGAACATTCCTCAGCTCAATACCAACTCCTATCACGGACTCGAATTTACCGCCGTCAAGCGACTTACTCACAAATGGCAGGTTCTGGCAGGTTTCACGATCCAGCGCCAGAAAGGAGTGTTTGGGAGAGGCTATTCCGACCAGGCTTACAGTGATAATTTCACGGATCCAAACAACAACATCAACCGAAATAACAACTACCTCAACCTCGACGCGACCTATGTCTTCAAGATTGACGGAATCTACGAATTGCCCTGGAAACTCAGCACCAGCGTAAACTTTCAACACTATACGGGTTTCCCCCTCCAGCCAACGGAGACCTTCAACGTACCGAGCGGGATTAATCCGGCGACGAACCAGTCCGAGTTAATTGGCGAATCGGTCATCCTTCAACCCGCCGGAGTCCAGCGCCTTCCCAGTGTGAATATGCTGAACCTAAGGCTCTCCCGCGAGTTTGTGATCAAAGAGCGCTGGCACGTCATTCCAACGGCAGATTTGTTTAATGTAACGAACGCGCAGACCGTAATTGGCGAAGTCACAACGTATGGTTCCAGCTATTTGTTTCCTTACGCCACCATCAACCCTTACGCTACGCGCTTTGGGTTGCGGGTTACGTTCTAGCAGTTTGTGCAGTTGTTTGCCGTAGATCCGTAAATGGCGGGCGGGGCATTTTGCACCTGCCTGCTCGATTCTTGTTCCCTGAACTCTCTTCTCAAACCTGTCCAGGAGGCCCCATCCCAGTGGCCAGAAGATTGACTATATTCATTGTCGGCGTCGTCGTGATGTTAGCGGAATTCGGCTTAGGACAAGCAACGGCCAAAGGCGCGCCGTTAACGATCGAGCAACTGATCGATATCAAGCATCCGTCCAACCCGGTCTGGGCCCCAAACGGTAAATACATCGCGTTCATTTGGGACCGCGCTGGTGTTTCGAATCTCTACTTAGCCAATTCCACCGGTGACGGTCAGCCAGCCGCACTAACTTCCTTTCCCGAAGGCGGTGTAGAACAAATCTTCTGGAGTAAGGATTCGCAAACAGTCTACTTCGTGCGCGGCGGCAGCTTGTGGCAGGTTGCGGTGTCTGGAAGTGCGCCGAAGCAGGTTGGGACCGCCGCCACGGGCGAGTCCGATATTGTTCCCGCGCCGGATGGCGTACGCGTGGCATTTGTCCGTTCGAATCGTGCGGCGAATGAAGAGAGCTCACGAAACAGCGAACTGGTCGTGCGTTCACTCGCCGACGGCAGCGAAACTGCAATTGCCAGCGACGAGTTAGGCATCCATGACACCGTTTGGTCCCCGGATAGTAGTTCGCTCGCCTACACAGCGGGTGCGAAGATCATTCACCACGACGAAGCCCCTTCCTACTCGGGCGCCAAGATCATATACCGCACCAGCGAGTACAAGCCCGGACAGATCTATGCGCTCCGGCTCGGCAGCGGCAAGCCCGTGGCCATCGGCACTGCTGCGGAATATGGCGGTGTGGGCTGGCTTGATAACAGCCATCTCGTTTTCGATCACGTTTCGAACAACTTCAAGACGTACACCATCTACGTTGCTGAGGCATCCAGCGGATCGCTGCGCTCTGTCTACGAAATTACAGAAAAAGAATTTTGGAGTATTCCTGACTGGGGCGAGGCAGGTGCGCAGCCCTGGCCTTCACCCGACGGTAAGTGGATCGCCTTCCTCAGCGACCCCGATGGATGGGATCATTTATATGTAGTCTCGGCTTCTGGTGGAGAAGCCACTCAGCTCACAAAAGGGCACTTTGAAGCTTGGCGGCCAGCCTGGTCGCATGACAGCACGCGGATTGCGTTCGATGCCAACCATGCAGATCGGCCCGGCGACCGCCAGATCGGCATTGCGGCCATCGGTAGCGATCCGACCCATGCCGTGATCTCCTACGTGACCGAAGGCAACGGCACCAACATCGAACCGCACTGGTCGGCGGACGACAAGCGGCTTGTATACCAGCACACAGATACTCGCAATAGCGCAGATTTCTTTGTCGTGGAAGCCAAGGCGAACGCGAAAGCGGTACGCCTTTCGGACTCGATGCCCGCCGACATTGATAAATCGCAATTCGTCGAGCCGCAGTTCGTACACTTTCCAGGTCCAGACGGTAAGCCTGTGCCCGGATGGCTCTTCGTCCCTCGTAATCTCGACCGTTCAAAAAGACATCCGGCAATCATCTGGGTCCACGGCGACGGCGTGAATCAAAATTACGACGGCTGGCATGTGCAGCGGAACTACGCCGTCTACTACAGCTTTCACCAATATTTACTTCAGCAGGGGTATATCGTCTTCGCTCCCGACTATCGCGGGAGCATTGGCTACGGCCGGGACTGGCGCAACGGCGTCTTCATGGACGTGGGTGGGAAGGACGCCAAGGATGCCTGGATGTCGGCCAACTTTCTGAAAACTCTCCCGTACGTCGATGCCGATCGTATCGGGATTTGGGGCCTCAGCTATGGTGGTTTCTTCACCTTGATCGCCATGACGGATCAACCAACACTGTTCAAGGCCGGCGTGGACGTCGCCGGCGTGGTGGATTATGTCATGTATTATTCGGATCCTTATCACGGTGACTGGACCGAGAGCCGGATAGGGCGCCCCGAACAAAATCCGCAAGTCTACGCACAGGCCTCACCAATCTCGCACATCGATCGGCTGGCGCGTCCGTTGCTTGTGTTGCACGGGACGGCCGACGTTAACGTTCCCTATCTCGAATCCGTGTGGCTCATTGACGAAGCTCTCAAGAAGGGCAAAGGCGATCTGCTTACTTTCATGATGTATCCCGGCGAATATCACTACTTCACCCGCGCTCACGTTCTCGAAGATGCATGGCATCGGGTGGATGACTTCTTCGGGTATCACTTACAGGGCAGGATTAATCGGCCAACGCGAAACAACTAAACGTCGGCCCTGAGACCTGCTATCGTGAGTCCAGCGATGTCCTGGCCATTTCATACACAGTTCCAGAGGCGGATGCAATAACGGTCCGGAGAATGGTCGACCAATCCGGGCGGGGCTGGGACTTTCGCCAAGTCAAGACTAAGGTCAACAGAAAATCGCGTAAATACGGTGGCGAGAGCGGCAATGTCGCCTCGGAACGATCCATTGTCTTCAGAGAGATTCCCGTTCTCGTCGAAGCGCCAACAATTCTGAGGCGCGTGCCGGTAGAGGGCGCTTTCCAGTGGAACATGCGCTACAGAATCGTTCAGGTTTACGAAACGGAACGTAGTCTTGCGGGGGTCCGCAAGAACCCGGTCACAGAACTCCTGATTGCCAGTTCGTGGACACCCATACGTGTAGAGCGAAATATTCCCGTCCGCGAATCTGCTGGACGCGAGCAAAGCCAGAGCTGCACCTAGGCTGTGACCCGTAAAACAGATCTCCGCCTCGGGATGACTCTGGCGGTAATCCGCAATGCACTTGCGCACGTCATCCCACACTCGATCGAGTGCGCGCTTAAATCCCTGATGCACGAGTGCAGGCATCCCAAGGACAAAACGCGGGGTTGTTCCGTCGGGACAATGATCCGGTTCCAGGACCGGCACCAGATCGGCATCGTCCATCACGTCTACTGGATCGTCGGCTTCGGTGCCTCGAAACGCAAGAATCGCGAACCGGTCGTTCGCGGCGAAGTAGCCTTGGGTTCCGTGAGCATTCCAATCCCCAATCTGGTTCAAGCAGCGGAGACCGCCGCGAGCCAGATTCTCCCGAAAGTCGGCCGCAGACATGGGCTTTGCTCCATACCGCGCATAAGCCAGCATGGACGCGTCCGCTGCCCATCCGCCTTTGAGTACCGAGTCGCCGCTGGCAAACGGACAGTCAGTGGCTCGGGCGAAATACGTGTATTCCTCTTTCTCGGGTGGAAAAAACAGGTTCTTCAACGAACCTGGCAATAATGGAGTATTTCGGATGGGCTGTCGCATTGGGTCTCCCGCCTTTGAGTGCACCTTGCAAACTGGATCAGGGGGCGTTTTCCCACGTCGTTGACCTGGGTGGGCCGGCCGTTGACGGCCTAAACTCGCAATCTAACCATAAAAGTCCGTGGCAGCCAAATGTTGGCAGAAAGCCACCATGATCTTCGTATCGCATGACCACATGTTCTTTCGCTCTCGGTTCGCGTGTGTTGGAATTCGGCGGTCAGAGCAGCACGGACCGCCATTCTACCGTTTATCAGGGGTCATACGTCGAGTACGTGCGGACGCTTGGACACGAGGCACCTGGGATCGGCAGGGGAAGCAAGCGCAGGTTCCTCAACGGAAACGCGGCGGTCAGGGGAACCGCTGAGTTCTTCCAGCCGAAATCTTTACCGCGTATTCGTTCATCCCCTTGCAGGGATACGCGGCTATGCCTCCGGAAGCCTCAAACTAAGAGGATTCTTGACTACATCGACGGGGACGAACTTCCGAACGCCGTCTACCACTTGCTCCGTGACGATGAATCCCCAGTTCGGGTGAGTGGCACTCCGAAGGAAGAAACGACCATCCAGCAAAGGCTCCGGCTCGCCCACTACATACCATCCACGTTTCGGGTTCATTACGCTGTAGAGGAATCGCTTGCCGTCTGGCCGCGTCTCAAGGTTGGCGATGTCGTCGGTCATACCAAGTCGAAATCACCAAAGCGGCAGACGACGGCTTGCGGCAGAATCTTCTTCATGACGGGTGCTTGCTCTGAGCGGGAGTGAATGACTACCCGGCCCGCGAAGTTCGTACGCTCGACCGCCCTTCTCTCGGCATCTGTCCTCGGAGCCGAATTTGGTGCAACACCAAATTCCCGTAGCTCCCATAACGTTTCCTCCGAGCCCAATCGTGTCACGCGGAGGACGAGCTGGCGAGTTACCGATGTGACTGGACGGCAGGAACGGACGGCAGCGGAAGCCAGCGCAGGTCCCGCAACGGAAACGCGGCGGTCAGAATAACCGCAGTGCTAGAATGCGCCATCCCTTATGGCCGAAGAGAAGATCGAACAGTTCACCAACGAGCAGCTCGAAGACCAGCTGCGGACCGCCCTCGAATCCTGGCCGCTTTATCGAAAGCTGCGCTACCGGGGCGCCGATGACACTAACAGCTTGCCTGAGGACATCTTGCTCTACTGCGGGAGGTGCGAGAACGTACAGCGCTGGAACCGAGAAATAGTGAGTCAGTTTGGTGGCACGTCCTATCGGACAGAGCACAAAATTGGTTGGACCGATGCGGCGTACAAGTGCCAAAACTGCCCGAAGGGCCGAGCCTCGTTCGTGCAGTATTACTTCTACTGGTACCAAGGAGACAGCGGGACCGCCGCCGCGATCGGGGATTTCTTTAAGGTGGGGCAGTGGCCTCCGTTAGAAGAGAGGGTGCCGGATGCGTTGAAGAAGGTCTTAGACAAGGAGGACCTTGATTTCTACAAGAACGCACTCCGCATGCGCAACTACAACATGGGAATCGCGGCAGTCGCATATCTCCGCAGAGTTGTGGAGAACAGGATCAATGATGTGCTCGATGTCTTAGCGGAGGCCGCGCAAGAGTCTAGCTTCGCCGCGGAGGAGCTTAAGAAGATCAAAGCGGTGAAGGAAAGCTACAGGTTCGACGCCAAGATCGATTATGCGGCCAAAGCTTCTGCCGCCGCACCTGCGCCCATCCGGTAAGCCGAACCCCATCGACGCCATGCACGATCTCGCTAGCGATGGGCTGCACTCGAAGTCCGAGGAGGAGTGCGTCGAAATATTCGACAGAGTCAGGAAGGTCTTCGAATACGTGTTTGGGAACCTCAACGTGCGGATCGAGGAGGCACGAGACTTCGTCAAGAGCCTTGAGGGGCTGCAGCCGAAGGCTACGGCCAAGCTCAAGGAATAGCACGCTGTTCCGCACGAGTTAGGGGCGCGCAACGGACGGCAAAAACCCCCAAGCCCATTCGTGACAACGCCAGCTGGCGGTTAGGCAATCCGCCGCGCTGAGCCGCGAACCTTCGGAGCCACTTCAAGGCGGGTCAGGGCTTGCGTCCCAAGGGAAGATGAGTGTAATGGCGATTTAACGCCAACTGACCGCGTTGGCAGATCGCCAAGCTCCGAGCTTCATTGACTTGACCTACTGCTAGTCCTAACATTTCAGCCCAGTGATCGGGCAGACCATCTCGCACTATCGCATCGTTGAAAAACTAGGCGGGGGAGGGATGGGTGTCGTTTACAAGGCCGAGGACCTAACCCTGCACCGATTTGTTGCCCTGAAGTTCCTGCCCGATGAAGTTGCCCGCGACCCTCAAGCTTTAGCACGCTTCCAGCGCGAGGCGCAGGCGGCTTCTGCCTTGAATCATCCCAACATCTGCACCATCTATGAAATCGGGCAAGAGAAAGGTCCGCCGTTCATCGCCATGGAGTTTCTGGACGGCATAATGTTGAAGCACAAGATCGCGGGCCGTCCGATGGAGACCGAGTTAATTCTGTCGCTGGCTATCGAAATAGCCGACGCGCTCGACGCCGCCCATTCCGAAGGGATCGTTCACCGAGATATCAAGCCCGCGAACATCTTCGTCACCAAGCGAGAGCATGCCAAGATTCTAGACTTTGGACTGGCAAAGGTTACGGTTCGCGCGAGCTCCGCAAGCCACATCGCTGCCGAGCAGACGCAGTCTTTATCCCCTGTCGCCGATGAGCATCTCACCAGCCCTGGCGCTGCACTGGGCACGGTTGCTTACATGTCTCCTGAGCAAGCACTGGGCAAGGAACTCGACGGTCGCAGCGACCTCTTCGCTTTCGGGATCGTGCTCTACCAGATGATTACTGGCGACTTGCCTTTCAAGGGCGATACCTCAGCCGCGATCTTTGATGCCATCCTGCACCAAACTCCGGTCAGGCCACTTCAGTTTAACAACAAAGCCCCGGCTGACTTGGAGCGCATCATCTACAAGACCTTAGAGAAGGACCGCAAGCTGCGCTACCAACACGCTGCTGACATCCGAGCCGATCTGCAGCGTCTGAAACGCGACACCGAGTCAGGCCGGACCGCGGCCTTCGGCACGACGACTGAACAGCCGCCCGTGCGCCACTGGAAGGTGCTAGCTTCCACACTCGCGGCGTTTTTGTTGATTTTGCTTGCGGTCGGCCTCTATTGGCGTATACGTCCTACGACACGTCTCACCGAACGCGACACGGTGGTGGTCGCCGACTTTGTCAATACCACGAGCGATCCTGTTTTCGACGATGCCCTCAAACAAGCATTGGCTGTCGAGCTGGAGCAGTCCCCCTTCCTCAACATCCTTTCGGACCACAAAGTCAGCGAAACGCTCCGCCTAATGGGCCACTCCTCCAACGACCGTCTCACGCGCGATGTGGCCCGTGAGTTGTGCCTGCGCGCAGGGAGCAAGGTCATGATTGCTGGTTCCATTTCTCACCTTGGTAGCCAGTATCTGCTCGGCCTCGGTGCGGTCGACTGCAACACCGGAGATTCGATCGCTAAAGAACAAGTGCAAACCGCAAGAAAGGAGGACGTGGTCAAGGACTTGGGGAAGGTAGCCTCAAACCTGCGCGGTAAGCTGGGTGAGTCGATCACAACTATCCAGAAATACGACACGCCCCTTGAGCAGGCGACGACGTCTTCATTGGAGGCGCTGCAGGCTTACAGTTTGGGACTAAGAACCCTCCGTGCCCAGGGCGAGGAAGCGGCAATTCCTCTGTTGACGCGCGCGACCGAGTTGGATCCCAACTTCGCCATGGCCTATGCCCGTCTGGGAACGGAATACTCCAATCTTGGCCAAGTCGCACTGGGCAGTCAAAATGCGAAGAAAGCTTACGAGTTGCGGGAGCGAGTCAGCGAACGTGAAAGACTCTACATCGACTCCCACTACTATGACTACATCAATGGAGACACGGAGAAGGCGGCCCAGGTCTATGACCTGTGGGTGCGGACTTACCCGCGCGATGTAGTCCCATACGCCAACCTCGGAAACATCTACTTTGCCGTCGGGCAGTACGAGAAAGCTCTGCTCCAATTTCAAGAAGCGCTCCGACTAGAGCCGAACAATGTCAACGGCTATACCAACCTTGCTGTTACTTACATCGATATGAATCGTTTCGATGAGGCGCGGCAGCTCCTGGATCAAGCCCAGTCGCTCAAACTGGAGAATGTGAGCCTGTTTGTGAATCTCTACGTGCTGGCGTTCTTCCGCCGAGATGTCGCGGAGATGCAGCGTCACGTGACGGCTGCTAAGGGGAAGCCCGAAATCGAAGACGCGCTAACAGCGTTGCAGTCCGACACAGAGGCCTATGATGGGCACTTCGAGAAGGCCCGCGAGTTAACCAGACTGGCAGAGGACACTGCCCGCCGCAGGAGTGATCCGGAGACCGCAGCCAGTTATCGTGCGGAAGCCGCGCTAAGAGAGGCGGAGGTCGGAAATAAGGCGCTGGCCAAGCAAGATGTGGCTGCCGCCTTGGCAATGTCGCACAATCGCAACGTACAACTCCAGGCAGCACTAGCACTGGCGCGAACTGGCGACACCTCCCAAGCGAGAATGATGGCCGGGGATCTCCAGAAAAACCCATCCGCGAACACAATTCTGAATTGTTACTGGCTGCCTACGATCCGGGCTGCTGCGGACATTCACCAGGGCAATGCCACCAGTGCCATTCAACTCCTGCAGACAGTATCGCCGTACGAACTGGGAAGTCCTCCGCCCCTGGGCAATCTATACCCGGTTTATGTGCG
>Ga0126379_10002093_pt1 | contig 12546 bp, 9 predicted proteins | sample PanSoiMetPlot_24_FD_92640 | JGI IMG/M metagenome (GOLD analysis project Ga0126379, IMG submission 92640) | Tropical forest soil microbial communities from Panama - MetaG Plot_24 | ecosystem: Environmental > Terrestrial > Soil > Tropical forest > Bulk soil | place: Panama | collected 2016-02-17
ATGACCTCGCTGCAGGACGGCACAGTTTTAGCTGCCGGCGGATCTTACGATATCGATTCGTCCGAGGTTTTCGACCCGTCGATCGGCAACTGGAGGCAAGTGGGTAACATGATAGAAGGCAGTGAATCAGGTCTCTTTCTGCTGGTTGACGGCCGTGTGCTTGCCGTCCATGGCCACACCGCCGAGTTGTACCAGCCCCAAACGGAATCCTGGCGAGCGACCGCCGCGCCTCGCAATGCAGCGTCTCACACCTATGCCGTGCTTTCCGACGGCCGCGTTCTGGGATCAGGCAGTCCCTTCCCAGCTCTGACCAGCGAGATTTTTGATCCATTGACCGAGATCTGGACGGAGACCGGGCCAATGCAGAACTATCGCGCATTTCATAGCGCGACCCTACTCGATGACGGGACGGTCCTCGCGGCCGGAGGACGTCTCGAAGGACCTCCGTGCGATCCGGAGGGAGGGTGCACCTACTATCCGTTCAGGTCTGCGGAGATTTTCACGCCCGAATAGACCGAATTTTATCGGCGGTTCGGCGCAGCCCGAGGCCCCTAGAGAGCTTCTTTCTTTGCGGGATGCTCGCCATTCAGCCGCCAGATCAAATCTGTGATCCGCCCGGTCGCGTCTTTTTTAAAAGTTACAGTTGCGTACAGGGCCCTCACGAAGAAGGTGGTTTCCGATTCGGGCGTGAGGACAGAATATGGAGTTCCTTCACCTTTCAGTACGAGGTGATCTCCCACTTTGCGCACGGTCAGAAAATTTCCGGGAGACGTCTCGTATTGACCGACAAACTGCTCCAAATCTGCCTCCTCGAGGGAAACGTAAGCCCGGCTTTCGGGGAGAGTGTATTTTTGTTCGAAAAGAATGGCGCCCAAATCTGTACGAATTTTGTCTGCGGCACCCGAGCCAATGTTGCCGACCAGAATGGTCACAGCGTCGTCATCTACATACTTGGAAATATCTGCCACAAAACCAGGCTCACGACCATTATGGGCAATTACCTTTCGACCAAAGCGTTCGCCGATGGCCCAACCGTAGCCGTAACGCTGTTGCAAGAATTGAGTGAACATTTTCTTCCTCGAAGAAGCGGTCAAGAGTTTGTCGGAGCCAAGAGCACGATGCCATTTGTATAGATCTTCAGTCGTTGAGTAGATTGTGCTCGCACCAACATTGTTCCACCAGTCATCCAGCGGCGCGGCATCTAGTCCAAAGAATCCAGGTTCGTACCCAGTGGCCATATTCGGGAATACCTCCATGTACTTCGCGCTACCGCTATCTTTCATGCCAAGGGGCTCAAAGACATTCTTTCGAAGGAACTGGTCAAAGCGTACTCCACTCAGGTGTTCGACAATGTAGGCCAGCAAAACGTAGTTCTTGTTCGAGTAAGCGGTGGTCGAGCCGGCGGACGATTCCGGCGCCGATTTCTTAAGCATTTGAGCAAGCTCGCCCAACGAGTGAAAAGCCTGCATGTCCTGTTGGATTTCCGGCAGAGTCTCCATGTTACCTGTGATCCCCGAAGTGTGAGTAAGCAGATGATGGATTGTGATTTCGTCTCCATGCGGAAAATCGGAGATGAATTTCGATAGCGGATCGCTGGTACTCAGAAGTCTTCTTTGTTCGAGAAGAAGAACAGCGGCAGCGGTGAATTGCTTAGAAACTGACGCGATGCGGAACCTGGTCTTGGGCGTGTTTGCGACTGCCAATTCGAAATTGGCCATGCCGTAGGCCTTGTCTGCCAGGACGCGATCGCCACGGGCGATAAGCACCGCTCCACTAAAATCCTGCACATCTACGTAGGGCTTCAGATACGCATCGAGTTGAGCAGCAATGGATTGGGTGTTCCGTGAATCCCGGTAGCTTGTCTGCAAGCAACCAAGAGTTGACGATATGCCGAGGAAAATCACCGCGAGGGCGAGAGTTCTCCCGCTCCCGCTTAGCTCCAAGGGATACACGTTAGGCTCCCTCCTGCGCGTTTGAGTACTGAGAGAGCAGCGAAAAGGTTACAAAATGCCTACGAACCCTGCAGGGCCTTCGGAAACCGCCTCCCGAGTCTCCTCCGACCGCACCAGTCGACAGAGCTCCTCAGCCTCGTGTGCGCAGGGCGCTGACGATCATCCGCGTCGCCGGTGACTTGTTCAAAGTGTAGAAGTGAATGCCGGGAGCACCGCGCCTCAAAAGCTCGATGCACTGCACCGTCGCGTGTGCCACCCCAAGCTGCGCCACGGCAGCTGGGTCATCCTTGATTTTTTCCAGTTCCAGCGAAAGGCGCATCGGAAGCGTCGCGCCGCACAGTCGGATGAAGCGGTTGATCTGCTCGATATTCGTGATCGGCATGATGCCCGGCACGATGGGAATGTTGATTCCGACCCGCCGGGCACGTTCGACAAAGTCGAAGTAGAAGGCGTTGTCGAAGAAGAGCTGGGTGATGACGAAATCCAGGCCGGCGTCGACCTTTTGCTTGAGGTTTCGCAGATCCTCGTCGCGCGAGGCCGACTCGATGTGCCCCTCCGGGTAGCACGCTCCGCCGATGCAAAGAGTGTGATCCTTGTCGCGGATCAAGGAGACGAGCTCGGCAGCGTACCGAAAGCCTCCCTCCACCGGGGAAAAGGTTTTTTGGCCGATGGGCGGATCTCCTCGAAGCGCGAGGACGTTCTCGATTCGCGACTCGAGCAATCGATCGACGATCTCCATGAGCTCTTCTCGCGTATGGCCAACGCACGTCAGATGCGCCATCGCCTCGATACCCGTCGTCTGCTTGATCTCGGTCACCAGCTGGAGCGTCTTGTCCCGCGTGCTTCCGCCGGCGCCATAGGTGACCGAGACGAATCCAGGCTCCAGTCCAGCGAGGTCCTCGAGCGTCTGCCGCAGATTCCGCCAGCCTTCGTCGGTTTTGGGCGGGAAGAACTCGAACGAGAAGCATGGATTGGAAGGGTTGAGGCGGTTTCGTATTTTCATGAGCGCGCGATTTTCATTCTGGCCGAACAGCTTGATTGCCTCAAAGCCGCCGTTATAGTCCGCGCGCGCTCCCGGCGCTCCAGGAGACGACCGACATGCCACGCCGAACGCCACTGTACGACGCCCACCGAAGGTTGGGCGCGCGTATGGTGGACTTCGCGGGCTGGGAAATGCCGGTCCAGTACAAGTCGGTGGTGAGCGAACACGAGGCGGTGCGGTCCGCTGCCGGCCTGTTCGACGTGTCCCACATGGGCGAGGTCGAGCTCACCGGCCCTGGCGCATTGGAGGCGGCGAACCGGCTGCTGTCGAATGATCTGGCGCGCAGTGCTGACGGCCAGGCGGTCTACTCCGGTTTGCTCAACGAGCGCGGAGGTTTCGTCGATGATGTGGTGGCCTATCGCTTCTCGCCGGAGCGGATTTTGATGTGTGTCAACGCGAGCAATCGCGAAAAGGATTTTCGTTGGATGACCGAGCGAACCAGCGGGGTCAAGCCGATCAACCGCAGCGACGATTACGCCCAGCTCGCTCTCCAGGGACCCAAGGCCGCCGCTATCCTCCAGCGAAAGACGGCCGCGGCTTTGTCTTCCCTGCGAAGCTATCGCTTCACCGAAGCAGACGTCGCAGGGGTGCCGTGCATCCTCTCCCGCACGGGCTACACCGGCGAGGACGGATTCGAGCTCTACTGCGCTCCTGGCAAGGCCGAGGCTCTCTGGTTCGCCTTGCTGGACGAAGGAAGGGAGGAGGGCCTGGTTCCGGCGGGACTCGGAGCTCGAGACTCCCTTCGCACCGAGATGAAGTTCGCGCTCTACGGCAACGACATCGACGAAGAGCACACACCGCTCGAGGCCGGGCTGGGCTGGATTGTGAAGCTGGACAAGGGAGACTTCATCGGCCGCGCGGCGCTCGAGCGCCAAAAGGCGGAAGGGGTGCGCCGAAAGCTCGTTGGCTTCGAGCTTTTGGAGTCGGGCGTACCGCGCCACGGCTACAGCATCGTCAAGGACGGCACCGCGGCAGGGGTAGTGACCTCCGGGACGTTTGGTCCCTCCGTGAAAAAGCCGATCGGAATCGGCTACGTTCCTTCCGAGCTTGCGTCGGAAGGGTCGACGTTCGCCGTCGAGATCCGCGGCCGGCCGGTTGCCGCCAAGGTTGTCAAGACGCCGTTTTGGAAGAGGTGAGAGATGGCCGAATATCCACAGAATCTGAAGTACACCAAGGAGCATGAGTGGACGCGTAAAGAAGGAACAGTGGTCGTGGTCGGCATCACCTTTCACGCCCAAGAGGAGCTGGGCGACGTGGTCTACGTCGAGCTTCCGAAGTTGGGCAGCTCGATCACCGCGGGCTCCCCTTTCGGAGTCATCGAATCCACCAAGGCGGTGTCGGATCTGTTCGCCCCCGTGAGTGGAAAGGTTGCCAAAGTGAATGAGGCTCTGACGGCAGCGCCGCAGACCGTTAATGAGGATCCGTATGGCGCAGGATGGCTTATCGAGGTGGAGCCGACGGATCCTGGGCAGGTGGACAAGCTGCTAGACGCCGCCGCGTATCAGAAGCTCATTCAGGACAAAAAGTAGTCGGTGCGCGCGCCCCGGAGTGCAGTTGGACCCAGCAGCGTTTCGCGCGTGGGCCAGGCTCGCTATAGATTTCATTTGTTACCCAAACGACAAGTGAGGAAGAAGGAAGGATGCCAGCAAGCTTGAGGCGCACGGATAGCTTTGTCGACCGTCACATCGGTCCAGATGAGGCGGAGATCAAGGCCATGTTGAAGGTGGTGGGCTGCGGCTCTGTGGAGGAGCTCATCGACTCGACCGTTCCGAGCCGAATCCGCATGTCCCAGCCGCTCCGACTTCCCGAAAGCAAGGGCGAGTTCGAGCTGTTGCAGGAGATTGAAGCGATCGCCGCGAAGAATCAGGTCTTCAAGTCGTTCATCGGGCTGGGTTATTCCGACTGCATCACCCCCGCCGTCATCCAGCGCAACGTCTTTGAAAACCCTGGCTGGTATACGCAGTACACGCCGTATCAGTCCGAGATCTCCCAGGGTCGCCTGGAGGCGTTGCTGACCTTCCAGACGATGATCTCCGACCTGACCGGGCTCGAAATAGCCAACGCCTCACTGCTCGACGAGGGGACCGCTGCGGCGGAAGCCATGGCGATGCTGCGCGCGATGCACGGGCAGGGTACGAGCAACGTTTTCTTCGTCTCGGACGCTTGTCACCCTCAGACGATCGAGGTGGTCAAGACGCGGGCCCAGCCGCTCGGCATTCAGGTGGCGGTGGGAGATCATCGGAGCTTCAACTTTCGCGAGAACGTCTTCGGAGCCTTGCTCCAGTACCCCTGCACCGACGGCGCATTGGAGGACTATTCCTCGTTCTGCCAACGCGCGCATGAGCGCGGCGCGCTGGTGGCGATTGCGGCGGACCTGCTCAGCCTGACCCTGCTTAAATCCCCCGGCGAGATGGGCGCCGACGTCGCGGTGGGTAGCGCCCAGCGCTTCGGCGTGTCATTGGGCTATGGCGGACCGCACCCGGCTTACTTCGCGACCCGCGCGGCAAATGCGCGGCACATGCCAGGGAGGATCATCGGTGTTTCCCAGGACGCTCAGGGCAAACCGGCGCTGCGGATGGCACTGCAGACTCGCGAGCAGCACATTCGCCGCGAGAAAGCCACCAGCAACATCTGCACCGCCCAGGTATTGCTGGCGATCATGGCCAGCATGTACGCGGTCTATCACGGCCCGAAAGGCCTGCGGGCAATAGCCTCGCGGATCCATCGGCTCGCCGAAGTCCTCGCGCGCGGGCTGACCCAGCTTGGCTTCAAGCTCAAGCACGAGCAGTTCTTCGACACGCTGCGAATCGAAACGAGCAGCGACGAAGCGGAGAAGATCATCGAGCGAGCGCAGCGCGCCAGGATGAATTTTCGTCGCGTCGACCGCCAGTCGATCGGTATTTCGCTCGATGAGACACATGGCGCCAGCGAGGTGGCAGCGATCTGGGAAGCCTTCTCTCCCTCCGGCGCGGCGCGGCTGTCGCCACAGCAGCTAGCCGCGGTGGTTCCGGAGGAATTCAGCGGTTCGCTGGCGCGTCGGAGTCCGTTCTTGCAGCACCCGGTCTTCAACACGCACCACTCGGAAACCGAGATGTTGCGCTACATGCACCGCTTGCAGTCGCGGGACTTGTCCTTGGCCGATTCGATGATTCCGCTCGGGTCGTGCACGATGAAGCTCAACGCCACTTCGGAAATGCTCCCAGTTTCCTGGCCCGCGTTTGCGCGCATGCACCCTTTTGCTCCGTGGGCGCAGGCGGCCGGATACCAGATCATCTTCAAGGAGCTGGAGGGAGCGCTTTCGGAGATTACCGGGCTCCCCGCGGTGTCGCTTCAACCGAACGCCGGCGCGCAAGGCGAGTACGCCGGCTTACTCGTCATCCGCAAGTACCATCAAAGCCGGCATGAGGACGGGCGGAACATCTGTCTCATTCCCTCGTCCGCGCACGGAACAAATCCTGCTTCGGCGGTGATGGCCGGATACCAAGTCGTGGTGGTCGCCTGCGACGAGCAGGGCAACGTGGACATTGCAGATCTGAAGGCGAAGGCGCAGCAGCACCAGCGCAAACTGGCGGCGCTGATGATCACGTACCCGTCCACCCATGGCGTGTTCGAGACGGAGATACGCCAGATGTGCTCGGTCGTTCACGAAAACGGCGGGCAGGTCTACATGGACGGGGCGAACATGAATGCGCAGGTCGGCCTCTGCCGTCCGGGCGACATCGGCGTCGACGTCTGTCACTTGAACTTGCACAAAACGTTCTGCATCCCGCACGGGGGCGGCGGCCCTGGAATGGGGCCGATTGCCGTGGGGCCGCATCTGGCCCGCTACCTGCCGACGCATCCGTTGATTCCTGTCGGTGGTTCGGAGGGCATTGGGCCCGTGTCCTCCGCGCCCTGGGGAAGCGCCAGCATTCTTCCCATCTCGTGGATGTACATCCGGCTGATGGGCGCCCAGGGTCTCACCCGGGCGACTGAGGTCGCTATCGTCAACGCGAATTACATCGCCGAGCGGCTGGATCCGCACTACCCGGTGCTCTTCCGCGGAGAACGCGGGCGGGTCGCTCACGAGTGTATTGTCGACCTAAGGCCGCTCAAGCGCACCGCCGGAATCGAAGTAGAAGACGTGGCAAAGCGGCTGATGGATTACCGCTTCCACGCCCCGACGGTCTCGTTCCCGGTCGCAGGGACGATGATGATCGAACCGACGGAGAGCGAATCAAAAGCTGAGCTCGACCGTTTCTGCGATGCGATGATCTCGATCCGCGACGAGATCCGCGAGATCGAGCGCGGCGAGGCTCCCCGCGACAACAACGTTCTCAAGAACGCGCCTCACACCGCTCGGATGGTGACTTCCACCGAATGGCCTCATCCGTATACCCGGGAGAAAGCCGCCTTCCCCGTAGAATGGCTCCGCGCCGGCAAGTTTTGGCCCTCGGTTGCCCGGATCAACAATCCGTTGGGAGATCGCAACCTGGTGTGCACCTGCCCGCCGGTGGAAACGTACGCCCGCGCTGGGTGAGTCTTAGCGGCGGGAAAACAGGTTCAGGGCGATGGTCAGTAGGATGCTGACGACGATCATCAAGCCGAGCGGCGCATAGAAGGTGAAGTTGCCCTTTCGCCAGACGACATCCCCCGGCAATCGAGTCCAGCCGAGCTTGGAGGCAGCGACGAAAACACCTCCGAGCAGTATCAGCAGGCCGCCCATCACGAGCAGAGCTCGCCCGAGCGTATCCATGGAGACTAGTTCGCGCCGCGGAACAATCGCATGCGCGGACCGCCGCCCATCTCGAGGAAGAAGCCGAACGAGAATCGCACCGTGGAGTCGGTGGCAATCAAGCCGGGAGGGGGATTGGGAAACGGCTGGGCCCGCTCGAACGCCGCCATCGCTTCCACATCGAGAAAATCGAGTCCGCAGCTTTTCTCCACGTAGATGTTCTTCACCAGGCCGCGATCGTTCAGCGTCACGTTCAAGATGGTGTAGCGATCTTTTCCCCCATAGATGTTGCCGGTGGGATCCCGCTGGCGGATCTGAGTCCCAGGATCCCAGTGCATTCCAACGCCTTGTTTGACGCGGTTGAAGAAGCTCGCGTACTTCCACTCCTTGGTATTGAGGAAGGTGCCTTCCCCCTCCTCCACGTCGCGCAGGTGATCGTTGGGCGCCGCTCCCGAGATCTTATCCAGCACGGACATCGAAGGAACGAGGCTGGCGATTCCGGGCAATCCCTTCTTGCCCGATGAGCTTTCCTCTTCTCCTTGAGCGCCCTCGCCGGGCTGGATCCGCAATCGATTCGAATTGCCGACAACTTCCGCGGTCTCGCTTCGGTTCACCACCTCGGCACCTGGGCCGGTTGCCGATTTTTCACGCATCGCCACTTCCTGGCGGTGCTTCACGTCGGGGACCTCGAAGATCGACTTGCGCTTTGCATCGCGAAGGGGTCGGTCGTCATTGGCCAGGCCATTGTTTCCCGCGATCTGCGGCTTTTCCACGTTGTCTCGCCCAGGCGTCGTCTGCGGCGTGCTGCTCGTCCTTCGAGGCATCGCGTTTCGGTAGAACGCGGTCTGTTCCCGCGAGCGCGTTTCCTTGTCCGTGCGGTTCGAGCTTTCGGCCAGATACTTGGCGTCTGGCGCTTCCTGCCCGTTTCCTGGAGCGACGTCGACCACCTGGCCCTTGGGCTTTTCTTCTTTCTTCTGTTCCTCCGGCGGCTTGGGCCTTAGAGCAACGACGGGGTTGGATTGCTCCTTCGCGGAAGGATTGAGGTCGCCACGATTCTTCGCCCATTCCTGCGCGGACAACCCCTGGAGAACGACGGGATTGGGCGAGTGTCGCTTGGCCGGTCGGCCGGGAAGATTCACTTCGATGAAAGAGAGCAGGATGAACAGCGCGACGAAGGCGAAGTGGAAAATGACTGCCAGCAACGCGGCCGCGGCGAGCCGGGGTCCTTCGCGCAGGCGCTTACGTTGCAACCGAGTTACCACGCTCGACCCCACCCCACCAAAGTAATCGCCATCTCGCTCCAACCAAGAGCGTTCTTACACCGGCCTACGTTTTTGCGACACTGTGCGATCGCTTACCACCGGTAGATGCCGAAAATTCCAGGATTTCAGATCTAGTTCTCCAGCGGGCCGGGCGCCACTTCTCCACTGGGCTAGTAGAGGCGAAACACCTCGGCGCCGTTGAAGTAATGGCGCAGAATACTCTTGTAGTCCTGGCCTCGCTCCGCCCGACCGATGGCCCCCAGCTGACACATCCCGACCCCGTGGCCCCAGCCACCCCCCCGGAAAATCAAGGCTTGAACCTCCCCACTTGGCGAACGCTCGACGTCGACGAGGAACAGCGAGCTGTTGAGCATCCCGAACAGTTTGCGGATCTTCAGCTCCCCGCGGACCTGAACTGTCCCCAGAGAGCCCGAGATTTCGATTGAGCGGGAGCGCCCGGAAACGCCGCGCTCCAGCACAGTAATTGTCCGGAACGCGCCGATGCCCAATGCACCGGTTATCCGGTCGACTTCTTCGCGGGTGAAGCGCCGTTCCCATCGGTATTTGCCCGGTTGAGCAAGGGTGGCCAACCGACACGCCGCGGGGGCGTCGGAGGACAGAAAAGCAGCGACGTTTTTGGATGGAGGTGGCGCCACCTCGCGATCGAGAAGGTCCGGCCGGCCTCGCAGGTACGGATTGGCGGGTCCGCCCCAAACGACGTCGTTGTCTTCGGTATGGCCACCGCACACCGCACTGTAAACGGAATCAACCAGCCGGTGGTCTGACGAGAAGAGGGCCTCACCGCGGGTTGCCTCGACCGCCACCGATGAGCTTTCCGCTTCTCCGGAAAGGCCCTTGTACACGGCGCAATGCTGCTCGGAGCACAACAGGTACGGATCCCCGACGTGCTTGGTACCGACCTTGGCGAGCACTTCCCCACGCGCGGTGACCGCCTGAGCCTTGAGAGCTTCGATCGGCGCTCGCGCGAACATCTCGGCAGGGACCAGGCCTTTGAGCAGCTCTTCCAACGAAACCACGTTGACGGCGGCAAGGCGCCCTCGGCGATCGACGGTGACTTGCAAGGAACCGCGGTAGGTTCGGTCCTCGAATCCGTGAAAATCGTAGCCGATGCCGTATTCGACGCGGCGGACGACGATCGGGCTGGCGTCGACTGGTTGGGCCGTCAGTCGATCTTGGCCGATCCCCACCAGATTTCCGTCTCCATCGAGCAGCTCGAGCGAGCCGCTCGGTCGGCGTTCGATATCCTCGGTGGTTGAGGTCGCAATCCCGAATTCGCGCTCGAGCGAGCGCTGTCGCTCGGGCACCTGCTCGGGCTGGAGCTCCTCGTCGAGGACAAGCAAATAGCGGCGGTTGTCGATGACGTGGCCCCGAATGCCGTACACCGTGCCGATCGTTCGAAGGAGCACGGAAACGCCGCGCGCCTGCCATGCCTGTTGCTCGGCCGCCACGCCCGACCTGTCGGCATGCGACAGCTCGGCCAGGATGATCCGGGTCGACCACTTTGCTGGCTCGCCGCCGCGAACGCGAACGCTCCAACGAGAACCCGGTGCCCCCTCGACCGTCTTGTCGACGTCACCGCGCAGATAGATTCGGATGCGGCCCGAAGAAGAGAATGAGATCTCCGCCTGCCCCTCCATCAACCTGACCGGCAGCTTTGGATCCCCGCCCTGAAAATCAAGGCGCGGGTGCGCCGCCCAATCGAGATCGGGGTCCACCGCGCTCGGGGTCGGCGCCTCCTTGGCGGCGGAGGCTGTTGTGCCCACGGCCGGCTGTCGCAGCGCTGCGACAGGCCGCGCGGGCGCCCCGGCGCAAGCCAGAACACAGCCGCCCACCAAAAGGGCTAGACGGCGCAGCACGCGCCACTCATTGCCGACTCCCCGCGAGGTTCGTTGGCGAGCTCGTGAGGCGCCACCCGGATTCGAACCGGGGAATGAGGGTTTTGCAGACCCTTGCCTTACCACTTGGCCATGGCGCCAGGGGGTGAACAAATTCTTATACGAAGCTCAGCGCGGGCCGGTCAAGGAACGGGACGTGGGCTGCCGTCATGAACTTTGGCCCCAATCAGTATATTTAGCCCGTCAAGTTCAGCAGGAGCTCGAATGGCAAAGCTTCGATCGGTCGTGATCGGTGCCACCGGACTGGCAGGCCAGCAATTCATCGCTGCCCTGCGAGATCATCCGCGGATTGAAATCGCCGCCGTGGCGGCCTCTTCGCGATCCGCGGGCAAGAGCTACCGCGACGCCCTGAAGAGCTCGGACGGAATGTTCTCCTGGTTCGTCGCCGAGCCTCTTCCGGAGGTGATCGGCGACCTGAAAGTCCTCAACGGAGCCGAGGTGGAAGCCGGCGCTTTCGACCTTGCCTTCTCCGCCGTGGAATCGGACGTTGCCCGCCAGCTCGAGCCGAAGATGGCGCGCGACATCCCGGTGATCTCCACGGCGAGCGCCTTTCGCTACGACGAGGACGTTCCGCTGCTCATCCCACCGATCAACGCTTCACACACGGCGCTGATCGCCGAGCAGAAGAAGCGGCGGCACTCCAAGGGCTTCATCGTTCCGATCCCAAACTGCACCACGACCGGTCTGGCGATCACCCTCGCTCCGCTGGATGCCGCGTTTGGGGTGGTCGGGGTGGCGATGACGTCGTTGCAAGCGGTTTCGGGAGCGGGGAGATCACCGGGGGTGATTGCGCTGGACATCTTCGACAACGTCATTCCCAACGTTGCCAAGGAGGAAGGGAAGGTAGAGGTCGAGACCAAGAAGATTCTGGGCTCTCTCGCCGCAGGTCACGCCGGCATCGCTTCACACGGTATGAAGGTCTCCTGCACGTGCACGCGCGTGGCGGTACTGGAGGGGCACACCGAGTCGGTGTTCGTCTCTTTAAGAAACAGAGCGTCTCCGGCGCAGGTCGCTGACATCCTGCGCAACTGGAAGGGAGAGGAGCAAGCGCGCGAGCTACACTCATCTCCTCCGAAATGGATCGAGGTGCTCGACGATCCGTTCCGCCCACAACCTCGTCTGGACCGCGACACCCATGGAGGAATGGCCACCAGCGTGGGCCGCATTCGCGAGGACGCCGTGCTGCAGAACGGCATCAAATACGTGCTGGTCTCGCACAACACGAAGATGGGCGCCGCTAAAGGGGCACTGCTGGTCGCAGAGCTGCTACTAAAGCAGAGAATCATCGGTTAGGAGACGCACCGGAAATCGCTGGGCGAAATGAGCGCCTTGAATTAGTGTCCTCACCGAATCAAGAGGAGATTCGAACATGACGTACGTGGTGGCCGAGCCCTGCATCAAGTGCAAGTACACTGACTGCGTGGAGGTGTGTCCGGTCAACTGCTTCTATGAATCGGCCAATTTCCTGGTGATCCACCCCGACGAGTGCATCGACTGCGGCGCCTGCGAACCAGTTTGCCCAACCAAAGCGATTTTCCCCGAGTCGGACCTGCCCGAAAAATGGGCGGAGTACAAGACGATCAACGCGGAGTACGCGACGAAGCTGCCGAACATTTCCGAGAAGAAGGATGCGCTGCCGGAAGCCGAGGAGTTTAAAGAG
>Ga0126379_10002096_pt1 | contig 12540 bp, 7 predicted proteins | sample PanSoiMetPlot_24_FD_92640 | JGI IMG/M metagenome (GOLD analysis project Ga0126379, IMG submission 92640) | Tropical forest soil microbial communities from Panama - MetaG Plot_24 | ecosystem: Environmental > Terrestrial > Soil > Tropical forest > Bulk soil | place: Panama | collected 2016-02-17
GCGGCGTTGCGGATCAGGTTGATGAGCAGCTGTTCGAGTTGATCGCGATCAGCCTGAATGGTCGCTGCCGGTCCGCCGCCCAGCTCCACGGTGACCCGGCGTTCTAAGGCGGCTACGCGCCGAACCAGTTCACCAAACTCAACGGAAGCCAGCGACGGGTGCGGCAAGCGAGCCAGTTGCGTGTACGCCGACATGAATCGTCCCAAAGCCTCGGTGCGCGAGCGAATGATACCCAACCCTTGACGCAGGTCAACAAATATCGAGCCTTCATCACTGGTGTCCTTATCACGCGAACTTTCGGCGCGTTGCAGGCCGGTTTCCAGACTCTGCGCAACCGACTGGATGGGAGCCAATGAATTGTTCAGTTCGTGGCCAAGTACGCGGATCAGGCGTTGCCAGGCCTGGCGTTCCTCTTCGCGAAGGGCACGGCTCAAGTCGGTCAGAACAACAAGACGATGAGGCGAACCGCCCTGGTGGAAAGAGCCGCGGCGCATTCCCCATCGTCCCGTGCCGCCGGGAAAACTTAGCTCCATGGTGCGGGCAGGCTCTCCGTCCAGACAGACGGCCAGACCGAGGTCAGAGGCGGAAAGGCCGAGGGAGCGCTCCGCGGCACGGGACAGGAGGCGTTCGCCAGCACGGTTGACGAGCTTCAATTCGTCCTGGCTGTTGAACGTGAACACCGCCACATCGATTTCCTCCATGACCGTTCGCAACAGCGCAGTCGCCTCCAGGGCGCCAAGGCGCTGCTCGCGCAGCGTCTCGCTGAGGGTGTTGACCTCGATCATCACTTCGCCCATGGCGTCGTCCATACGAGCGCCACGCCCACGCAGCGAGAAATCTTCTTCGCGCATAGCGGCGAGCAAATTGGAAAGTGTCTGCAGGGAAAAGATGACGCGGTGCTGCAGAGAGATGGCGAAGCCCATCCACAAGCCAAAAATGAGGATTGTGAGTGTCCACGCAGTTTGCGAGGTGTACGGACCAAACCACAGCAGGCCCAGGGCGGCCAAGGTGCCTGGAAGTCCCGTTGCGATCGCTAGAAGCTGAATTCGCCGTTCGTAAGTAAGCGGTTTCATTCCAAACCGAATTTTTCGAGCCGGCGGTAGAGCGCGCTCCTGCTTAAACCCAGCGCGTTGGCAGCCTGGCTGACGTTACCGCCGTGCCTGGCCAGCATACGCTGGATCAGATGTTTTTCAACTTCTTCGAGGTTCATTTCCTCCAGTCGCGGAGTGCCGCTGGGAGGGGCAGCACGCAGACCCAGATCGACGCTGCGAATCAGCGGGCCGGCCGAAAGCAGCACGGCGCGTTCGATGGCGTGATCCAGTTCCCGCACATTTCCCGGCCAAGGGTGCTCGCGAAGAGATTGCATGGCAGCGGGGTCGAAGCCGGAGATCTTCTTGCGGTAGCGTTCCGTATATATGCGCAAGAAATGATGAGCGAGCAGCTCGACATCGCGCTGGCGGTCGCGCAAGTTCGGCAGGCGAATCTCGATGGTGTTCAAGCGAAAGAGCAGATCTTCGCGAAAACGACCGGCAGCAACCTCGGCGCCCACATCCACGTTGGTGGCAGCGAGCACGCGGACGTTTACACGGCGAGTATGCGACGAGCCCACCCGCTCGAACTCCCCAGTCTCCAAAACGCGCAGCAGCTTGGATTGGAGATTGAGCGGCACGTTGGCAATTTCATCCAGGAACAGGGTACCGCCATCGGCAAATTCAAAGCGTCCGATGCGATCTGTGCGCGCATCGGTGAACGCGCCTTTCATGTGGCCGAACAGTTCGCTCTCAAACACGCCCTCCGACAAGCCACCGGCATTCACGGTAACCATGGGGCGGTTGACACGCTCCGAGAGCGCGTGAAGGGTCCGCGCGACCACTTCCTTGCCCGTGCCGTGTTCCCCGGTGATCAGAACGTTGGCATCGGAAGGTCCGATGCGCGCGATGAGATTCAGAACCGGCTGCATGGATTCGGACTCAGCAATGAGCGTGGGACGAGATTCGACACTCAGCAGGCGATTCTCCGCCTCCAGGCGTGTGGCGCGGCGCAAGGCCTGTCGCAGGTCGATTTGCGTTCGCAAAATGCTCAACAGGCGCGCGTTCTCCCAGGGCTTCTGAAGAAAATCGCGGGCGCCCAGGCGCATAGCCTCCACAGCCAGTTCCAGGCTGCTCCACGCGGTCATTACGATTACGGGGAGCGTGCTGTCCACCTTCTGAATGGCGGTGAGCAGGTCCAACCCCTCCCTGCCGGAAGTAGTGTCTCGCGTGTAGTTCAAGTCCATCAAAACGGCGTCGAATTCTCGCGCTTCGATGGCCACGAGGGCTTCCGAGGGCGACGCGGCAGCATAGGTTTCGTATCCCTCGTTCTTCAGCAGCAAACGTAAGGATTCGCGAATGTCTTGCTGGTCGTCGGCCAAAAGGACGCGATAGCGATGTGCGGTGTCAATTTTCATAGAGATCGGAGGTTGTGGACATTTTACCGTGCTTTCCATAGGAGCAGGCTGGGTTTGGAGAGAGCTTCCTCGGTTTTGCTTGGCTGCTGTCGATCATGCGCGCGCGGAGTGAGCAAGCCTATTCGTACCTCAGCGCGACCATGGGATCTACCTTCGTCGCACGCCGCGCCGGCAGCAAGCAAGCGAGGAACGCGACAACCAACAGACAAACCGAAGCACCAGCCATAATGCGCCAATCGCCGGGTTGCACCCCGAAGAGAGCGCTGGCGACGGCCCTGCCAACGGCGAAGGCTCCCGCAATCCCGATCGCGGTGCCAAGCGCGGCCAGGCGCGTTCCTTCGCGCAAAACCATTCCGAGAACAGAGGCGGCGTCCGCACCGAGAGCCATGCGGATTCCCAACTCGTGAGTCCGCTGGGAGACAGAAAACGCAATCAGGCCATAGATACCGACGGAGGCAAGGGCCAAAGCGAGCACGGCAAAAACTGCTACCACGGTCATCATGAAGCGCTGCGTAGCCAGCGAACGGGAGAGGATTTGCGGCATGGAAAGGAGATGACCAACGGGGATGCTGGAATCGGCTGAGCGAATTGTTTTGTCAACAGCGGCGGCCAGAGCGAGCGGATCACTGGCCGTGCGCACGAGAACATGTGTGGGGAACCACACGTCGTATCCAAGAATCAGACTAAACTTCGTCTGTGCGCTGGGAAGAAAGACCGTAGGCGGCACGGAGTCGCCAACAAACGGCTTTACGTTGGCAACAACTCCAATGACGCGGCAAGCGGCATCGCCGCCCTCTAACTTTACCGTCGAGGTGAAGGGGTCGCTGCCTTTAAGGGCTTTTCGCACGAACGCCTCGTTCACAATCGCCACACGCTCAGAACTTTCGCCATCGTAAGCGGCGAAGTCGCGTCCATGTTGTATGACCACGCCCAGTGTTCGGAAGTATTCCGGAGTGATCACGCGAAAATCGATCGATTCCGAGGAAGCGCCATTCACGGTCACGCCGACGTTTCCGCCACGTTCCAAAGGCTGGCCGGAGGAGACGATTGCTGCGTCCTGTACGCCTGGCAACTGTTTCAAACGCGTGGTCAGTTCATTGTAAAAAGACGTCAGCTCGGCAGTGGAACGGATCCGCGTTCCCGTCAGCCAAATCTCCGCCGAAAGCAGGCCGTTCGTCTGGAACCCGGGATTCACTTGCAGGAGATTCAGAAACGATTGACCAAGCAGGGCGGCTCCAATCAGCAGGATTAGGGAGAGAGCGAATTCCGAAACTACCAGCCCTTGGCGGAACCGGCCGCCACGACGGCTAGCGGAGCTTTGGGCTGCGTCTTCTTTCAGCATAGTGCTGACGTCGGTTTTTGACGCCTGCAGAGCGGGAATACTACCGGCCAGCGCGCCAGCGAAGATGGTGATGAGGAGCGCGAACAGAAACGCCCATCCATCCACACGAATCTCTGTGGCGCGCGGCAATTGGACCGGGGCGAATCGCACCAGCCCTGCAGCGACAATTTGAGCGACGAGCAGTCCCGCGACACCGCCAGCGGCTGCGAGCAGCAAACTCTCGGAAAGGAATAGGCGGACGAGCGTGCCGCGGTCAGCGCCCAGTGCGGAACGCAACGCCACCTCTTTGGTGCGCCCGGAGGCTCGGACGAGCAAGAGATTGGAGATATTGGCACAGGCGATGAGAAGAACGAAGAAAACGGCGCCCAGGAGGATCCAGAGATAAGTGCTGACGTCACCCGCGAGCACATCTTGAACGGAACTGAGACCGAGGACTTGCTTGCGGCCCTCGCCTTCGAGCTGGTCATTTTCAAACGACGGGGTCAACGTGTCGAGTTGCGCAGCAGCTTGTTGCACCGTGGTGCCTGGCCTGACCCGCGCCACGATTTCAAGGTTCGTGCCAGAGCCGACCGACTCTGCCACCGGTGCGAGCGTGGTCCATAGATCAACGCGCTGCAAATCGCCGAAGGCCGGAGGAACGAGGTCCAACTGAACATCGGCCAACGCCGGGGGCATGACCCCAACCACGCGGTAGGCCTTGCCGTTAAGATGAATCGTCTTGCCCAAGACTGCGGCGTCGCTACCAAATTGCTGCGCCCAGAGGGTGTGGCTAATCATGACGACGCGGGCAGAAGGATCGCGATCCTCTTCGCGACTGAAATCGCGCCCCAACAATGGGTGGACGCCCAGCGCCGAAAAATAGTCCGACGAGACGTGGAGAGCGCTCACGCGTTGTGTGCCGTTGTCCGAAGAAAGATTCAGGCCAACATGAGTAAAAGCAGCGATGGCCGCGGGCCACGGGCTGTGGTCTTGCAGGTAGCGGAATTGCGGATATGTAAACGCATCTTCGCTAAGCTCGCCTTGATATTTCAGAACCACCTCAACCACTTGGTGAGCCTCGGGAACTGCCAGCGGGCGGATTAAAACGCCATAGATCACGCTGAAGGTAGCGGTGCTGGCGCCGATGCCCAGCGCCAGTGTAAGGACGGCGACAAGTGTGAATGCGGGGCTCTGCCGCAGCAAGCGGACCGCAGATCGCAAGTCTCGCCATAGAGTTGTCATCGCCACCCCCTATTCGTAACGCAGCGCGATTATCGGATCCACGCGTGACGCACGGCGCGCGGGAAACCAAGTCGAAACAAAACAATGATGGACCGGATTACTGCACCCGTCACAAAAGTTCCGCTATTGAATGCGCTAACCCGGATGGCGTCGAGGAGTGGGCGAAGCGTTACGCTGCTGTACCCATTGGAAGCCGGATGAGGCTGGTCCAGGCGGGCCGCAATGCTCTTCATTTCCGTTAGCGCTTGTTGCGGAGTGACTCCGGGTTTCAGCCGACCGTAGGCATAAATTCCGGGATGCTCGTCGCGTCTCGTCTCCCCGCCTAGTTGATCCTCCAGACGCCACAATGAGGCGAACAAATCGACCGGTCGTAATGAACCGTGCAGACGAGACGGGAAAACGCCCACGACGGTGTAAGATTCACCGTCGAGAACCATGTGCTGCTCAATCACACTCGGGTCGCGGGCGAACTGGCGTTCCCAAAACCCTTCTCCGAGAATCACCACGCGCGGTGCCCCGACCTTGTCGTCGTCGGGAGTCAGGGCACGTCCGAGGATTGGCTGGACACGCAGCGTAGGCGTGAAACCGGCAGTGATGCGGCGCAAGCCCAAACGCACCGCTTCGCCACCCTTGTTGGTCCATACCACGTCGTTGGGCTGCAGGGCAACGAGGCTCTCGAAAACTTTGTTTTGCGCGCGCCAGTCGTTGAAGTTCGCCATCGAAATGCTCATGTCGGGAATCTGCTCGGAACTTTCGCTGAGGAACATCACGCGATTGGCCTCGGGATACGGAAGCGGGCGCAGGAGAATTGCATTCACGACGCTGAAGATGGCGGTGTTGGCGCCGATGCCGAGCGCCAAGGTGAGCACTGCCACGACGGTGAAGCCGGGGGATTTCGCCAGCATGCGAAGGCAGTAGCGCAGATCCTGCCACAGCGTCTGCATCGTCACCTCCTACTCGTAGCGCAGTGCGACGAGGGGATCGACACGCGTGGCGCGATACGCTGGGATCAAACACGCCAGCAGGGCGACTCCCGGCAGCAGCAACATCACGCCTCCGAAAGTGAGCGGATCGCTCGGGCTGACTCCCACCAGCAGGCTGGCGATCGCGCGGGCTCCGGCGAACGAAATCAGCAATCCGACGGCAACGCCGATGGCAATCATAACCAGGCTACGGGACAGCACCATTTTCAGAACGTCCCTGGATTCAGCTCCCAGGGCCATGCGAATGCCGATCTCATGAGTACGCTGCGCAGCGGCGTAGGAAACGACGCTGTAGACGCCCACGACCGCCAGCACCAATCCCAGCAGGCCCATGGTGCCGCTCAGTTGCGCCCCCAAACGGAAAAACATATAGCCGTTCAGTCCTTGGAGTTCCTCATCCATTGTTTTCACTGTGACCGGAAGACCTGGCGCAAGTTCGCGGATCGTGGAAGCAATCTGCAGTTCCAGGTTTTCTGGAGGCAACGAAGTGCGCACCTGGATGTTGCGCAAAGACATGTACTCCTGTGCCAGGGGTTTATAGAAGAACGGCATGGGATCTTCCACGATTCCCTTGTACTTGCCGTCCTGGACGATTCCAATCACTTCGAACTCCGCCCACTTGTGGTCGCTGTCTTTAGTCTTGAATCTTCGGCCGAGGGCATCTTTGTTGGGCCAGAACGTCTTGGCCATGGTCTCGTTAATCACCGCCACGTACGGAGCCTTTTCGTTGTCGGCGTCGGTGAAGGTGCGCCCACGCTTTAGAGGGATGCGCAGAGTCTCGAAGTAGCTTGGCGTGACATAATTGTCGAACACATCGGGAGCAACCTGTCCAGATTCGAGAGAACGCTCATCCGCGATCACCTGGTCCCGAGCGCTGATGAGGCCCATCGGAACGGAAAGGGCCTGAGTTACCGAGACAACGCCGGGTAACGCCCGGATACGCTCCTCGGCACTACGGTAGAATTCTTTCCCCTGCGCTTCCTGGTAGCCGATCTGGTGAATGTCCACGGCAACGTCGATTACGTGATCCGGAGCAAATCCCAGATACAGCTTCTCCGCCTTGCCAAGGCTGCGCACAAACAGGCCCGCCACGACCAGCAACAACAAAGACCCCGCAAGCTGAGCAACAACCAGTGTACCGCGAATGAAATTTCGCTTGCGTCCTTCCGACGCGCCGCGTCCACCTTCACGCAATACACTGTTCACGTCGGCGTTCGCCAAGGGGAGCGCTGGTACAATGCCCACGACCACCGCTGCCAACAGCACAACCACAGCCGTGAACAAAAAGACCGTGGCGTCCGGCTGAAAATTGAGTTGGATTGGCAAGTCTGTTCCCAGGGGCAACGAGCTGAGAAAACTTGAGGCCCACCACCCCAACAACAAGCCCCCGGCGCCACCCAGACCTGCGAGCAAAAGGCTTTCCGTCAGGCTTTGGCGCACCAAGCGCCCCCACCCTGCCCCAATCGCTGTGCGAATGGCCATTTCGCGCTGGCGCGCTGTGGCGCGCACCAACAGGATGTTGGCGATATTGAAGCACGCGACCAAGAGGACTAAAGCAGCAAGCACAGTAAATGCCGCGGACACTTTGGGAATTGTTCCGTCCGGGTCGGGCTCCGGCCGCGCCAGCCTTTCCGGGAATACGCTGAGGCGCAGCCCCTTATCGCTCTCGGGATGGTGCTCTGCCAGACGCTGGGCTACCACCTGCAGCGACGCCGCTGCCTGTTTCAAGTCGACGCCGGGCTTCAACCGTCCTTTCAACTGCAACGAGCGTTCTTCGCGGTGTGTCCACATTTCCTCGACCGGTGAATTCCCTCCCAGCCCCGCAGTGGCGCTCAGCGGAACGTAGCCATCCATATTCATGAAAGCGAACATCCCCGGAAACCCTTTCGGCGCGACGCCGACGATCGTTACCGGATGTCCGTCCATCTCTGCTTGCTTACCGACTACATTTTTGTCGCCGCCGAAGCGCTTCTGCCAGTAGTTGTAGCCCAGAACAAAAACAGGGTCGGCGCCGGGCGTCTGCCCTTCACCGGGAAGAATCAGCCGCCCCACCGCCGGCTGAATACCGGCGGTCGAAAAGAAGTTGCCGGTAACGCGGCTGATGACACAGTGGTCGCCCTTACCGTCAACGGCAAGCCCGACGAGGGAAACTCGGTAGGCAAGAATGTCGCTGAAAGCGTCGGTCTGTTTTCGAATATCCTCGTAGTCAGGATAGGAAAATGCCTGATAGCCCGGGGTGCCGTCTTGCTGGGCGCCCAGGACCGTGATTTGTTCCGGATTTGGCACCGGCATGGGACGAAGCAGCATTCCGTTGACGACACTGAACACTGTGGTGTTCACGCCGATGCCGAGCGCAAGCGTAAGCACCGCGACCACGGTGAACCCGGGAGATTTTGCCAGCATGCGAAGCGCGTAGCGCAAATCCTGAACAATTCCCATGGTGAAGTCTCCTGGTGAAAACTAAAATTTCGAGTCGTCGCGAAACCAAAGCAACGTTACTGTGCCGAGCCTGCAACCGTGGTGGGCGTTTCGGTAACCACCCAGCCGTCGCGGAGGTTGATGATGCGGTTGCCGTAGGCTGCGTTCTTCTCGGAGTGCGTCACCTGGATGATGGTGGTGCCGGCATCGTTGAGTCGCTTGAACAATTCCATGATTTCCTCGCCCTGGGCAGAGTGAAGATTACCGGTGGGTTCGTCGGCCAGAATTAGCTTGGGGTTCTGAATTACCGCACGCGCCACGCCGACCAGCTGTTGCTGTCCGCCGGAGAGTTGATTCGGGAAGAGGTCTTTCTTGCCCACGATATTGAAACGATCGAGAGCATCGCAAACGAGGCTGGAGCGCTCTTTGTGAGGAATATTCTTGTAAGAAAGAGGCACTTCAAGATTTTCGTAAACGGTGAGCGTGTCGATGAGGTGGTAGCTCTGAAAAACGAAGCCAATGTTGTACTTATGCAGCTCGTTGCGCTGCTTCACGCTGAGTTTGTGAACGGGTTGCTCGCCGAAGAAATACTCTCCGGTCCATGCGCCATCGAGCATGCCGATAATGCTGAGTAAAGTCGACTTCCCTGCCCCGGACGGTCCCATGATGGTGACGAATTCCCCAGCCTGGATGTCCAGGTTGATACGCCGCAAAACGAAGAACTTCTGCCCGCCAGCCTCGAAGGCTTTCTCCAGATTTTTCAATTGAATGAGAGGTTGCACGTTTGCTCCTTTTTATTCATAACGAAGGGCGATCACCGGGTCGACACGGGTGGCCCGGCGGGCCGGCACATAACAGGCGGCCAGCGCTACGAGCGATAACAGGACGGCGACCGCTGCGAATGTGAGCGGATCAGCGGCGTCGACGCCGTACAAGAAGCTCTTTATTAGCCGCGACAGCCCAAAGGCCGCAACAAGTCCGATGGCGGTCCCCATAAACACTAATTTCCCGCCATCTGCCAGGACCAGGTGCAAAATATCCTGCGGTTTCGCGCCCAGGGCCATGCGAACCCCGATCTCGTTCGAGCGCTGGCCAACGATGTAGGAAATGACGCCGTAGATTCCGATGCTGGCGAGTAGCAGCGCCAGGCCAGCAAATGTTGCCAGCAGGATCATCGAGAATCTGCGTGGCGCCAGCGAATCAGAAATAACCTGCTCCAGCGTTTGCGCACCGAAGAGTACCTGTTCGCCGCTCATTTCTGCATTGGCGCGGCGTATGGAAGCGTAGAGATCCGGTACCGTGCCGGTCGAGCGCACCACCACCTGCCCGCCGGAAGGGGCCATGGCGATGAATGGGTCCGGCATCTGCATGCACGGGATGTAGATTTGCGCGCGGAGCGACTCGGTGTCATCCGAATCGAGTCCCCACTGCTTGACGTGGCCCACCAACCCTATGATCTCAGCGGGCTGATTGAAGCCGTCGATGTTGATGCGCTTGCCGATGGGATTTCCGTTTGGAAAGTATTTTTGCGCGAATACATCGTCGACGGCGATGACCAGCGGTGAATGCTCGTTATCCTGCATCGCGAAAAATCTTCCCTGCCGCAAGGGAATGCCCATGACGCGCAAATACTCTGGCTCAACAATGTAGTTAAGCGCCCAATTCATATCGTTCTGGCTGGTTGGTTTAGGTTGGCCCTCGAGCCAGAAAAGCTGCTCATCATCCCAGCCGAGCGGAACCGCGCCCCAGGTTTGCGATACGCCCGCAACACCAGGGAGCGCCTCAATCCTGCGGTCAAATTCGCGAATCGAGGCGCGAATCGCTTCGGGTTTGCCGCTCATCATGGAAGGTGGAAGCGAAAGCCCAAATGTCATGGCATTATGCGGATCAAACCCGGGATCAGTCTTCCACAGGTGCGACAAGCTCCGGACCATCAGGCCAGCCCCAATCAGCAACACCAGCGCCAGCGCCATCTCCGCAACCACGAATACCGTTTGCGCGCCATGGCGAGAACTGGTTGTGCCACGCGCGCCCTGCTTCAAGGTCTCGATCAATTTGTTGCCTGATGTTTTCAAAGCCGGAACCAGGCCAAACAGTATGCCGGCGAGCAGGGAAATCCCGGCGGTGAAGAGCAAAACGTGCGAATCGAGGCCGACCTGCTCCGCGCGAGGCAAAGCCTGTGGCAGGACCCCCAGGGCCGCGCGTGTGCACCACACTGCCAGAAGCAGGCCCAACGCTCCGCCAATCATGGAAATGAGCATACATTCGGTGAGCAGTTGACGAACCACGCGGCTCCGGGGAGCGCCGAGCGCAACGCGCACCGCGAATTCGCGAGTTCGGCCGGTGGAGCGCGCTAGCAACAGATTGGCCACATTCACACACGCGATCAAAAGCACAAATCCGACAGCGGCGGAAAGCATCAGCAGCGTTGGTTGGATTGCGCCGAGCATTGACCGGCGAAGCGGCACAAGCTTGGCACTGATTCCCTTGTCCGCATCGGGATAAACCGCAGCGAGGCTACTCGTGACGCCGTCCATGTCCGCTTGTGCCTGCTGAATCGTCACGCCCGGCTTCAGACGGCCCATGCCATGAATTCCCAAGCCCGCGCCGCGGTGACTCAGCAAAGGATTGTTCCACTGCCCGATGGGGACGAAGACTTCCTGATTGTCGGGAAATGAAGGAACAACAATGTGAAAGCTCGCTGGAATTACACCCACCACTACATAGCTCTTTCCATCAAGGGTAATGGCTTTCCCGAGGATGTCGGCCTTCGCGCCAAATTTGCGCCGCCACAAACCCTCGGCCAGGAGAGCGATGGGAGCAGCCCCAATCTCATCTTCGCCCGGAATGAAGTTACGACCGATGAGAGGTTTTACTCCCAGCAGGGGAAACGTATCCGAAGAGACGAACTCTCCCTTCACTTGTTGGGCTTCGCCGGCGCCGGTCAGGCTGAAGGCGTAGCTGCGATAGATTGCCAATGGGGAAAGGGTGTGATTCTCTTTTTGCCAGTCGCGAAAGTTGGGATACGAGATCGAGCCATACTCAAAATTCGGCTTGCTCTCGCTGAGAGTTACCAACTGGTTGGCTTGAACGAAAGGCAGAGGGTTCAGCAACACTCCATTGATCACGGAAAACAGCGCCGTGTTGGCACCGATACCGAGGGCCAGCGTCAGTACCGCGATGGCTGTGAAGCTAGGGCTCTTCCCTAGCATCCTCAGACCATAGCGGATGTCTTGCTGAAAGCTGTGCACTTGCGGCCCCACAGTTCTCAGTTACACCGCGGCGTGGGCTTCCTGCGTCTCTTCCACAACGCGTCCGTCAAAGAGCCGGATGGTGCGTTCGGCGAAATGCGCGTAGCGCTCGTCGTGCGTCACCATGCAAATGGTGGCGCCATTGCGGTGCAGGTCGCGCAGCAACTCCATGACGGCTTCGCCATTGCGCGAGTCGAGGTTTCCGGTGGGCTCATCAGCCATCAGGATGAGTGGATCGCCAACCAGAGCTCTGGCAACAGCCACGCGCTGTTGCTGACCACCGGAGAGTTGGGAGGGATAGTGGCGCATACGGTGAGCCATGCCGACGCGTTCGAGGGCGTGTTCCACCTTTTGCTTGCGCTCCGCGGAGCTGGTGCCACGATAGGTGAGCGGCAGCTCAACATTTTCGTAAACCGTCAGGTCGCCGATGAGGTTGAACGCTTGGAAGATGAAACCAATTTCGCGGTTGCGGATGCGGGTGCGCTCGCTAGCCGTGAGATTCGCCACCGGCTGCCCGTTTAGCAGGTATTTTCCTTCCGTCGGCGAGTCCAGCAAACCCAGAATCGACAATAGCGTGGACTTGCCGCAGCCGGATGGCCCGGAGATGGAGACATACTGCCCTCGATAAATCTCCAGGTGAATCTCCTCGAGCGCGTGAGTTTCCACCTCGTCCGTTAGGAATACCTTTTTGACGCCTTCCATTTTAATCAGAACATGATTTGTGTCAGTCATTTGTTCTCCTAAGTTCGGGATTCATGAGATCGTTCATAGCCAACCAGAAACTCGCCACACCTACCCCAGCGTTACGAGATCTACTTCCAATCCAACAAAATGGGAGCCCCCACAGCCGAAACCTCGGTAACCTGATATACGAAGCAC
>Ga0126379_10002097_pt1 | contig 12539 bp, 9 predicted proteins | sample PanSoiMetPlot_24_FD_92640 | JGI IMG/M metagenome (GOLD analysis project Ga0126379, IMG submission 92640) | Tropical forest soil microbial communities from Panama - MetaG Plot_24 | ecosystem: Environmental > Terrestrial > Soil > Tropical forest > Bulk soil | place: Panama | collected 2016-02-17
ATCAGCGGGCCGATCCGCGGGCTTGCGGCGTCAACGCGCGCCATCAGCCGCGGCGAATTCCATCAGCGCTCGGTGGCGCGGGGAGCGCTGGAAATCAGCGAACTCGCCGAGAATTTCAACAAGATGGCCGGCGACATCGAAGAATTCATCGAGAAGCTGAAAGAAGCGGCCGAAGAAAACCGCGAGCTGTTCATCGGCTCGATTCGCATGCTCGCCGCGGCCATCGACGAAAAGGATCCCTATACGCGCGGTCACTCCGGGCGCGTGGCGAAGTATTCCACGCTCATTGGCCAGGAACTCGGGCTCTCCACGGAAGAACTCGACAAGCTACGCATTTCGGCGTTGCTGCATGACGTGGGAAAAATCGGCGTCGAAGACCGCGTACTTAAGAAGCCCGGCGCGCTGACGCCAGAAGAATTCGCCTTGATGAAGCAGCACACCGTGAAGGGCGCAAACATCATGCGCCCGGTTTCGCAATTGAAGGAAGTACTGCCGGGCATCGAATTGCACCACGAACACATCGACGGCCGTGGCTATCCGTACGGATTGTCGGGGCCGCAGATTCCACTCATGGCGCGCATCATTGGTGTGGCCGATACGCTCGATGCCATGACCACAAACCGCCCGTATCAGACGGCCATGGACTTGGATTTCGCATTGGAACGCATCCGAAGCCTAACAGGTACGAAGTTTGACGCTGTGGTCGTCACCGCACTCGAATCCGCCGTTCAGCACGGCAAGCTCCGCCTCAGCGCCGTCGAAGTCCACGTCTAGCATCCATCCGCCATCGTTTCTTTCAAAGTCCCATCCTTCACAGTGCCACAAAGCGTATCTGTTACAATCTTAGGTTGCGCAAGGAGCAGAACGCGCGACCGTATGATCTCCCTGTTTGGAAAAAACGAGCCGGAGCCGACGTTTCTTGAGAAGCTGAAGAACTCCGTCAGCAAGACCAAGGCGGCGCTTTCTGAGACCGTTGACACGATTTTTCTCGGCGAGCGCAGGATTGATCCTTCGCTGCTCAAAAAACTGGAAACGGCGCTGCTTTCAGCGGACCTAGGAGTAAAGCCGACACGCGAAATCCTCGATGCGGTTCGCGAGAAATTGGACCGCAATGCGCTCTCGGACACAGCGCAGCTCAAGGGTGAAATTAAATCACACGTCGTGCGCATTCTAAATTCTTCCGCAAGGCCGGACGCGGCTGGCGCAAGCGGCATTGCCGCTTCGCCGAACGGCGCAGGCACACGAGTGATCTTCATAGTTGGCGTCAATGGCGCCGGCAAGACCACCAGCATTGGCAAGCTGGCGAACCGGCTGCGGCAGGAGAAGCGCAGCGTGGTGCTATGCGCGGCGGACACTTTTCGCGCCGCGGCAATTGAGCAGCTGGAAATCTGGGCGCAGCGCAACGGTGTGGAAGTCGTCAAGCAGAAATCCGGCGCCGATCCAGCGGCGGTTGTTTATGATGCCATGGCCGCCGCCAAAGCGCACTCGGCCGATGTGGTCATCGTGGATACTGCGGGACGACTGCACACCAAATCGAACCTTATGGCCGAGCTTGAGAAAATGAAGCGCACAGCCGCGAAAGTGATTCCCGGGGCGCCACACGATGTTCTCCTGGTTCTCGACGCGACCACCGGGCAAAACGGACTGGCGCAGGCGCGCGAATTCACTTCGACGGTCGGCGTCACAGGGATTATTCTCACCAAGCTGGACGGCACGGCCAAAGGCGGCATCGTCGTGGCCATTTCGCGCGAGCTGGGTCTGCCGATTCGCTTTGTCGGCACCGGCGAGCAGATCAACGACCTCGTTCCATTCGACGCTGAAGCCTACGCGAATTCCCTTTTCGACTGAAATGCCTGAGCCATTCGATACGCTCCATTTCAATATGGCTTGCGCGCTGGCCATGAAGGGATTCGGTCTGGCAAGCCCTAATCCTCTCGTCGGTTGTGTAATCACTCGAGGAAAGACTCGAGTTGGCGAGGGTTATCATCGGTTTGAAGGACGCGATCACGCCGAAATCGTCGCCCTGAATGCGGCAGGAAAAAAAGCTCGCGGTTCCACACTCTTCGTCAACCTGGAACCTTGTAGCCATACCGGACGCACAGGCCCTTGTGCGGACGCGATCATTGCTGCTGGGGTTCGTCGAGTTGTTGCCGGTATGGAGGATCCAAACCCCTTAGTAGCAGGCCGTGGCTTCAGAAAACTCCGAGCAGCAGGTATCCACGTAGACCTAGCATGCCCGGAAGAACAGGAATTCGCGCGCCGCCTAAACGAGGACTTCGCTTGCTGGATTCGCACAAAACGCCCCTTTGTAACACTAAAGTCAGCATTAACACTAGACGGTCAGCTTGCGTTACCGCACCACATGCGCAAAGGGAGTTCTTCCTGGTTCACGTCGGAGGTGTCGCGCCATCTCGTTCATTTCATGCGACTGAAGAGTGATGCGGTGCTTACGGGCATAGGAACTGTGCTTGCCGACAACCCACTCTTAACGGACCGCAGTGGCCATTCGCGTCGCCGAAAGCTGCTTCGGGTCGTTCTAGACTCGCGATTGCGTCTTCCCGTCAAGTCACGAATCGTGAAGTCATGCCAAAGCGATCTTCTTGTATTCACCGGTGTCTCCCCGAGATCTGCAAAGGCCCGGCTACTTCAGAAAGTTGGCGTCGAGCTGATCCAAGCTCCCATGGGGCGGGGAAAGATTGACCTTACTTTTGTGCTTGGTGAACTCGGGCGCCGGGAAATACTTAGTCTCCTTCTTGAATCTGGACCGGCACTCAACACGTCTGCGCTTGAGTCGGACATTGTCGATAAGCTGTTCCTTTTTTATGCCTCCATCATTGCTGGAACGCCCACGATCGCCTTTGCCAACGCGCCATTTGTTCTCTCTTCACTCCGGAGCGTCCAATTCCACGCGTTAGGCCTTGATTTCGCGATCGAGGGTTACCTGCACGACGTTTTTCGCGATTGACTTGCGAATGCGGGGCGGAGATACTCTTTGGCAAGTCTTTTTCAAGTTTGACGCTTCCGACTGGTCACATCTGCATCCGTGAAGGAGTGAGTCTGATGCGCCGCATTCCGATTCTCTTAGCCATTTTGCTTGGTTCTGCATCCCCGCGATTGGCCGCCCAAGAGCACCATCACGAGCTATCCGCCGAAGAGGTTGGCTCGGTCCAATTCGCGACTTCCTGCTCCAAATCGGTTGAGCAGAGTTTTGACGGTGCAGTTGCGCTGCTGCACTCATTCCAATACGAGCGGGCCAGGCAGGCATTTGAAGGAGTTTCGAAGCAGGACCCGTCCTGCGCCATGGCGCAATGGGGCGTGGCGATGTCGCACTATCACGGATTGTGGAGGAACGGGGACACCGCAGCAGGCAGGTTAGCACTCAAAAATGCGCAACAGCTCGCGGCTTCCAAGTCTTCCACGACGAGCCGCGAGAAAGAGTACATCGACGCTTTGGCAGAAGTTTATGCCGAAGGGGGCAAGGGCGGGCCGTCTTACGACCAAGCATTCGAGAAAAAGATGGGCGAATTGCAAGCCGCGTATCCCGACGATGACGAAGCTGCAATTTTTCATGCCCTCACACTCTCCATCACTGCTCCCAAAACCGACAAAACGTTCGCGAACCAGCGCCGCTGCGGTGAGATCCTCGAACCCATTTTCCAGAAACGGCCCCATCATCCCGGCGTCGCGCATTACATCATCCATTGTTACGACAATGCGGCGCTGGCGGAAAAAGGACTTCCAGCAGCGCGCATGTACGCGAAAATTGCTCCTGCCTCGGCTCATGCCAATCACATGCCTTCCCATCTTTTCACGCGGGTAGGATCGTGGGATGAATCCATCAGCTCGAACATCAAATCCGCTCGGCTCGCGGCCGCTGACGAGCCAACTTCGAAAAACGGCGAAGCACGAGACCAGCACCTCCACGCCATGGATTATCTCGAATATGCCTATTTACAGAGCGGCCGCGTGAAGCAAGCTATGTCCGTGCTGAACGAAATGAACGCACTGGCGCCGGTTTCCGGACTTACTCTGACGGGTGACTACGCGCTTGCTGCGATTCCCGCGCGTGCCGCGATTGAACTTGGCAACTGGCAGCAAGCCAGCGCCTTAACCGCGAGAAAAGGCGCGGTGCCATGGGCTGAGGCAATCACCTGGGCAGCCATCGGGGAGGGCAACGCGCGAGTAGGAAATCTCGAACGCGCCGCGAGCGCCGAGCAGACGCTCGCCGCGCTCCGGGATGCCACAGCGAAACTGAACAATGTCTATTGGGCGAATCAGATTGAAGTGCAGCGCCGCGAGGTTTCAGCATGGATGGCTGAGAAAGCTGGAAACAAGGCCGACGCGGTTTCCAAGATGCGTTCCGCCGTGGAGCTCGAAGAGAGCATGGATAAGGACGCTGTAACCCCGGGTGCCGTGACGCCAGCAAGAGAAATGCTGGCGGAACTGTATTCCCTGGAAAATCAGGCGAAGGAATCTCTAGCTGAATATGAAGCCGTTCTCAAGGTGGCGCCAAACCGTTTCAATGCCGTCTATGGAGCAGCGCGAGCCGCAGAGGCTTCCGGGAACAGTGAAATCGCCAAGCGCTACTACCAGAAGTTGACTGAAATTTCGCCGGGCGACGAACGGCCCAAAGCGCCTGTGAGAGTCGCCTCTTCTTCTTCGAACTAAGCCTGAATACTGGCGTTATAACCCGCCCCGCCATGCACATATAAGTGTCACCTGACCCTCAGCTGCGGTCTTCTGAAGACTGAGGCGGAGCGATCTGCTTTCAACTTCGCGTCCAAGCTCAATCACTCACTCGAAGAACAGCGGCGCCGGGGATGGCGTCCTTTTTTAGGGCATTCAGCGCGCGGTTCGCGTCGCGCAAGGGAAAAATCTGGACGTGTGTCTGGATCGGGATTTCTGCCGCGATGCGAAGGAAGTCCTCGCCATCCTGCCGCGTGTTGTTAGCGACGCTGCGAATCACTCGCTCTTGATAAAGCAGTTGGTACTCGAATGACGGAATCGGGCTCATGTGAATTCCCCCAAGCACCAGGGCCCCTCCTTTTTTCAGCGCTTTAAGTGCGACGGGCACGATTTCTCCTGCGGGCGCAAACACAATTGCAGCGTCTAGCTTTTTCGGTGGTTCCTCAAGCGTTCCACCTGCCCAGACTGCTCCCAATTCCAGCGCTAGCTTCTGATGCCGCGCATCGCGCGTGGAAGCATAGACTTCCGTGTTCCAATACAGCGCTACCTGAATCGCCACATGCGCAGCTGCACCGAATCCGTAAAAGCCTAACCTGCCTCCAGGCTTGATGCCCGAAAGCCGCAGGCATCGAAACCCGATGATTCCCGCGCAAAGGAGCGGCGCAGCCTGTTCGTCGGGGAATCCTTCCGGAATGGCATAAACAAAATTTTCAGGAGCGACGATGTGCTCCGCATAGCCGCCGTTCACGGTGTAGCCGGTGAACTCGGGGTTATCGCAGAGATTCTCTGAGCCCGCGCGGCAGTATTCGCAGGTCCCGTCGGTCTTATAGAGCCAGGCCACTCCAACGCAGGCGCCAACCGCGAATCGCCGCGCGTCTTTGCCGCGTTTCTCGACCGTACCAACCACTTGATGCCCAGGAATCATGTACGATTTCCGCGGAGGCAATTCGCCTTCAATGACGTGCAAATCCGTGCGGCACACGCCGCAAGCGTGAACTCGCACGCGAACTTCACCTTCGCCAGGTTCGGGAATCGCAGTCTCAGTAAACTCTAGAGGATTCGTTTCCACTCTCGCCGGCACTCGTAGGACACAAGCTTTCATATCAGAACCTCAGTGGAATATGGCAAGCTACTCGGCTCAGTTTAGTGCTTTCAGGCTTCGGCGCGAAATGCTGTAGACTCAATCGAGAGGAAGCCAAGGGCAACCGTGTTTACAGGAATCATCGAGCATCTCGGAACCATCGAAGCTCTCGATTTATATCGCGATGGCGGACGGGTCACCATTCACGCGCCATCTCTTGGACCTTCGCTCGGTGTGGCGAAGAGCATCGCCGTCAACGGCTGCTGCCTGACCATCGTGGGAATCCACAACGGGCGCTTCTCCGCGGACCTGTCCGGTGAAACGCTAAGCAAAACTTCCTTCGGCTCAAACAATGGAGGCCTGCGCGTCGGCTCGCGTGTCAATCTCGAGCAACCGCTCACCGCAGGCAAGGAATTTGGCGGCCACTTTGTTTTGGGACATGTGGATACTGTCGGCTGCGTAACGCATCTGACGCCGGAAGGCGAAAACTGGTGGTACGGCGTGCGTCTGCCGGAAGAGTTTGCGCGTTACATCGTGCCGAAAGGTTCGATCTCTATTGACGGCATAAGCCTCACCGTGGCGCGGTGGCGCAACGGTATCGCTGAAGCGGCCATCATTCCCTACACCTACGACCACACCAACATCCGCGACCGCAAGCCCGGCGATGCCGTCAATCTCGAAGGCGACATTCTCGGAAAATACATCGAGCGCTATCGAGAGGCACGGAACGCGGAGCAGCCGCGCTCAAGGATCACGCCCGAAGAATTAGTCGCCCAGGGATTCTGATTGCGCAGCGATTGCCGCGAACTACCAAAGTACAGTCATACCGGGCTCACTTCCGTTCTCTTTGTCCGCGCGCCCCGGAAGTACAACATCAAGCCCAATGCGATCGCTCCGACGGTGCCGCCGATCAACTTCAAGCTGAACACAAACTTGTTTGCCGATTCCCCGGGTGGAACGAACGACAGCACGATGCCTCCAACCGTGATAAGAAATCCAAGCCCACCTGCAATCCAGACGCCGCTTCTTCCCCCCGGGATCAGTACCGCATGAGGATTCTCATGGCGGTCTTTCCGGCCCGCTAGTTTGATCACGGCCGCATACATGTACAAAAACGGAATGAAATACAGAATCGTGGCCGCATCCACCAGAATCTGATACGCGCCGCTGATCGTTTCGTTCACATTGCTTAAGACCAGCAAGACCAGCGTGATCACCGCCTGCACGAGAATCGCAACGTAAGGCGTCCGCCACTTCGCATGCAGCGTCCCGAAGGCTGCTGGCATATACCTGTCGACGCCCACGATAAACGGCACTCGCGAAAGCCCCGCGACCGTCGTTCCTACGCCTCCCGCATTTCCGAAAGTGACGAGAAACGCAGCAATCATGCCAATCAATCCAAATTTCAGCCCCTCCGAACCGATCGCCAACGCTTGGTACACGCCGGACTTTGGGTCAACGGTCGCTGCCTGCATGATGGCGAGAACCGCGAACGTCCCGACAATGTAGATAATGGCAATGGACACTCCCGAGCCCCAGATCGCACGCGCCAGCGTTCGCTGCGCGTCGTGAATTTCGTCGCTCATCGCGGAAACCAGTTCCAGTCCCGCAAAAGCGAATAGAATCTGCGGCCAGAAATTCACCGTTTCCCAATTCCAACGAGGCATCATATTTGCCCAGGTAAAGTGCGTGGCAGACCCGAAGCCCAGCCACACCGCCGCGCCAACTCCCACCAGCAGCAGCAAGGGAATGTAAGTCATCACGCCGCCCGCGTTCTGAAGCCATTTCCCGACGTTCAACCCAACAATGTTCAGCGCCACTGCAAGGAACAGCAAAAACACCGAGCCGCCGAGAAGAAACAACCGGCTGTCCGCCAAGTGTCCCCAGGAGCTGCCGCCGATGTACGCCCCCATCGCGGCACTGGCAAGGAGCAGTCCTGGGAAATAAAAGAAGGAATAAATCCAATACGTCCATCCGGCGACGAATCCGTGAAAATCACCGAAGGCTTCCTTGGACCACACATACAGCCCACCTTCATGGGGAAAGCGCGTGGACAGCTCCGTGATTACAAATGCAGTCGGAACAAAAAAAAGCAACGATGCTAAAACCCATAAGCTGATGGAGGAAGTTCCATTGTGCGCGGCCGCCGCGATCCATCGTGGACCGAGGACAGACGCGATATTGAACAGAAGCACGTCCCAAAAACCCATTTCCTTGCGGAGCAACTTGATGGGATCGGGGGAGCCGTTCGCAGGCCGACTCACAGAGTTTCGTCCAGAGCGGGAATGAGTTCATCCTGTTTGCGGAAATTGACGATAAAAGGCTCTTGCGAATTTTCGAAGCCGTCCCAAGGACCGAAGTAAGTTACGCGGCCTTCCTGCAAAAAAACAACTGTGTCGGCAAGCTTCTTTGCCAAATGCGTATCGTGCGTCACGACAACGGATGTTTTATGAAATGCGTGTTTCAATCGCAGGATGAGGTCGCCCATATGTCCAGCCATGATGGGATCCACCATGGTGGTAGGCTCATCGTAGAGAATCGCCTCGGGATTTTGCGCGAACGCGCGGCCAATAGCCACGGCGCGCCTCATGCCCGTTGAGAGTTCGCTGGGCGGCTTGTCGAGCACGTGGTCCACTTCGAGCATGTGCGCGATCTTTGCGACGTACTCATCGATATCCTCGGGAGTCAACCCTGGCTGGCCATCCAGAGGAAATGAGATGTTTTCGCGCACCGTGAGCGAATCAAACAATGCGCCGGACTGAAACACCATGGTCACTTTTCGGCGCACCTCTTCAAACTGGCCCTCGGTGTAATTCGTGACGTCTTCCCCATCTACGATGACATGCCCGGCATCCGCCTTCAGAAAGCCCATGATGTGCTTCAGCGTGACGGACTTGCCGACGCCGCTTCGCCCCATAATCACGCAGGTCTCTCCGTGCTTCACCGTGAAGCTGACGTGATCCAGCACCGGACGTTCGTCAAAGGCTTTGCAAACGTCGCGGAACTCAAAGAAATTCTCCGAGCGAGGATCAACATAAGCCTGGTCGAGCCGCTCGCTATCTTCGCCGGGAAAGCTCAGCTTCGTAGCCCCGCCGCGGTTGATTTTCAAGACGTCGGTCATCTATTTTGCGCTTCCAGGATTCGCCGCGCCTCTTCGTACTCTGCGGGCGTGTTCATGTTCCAGAAGAGCCGCCCTTCATTATCAAATCGTTTCCACTCGCTTTCGTCAACAACTTCGGCCCGGAGCAATGCTATCCCTTCGGACACCTTCCTTACTCCCCGGTCAAAAGCGTCCTTTAATGTTGTAACCGCGGTTGTCCGCCAGCATGCGCAGAGCGGTTCGAGTCCGCTTACGGAGCAAGGAACGACGATCTCCGCGTCACTCGCTACGGCCCGCCTGACTAAGTATGCCAACCACTCCCCTGCCAAAAACGGCATGTCGCAGCTAACGATCAAATTCCACACATAACCATACTTTTGGGGCACCGAGTTCCACAGTGCCGTAACGATCCCGCCAAGCGGTCCTTCGCCCGGCCATTTGTCCTTAATACAGCGAGAACCCAAGTGCCCATAACGGCTCTTTTCTCCGACTACGATCATCTCGCGAACGCCACTTTCACCCAGCACTTCCAGCATTCTCCCCAGTGCAGGTTTCCCTGCTAACCTAAGCAAAGCTTTGTCTTGTCCGAAGCGGGCGCTTGCGCCCCCCGCTAGCACGTAGCCCCGCGCCAATCGTGCTCTCTGGCTCTGGGATAAACGCCGCCTGCGGCTGTCTTCACCTGATAAGTGAAGGGTGGTCACGACTACTAATCCTCCATGGGCTCGCGGCCCGGCCGGCGAATTCCCAGCTCACGCAACTTTTCCTGCAGACTCTGCCTATGCAGCCCAATTGTCGCAGCCGTGCGTGAAACGTTCCAGCGATGCTCGGCTAATTGCTTCATCAGATACGCGACTTCAAACTTTCGCTTAGCTTCTCGGAAATCGGCCTCGCCCATACCATTATCCGCTTGGTCGCCTGTGTGCTTCACAGAGATCGCTTCGCCGCGCACGACCTCCGCCGGCAAATCTTCCACTCCAATTTCCTCTTTGCGGCAAAGCACCACGCTGCGCTCCAACGCATTTTTCAACTCGCGCACGTTCCCCGGCCAATCGTATTTCTCAACCGCCGCCAATGCCTCACGGTTCAGGCGCGTCGTCCTTCCTAGCCTCGAGCCGTGCATCTGCAGAAACGCATCTGCAAGCAGCGCGATGTCGCCCTTGTGTGAGCGCAAAGGCGGCAGGTCAACGGTTACGACCCGCAACCGATAGAACAGGTCCTCGCGAAATTTCCCATTGCGAATTTCTGCAGCCAAGTTGCGGTGTGTCGCGCTGATCACACGTACATCCACTGGGATCGAATGTGTCCCGCCGAGGCGCTCAATCGTGCGGTTTTCCAGCACACGCAGCACCTTGGCTTGCGTCACCGGATTCATATCCCCGATTTCATCCAGGAAGATTGTTCCGCCCGATGCCAGCTCAAACTTACCTTTCTTCTGCTGCGCGGCTCCCGTAAACGCTCCGCGCTCGTAGCCAAATAATTCGGATTCGATCAGCGTTTCGGGCAAGGCCGCGCAATTCACCGCAACGTACGGTTTCCCTGCGCGCGGCGATCGCGCATGAATCTCCTGCGCCAGCAAATCTTTGCCAGTCCCGCTTTCGCCCAGAATCAGCACCGTCGAATCCGTCGGAGCCACGCGGTCGGCCATTTCGAATGTATGCCGCATTTCCGTAGAGCGGCCAATCATCTGGCCGAACTGTCCTTCGGTGGCCATGCGCCGGCGCAGCGCTTCATTTTCTTTTTCGAGGGTCGCAAGCTTCAAAAGGTTTGCAACTCGCTGCCGCAACTCTTCCAATTCAAATCCTTTAACTAAATAGTCCGCTGCGCCAAGCTGTAGAGCCTGGACGGCAGTTTTCGCCGTGTCCAGGGCGGATACCATCAGCACCGGCACTTCGCTTCCCTGCTCTCGCATCCATTTCAAGAATGACAATCCATCCTGCCCTGGCAAGACCACATCCAGCAGGACTAGATCTGGCTGTTCGCGCGGAAGTGCTTCATGCGCAGCCTCGGCCGAATCTGCTTCTGCGATACGATATTTTGCTTCCAAAGCGCGACGCAAACCGTATCTTGCCGCCGGCTCGTCATCCACAATCAGTATCGTCTTCATGGCAATCTTCCTTGCTTCTTTACGTTGTTACTTCCTTACTTCTTTGCTTCTTCCATCGGCAGCGTCACCTTGAATCTTGTCCCATGCCCATCCTTCACCGGGCTTTCCCAGTCCACCTTGCCGCCAAACTCCACTACGCGCCGCGCCACGATCGCCAAGCCCAAACCGGTGCCCTGCGATTTCGTCGTGAAGAAAGGCTGTAGAATCTTTTCCCGCAGCGCGGCTGGAATCCCCGGCCCGTCATCTTCTACATGCAAGCAGCAATCCCCATTTTCCAACGCCGCGCTCACGGTTACGTGCCCTCCCCGTGGCGTGGCCTCTAATGCATTCACCACCAGGTTTGACACAATGTCATTCAACGCCTCCGCGGTCATTGCAACTTTCGCGTCGAGAGCATTAATCTCTGCTTTCAGCTTCAGTCCGCGGCGTTCTGCCTCATGAGACAAGACACCTGCTACCTCTTCGATCACCGCCGCGGCATCACAGTGGGCTGTTTCATCCGCCCGCCGAACCGGCGGCCGGCTGAATTGCAGCAGCTGATTCAGTTTCGTCGAAAGCCTGCCAATTTCCTCCAGCACCATCTTTGTCTCGCCGCGGATCGATTCAGGCAGCTCCGAATTCTCCAATTGAACTTGCAAAATCGTCTTCATTGATCCCAGCGGATTCTTCAGATTGTGCGAAATGCTCGCCGCCATCTGTCCGACCAGCGCCAGCCGCTCGCGCTCCGCCAATTCCCTTTCGAGCCGCAGCTTTTCCTCAATCAACCGGCACAAGTCCAGCGCTCCCGGCAACTGCTCACATAGAAACTCCAGCGCCGCCCTGGTTTCTCCCGAGATAGTCGCCCCATGAGGTTCAGCGTAAAGCGTACCCTCACTTTTTCCTTGGCGGAGGATTGGGAACTCGCGGGGATCGAATGCCAGGGCCGCGGGCGGTTCGTGTGTTGAAGTATCATCGAAATCGGTCTCCTGCTCGGCGACCAGGGCCAGCCGCGCTTCGCGCAGTTCCAACTGCTCTTTGACTCTTCGCTGGATGAAACGAATCAGCCGTGCCAAATTGCCTTGGCGGGCCTCCTGCTGGATTTCCGCCATCAGCTTTTGCACGCGATCCAACTCCAGCTGCGCGGTCTCCTTCAAGCTCCTGCCTAACACACGCTGCAACGGTTCGATGAAAACAACCAAGAGAAACAGCAAGATCGCGGCTGTGGCTTCCGGCGGCAACATCGGCTCGAGCCTGCCGCTCACTCTTCGCACCAAGCTCAAGTAAAGCAGCGCAATAAAAGTAACGGACACTGCATAAACCAGATTCTTCTGGCGGCCGATGTTCAGGAAGTTGTATCGCATCACCAGCCACAGCATCACGGCGAATGGGACTAGCGTCACGATTGCGACCGCGGTACCGATTCGTGCCACCGCGCCTGTGCTCAGCTCTGGCTGGAAGACATGCAGAATCAGCACAAGAACCGAAACCACTAGGAAGAATTTCGCCAGTTGCTTGTGAAAGATTCGTTCCGCGGGCGTCGGCGCATCTGCCTCAAATCGAGCCTGCCACCAAAAAGCGACAAGCATAGC
>Ga0126379_10002098_pt1 | contig 12535 bp, 7 predicted proteins | sample PanSoiMetPlot_24_FD_92640 | JGI IMG/M metagenome (GOLD analysis project Ga0126379, IMG submission 92640) | Tropical forest soil microbial communities from Panama - MetaG Plot_24 | ecosystem: Environmental > Terrestrial > Soil > Tropical forest > Bulk soil | place: Panama | collected 2016-02-17
CGAACACAGCCTTCATTCGTAGAGAACCCGCTTCTCAGGCGTTATCAACGGGTGCCAGACCAGGGGGGTATCGAGCCGCTGTTCCAGTTTTCGCTGGTACAGAGGGGACTGGACGATTCATTCGCTTCTTTTCTGCTCAGCGGCTTGCCGGAAGCGCCGGAGAGCGCTCCGGTAATCGTCAACCTGACAACCGGGGAAGCGTTGATATATCTGGGTAACATCGATCCGGGACAGCGTCTGGCGATACGTGCGACGCAAGACGGGAAGGTGACTGCCGCACTTGAAGGCGCGGATGTTACAGGCAGGCTGCGTTCGGTCACCGGGCTGCAGCCGGGCACGCCGTGGCAGAACAGCTCAGTAATTCAGCCGGCGCGCGCCCTCACCCTCAAGCGGGGCTCCAACGATCTCTGGTTCTTGCCGGTTGCGCACTATGACACTCTCGGGCTGGATCGATTTCTGCTGTCGCTCGCCGACCTGATCATTAAGCAGGGAAGATTCGGTCAAAGCGGCTTTGACCAGGCGCTCTTTTATCAGGAGCCGGCGGTCATCCTTCGGGTGTCGTGGCTGGAGGTCCAGCCGGCAAAGTTTGATGTGCGGCTACCGGCGGGTTCCTTGATCAGCAAAGCCGGCGGGCTCGAGAAGGCTCTGACCGACCGCGACGCGCTCGGGACGTCACTCGACGAAGGAGTGCGCAAGCTCAGGGCGGCCGGAGTAGCTTCTACGGTTAGTCTGCTGCCCTTCGCTGAAGTGCAGGGGCAACTTGACCTACTGACGTCGGTGCTGCCTATGACCGTCCGTGAAATCGGGCCTTCGGGCGCCGATCGATTGCCTGATGCAGGCGGAGTGTTCCAGGTGACCTCTTTTGACAATTCCACGTTCCGCTGAGGATCCCTGAGGAGGACAAGGATGCGCGCACACGTAATTGTTGAGTTAAGAGATAAGTCGGGAGGGATTATCGAGCGGCGATCGGTCCATAACTCTGTGATGAAGAGTGGAGCGCAGTTGCTCGCAAACTTGTTTTCAGGAACTGGAGGGCCAATCACGCACATGGGGGTGGGGACAAGCGACACGGCTGAGTCCGACAGCTTCTCGACCACCGGTCTCACCAACACGGGAGTTGGGGATGCGGCGCCTCTGACCAGCCCCACCGAAGCCGCAATTCCAAAGGAAGCGTTCACAATCACGCTCGATGAGCTCAAACGAGTGGTCCGGGTCAAGATTCGTGGCACGCTCCCGAACAATGCCGCTGTGGGCACAGTGCGAGAAGCTGGATTGCTTTCTCGGAGCGGGGCAACGGCGGTCCTCTACAACCGGGTTATCTTTGCTCCGATCAGCAAAGGCAACGATCACGAGCTTACGCTTTTCTGGGAAGTAACATTTCCATATGGCGATCTCCAATGGATCTTTTGACCGAGCGAGAGATGTGCGCTCGCGGTAAGCCGGTGGGAGAAGCCTCACTGACGCAAGTACCGGCGCAGCCCTTCGGTGATAGGAGGTCAATATGAAGGCCGCATTCAACTTACAATTACAGGGATTCACTCAGGCGAACCGCGATGCGGTTGTCAAACTTACGCAGGAGTCCACGGGAACAGTCATTGAACGCAAGCCGTTTTTGGACGGCTCACTCCTGGTGCGTGATCTCGATCCCGGCTTCTACCAGGTGCAAGTCACCCATCCAAACCTGCTGCAGCCAATCGATACGCGCCGGGTGCGGCTATTCCCCCAGCCGCAACCGACCTTCATTCCAATTCCGGTTCCCGAGGATCTATTCAAGAATACACCTATTCGCGAGTTGCCTCTTGCCAATCTGGGCCCAGTACAGCAGACGGCGACGTCCGCGGGCGAACAGCTCAAACCCATTAGCAATAAGGTTTCCGGGGAGGCTATTCGCGCCGCCGACTGGAACACTCTGGTTGGCGTGGTCGCCGACCTTGCCGGCGCGGTGCTGCAATTGACCCAACTGGTTTCCCCCCGAGGACATGACCATCCCGAAATCGCTGACAAAATCGGGGAGGTTCAGGGTAACCTGCAAACCTTTGCCGAAGCATTCGGCCGCAGCCTGCTGGAACTGCGGCGGGAAATCGAAGCGGAGAACCTCCGCCAGCGAATTACGGATGTACTGACGCTTGGTGGGGCTACAACGGACCAGCAAAAACAAGTCCTCGATAGGGTCAATGAGCTCACTACCCTGGTCCAGACGGACAGTCCGCAGTTCACCCAAAAATTGACGAACGTGGGCAATCTTGTGCTGACCCAGGTCAATGATATTGCGGTATCCAAGGGCGCAGGCGCCGACACCTTCCTAAAGAGCCCGCAAGTCCAGACATTGACTACCATGGCACGCCAATATTCCGATAGCGGGGTGCAAACCAGCGCGCAATCCGAACTCCTGACTTACCAGCGGACGACCACGGCTACGGGGGGGACCAAGTTGCGCGTGGCCCTGGAGAAATAAATCATGCCTACTGTTGCGCAACTTGACCAACTCAAAGCCCTCGTCGAGCGCCTTGCGCCGCTGGCCTCTATCGGACCAGGTGAACTGATAAAGGCCCAGGCCTGGAATGATGTCGTTGGCAGCGTCATTGCAATAGCACGGGCAGTCCTTGCGCAAGACGCCACCACGGTCGTGGCTCCGCACGACCACGTCGATCAGGTAAAACTGGCCTGGCTCGATCCGACGGTGCGCGGCATCGTGGAGAGAGGCCCGATCGCTGATCCGGCTACCGAGGGGCGCCTCGGAGAAATCGAGCGCAACATAGCGCGAGCCTCGACCCAGATCGACAAACTCGACCAGAACACCAAAGAAGTTCGCGATCGCGTCGCCGCCGTGTCCACCAGCGATCTTGCCAGGCAATCGGACGTTGCCAACCTCAGGAGCACGGTCGGCGGGCTGAGCGACAGCAAAGACGACGTTCTGGCTTTGCGCACGACATTGCAATCGGTTCAGAAAGACGTGCAAACTGCGCTGAGCGTCGGCCAGAAGCTGACGGTGAATGGCCAGCCTGTGGATATGGCAGTCATCGACCAGCGCATCAAGAACGTCGAGCAACTCCAGACCCGTCTGCGAACACCCGCCGGCGATCTGCTTGATGCCACCCAGCTCGAGAACCGGCTTACCCAACTCACAAATACTCTGGTCAGCCAGAAACAGCTCGAAGACTTTTTCAACTCGCATCCCCCGAAGTTGCCTCAAGCTACCCTGGATAACATCCAGGCGAGTCTGCATTCCACTTTGAAAATTGACCTGGACGCCGCCGCGAAATCCCTGGACGACAAGCTGAGCGCCAATGTAACACAGCGTTTTGCCCAAATTGACCAGACAGTATCCCGAGCAGTCGCTGACGCGCTGCCCGGAGCCACGCAAACAATTCTAGGTACCATCCGCCCCGAGATCGCCACTGCCGCCAGCAAAACACTGGCCGATGCTCAGGCTGCCCTCACCAGCAAGCTGGCCGAAGCGACCGGCGCCTTACGCACCGAAGTCACCGGGCAGCTTGACACCTTGCGCCAGAGTACGAAGGACCTGGTCCAGGCCCAGGTTAGCAGCCAGGTGACGGCGCAGCTTGATCCCGTTCGCAAGAATGTTACCGACCTCCAACAGGGACTCACCACGGTTACCAAGAAGCAGACCGAACACGATACGACACTGGTGACGCTGGGTACTCGTGTCGAGACAGTCGCGCGCGATGATGCCAGCGCCCGCGCTGATCTGAAAACCTCCGTCTTGGCAGAGATCGACCGGCGCATCACCCTGCATGCTACCGCCGTCGATACCAAACTGGCGGATCTCGCTGCCCAGCAGCAGCAACGAATTGATGCCAGTATCGCCTCAGTGCGAAGCAGCCTCAACGATCAGATCTCCAGGTCGGTAACCGATGCTGTGAGCACCGAGGTGAAGAAGGCGGAAACCCGCATCAACGCTAATATGGCAGGGGTCGCCAGCGATCAGCTGGCCGCGGTTCAGGACAAGATGCAAACGACGGTCAATGCCGCTGTAGCCAACGCCATGCAGGCGTTGCCAGGCCAGGTATCGCAGGAGGTGCGGCGGCAGACAGCGAACATGCCCGATTTGGTGAAAGCCCAATTTGCGACCCTTCAGCCCAACATCACTCAAATGGTCAACACCCTTGTTGAAGCAAAGGTGGTTGAAGCAAAGGTGAAAGTGCCGCCGAAATGATTTCCGATTTCGAATCTCGCCTTGCAGAGGTACTCGGTTCGCGAATGCCGGCGCCGTTTGGCGGCCGTGCCTCGGTTGCACCGCCTGCAGCTCAGGGCGCGGACCCGCAGGTGGTCGTCGGCGTTCGTCAAGTGGTCGTCGCGGAGCCTGATATCGGCTCGCGGCGCCTCGAGGTGGTGCCTGCTTCGGCTGAACCGCGCCGAATCCTCCGTTTGGATTGTACTGTCGGAATTCAGGTCGTGCCCGCCAAAGACAAAGGAAGATCGCAGCAACTGCTTGGCGTCGACGCCGCGCTCTATACGGTTGATGCGCCGGACTTCCGAGACGGATCGGCGCTCAATGACGGTACTGATCGCGGGTTTCTTCTGAACTCTATGTCGCCGCTGAGCGCCGATTCGCCATTGGATCCGGCTGCGCCCAACATGCCAGCCCTCGGCCTCACGTTGCTCGCCAGGGGCCTCTTCTGGCCTGCGGGCGTCGCCGGCGAGGCCGGCAAAAAGATTGGCGAGATTCGCATCCGCGGATCAATCTTGCCGGTTGAGCTAGGTCCCGCCAGGCCCGACCTGATTGCTGGCGGACCGACGACAACGCTCACGATTCGCGTGCGTGCGGCCGGCACAATGCGTGTCAATGGAGGAGCGGCGCCGCCCCTGCCTTTTGGCTCCCTGGCCGTGGTTTTGTTTGGTTCGGGAGGAAGACCGGGCAACGGAACATTATCCGGGGGAACAGCGGGTGTCGGAGCAGTTCGGCTCTTTCCGGTGACTGACGGTGTTGCCTCAGTCAGCTACACTCCCCCCGCCATCGCCGGAACCGACGAACTTGTTGTCAGCCTGGACAATGGCGCCGGGGACGTTGGCATCGAAATCGGACGCGTCAGGCTAGTGGTACGGAGGCCATAATGGCATCAGCATTTATTCCGGTAGAAGAGAGGCGCAGGGCCGTTTTCAGGCCGCCGACTGACGTTTCGCCGCCAGGCCTGCCCATTCAGATCAAATGGGCGGGAGTCAGCGGTGCTACCGATATCGACTTGACCTCGGCGACAATCAGTATCAGTCCAGCGGTCGTTGAGAAATCGTTAGGAGATCTGTCGATGGCCACTCAGGGCCAGCAGCGCGAATTCAGCATACCTGCCGGGCAACTCATCAGGGCATTAACGCTGAAGAATTTGAAGCTGGACGACGGCAGTGATGCTCGCTCTGATAGCGAGCTTAAAGACAGGCGTCTGGTTATTGCTGTCGTAGATGCGGGCGGTAAGGTTTCGCCTCCGCTGTTTGCGGTGCCGCCGACTCCCCAGCGCGGCGGACTGCCGCCGTCGCTCACCGGGGCTTCATACAGGAACAATGTCCTGCGTCTGCCAGACGTGGCCGCTACCAGGCTGCGCTTGGCGCTGGTGCAAAATGACTTTCCGGAGAATTTCACGACGGTTGCAATGAGCCTGGATTCAGCCAGCGGCACTGCGGCCGTGCTGCCTCGCGACCTCAAGCTACTGGAGCCCGACGGCGCGACTGTAGTTTGGTCGTTCCCAGGTCCTGCTCCCGCGCAATCACCGGAGGTTCGGGTTGACCTGCGTAACTCCATCCGCAAGATATTCTCAGCCGCACTCAAAAAGGCCCAGCCTCTCGAAGCCACGTTCCACCTGGTCGGAGCAGAATCGAGCAGTGTGTTGTTCGATTTTTCAGGGGCGATGGGCATGCTCTCACGCTCGTTCCCGGGATCTGTCGCCACGGAACTTACCGGCGACCCGGCGGCGCTGGCTTTGGCCGGGGATCCACTGCCGGATGAAACGCCAACCTCGGTTACAGCGGACCTGACTCTGAAATACGCGGGTCTTCGAATACACGAAGACATCTCAGACGCTGTGCCAGTCTCTGCGGGAGGCGTGTCCGGTCCGACTGTTGGGCAGGAGCCGGTCCTTCGCTCATTTCCGCCGCAGGCCTTCAACAAATTCCCGCTTGTCCGGGCCGGACTTGTCGGAAGGGCCCCGGTAGATTGCGAGCTTTCCGTTCACTTCGCCGACGCGGCGGGCAACAGAGTCGGCAGCCCCGGCATAGTCAAGCCAAAGCCCTCGACCACAATAAGCACTGCGTGGGTAGACCTGCCCCAGACAACGACCTCTACTCCGCCGGTGGCGCTTTCGGTCAGGTCCAACACCGGCCGCTTCTTTTGGGCTGGAGGAAGCATTCCCCTGACCCGTTTTGCGGTGCGCGACTCGGACCCGGGGGGCCGTCCGATCACGCTCAACGGGACGATGCTGGCCACGGTGGAACAACAGCGGCAGACTCTTAAAGCACACGGACTGCCGGCCTCGGTTTTCCGTGGAGCGCCTCCGCTTCTCGCGAGCAACCTCTTTGTAACCGTGGACATTTCGAGTCTGGTCTTGAGGTATTCCCGATGAGTCTGCTTGACGAATTACACAGCCTCGATTTATCGGGCATCGTGCAAGCTCGTGGTTCGATTACGGCTTCGATTGGGTCCCCGCAACTGCAGTCGTTGCTAAAGGCGGGAGCGAGCCAGAGCGCGCTGGGGAGCCTGGGTGCATCTCTAGGTTCGTTGCGAGGAAGTGTGCAGGACCCCTCGGAACTGTTGAAGCCGGTGGTGGACGCTGTCGGCGGACTCGCAGGCAACCTGAAGATAGATCAATTGCCATTGCCCAAGCTGCTTGAGGCAGTGGGCGAAGGTGTAACCATAGTCGTAAAGCTTATTGAGGGCCTTGACCGGGATCCGGCAGCGTTCACTAAGCTGCTGGGTTTCGATTTGCAACAGGCCTTCGGCTCGGTGACGCCTGTGATTGGCAGCTATACATCGGTAGGCGACGTAGGCAGCGTCAGGGCCATGGCGGACAGGGTTGACCAGGGATTACCGGGTGATTCGCGCGGTATTGCGGAGTTTGCCCTCGACGCCCTGCTGCCGTTCCCACGGAACGCTCTCCAGGAGGTCCGAACTGAGCTTGACGTTCTTCTTGACGGATCGACCCGAATCGATCTCCCGGCGAGCCGAAACGCCGGGTTGCTGGTTGCGCTTGACGCCGTTGCGGCTGCCGGAACAGCCCGAAATGCCGCCGCGCTTGACGGGGCTCTCTCTGATCTGTCACGGGCCCGAGCCAATACCATCGAGGTTCTTCACAACGACGTTCTCTCTTTCTTAGAGCAGGTAGGGCGGCTCCACATAGAACACGTGCTCGATCCTGTTGCACGGGCTGGAAGCGCTCTCAGCCGCGCGGAGGATGGGGTACTTGAATTTCTCGACAAGTGGCGATCGCAATTCGCCCACGCCCGTAATCTGGTCGATACGATGGACCCCACACAAATCCGCGCTTTCTTTAATATGATGGTCCAGTTAATCGAGGACGAAGCACATAAGCGGATTGTTGCGCCGATCGACGCGCAGGTTCAACGGATGGAAGAATTCGTGCGAGGCTTGCTGAGCCATCTGCCGATCCGTTCTCTCCGCGCCCAGATCAGCGCGTTTCTCCACGCCATCGCCGAAGCTATCCGCAATGCGGGTATCGATGCCGTGGCCAAGAAAATCCATGACCTGCTGGGCACGGTAAAGACCAGCCTCGATCCGGCGCACCTTACTGAGGATGTGACTAAAGCCATCCAGGCGGCAAAGCAGGTGATCACCCAGGCGCTGGATCCTATTATTAAAGCGCTGAAAACGATAGGTGATGCAATCAAGGCGGTCACCGACAAGGCGAAGCAAATTCTGGACAAAGCTGTAGAAGCCATTTCTTCATTCGCTGACGCCATCAAGCAAGTGACAGCCGCTATCGACGGCCTTGGTGTCGAGCAGGCTTCACAGCAGATTGTAGACACTCTGCACAAGCTTCGAGAGACCGCCGAGAAGCTGCTGTCATCGGCGCCGCTTCCAGAGCCACTTCGCCCGGTAGTCGAGCAGCTTATCCACACCCTCGAAGGGTTGGACTTCGATGTGGTTTTCAAGCCGGTTCACGAAGCAGTTGCTCAGATTCAGGTACCGCCGGAAATCAGCGCCAAGGTTACCGATGCCCTGCAAAAGGTGAAGGACATCCTTGACCACTTGATCCCGGCTCAATTGATCGCCTCCATCGAAGCAGAGATAAAGGACGCCCTGGACGAAATCCGCAAGTTCAACCCGGCGAAGCTGCTCGAAGGCGTAACCGGGTACTTGAACGAAGCCGCCAGGTTCATTGATGGTCTCGATCCGACAGGAGCCATCAGTCATATTCGCGGGCCCTTTCAGGCTGTGTTAGATGCAGTGGACTCTGTCCAGCCCCGGAAACTGTTGAAGCCGGTTATCGATGGGTACAACTCTGTTATTGGCAACATCCACATTCCGGGGCCCGATGTCGCCATTCAAGGTCTTACCTCGTTGTTCAACTCAGTAGGCGAGAGCGTCGCCAGCGCGGCCCTCTCTCCGTTGACTCATCTCTCGCCGGAGGGCAGCGCGCAAGTGAGCACGCCGCCGGGCGGGGGAGCAGGCGCATCATCGCAGCCTTCAACTGGGGGTCAACCCGGATCCTCGGCTTCAACACCTGATACAGCTCCGGCAGGACCGCCGGCTGGAGGCGTCCGGCCCGGGGACATCATCCGGCTCTTTGGCTATGTGCCAAAGAGGCTCCGTGAGGTCCTGCAGGCGCTCGAGGCCGGTCCCACCGGCGAAGTGATCCACTTAATCGACAGCCTCACCGGCGGTTTGGCCCGCGACCTGCGTCGTCTGCAGGCCGTATTGCGCGACGTGGAAAAGCGGCTCGATCAGGGGCTTGCCCAACAATTGCTACCTGTCGGCGCCGCCCAGGTGCGGGCTCAACTGGCGGTCCGCGCGGGCTTTGGCGAAGCCTCGGCCCAGGCAAGGGGCTCGCTCGACGTGCTAGCTTCTGTTTCGCCTGGCGCAATGCAACAAGCGCTGGCGCCTTCCATCGATGCGGTGCGGCAGCGGGTTCGGAACCTTAGTCACTCAGCCGCCGGCAATGCGGATGCTTCGATCGAACGCATCGCCTTTGCCCTGGAGAACTGCCAGCTCGCCCGCATTGCGACGAGCCTCGACGCATTTCTGGCCGCGCTCGATCCCGAACCTCTCGCCGCCGAGCTCGACGCTATCGTTGTCGCGGTCCTGAAGAAAGCTCCAACTCTGCTCAAGGAAATCGAGGACGACATCGGCACGGTCGCTACTAAACTCCAGGGCCTGATACGAGAACTGAATCCGGGAAATCAGGCGCAGAAATTCTTGCGCGTGCTGGATATCCTGCGCGAGGAGTTTGAGGTCCTCAACCCTGCGCGCCTGGCCGATGAACTCGGCGAGATTCATTCGGTGATTCGAGGTATGGTGGCGGCTTACGATCCCGCGGTGTTTGCGGAGGAAATCAAGGCTGTACTGCAAGAGATATCGCAGGCCCTGCACGCGCTCGACCCTTCGAAACTGCTGGGGGACCTCTCGTTCCTGAACGACATCGTCAACAAGATAGAGCAAGCAATTCCAACGCAAGCGCTTGCTGCTGTTGGTGCCGATCTTACGGAGCTGGGCAACAAGCTGGTTGAAGCCGATCCCGCGGGACTATTGCAAGCGATCAATAATCTGGGGCCGCGTATCGTGGACGCCTTCCAAACGGCTGTCGAAGGCATCAAGAAGGAAGTTCTGGCGCTGCTGGAATCGATCAAGTTTGCGGCCGCAAACGCCAGCGCATCGGTTAGTGTGTCAGCCGGCGCGGGAATTGGACAATGACCAACTGGACCGATGATTTCGTCACACCCGGAACGCAGGCGACCCTGCTCTTTGAGCGCACTGAAGTGGGGCGTCTGGTGGCTCTGCGTGCCGGCGAGCGCGTCTACCTCAAAGAAGAAGGCGGCCTGCGAGTGTTTGACGGCGGCCTGGCGGTCATCCGCGACGTTCCGTTTCCCAACGGCTGTCTGCGGCATGTCTCCGCGGCTGGAGAGACTTGGGTAGAAGAATATCTCTGGGATAGCCGGGGACGCCCAAGCCGCGTCGATGGGATGACCATTGATCGCGACGCGGACAATCGCATTACTGCCTGCATCGGCCAGGGAGTGGAATGGCATTACGGCTACACTGGTAATCTGCTCGTCGTGATAGAGGGGCCGCATGGAACGCGGCACATAACACACGGCGTCAATGGCCGGCCGGTCGCCTGGCGCGAACGTGAGAGGACGCGCAGATTGAGCTACCTCGAAACCGGGCGGCGGGCCGATGCAAGCGGTCCTCCCTCGAACTGGCACTGCGATGAGCTGGGCAGGCTATGGACGATAACCGCCCCTGATGGTTCCGTTCAGACCACGTTCCTGTGGGATGGTTTTGCTTGCCTGGGCCGCATTGACGGCCCGCCGGGCGACCCGCTGGCTGCTGTTTTCTCGCTTGATCTATCCTGCACACCGGTACGCGTAGTTACGCGCAAAGGCGTGGAGCGAATTCCCCGCGATGCGTTCGGCGAAATGCTATTGCGACAGACGGGCATCCCGGGACTCTACTGCGGGGCGATATTCGATGGGTTGGTATATTTCCGTGCGCGTGTCCTTGACCCGGTCACCGGCGCCTTTGACCGGCCTGATCCTTTTCATGGACTGAACGACGATCCCCGCCGCACTGACGGCTACAATGGCAAGCTGCTGGTCGAGGCCGGCGGCGCCTACGCTGTTTGCCAGAACGAGCCCGTCGGCCGCATCGATCCCACTGGCGAGATCTCCGTTCCGCTGCTGCTGAGCGACTTCACATGGTCCATTCAGAACAATCTCGCCGGGTGGTTTGGAATGGACTTCACTCTCAACTTCTGGATTGATCTGCTCAGCTTCAACGCTGGCGGGCTTCTCGGCCGATTCTTCAGTTTTGAAGGCCTGGAGAGTAAGCGATCGGGCAGTTTCGGAGTGCGGCGCGACGGCGTATTCACCGGATCACGAGCATTTACTTTTCAACATGAAGTCTGGAACAGCGCGTCGATCTTTGATCGGAATTTTGCTCAGGTGTTTGATCCCAAGGGTGCGTTCAGCCCTACTCTTTATGGAACACTATTGCGAGGGGTGCCAACCGGAGGAGGCGCTCCGTTTTTGCTGACCGGCAATCTTGACCCGAACTCCTCTCCGATGGACTGGACGCGCCACGGAGGTAAGGCTGAGCCGGTTGTGCCGGGCGCAGTGGTTGCGCAGTTTCCTTCCGGAGGACTGCATTTCGACGTAGCGTCGACAACCCTGGTCAGCAAAACCAGTTGCACTATGACCGAATTGACTGCGTCACCCACCATGGTAACGGCGACAGCGGCGTCGGCTACGGCAACGATTGATGTTCCGGGATCCAGCGTATCGCTCAACGCCGGCGATCTGGTCCTGCTAACTGACGGTGCCTCAAAAGCCGATATCAAGAAGGTCTTGACTGTAACCTCGCAGGGCTCGAACACCAGGATCCGCCTTGAAGATGCCAACCTCGCGGTGGCTGCCAGCGGCGTACGACTGCGCGGCCTTAACGCGCCCGCCCCGCCGCCGCCTTCACCCGACACGCTGAGCGCGATTGGCCCCGCTGGGCGGCTCAACATCGCCTCCAGTGCTGTTGGCTACGCTGTCAATGATGCTGTGCTGATGAGTCAAGCCGGTACGAAAGTTGGAGCCGGGCTGGTCAGCGCACTGGAAGCGCAACTCCAAACTGATGGCGCGATCCCGTCAGGTTTTACCGCGCCGTTGAATGTACGCGCGACAATCGCCGGCGCGGCAACCGCGGGCACCCTCGGCGGCAACATCCTGACCGTTGCTACCGGGCCGCTTCCAGCGCCAGGCGACGCCATTGTCCTTTCAGGAGGAGGTGGACTCTGGCTGCAGGAGTCACCGGGGCGCCCGCCGCGACACAGCGGCAGTTGGATCGTACCCCGGCCGAACTTGCTCCGCTCGGCGGCGCCGTCAACTGGCAGCCGCTCCCTCCCGGAATACCACTAGGTTCCGCCCCTTCCGTCGAAGCGACGGCGGTGCTCACGTTCAATGAGTCTGCTATCCACACAGCCCCATCGTCGGGCTTCGTGGTGGTCGAGGACTCTTCGTCGCCGATCCAAAGGACGGGTCGAGCCGTAAAGGCGCTCAACTATGAAGCGATCGTTGTGGGCGCCTCGCTGCCCGGCAATACCGCGAATAGCTTCCGCTGCCCCCGGCTCTCGCACAGTATTAGTCGCAGATGCTGCTAATCCTACTCACAAGGCGCGTCGCACTATCCAGGTGGGACCATGAAGGGCCTCGTGAGGTGACGAAATACCATGGCTGCAGCATCTGACTATTGGCATGCTCCTGCCCCGACTCAAGGTTGCAAGCTAAGACCCCAGATTCACAGAATTAGAGATTGCGGTAGCGGCTTTCAATTGTTAGCGCAACTGCAAATCCCTAACTGCGTAGC
>Ga0126379_10002099_pt1 | contig 12531 bp, 9 predicted proteins | sample PanSoiMetPlot_24_FD_92640 | JGI IMG/M metagenome (GOLD analysis project Ga0126379, IMG submission 92640) | Tropical forest soil microbial communities from Panama - MetaG Plot_24 | ecosystem: Environmental > Terrestrial > Soil > Tropical forest > Bulk soil | place: Panama | collected 2016-02-17
ATCGTCCCACCCAATCCGGGTAACTTGTCGGCGTTCGGCCTGTTGGCCGTCGATTGGCGCACCGATCACATGATCACCAAGGTCATGCCCGAGGATGCTCTCGATCTTGGCACCGTCGCGGCCCTTTATGCAGCGCTCGAGCAGCAGGCCAATCAGACCCTCGAGCGCAACGCAATCGACCGGGCGCATATTCGTCTGGTGCGGCAAGCCGACATCCGCTATGTCGGCCAATCGATGGAGGTGCGCGTCCAGGCCCCTGGCGGCCCCATCGATCTCGCCTTTGTGTCGGATACCATCGGCGCTTTTCATGCGGCGCATCTACGGACCTTCGGCTACAACTATGCGGGCGAGCAGAAGGTCGAGATCGTCAATGTCTGCGTCTCAGGTTTCGGAATGATCGAACGCCCGTCGATTCCCACGCTTGAAGCGAAGGCCGGCGCAAAAGCGAAGACAACGCGGGCGGTCTATTTCAATCAGAAATTTGTTGAAACGGCCATCTACGAACGCGCGGGGCTGGGACCGGATTGTCGCATTGACGGGCCGGCGATCATCGAGGAATTCGGTTCGACGACGGTGGTTTTTCCCGGTCAATCCGTGGAGGTCGATGCGTACGGCATTCTCATCATTCGTCCGATCGAGGGGTGCAAATGACTAGGCTCGCCTCGCGCCATGCGCGTCCGTTCGGGAACGCCGCGCAGCCGATCGATCCGATCCTGCTTCAGATTGTTGAGGGCACCCTCAATTCCATTGAGGCGGAGATCGAATATGCCATCGAACGCACCTCGCGAAGCCCCATGATTCGTGAGGCGCACGATTACCGGGTGGGTCTGTTTGATCGCTTCTGCCGCAAGCTGACGGGCCGCTCTTATTCGGCCATGCCTGACGCGGTGGTGCGCGATTTTCCCCCGCAGACCATGCAGCCCGGTGACGTGTTTCTAATGAACGACACCTACCTCACCGAGGGAAGCATCGGGCACCTCCCAGACCTGTGCACTACGGTTCCCGTGTTCCATGACGGCCAGGTGGTGGCCTACATCCAGGCATTCGGGCATCACGACGACATTGGCGGCCGCGTCCCAGGGTCGATGCCCGGGACCGCCAGAACGGTGTTCGAGGAAGGGTTGGCGATCCCCCCGATCAAGTTCTACAGCGCAGGCGTGCGCAACGAGGCGGTGTTAACCATCATCAAACGCAACACCAGAGTTCCCACCATGCTTGCCGCCGATCTCGATAGCGAGGTTCAGGCCTGCCTGATGGGCGCCCGGCGCATGGCCGAGTTGTTCGCGCGTTTCGGTACCCACACGGTTGAGGCGTGCTTTCAGGCGATCCTTGACCAATGCCGCGACATCTATCGCCATGAGCTTCTGCCCAAAATCGCTGACGGCGAGTATGCATGGGAGGATTACGTCGAGCATGACGGCGTGAGCGCCCCGCGGCTGCACAGGCTAGCGCTGAAGATGATCAAACGTGGCGAGCGCATCACACTCGATTTCACCGGCACCGATCCGCAATCAGACGGGCCAATCAATTGGCCGGCGGACTACGCGGGTGGCGCGTTTCTCATCAAATGGATCGCGCCGATCTTGCGCAATCTTGCGGACACGCCCGAGCGCGCGGCAGAGATCCGTGTCAATGAAGGGGTGTGTGAGGTGTTCGATGTGGTCTTTCCGCCGAAAGGCACCTTGCTTACACCGCAATGGCCGGCGGCCACCAATGCGCGGTCTTTCGTGTTGCTGCGGTGCCTGGGGCTGCTCGCCGGTGTGGTGGCCCAGGCGGTCGAGGGCTGGATGCCGGCGGATCAGGAAACCATCCGCTATACGGGGTTCTTCGGTGTGGACGGCGCGGGAGAGCCTTTCCTGTCGCGTGAGGTGTTGGGGGGCGGCTCGGGTGGGCGCTCTTATGCGGACGGCAACGACGCCATCCACATCGTGCCCGATTCGCGTAACCAGCCGGCAGAATTCACGGAAACGCGGTTCCCGCTGCTCGTCGAAAAGTTGGCGTTGCGCACTGATTCCGGTGGCGCCGGGAAACGCCGCGGCGGGCTCGGTTACGACAAACACTATCGCCCGCTCGTGGATTGTCGCGTCATCGTTACCGCCGATCGCGTTCGGCTGGGCTGTTATGGCGTCAACGGTGGCAAGGCCGGGAGGCCCTTCGCGGTCACCGTCGACCTCGAAGGCTCCCCACGCGATCTCGGCGGCCTCGTGGATGGTGAACCGGTCGCGGCTGGTCAGCTGGTCCGGGTGGTGACGACCGGGGGTGGCGGTTGGGGTGACCCGCTCGAGCGCGAGGTCGAGCGGGTCCGAGAGGATGTGATTGACGGCAAGGTCTCCCGGAATGCCGCTCGGCAGGATTATGGCGTGGTGTTTGCCAATGCCACGTCCCTCGACGAGGATCCCGTTGACCTGGCGGCGACCGATGAGCTTCGCGCGACCCTGCGACAACAGCGAGCGGTCCGCGAGCTGATCGATCGCGGGCCCGGCTCTCAAACTATGACGACTCGCAAGGCTTGAGCTGGAGGGACCGCAGCATGGCAATCGAAGTCGCCAAGGTCGAACTCAAGAACGTCCAGGATGCTTCGGGCCTGGAGCACTGCATCCGCTCGGGGCAGTTTTCGGCCGATGACGTGGTGGCCGTCATCGGCAAGACGGAGGGCAATGGTGGCGTTAACGACTTTACCCGGATCCTCGCCGATCAGGCTTTCCGGCGAGTGCTGACCCGCCTTGGCAAACGCAGCGAAGAGGCGATCGCGCGCATCCCCATGGTGTGGTCAGGCGGATGCGACGGGGTCATCACCCCGCACGCGACGATCTTCGCCGCCAATGCCAAGACGGGCGCCTCCACCAAAACGCGATTAGCCATCGGAACCGCGATCAGTGCGGAGATCCTGCCCGAAGAGATCGGCCGACCCGCCATGGTCGAGAAGGTCGCCGAAGCCGTTAAGGCTGCAATGCGTGACGCAGGCATCGATAATCCCTCAGATGTTCACTACGTCCAGACAAAGACGCCGTTGCTGACGATCGAAACGGTGCGCGAGGCGCACGCTCGCGGGCTTGACGTCGCCTGCGAGGTCCATGATTCGATGGGGGTCTCAAACGGGACCACGGCGCTTGGCATCGCGGTGGCCCTCGGCGAGATCGCTATGCCGGGTGCCGAGGCGATCTGCAGAGACCTCGCGCTTTATTCTTCGGTCGCGTCCTGCTCCTCTGGCGTGGAATTGACACGGGCGCAGATCGTTTTGATGGGTAACCGGCCGGGAGCCGGACGCTTTCGGATCGGACATACGGTGATGCGCGACGCCCTCGACATCGACGCAATCTATGCGGCGATCAGTGGCGCAGGTCTTGAGCTTCCCGACCGGCCACGGGCCGCGGATCTCAATGGGCGTCTCGTGAACTGTTTTATCAAATGCGAAGCCGATCGGCGCGGGACGCTGCGGCGCCGGCGGCAAATCATGCTTGATGACTCAGACGTCCATCATCACCGTCATGCCAAAGCCGCCGTCGGCGGCGTTGCGGCCGCGGCCATTGGCGACCCGGCCGTGTTCGTTTCCGTCGACGCCATGCACCAAGGCCCGCAAGGCGGCGGGCCGGTCATCGCCATCGTCGACGTCGGGGAATCATGAACGGATCGATCAAACCAGCACACACGCCGCGATCGGCGAGCACGACTTGAGGGTCCAGGATGCGACCGCCTGACTCCTTTAACGCCTTTTGCTCACAGAGTACCGCGGTTCTCATGGGCGCCTCGGCAGGGGCGCTGGCGGGACTGTCGTTTGCGGCCAAAGACTTGTTCGACATTGTTGGGCATGTGACCGGCGCCGGAAACCCGGACTGGCTCGCGTCGCATCCCCCGGCGGCGCAAACCGCACCGGTGGTGCAAAAACTCGTCGACGCCGGTGCCACGATGGTGGGCAAAACCCACACCGATGAACTGTCGCGCGGGCTATTCGGCGAGAACGCTCACTACGGAACGCCCGTGAATCCCAAGGCCCCGGATTGTGTCCCTGGCGGTTCGTCCAGCGGCTCGGCGGTCGCGGTTGCAAGTGGCGCGGTCAATTTTGCGCTCGGAACCGATACCGGTGGGTCGGTGCGCGTTCCGGCCAGCTTTTGCGGACTCTATGGAATTCGACCCACTCATGGTCGTTTGGCATTCGAGGGTGTCGTCCGACAGGCGGCAAGCTTCGACACCATTGGCTGGCTCGCCACCGACGCCGGCGTGTTGGCACGCGTCGCCGCCGTGCTCATCGGTTTTAACGCCGATCAAGCGCCGCGCCCCACCCGACTGCTGGTCGCGCAGGACGCCTTTGCGCTATCCGAGCCCGCGACGGTCAAGGCGCTCACGCCCGCGGTCGAACGGCTCAGGCATTTGGTAGGGCGTGTCGAGACGCAGCCGTTCTCCAAGCTACCGCTCTCAGAGTGGCGCGATCGTCAGATTGCGCTTCAAAGCCGAGAAGCCTGGGTCACGTTCGCCGATTGGATTGACCAGACCAATCCGCGCCTGAGCTTTGAGGTCGCCGCTGCTTTTGTACGCGGCATGGGGGTAGACGACGCGGCCCTAGAGGCGGCAAACAGATTCCGCCGTGAGCGTCGCGCCGAGATCGACGAGCTCTTCCCCGACGCCACGGTGGTCTGCTTGCCGACAACACCGTTTCCAGCGCCGCTGCGCGGACAACCGCGGTCAAGCATGGCTTCGCTGCGGGCTCGCATTCTCGCGCTTACCTGCATTGCCGGAACGCTCGGCTGCCCGCAGATCAGCTTGCCTGTGGCTGAGCTGAACGGTCGACCGGTCGGGTTATCGATCTTGGCGGCGCCAGGATCGGACGCGATGTTGCTTGCGTTGGCACGCGCGATGGCATCGACGCTTTGAGATTGTCGTGCTTGGCCCTTCGCCACCCCGGAAAAAGTTACCTCGCGCCGTCGTACAGACCGCCGCTTTGATCGAGCTGCAAATATGCGCCGTTTTAAGTGTTTAGTTGCCCGATGTCGAACCGCTTGAGCGAAAGGAACCTTCGCCCGATTGTTTCGTTCCCACTACTCGAGTCTTGTATGGGTTTTTCAAAGGCCGTACCACGGTTGCTTGGTCACCTTTGGGGCGAAAATACCGATCACACCCGCGACGATTGCGTGGTAGGCGGTGCAGATTTGTTCGAAAGTTAAGAAGGGGATGGATTTATTTAGTTATAGAGCGTTGGCTGGAGTTTTAAAAAGTCGATGGAGCTAATAAAGTAGCAGGCCCAAAGGGGAGCCGAAAGGGAATCGCAACAGACCCGGAGCAGCGCTGAACGCGGCGGGGAGTTGCTGGTTGTAGACGTGATTGTAACAACTTTGGATTGTGCAAGAGACGGCGCGACCGTTGAGTGCAGGTCCCGAAGGGGAGGCCAGTAGATGCCAGCTACTCCACCCATTGCGGCGCCCGTGACCCCCACGTTGGGAGCGCCGACCCCTGCGGGCCAAACTCCAGACGCGCCGCACGAAAACACGCGGTCGCCCGAGCGCCAAATCTTTGATTATGCCGTCGAACTCCAGGAGGCCGCCCTCAACGATGGCGGGCGGCTAGCCAATCCGGCAGCGCTCGTCGGCGAGGCGGTGGAAGGGTTCCGCAAATTCTTCGAAAAGCCGCGGCGGGTGTCGCGCTTTCCCAATGAGCTTCAGACCAAACCCCACGACGCTCCCGTCGTTACGGGTGCATCGACGACGACAAGCGAAGCGCATTCGAGCCTCCATCGAGGGCCGGCTCAAGAGAGTTTGGAACCAACCGGAACCAACTATAATCGTCCGGCGTCGAGTGAAATCGATGATAACGGCGAGCCGGCAGACCGATTGACCGACGAGCTGTTGAACAGCGCCTTTGTGCGGGTGCAGGCAACCCTCATGGCGTCCGGAGCAGGACATATTTCGTCGTCTGTAAATACCTTGCTCAGAGTCAGTGATCACCTCAAGAGGTGCCTGCGCCGATGCACTTCGACGTCAGGCGATTGGCGTGATGCACGCAGGTGATGTCGCGAACCTCTCTATGAGCAGGAAGCCCCCCAAATCGTGGCGGGCTTGCTGCGGTTGAGATCACGGTCCCTCCGGAGGTGCTCGAGCGGCCATGCGCTCTCTGCCGCTGACGGCAGCCTCAGTCGCATTGTGACAATAAAAAGCGATCTGCCCCCTGAGGGTGCGTTCGTCGGCGCGGGAAACGAGACTGCGCGCGTTTGTGACCGAGAGCACACCAAAAGTCTGAGCTCCGTGCTAGGGTCGGTGGGGCTGTACGGGCGCCAACGACGGCGGCGGCCTTTGCGCCTTTGACGGGGACAATGGAGGCGGAGCTATGCTGCGTCTGGGTGGCCACGCCGTCGTCATCGGAGGAAGCATCGCAGGCCTAATGACCGCACGCGTCCTGTCGGATTTTTTTGATCAAGTAACGGTTATCGAGCGTGACGATATTGAAGAGCGTCCGATTATTCACAAATCCATTCCACAGGGCAATCACTTCCATGGCTTATTGCAGGGCGGACATCAAATACTGTGTTCATTGTTTCCAGGGTTTGCGGAAGACTTGCGAACCCTCGGCGCCGTGCGGCTAAGGATGGACGGCGACGTCGCATGGTACCTGCCCGACGGCAAGGCCTACAACTTTACCGGTTCCGTGCGCGAGCCATACGCCTTGGGTTTCGAAGCTCACAGCGCAAGTCGCGGCCTTTTTGAATTTCTTATTCGGCGAAGGACCTTGGCTCTCCCAAATGTGAGATTCGAGACCGGCATTGCGGTGCGCGAACTATGCTGCCGCCACGGACGTGTCCACGGCGTACGGTGCGACGGCGCGCGATCGTTGGAAGCAGAGTTGGTGGTGGATGCGGGCGGGCGCGGGTCTCGCGCGACCAAATGGTTGATTGCCATAGGATTGAGGCGCCGGACGAAACGACCATCGGGGTCGACATCGCCTATAGCACCGCCTACTTTCAACGTCCGAGGTCCTACGCGGGTGAATCTTTGGTCTTCATTGTTGGTCCACCGCCGGACTTCGTGAAGCGCGGCTATGTTTGTACGGTGGAAGATGATCGATTGCTTGTAAGCCTCATCGGCCGCTTTGTCTATCCGCCGACCGACGACCAAGGGTTTTTCGATTTTGCCAGGTCGTTGCATTCACCGCTGATCTGCCAGATCATTCAAGAAGCCGAACGGTTGACACCCATCGCACATCATCGCGTTCCGATTAGCTTGCAGCGCCATTACGAGCACCTGCCGGGCTTTCCTGATGGGCTGCTGATAATTGGCGATGCTGTCTGTTGCCTCAACCCTGTATATGGCCAAGGGATGAGTACGGCGGCGTTGCAAGCAAGAGCGCTGCAACAGGTTTTGGCTGAGCACGGCGCTCGGCACGGACTTGGCAAAATTGGTGCAGCGTTTTTCTCGAAGGTGGCGGAAATCAACAATGGGCCTTGGACCCTCGCCGCCAATCTCGACCTCGCATACCCGCAAACACGAGGTGAGCGACCTCCAGGATTCAGAGAACGGGCGCGGTACATGGCGGCGCTTGATCGGTTGCAGGTTGATGATATTGAATTGCAGCGCCTTGTGATGGCAGTATTTCATTTGGCGCGGCCGCTTTCTGCTTTGCATGAAGAGCCGCTGCGCAGCCGGGTACTCGCACGAATGCATTCCTAGACCGTTCGTCGGGATTGCGGGCGCGCCTCGCTTGATGAGTCTATGCGGCCCAGCAACGCAAGGGGTCGGCTGGTAATACCGATCTCAGGCGTTGACCAACGCTCGCCAATCGGCTGTCGTCAAATCGGCTTTGCGCCGATGAGCTCGAACAAACGGTTGGGGCTTAGGGGGATTTCCAATATCTCGAGACCCCGCGCCGGGAGACCAAGGGCGTCCTCGATGGCCTGCGCGAACACCGCCCCGACCGGAATGGCGCCGGCTTCACCGGCGCCCTTCATGCCAAGCGGATTAAGTGGGGAGGGCGTGACGGTATGGGCGAGCTCCATCCGCGGCACTTCGAGGGCCGTCGGCAGCAGATAATCTGCGAGCGAGGCATTCAATAGTTGGCCGTCGGCATCGAACATCAGCTTTTCGTAGAATGCATTGCCTATTCCCTGCGCGACACCGCCGTGGATCTGGCCTTCCAGGATCAACGGGTTGATAACCGTGCCGCAGTCATGAACAACGACATATTTCTTGATCTCGATCATTAGGGTCTCGGGGTCGATTTCGAGGATCATGGCGTGGACGCCGTTCGCGGTCGCCCCGCCCGATGGGCCGAAATAGCGCGTCGCCTCCAGCCCGGGCTCAGTGTCGGGGCGCACGGCGCCACGCATTGGATTTGCCTTGTGGGCAAGCTCACCGAGCGAAACCGTCAAGCCGGGGGCGCCAGCGACGGTCACGCGGCCGTGCTCGAGCACGAGGTCCGTCTCCGCGCACTCGAAATGCTCTGCGGCCAGATGCAGGATTTTGCCGCGCACAGCGCTCGCCGCTTCGCTGATCGCTGTGCCGGCCACCACCGCCCCGCGGCTCGCAAACGTGCCAGCGCCCCAATAGAACCGCGCCGTATCGCCAGTGACCACGTCAACGTCACGCACGTCGACGCCGACTTGGTCGGCCACGATCTGAGCGAAACTCGTGAAATGACCCTGGCCCTGCGTACCGATGCCGGTGGCGACACTGACTTTGCCATTGCTCTGGACCTGAACCTTGGCGCCCTCGTAGGGTCCGATGCCTGTACCTTCGACATAACACGCCAGCCCCATGCCGACGCAGCGCCCTTGCGCCCGCAGCCGCGGCTGCTCCTCGCTCAGAAACCGATCGTAGCCAACGATCGAGAGCGCCTTGTCGAGCACCGGCTGGTAATTGCCGCTATCATATGAGAGCGGGGCAAAGTCCTGATAGATGATCTCGTTGCCGTAGGGGAATGCGTCGGGCGCAATGAAGTTTTGACGACGAATCTCGGCACGGTCGATGCCAAGCTGCCGCGCCGCGATATCGAGCAGTCGCTCGACGACAAAGACGCCATGCTGCCGACCCGCCCCGCGATAGGGCGTGACAATCGGCGTATTGGTGAAGACCGCCGTGAAGCGGCTGTCATAGGCCGGCACCACATAGGGGCCGAGCAGAGTGCATTGGCTGTTGATGGGCACCGTAAGCCCATAGGGGTTGTAAGCGCCAGTATCGTGCAGGAACACGTCCTTGATCCCCAGGATGCGGCCGTCACGGCTCAGTGCCATTTCGGCGTCGTGAGTCTGGGAACGTTCCTGGGTGGTGGCAGAAAAGTGCTCGAGCCGGTCCTCGATCCATTTGATTGGTCGATCGAGCTTCATCGTCGCCCAGGGAAGCAGCACCTCGTCGGGGTAGAACATCATGATTTTCGGACCGAATCCGCCGCCGATGAACGGGGCGATTACGCGCACCTGGTGCTCGCTCAAGCCGAGCATGGCGGCAAGCCCGTTGCGCAGAAACACCGGAGCCTGGGTCGTGTCCCAGATTGTGAGCTGTTGGGCCCTGCGGTCCCAGGCGGCGACCACCCCGCGGGTTTCGATCGGCATGGAAGCCCCGTGATCATAAACCAAGCGGCGCCGCACCACGTGGTCGGCGCTCGCGCGCGCGGCCGCATAATCACCTTTGGTCTGACGGACTTGCGCAGCGATATTGTCCGAAAGATCGTCATGCACGCGCGCTGAGCCCGGCGCCAGCGCTCGCTCCAGATCGACGACGGCAGGGAGCGGCTCGAAATCCATGGTCACGGCCGCGACCGCATCCTCGGCCAGGTACCGCGTTTGGGCGATCACGATCGCGAGCGGCTCGCCAACATAACGAACCTTGTCCTTGGCCAGCGGAACCTGGGTGCGCAGATGGAAGGTCAGATCCTTGATCGGCGGGGCCGGCACCAAGAGCGGGCCGGGGCGCCAATAAGGGCCAAGATCGTCCGCGGTATAGACCGCAACCACGCCGTCGAGACACCGCGCCGCTGACACGTCGAGGTTTTGGATGCGTGCGTGTGCATGCGGACTGCGCACAAAGGCGGCGTGCAACATCCCGGGAAGCTCGACGTCGTCAACGAACAGCGCGCTTCCGGTGAGCAGACGCCGATCCTCATTGCGCTTGATGCGGGCGCCGAAATAACGCGTGGCCATGACGATCAGGCTCCGTTCTCGGTCGGCTCCTGCGGGAGGCTGCGCAGACGCTGCGCTGCCAGCGCTACCGCATCGACGATATGCTGGTAGCCGGTGCAGCGGCACAGATGGCCCGATAAGACCTCACGAATCTCCGCCTCGCTTGGCGCCGGCGTTGCTTCGAGGAACGCCTTCGCGGTCATCAGGATGCCGGGGGTGCAGTAGCCACACTGCAACCCATGGGCCTCGTGAAACGCCTGCTGCAACGGATGCAGCCGCTCGCCATCGGGTGCGAGTCCCTCGACAGTCTCGATGTCGTGACCGTCGCATTGGGCGGCGAACATCAGACACGAGCGCACCGCCAGGCCATCGAACAGCACTGTGCAGGCTCCGCATACCCCGTGCTCGCAGCCCACATGCGTGCCCGCAAGCTGCAACTCGTGGCGAATGAAGTCGCTCAGCAGAAGCCGCGACTCGACCTGTCGCGTGTGACGCGTGCCGTTGACCTTGACCGCGATGGTATGCACGTCAGCCGCCATCATGCTCTTCCTCGATGGTCCGCTCCCTACACCGCTCAAACGCGGTGAGGAGCGCGCGCCGCGTCAACACCGCAGCAAGGTGGCGCTGATAGTCCTTGCCGGCGTGGACATTGCCGGGGGGATCGAGCTCGCACGCCGCCGACGCCGCAGCGTTGCGGATCGCTGCGGTACTCAGCGTGCCGCCGACCAGCGAGCGTTCCGCCTCGACCCGAACCGGCGTGTCACCGGCGCCGCAATAGGCGAGGCGCGCCTGTGTGCAGATCCCCGCTTCGGAGACCCCGATCACGGCCGCGACCCCCATGAGGGCGAAGTCGCCACGCCGCCGCGCAACCTCGACAAAGCAGGTCCCGCAGCGCGGCGGCAGCTCCGGGATCTCGACCTCGACCAGCATCTCGTCTGCACGCAGCGCCGTGGTGAGCGCCGCCTTGAAGAAGGCGCTCGCCTCGATCCATCGCTCACCGTTGATCGATTGCGCGCGCAACCTGGCGTCCAAGACCAGCATCACGGCCGGAAGTTCGGAGGCGGGATCCGCATGGGCAAGGTTGCCGCCAAGGGTGCCGCGGTTGCGGATCTGGAGGTGTGCAACATGGGGCAACACTTCATGCAGCAGCGGCTGATGCCGGGCGATGATCGGGTCACGTTCGACCGTGCGGTGGCGCGTCAGCGCGCCGATCCGCACCGCGCCGCCTCCCTGCGCGCGAATGCTGTCGAGCGCAATCAGCGGATTGATATCGATGAGGACCGCGGGGCGAGCCAGGCGAAAATTCATGGCCGGGATCAGGCTTTGGCCGCCGGCCAGAAACGCCGCCTCGTCGCCGTGCATGGCCTTGAGCCCGAGAGCTTCGGTGGCGGAGCGGGCAGCCACATACTTAAACGGCGCGGGCTTCATCGCCACAGGCCCGCCATGGTGTCGCGATCGCCGGACGCAGAGGCAACGGGCGTCACCGTTCGAGCCTGCCGTGGCGCCGCAGATCGTCCGTGCATGGCTGGTCCCTCGGGCATTGCCACATACCTCATGTTATAGGCGTGCATCAGAAAATCACTGCCACCATAAGAAATCGTTGAAATAATCACGACGTAGTCATACCGGGTCAATCAGAAAAATCGGCGTGAATTTCGCAGATCGTGGCTCGTTGTACCGTACGGCTGCCATACACCTTGTGCGGTAGATTTGCCGACGCCGCACCGTTCTGCGGCGTATGCACGCCGGGAAGGGGTGAAGGGATGGCAATTCAGGACGATCGATCACAGGCGGAGCAGGATTATTTCGGCTGCCGTGGCACCACCAGGGGATTGCCGAGAACGCTGGCACCGATCGAGACCAACCGTCCGCGCGCCAAGGCGGCTACCCTGGCTTCTCCCGTGGCGAACAGCAGTTCTTCAAGTCCCGTGGCGATACGTCAGAGATCCGAGAATGGACCCGTGTGGCGGGCCCTGGGCGTGAGCGGCACGCAGAGCCGGTTTGAGGGACTGCGTGCGACGACCAGGCCGGTTGTTGACGACAGGGGATCGAGCTGCGCTTGCGCCGATAGGGAGCAGGCCAAGCACGGCGAGGGTCTTTGTCCTGATCTCGCGCGAGCCCGGGATCGGCAAGCCAATCACGCAGGCCTTCTCGGAACGCATGAGTGACGAGCCGCACACTCACCCGCGCTATTTCTGTTCGGCTCACCATCAGCATCGGGCGCTTCATCTGAGCATGGCGGAGCTCGAGCAGGGGGCTGGGCCCGGCGCGACGATACTGACGAGCCGCGACCGGAAGCGCACAACCCCATCTTCGAGCTTGACCTGACTCGACGCGAAGGCGCGGAGTCGACACGGCGGAGTGCTTGGCAATAGGCGCAGCGCCATAGAGCACAAGGCGTGATGGTCCTGTCGCGGAGACCTCCCATCCCTCGG
>Ga0126379_10002101_pt1 | contig 12520 bp, 9 predicted proteins | sample PanSoiMetPlot_24_FD_92640 | JGI IMG/M metagenome (GOLD analysis project Ga0126379, IMG submission 92640) | Tropical forest soil microbial communities from Panama - MetaG Plot_24 | ecosystem: Environmental > Terrestrial > Soil > Tropical forest > Bulk soil | place: Panama | collected 2016-02-17
CGAATTCGCGGCATCCGCAACGTCGACAGCCGGCCGATCACGCGCCGTGTCCGCCAGCGCAGCGGCGTCGGGGCCGCGAGGGGGATCGAGATCACGGTCACGGTCGACGAAAAGGCGTTCGAGGGCACCGGTGCGTTCCTGCTCGGCGCCGTGCTGGAGCGGTACTTTGCCGAGTATTCCGCCTTCAACCATTTCACCCAGACCGTGATCCGGTCCGTCGAGCGTGGCGAAATCATGCGTTGGCCGCCACGCATGGGCTTGCGCCGGGCATTGTAGCCGTCGGGAGACCGCCGTGTCGTTTCTGCGCAAACTCGAAGAGCAGCCGTGGCGGTTCGACTACTTCACGGTGCTACGCCATCTCGAGCGCAGCTTTGCCGACAAGCCGCGCATTGGCGACAGCGCGGCGCGGCGCGAGGAGTTCGTCCAGCTCGGACAGGACCCGTTCATGGACTTCCCGGCCTCGAACCTCGCGCGCGTGGTGCAGCGCGAGGAACAGCCGCTTCAGGTGTTCGTCAAGTATCTCGGCCTCCTGGGGCCGCAGGGCGCGCTGCCCCTCGCGACCACCGAGGAGGCCTATCACTACGTGCTCGCCCAGGACGACGCGTTCCCGCGCTTTCTCGACGTCTTCAATCATCGCTTCATACAGTTGTTCTTTCGCGCCTGGGCGGACTCGCGCCCGATCGTCCAGCATGATCGCCCCGACGCCGATCGTTTCATCGCCTATATCGGTTCGGGAATCGGCATCGGATCCAGGCCTTACCAGGATCTCGACAGCGTGCCCGACGCCGCAAAGCTCGGGTTTTCCGGCATTTTGGGCGCGCAGGCAAAATGCGCCTCGCGGCTTGCCGGCGCCATCTGCGGCCTGTTCAACGTCACGGCGGAGATCGAGGAATTCGTCGGCAGCCGGCTCCTGCTCGAAGCGTCCGAATGGACGCTCGTCGGCACGCGACACAATGCGCTCGGCGAAGACGCCGTGCTGGGGCGCCACGTGTTCAGCGTTCAGGACAAGATCAGAGTGCGGATCTTCACCAAGGACCTGGCGCAGTACGTTCGCTTCCTGCCGACCGGCGACCTGTGCGAGCCGTTGGCCGATCTGGTGTTCTTCTACAATGGCGAGCAGCTCGATTGGGATACCGAACTGGCGATCCCGGCCGGCTCCGCCGCGCCGATCCGGCTCGGCAAGTTCGGCCAGCTCGGCTGGACGACCTGGATGGCACCGAACTGGACCTCGGTCGAGACCTATCGACGCGATGCGCGGTTTCATCCGGCCGAACGCATGAGGCACAAACGTAGGCGACAAGCCGCGCAGTCGCGCGTGGAAGGGGGGAGCGATGGCCGACATCAGCCTTGAAACGGTCGCCGGCAAGCTCAACCGCGTCGGCTACGAAGCCTTTTTCCAGGCGCTGCGCCAAGCGAAGGGCGCTGGCAATCGCCATGTCGAGCTCGCCCATTGGCTCGTTCACATCCTGCAGGGCGAGCGCAATGACATCGCGCTGACGGCCGATCATTTCAAGCTCGACCGCGGCAAGCTCCTGGCCAACGTCACCGCCGTCGTCGACGGCTTCCGCAAGAACGAGACCGAGATGCCGGCGGTTTCGAACACCATCATCGATGTGCTCGACCGCGGCTGGCACTACGCGACGCTGCTGTTCGGCGAGACCCAGATCCGTACCGGTCACGCGCTGGTCGGCGCACTGAAATCGCGCGAGCTGGCGCGTGCCTTCACCAACCTGTCGGTGGAATTTTCCAGGATCCCGATCGACATGCTCATCAGCGAGCACCGCAAGATCTGGGCCGGCTCCGAGGAAGAGACGCTGCGCCCGATGGATGGCGCCGGGCCGGTCGCGGCCGGCACGCGCGGCGCGCAGGATCAGGTGTCGCGCGGCACGACCGCGTTGGACCGGTTCGCCGAGGATCTGACCGCCAAGGCGAAGGCCGGCGGGCTCGATCCAATCCTCGGTCGCGACGACGAGATCCGCCAGGTCATCGACGTGCTGATGCGCCGCCGCCAGAACAATCCGATCCTCACCGGCGAGGCCGGCGTCGGCAAGACCGCGGTGGTCGAGGGATTCGCGCAGCGTATTGCCGCGGGCGAGGTGCCGCCGCCGCTGCGTGGCGTGCGGCTGTGCGTGCTCGACGTCGGGTTGATGCAGGCGGGCGCCTCGATGAAGGGGGAATTCGAGCAGCGGCTGCGGTCCGTGATCGACGAGGTGCAGCAATCGCCGACGCCGATCATCCTGTTCATCGACGAGGCCCATACGCTGATCGGTGCCGGCGGCTCGGCCGGCACCGGCGATGCCGCCAACCTGCTCAAGCCGCCGCTCGCGCGCGGTACGCTGCGCACCATCGCGGCCACCACCTGGTCGGAATATCGCCAGTACATCGAGAAGGACCCGGCACTGACCCGGCGCTTCCAGCCGATCCAGGTCGGGGAGCCGGACGTCGAGCAGTGCTGCGACATGCTGCGCGGCCTGGTCGGCCCGATGGAGAAGCACCACAAGGTGCGGATCTCCGACGCCGCCATCGTCGCGGCCGTCAACCTGTCGCATCGCTACATTCCGGCGCGCCAGCTGCCGGACAAGGCCGTGAGCCTGCTCGACACCGCGTGCGCGCGCGTCGCGATCAGCCAGAGCGCCGTGCCGGCGATGGTCGAGGACGTGATCGCCATGATTGCGGCGCAGGAGCGGCAAAAGGCGTCGCTGGTGAACGACAGCGATCTCGGTGCCGAGCAGCAGGAGGCGATCGCGGCGCTCGACGCCGAGATCGCGGCGCTGAACGAGGACCTTGCCACGCTCGAGGCCGCGTGGGAGAGCGAGCGAAAGCTGGTCACCGAAATTCGCGACCTGCGCGACATCCTCAATCCCCCGAAGGTGCCGGACCGCAACGGCGATGCCGAGACAGCGCAGACGGCGGCGCCACCGCCAACCCCCGCGCCTCCGGCCGACAAGGAAGATATCCGCGGGCAGCTGCGCGAAAAATTCGCGGCGCTGGTGAAGCGCGATCCCGAGCAGCGAATGATCTACGCCCATGTGGACGAGCAGGTGGTCGCCGCAGTGGTGTCCGACTGGACCGGCATCCCGGTCGGCCGCATGGTGAAGGACGAGATCGAGAACGTCCTGCGCCTGCCGGAGATCCTCAATCGCCGCGTAGTCGGCCAGACCCATGGCCTGGCGATGATCGCGAAGCGCATCGAGACCAACCGCGCCAAGCTCGACAATCCCAACAAGCCGATCGGCGTGTTCATGCTGTGCGGACCGTCCGGGGTCGGCAAGACCGAGACCGCGCTCGCGCTCGCCGAGGCGCTCTATGGCGGCGAGCAGAACGTGATCACCATCAACATGTCGGAATTTCAGGAGGCGCATACGGTGTCCTCGCTGAAAGGGGCGCCGCCTGGCTACGTGGGTTACGGGGAGGGGGGCCGGCTCACCGAGGCGGTGCGGCGTCGCCCGTACAGCGTCATCCTGCTCGACGAGGTCGAGAAGGCCCACCCCGACGTCCACGAGATCTTCTTTCAGGTGTTCGACAAGGGTTTCATGGACGACGGCAACGGCCGGCGCATCGACTTCAAGAACACATTGATCATCCTCACCACCAATGTGGGGACGGATCTCATCATGGGGCTGTCGGCCGATCCGGCCTATCGCGACCACCCGGATGCCTTGGCGCAGGCGCTGCGGCCCGAACTGCTAAAGGTCTTCCCCGCAGCGCTGCTGGGCCGCATGGTGCCGATTCCGTACTACCCGCTCTCACAGGAGATGCTGGGCGGCATCGTACGCCTGCAGCTCGATCGCATCGGCCAGCGCATCCATGACAATCACGCCGCCCAATTCTCCTACGATCGGGCGGTGGTCGATCTCATCGTGTCGCGCTGCGACGATCCCAATTCGGGCGGGCGCATGATCGACAACATCATCACCAACACGCTGCTGCCGGCACTTTCGCGCGAGTTCCTCAAGCGCTCGCTCGCCGCCGAGGAGCTGCGCAAAGCCAAGGTGACGGTCGAGAACGGCGATTTCGCCTTCGGGTGGGAATGAGCCGGCGAGATCACTGCCTGATCACTGCGTGGTCGCTGCCTGATCGTGCAGGCGTTCATTCCTTGACGATCGACGGCGGCGCAAACAGCCTGACCACATATGAGAGTCGTTCTTCCGACTCCTCGGCCGTCGAGCGCCAGCGGAGGGCGGCGCGACCGTAGATGTCGCGCGCGATCGGGTCGCGCAGAACTCGCGCGAGTCGTTCGCAGGCGGCAGCTCTCTCCTGGCAGCGTTGCGGATCGATCCGCACCGCTGGCCCTCGATCGGCTTTGGCGAGCGCCTGCAACTCGTCCGCGTAGGAATCCCTTAAGGCTCGAACCGGCATGACGGTTTCCCCAGACCCCACCTCTCGGTCGTGTCTGCAGCAAGGAAACCACAGATGGGTCCCGCACGGAACGTGATATCCACAGCGATTTACGCTGCCGGATAAGTATCAACGAATCGGAGAGGTGTTCGCGTCTGCCGCGAAGGCGTTACGCGCTCCGCATCGGACGTCGGCTCACGCGATGCTCGACCACGACGGCGCGGCGGTTGCCGCGCTCGGTCGCGATCGTCCGCGTCGGGCGCCCACGATCATGCGCAGCCTTGAGAACCTCGGGGCGCACGCTTTCGACCGGCAAGCCCATCAGTCCGGCCGCGATCTCGGCTTGCGCCTGCAGGCTGTCGGTCAGGCCCTTGGCGGCAAAGATCGCCTCCTGCAGCGTCGGCGGGTCGTGCCGCACGCGGCGCGGTCCATATTTCGTCTTCCAGGCTTCGCTCATCGGTAGCTCGACTTCTTGGGCTTTACGTACGCCACAAGTGTACGGCGAAAATTCTGCAGTGCAATAATTAATTTGTGCAACGCAGTGCAGTCATGCGGCAACCGAATGAAGGGAATATTTGCGTCGTGCGCGGATGGGAAGTGCCGTTCGCACTATTGCGCAGTCTTCCGAACAATTTTTGTTGATACACCGGTCCCGTTCCCTGCAACGGACGATAGGCGCGGCGGCGACGGCAGTCGGCCACCATGATAGCCTGCTCGGCAAGGTCTCGCAGGGGCCGCAGGGAGGGTGCCGATGAAGCGTGCCATTCGGATCGTGCTGGCGCTCGCGCTGCTCGGCAGTGCGGTTGCGACCGCGGCGGCGGAGGACGTGCTCAAGCTCGCGGTGCCGCAACGCGGGGCGTGGGACGCCGGCATTCCCGAGCTCGGGCTGCGCGGAGGCATCTTCAAGAAGCATGGGCTGCAGCTCGAGATTCTCTACACGTCGGCCGGGCCCGAATCGATCCAGGCACTGGTCGCCGGCAGCGTCGACCTCGCGACCGCTTCGGGCGTCTCGGCCGCATTCGGCACGTTCGCCAAGGGCGCGCCGATCCGCATCATCGGCAGCGAGATCATCGGCGCCCCCGATCTCTACTGGTACGTTCCCGCTGGCTCGCCGATCCAGAAGGTCGAGGACTTCAACGGCAAATCCGTCGCCTATTCGCTGACCGGCTCGTCGAGCCACGCCGGTCTGCTTGCACTGATTGCGCAATATCATTTGCAGGCCAGGCCGACCTCCACGGGAAGCATTTCGGCGACCATCACCCAGACCATGACGGGCCAGGTCGATGTCGGCTTCGGCGCCGTTCCCTACGGGCTCGACATGGTGGCGGACGGCCGCATCCGCATCATCGCGGGCGGCAATGACGTCATCGCCTTGCGCACCCGGACCGCCCGCGTCAATCTGACCAACCTTGCGACGCTGACGAGCCGCAAGGACGTGCTCAAGCGCTTCATCCAAGCCTACCGCGAGACGGTCGACTGGATGTATGCGGATCCGGCCGCGCTCAGGATCTATGGCGAGTTCTCCGGCATGCCGGATGCGGTGGTGCAGCGCGTGCGCCCGCTGATGCCGAAGGACAGCATGGCCACCGAACACGTCGTGGGGGTCGACCAGATCATGGCCGATGCGGTGCAGAACAGGTTCCTGGCCGCGCCGCTCACCAGGGAGCAGCTCGCCGAGCTGATCCGCACGGACGAGCTGCAGTAGCGGATGTTCGCGGCATGACCGAGCAGGTTGCCGGCGCGCACCTCGTCACCGTCGCGGAAGGCGTGCACGCCTGGATCGGCGCCGGTGGGGACTCCAATGCGGGTGCGATCGAAACGCCCGACGGACTGATCGTCGTCGACACCCAGCAATATCCGCGGCTCGCGCGCGAGCTGCGCGCCGCGGTGCTCGCCACGAGCGGGCAGCCGCTGCGCGTCGTCGTCAACACGCACTGCCATCTCGACCACACCCATGGCAATACGGTATTCGCCGGCGTGCCGATCCTCGCCCACGAGAAGACGCTCGCCGCCATGAACGCCTGTCTCGGTCCGCGCAGCGGCGAGGCCTGGTCGGTCGGCGACTTCGCCACCAAGATCCGCTTCCTGTTCGGGCAAAACATCCTCGAGCTCGTGCCCGAGGGCGATCCGGCGCGACGCTGGTTCGAGGGCCGCATCGGGCTGCCCGACTACGACACCGTGGTGATCCGGCCGCCGAGCGAGACCTTTGCGGATAGCTTCGCGTTCCATCTGCCCGACGACACCGTCCGGCTGCACTATTTCGGGCCCGCCCATTGCGACGGCGACGTCGTGGTCCATGTGGAGCGGCGCAAGGTCGCGTTTCTCGGCGACCTGCTGTTTCACGGTCGCTTTCCCTGGCTCGGCGACTGCGACCTCGACGGGCTGATCGCGGCGCTCGGCCGCGTGCTCGCGCTCGACATCGCGGTGGTGGTCCCGGGCCACGGCCCACCGGCGACGCTCGCCGAGGTCGCGCGCTTTCGCGACATGCTGGTCGAGCTGCGCGCCGCCGTCGCGCGCGCCATCACGGCGGGCGCGAGCGAAGACGCTGCCGTGCGCGAGGTCGCGCTGCCCCAATATGCCAATGTTCAACGCTACGCGGAGTGGCTGCCGCTCGACGTGCGCGCGGCGTATCGCTATCTGCGCGGAAATCAATGAAATGAGGTGAGAGCACGAAGCGATTCTGCTGATCGCGTCGTGCTCTGGCCCGCGTCACTCACCCGTGACCATGGCCATATCGCTCGAGCAGGCCCTTGATGTAGTCGACGTATTGGTCAGCAAGCGCCTGGTTCTTGATCACCAGGATGTTCTCGGCGTTCTTCATTGCGTTGTTGGAGAAATTGAAGCTGCCGGTGACCACGGTGTCGTCCGCCACCGCGACCTTGTCATGCATGAAGTTGTGCGGGAGGTTGTCCTGGAACTTGATGGATTTCTTCGCAACGAGGTGCGGCTTGAGCTTCATCCACATGTCGAGCTTCTCGCTGCTCGAGAACGAGTCGAGCTTCGTCTTGGCGGAGGCGTGCTCGACGCCGGCCTTCTTGGCTCTGCTCCAGGCGTGCTCGACGCCGGCCATCGAGCCGGCGTCATAGATTCCGCCGACCTCCTGGACGTCGGTCATGGCATGCCCGATCGAGCGCAGGACCTTTCCCGATGAGATCACCATCGAGGCGACGTAGAGCCGGTCGGTCGCGGCGGCGATCGCATCGGCGATGCGGCCCTCGACCTCGGTGCCGCGGCCCGGTGCGAACGACAATCGCACGTCCGTGTTGCGGTCGAGCGTGAACTCACCCGAATCGTCCACCCCGGTCGAGCCGATCTTGCCCGACGTCCACAACTCGCCGAAGTCATTGGAATACATGCGGACCAGATCGGGCACGCGGTTGATGACGAGAATGTTGTTCTCCTGCGCGGCCCAGGCGTCGAGCGTGAAGTTCGCCGACCCCATCAGGACCGAAGCCTGGTCTGTAAGCGCATCCCGCAGGATGTATTTCTGATGCATGATGTGGTGCTGCGGATCGATTCCTTCCGTCGTAATTCCCCTGCGCAAGACGTTGGCGTCGAAGCGGTCGGATTCGACGAATTGGTTCGTGCCGTCAGGGGCCGGGTCGGAGCCGGCGCCCAGGAAATCGTCGATTGTGCCGGGCGTATGGTCTTCCTGATCCTTGTCGTAGGCGATGCGGACAGCGAGGCCGCGGCGTGCCGCGCCGTTGATCGCGTTGACGACCGTGTCGTGGACCTTTCCGTCGGCCAGACGAAAGTCATAGATCGCAATATCGAGCCGATGCTTGGCACCCGCGATGAACTCCGCCAGAAGCTCGGCGGTCTTCACCGCCTGCGCCTCGACGGCGGCCTTGTTGGCCGGGTCGCTGAGTGGCTTTGCCTTGTCGAAGTTCTGGTCGGTCTGCGACAGGAAGTAGGGTTGAATCGATCCGACAGCGATTCCTTTGGTGAACATGATCTCCTCCTCAACATAATGAATCCGGATGCAGCGCGTTCAACGCTGCCTCAAAAATTGAGCGGCGGGCGGGAAACCGATTGATGGCCGCGCACCCCTCCCTCGGCAACCGGTCGGACCCCGAAACGCCGCACGCTAGAATTGAAAGTTGACGCATCGATGACAAGGGGCGCGCGGCGCCGGTCCGTGCCAGGCGGCATCGCGGGCGAACAGGCCGACCCTCGCCAGGAAGGGGGTTCACGACTGAGTCCCTGCCCGGGTTCGGACAGTCCCTGGCCACCGCCTTGACGGGCGCGCCTCGATTGACATGGCCGCGATGCCCCGCAATCCTCCCGACCCTTCACGGCAAGGAGTGGCGTACCCCATGATCGGACGCAGAAAGCTCGGAACCCTCGACGTCCCCGCCATCGCGCTCGGCACCATGAGCATGACGCCAATCTACGGCGTACCCGACCCCGACGAGGCGATCGCGACCCTGCACCGCGCGCCCGAACTGGGTATCGACCTGATCGATACGTCGGACGCCTATGGGCAGAACGGCACGAACGAGGAGCTGGTCGGCCGCGCCCTCAAGGGGCGGCGCGACAAGTACATTCTCGCCACCAAGTTCGGCAATATCCGACTGCCCGACGGCAAGCCCGGCGCCAAGGGCAATCCCGATTACGTGATCGAGGCCTGCGAGAAGAGCCTCAAGCGGCTCGGCACCGACTACATCGATCTCTATTTCATCCATCGGGTCGACGACACCGTGCCGATCGAGGATACGGTCGGCGCCATGGCGCAGCTCAAGAGCGAGGGCAAGATCCGCCATCTCGGCATCTCCGAGGCGGGGCCCAACACCATCCGCCGCGCCCACAAGGCGCATCCGATGACGGCGCTGCAAACCGAGTATTCGTTGTGGTCGCGCGACGTCGAGGCGGAGTTGCTGCCGCTGTGCCAGGAACTCGGCATTGGGTTCCTCGCCTACGCGCCGCTCGGCCGCGGCTTCCTCACCGGCACGCTGCCCGCCGCCGACGCCATGGCGCAGAACGACGCGCGCCGCATGATGCCGCGCTTCCAGGGCGACAACGCCACGCAGAATCAGACGCTGGTCGATGCGGTCAAGCTGCTCGCCGCGACGGAGAACTGCTCCCCGGCGCAGCTCTGTATCGCCTGGCTGCTGTCGCGCAAGCCCGAGGTGGTGCCGCTTGCCGGCTCCAGCAAGCGCAAGTGGCTCGACGAGAACGCCAGGGCGATGGAGCTCAAGCCGTCGGCCGCGACGCTCGAGGCGCTCGACAAGACGTTCAAGCCGGGCATCACCAAGGGCACCCGCTATGGGGCGCCGATGATGGCGCGGCTGGGATTGTGATTTGATCGTAGGATGGGTTGAGCGAAGCGAAACCCATCATGTGACTCGCGAGGCCCAACGCCGTCGATTGGGTTACGCCCCTGCGCGACGCGCAGCACTGAAATCGTTGGCGTTTTTGACCTAGCTTCGTTCTGCCAAAATCGCGTCTCGGACGCATGCCATTCCGCGACCGCATGGCTCGCGGCATCAGCCTCGGCTGCTTGATAGGACAACCGAATGCGAGCGATCTACAAGGAGAGCCGGCCTGACGGGCGGCGGCTGACGACGCGGCGCCAAATCGGAAAGCCCGGAATTATTGACTCGAGCCATGCGTTCAACGCAACGCAAGTGAATTGAGCGGATCGGTCGGAACCAACGTGCGGCGCGTGGGCGCCAGGCACAATTCCCCTCATCGCATTTCGCCAATAGCGGCGATGACGTCGCGATCCAAGAACATTTTTGTGCTTGAGCGCCGGTGAACCTGTTGAACTTCGGTGTCAGTCGTAGGGTGGGCAAAGGCGCGCAGCGCCGTGCCCACGCGGTCTTTTTTTGCGCGAGTAACGCTGTAAAAGCGGTGGGCACACTTCGCTTTGCCCACCCTACCAACTGGGGCTGTGATTGGATCGTAGGGTGTGTTAGCCGCGAAGCGGCGTAACCCACCGGCTGAGTCGCAATTTGTGATGCTGTTGGTGGGTTACGCGCCTTCGGCGCTAACCCTACGAACTTCACCGCCTCGATTTTCGTTTCGCGGCCTTGCCCGCCTTCTTCGCCGGCGCAGGCTTCTCCGGGATGATCGGCAGCAGCAAAAAGTTCTCACGGCCGCCGCCGAGGTGCAGCGTGGTCTCGCCGCCGTAGATCGCCATCGGGCGGTCGCGCGGATCGTCGTGCAGGAACGGGCCGTTGCCGGTGAACTCGTTCTTCATGTTGGAGAGCCGGCCGCCCGAGCCGCCCGGATAGACGTAGTCGCGCCCGCGAATGCTGAGGCCGACGCGAAAACCCTTCGGCACCGCGATCGAGGTCGGCACGATCTCGATCTCGACCTCATGGATCTCGCCGGGCTTGAGCGGCTGCTTCTTCTGATGCGCGTGATACGGCCGGTGCGGCAGCGTCAGCGCCTTGTCGAGCTCGCGATGCGAGGCGCGCAGCCAGCCCTGGCCGATCGGGGTATGCGGATCGAGTGCGCCCTGGAACGTGACCTCCTTCATGTCTGGCGCAAACACGCGCAGCACCAAAAAGAGATCGGCGTCCTCGGTCGACGACGAGATGTGCAGCTTGGCGGCCACCGGCCCGGTGATCTCGGTCGCCTGTCGCATCGGCTCGGTGAGGAAGGTGACGCCGTCGCCCTTGGCGTCGAACGTGACGGTGCCGGAGCCCTTCGGTGCTTCGGTCACCAGCTTGTGCGTGCTGCTGGCGAGGTGGAACCTGGTCCACTGGGTGCGCGGGATCGGCCAGTCGTCCTCGTGGCGGATGACGAACTTCTCGCCGGGATGCCGCACATTGAGCTGCACGCGCGGCTGCTTGTCCCAGCCGTTGCGCTCGCCCTTGAGGAAGTAGCCGAAAAATCGCTTCTGCAGGTCGACGCCGTAGTCGGTGTAGTAGTGCGTCCAGTGCTCGATGCCGTGCACCTCGAGCCATTTCTGCTTCGCGGCCGAGCGGACGAAGCCCTCGTAGTTGCCGCGCGGATGCAGCGGCTGGCCGCCCCAGTTGGCGGCCGACAGCATCGGCACCTTCACCCTCGACCAGTCCGTCGCCATCGCGGCGTAGTAGGCGTCGTCCATCGGATGGGAGAAGTAGGTCCTGCCGAGGTCGTAGCGGTTGCCGCCCATCTCCTCGTCGGTCATCGTCTCGGGGCCCGAAACCCAGTCGCCGTTCATGCGGCTGCGATGCCCGCGCGTGCCGAGACCGTACTGCACGGTCTTGACCTGCATGTCGTACCAGTTCTGCGCAAACGTGTTGTAGATGCCGCCGTTGTGACTGAGCTCGCGATAGAAATCGGCGAAGCCCTCCCACACACAGATCGCAGCGAGGTGCCGCGGCTGCAGGCTCGCGACCTTCCATTGATTGATCGCGTAGTAGGAGATGCCACTTAAGCCCACCTTGCCGTTCGACCACGGCTGCGTGCCGGCCCATTCGATGCAGTCAGAAAAATCCTGAGTCTCGCGCGGCGACCAATGCTCGACGAAGCCTGGCGAGCGGCCGCAGCCGCGCGAATCGACCCGCACGCACACATAGCCGTCCGGCACCCACTTTTCCGGGTCGCACACCTCCCAGCTCTGGTATTTGTTGGTCGAGCCCGCCGCCACGCTGGGATGTTTTTCCACCATCCGGTTCCAGGCGGTGGCATAGCCGTCGGCGAAGTGCAGCCACTTGCCATAGGGGCCGTAGCTGAGAATGACGGGGTAGCGGCCCTTCTTGATCGGGCGAAACACGTCGCAGCGCAGCACCAGCCCGTCGTTGGCCGTGATCGGCATGTCCCAGTCGATCCGCATCCCGTCGCGGACTTCGCTGACCTCGCGATAGCTCATGGCGTCTCTCTTACTTCTCGGGGATGACCGGCAGCAGCAGATGCGCCGGGCGCTGCGGTCCGGCATGCAGTGTGACGACGCCGCCGAACACCGACGGCGGCCGGTCGCGGGGATCGTTGTGGGTGAACGGGCCGACGCCGGTCCATACCTTGCCAAGGGTCTCGACGCCGGCGCCGGGCTCGCCCGGATAGACGTAGTCGGTGCCGCGCACCGACAGCGCGAGGCGAAATCCTTTCGGCACCACGACGCAGGTCGGCCACACCTCGACGTCGACCTCGTAGACCCGGCCGGGCGTGAGCTTCTGCTCCTCGTCGTGGGTGTGATAGGGCCGGTAGGGCAGGGTGAGCTTCGGGTCGAGCTTGCGGTGCGAGCAGCGCA